>Ga0207675_100000022_pt1 | contig 116711 bp, 107 predicted proteins | sample KBSSwiS42_FD_184305 | JGI IMG/M metagenome (GOLD analysis project Ga0207675, IMG submission 184305) | Switchgrass rhizosphere microbial communities from Kellogg Biological Station, Michigan, USA - KBS Switchgrass S4-2 (SPAdes) (version 2) | ecosystem: Host-associated > Plants > Roots >...
CCGCTCCATGGCACGACCACAATGGACACAGACGCTTGCAAACTGGCCGCGATCCCAATGGTTGTGGTCCGGATCGGGGACGTGCGTGCCAAACAGGTGGTGGAGCAGCTTACGCATCGCCGCACCGGTACGCCTTCGCGCGTTCTGCCGCCGGCGCCGCGCCGCCGAGCACGCTGGAGAAGCGGAGATCAGCTTGCACGCCGGGGCCTCAACGGTACGCGCTTGACCGACCCCATGAGCACGCGTGATCCGAACGCATTCTCGATCGCGCGAGCATCCTCGGCGCGAACGAAGACGACGCGCGTTCCTTTGGGAACGAGCGCTTCGATCGTGCTGATCACGGCGTTATGGCTGGCCGACATGGTCCGGACCTGATCGACGGTCGCGTCGATATTCACTGCCCGCGACATCAGGCTTCCTGCGGCGTCAAGGCGGTGGCGGCCACAGCCGGCGAGGCGAACAGCGAAAGGATTGCGCGGCGTTTCGCGGCTTCCGGACGCGGCGAGGTCACGGAAACAGATTCCGGCGAGCGCGCGGCGAAAAGGCGATTGCGGGATTTGGCGAGCACATGCGCCTCCACAGCAGAGCGGGAGCGCGAATCATCTCTCAGTCGCTTCCTTGCTCGTGAAGAAGCGGAGCGATGGCTTTGATATGGGGCCCCGCGTAGAGACTTACCAGTGGCAAATGCCTGGCGCGCACGTGCGGGATGTCTCATCGCGGTTCCGGAAATACGCGCCGCGCGCCGATTCGAGCGAACTGAATGGAAATCAGGACCGCGGCCGGTCGAACGCGCTGGCGAGCGCGGTTCCGGTTATGACGCTCACATCGATGACCATATCGAGGAAATCGCCCGGTGCGCCGGTGTAGCGGCCTTGCACCGGATGGATCTGCTCGATGGTGCGGGCGACGGCCACCGGAATCAATCCGGCTCCGCCCATCCGATCGTGCGTCGGATCGAACGCAATCCAGCCCGCGCAAGGAAGATAGACTTCGGCCCAGGCGTGCGTGGACGCGTGCGCGCCGCCGAATCCTAATGCATTGGCCTCGGTCTCATGCAGGTAGCCCGAGACGGCGCGTGCCCCGAAACCGAGGTGGCGAACCGCCTCGATGAACAAGGTTGCGAAGTCGCGGCAAGAGCCGCTTCGTGAACGAATGGTCTCGTCGGGCGACTGGGTGCCCTCTTCATCGCGCGCGCGATAGGCGAACTCCGTGAGAATCCCGGTGTTGATCGCTTTCAACAGCGTCAGTGTATCGGTCGGTTCCGACACGCGGAACTTCGCCACCCAATTGCGGACGTGGTCGGCAGCATCGGGAAATTGCGTTTCGCGCAGTGCACCGAGATCGGCCAATTCGTCGGGCGCATAGGCGAACGGAAATTGGTGCGCGGACGGCGCGATATCGAATATTGGCCATGCCGTAGCGGATTGCTCGACCACCATCCGGCTATCGATGGTGAGCGTATCGGCCTCGCCGTTGAACGTCGCGGTGGCGATGAGATTGCCGAACACGTCCTGCGTCCATTCGAGATGCGCCGGCGGCGTGCAGCTGAGAAGCGTAGTGAGCACGCGCAGGTCGTGCTGGCCACGCGGACACAACATCATCCGATGCGGAAGCAGCGAAACCGGCTTGGCATAGCGGTAGGTGGTACGATGGCAGATCGTGACCAGCATTCCAGCCTATCCATTGGTGACGTGCGCGGTGATCGCCTGCCGCATTGGCAGCGCGAACGCCCGCCGACGCCTCAACGCCGCTTTCCATGGCGCGCGGCAAAGCCCGAGCTTGCCACGCGCTCGCGATAGACCAGGCGCCCCTTGTCCATGTCGTACGGCGACATCTCGACCTGGACGCGATCTCCGACGATCGTCCGGATGCGGTATTTGCGCATCTTCCCGGCCGTGTAGACGATGATGCGGTGCCCGTTCTCGAGCGACACGCGAAATCGACCGTCGGGAAGGATCTCGTCGATCATCCCGTCCAGTGTGAGCAAGTCTTCCTTTGCCAAATTGTCAGGCCGGCTGAAGGAGCGAAGAACCCGAGCCGAGCACCTGCTCAAGCTCGCGGATGCGAGACGCATAGCCGTGCGCGAGGCCCTGGTGCGCGTGTCGTGCCTCGCAACAGGTTGCGCCATCGGCGCGCATCAGCGAAATCTGGTGGCGCGATAGAAGATAGTTGAGGTCCATGAGACATCCCCCGGCTGAACGTAAGCGGGAGCACATCGTCTCTCAGCCGCCGGCGCCTACGAAACCGTGTACCAGCGATGACGCGGATATAGGGACGAAGGGCCCATCGCGTAACCCTGGCGCGAAATTAAAGCCTCGCGTTCGCCTTGCGCAGCGCGCCGACCTGAAGCGCAAACACGATCGCCACGCCGATCAACGCGGCGCAAAGATAATAGGACCAGTCGGGGCCCAGCCCTGAATAGACCGCACCGAACGCCGGCGGCATGAGGATCCGGCCGAGCGCGTTGCTGGCCATCAACAGCCCAGAGACGCTGCCCTGGATGTCGGATGCAGTGGATCGCGAGATCAGCGCGCCGGCGCTCGGGAAGGCGATGCTGTGGCCGGCCATCAGCGTCGACATCAGCACGACGGCAGCGACCGGATCGCGAAAAATCGGCTGGAAAATCATGCTCGCGGCGAGCACCATCAGGCCCCCGGCGATCACGCGCGCCTCACCGAAATGTCGCGTGGCGCGGCCGATCAGCAGCATCTGCACGGCGAAACCGGTCAGGCCGACGAAAATGAACGTGGTGCCGACCTGTCCCGTCGACCAGCCGAAATTGTGCTGCGTCCACAGGCCGAACACTGCCTCCATCGACGCGAAAGCGCCGATCCCGATGAATGCGATCAGGAACAGGCGGAGGACGAGCGGATGGCTGCCGACGAAGCCCACCGCCGCGCTCCACTTCGGCAAGGGGCGCGCGAGGCCGGGTGCGTGGCTCTCGACGAGTACGAAGCCGCTCCACAGCGAAGCGAGCGCGGCGACGCCGGCGGAAATCAGGATCGGCAGCCGGAATCCGGTCAGCCCCGCTTCGGGACTCGCCAGCAGTCCCCCGACCGCCGGCCCGATCGCAAAGCCGAGATTGATCGCGGCGCCAAGCAGGCCGATGCTGCGTGCGCGTTCCTCCGGCCGCGTCACGTCGGCGATATAGCTCTGGCACACGCCGACGGTCCCGCTGAAGAACCCGGTCACGACGCGCACTGCAACCGCGAGCCACAAATTGGTCGCGAACGCGAAGGCGATGTAGCTCAGGGCAGTAACTGCGGTCGCGAGAATCAGGATCTTGCGGCGTCCGTGGCGATCCGAGGCGCGCCCCCACCATAGTTCACCGAAAATGCCGCCGAACGAATAGCCGGAGAACAGCAAGGTGATCTCGACCGGGCTGGCGTGAAGCTCCCGGCCGTAGAAGGGCAGAAGTGGGATGATCAGACTGAAACCGGCGAAATTGACGAACACGATCACCAGGATCAGCAGCAGTGATCGCTTCGACATGGGCTGCTGCGCCTCACCCGCCATAGCGCGCTTCTGCGATGCCCTTGGCGCCCAATCCGCTGATCACGAAAGTATCGCCGCCGCCATCGGCCTCCTTGCCCAGCAGGCGCGGGTTGATCGTGGTCACGTAGAGCAAGTCGAGATCGGGTCCGCCGAACATCACGCTGGCGGGGTATTGGACGGGCATCGCGACAACTCGCTCGATCGCGCCATCCGGGCGGAACGCCACGAGCTTGGCGCCCTCGCAGATCGCCATCCATATCAGGCCATCGCCATCGACCGTCGCCCCGTCGGGGATGCCGCCGAGATCGCGTGTGTCCGCGAACAAGCGACGGTTGGCGGCCGCGCCGGTGTCGATGTCATAATCATAGGCGTAGACGCGATAGGGAAGGCTGTCGGAGAAATAGAGGGTCTTGTCGTCGGGCGAGAAGCACGGGCCGTTGCTGATCGCGATGGCGCGATCGAGCTCGTGCAGGCTGTGGTCGGGATCGAGCCGGTACAGCGTGCCATAGGGCTGGCAGTCGCGAATGTCGGAGTCGCCCGAGCCGACGATGAAGCGCCCGCGCCGGTCGACCTTGCCGTCGTTCATCTGCGCACGCGGATGGAAGTGGTTCGCACGCGCGAGGAGTTCGAGAGCACCGCTGTCGAAATCGAGCGTGAACACGCCGTCCTTCAGCGCAACGATCGCGCCGCCCTTCGCGCGCAACGCCATCGAGCCAATGACCTGTCCGACGTCCCAGCTTTGAGTCTGCTCGCTCGCCGGATCGAAGCGATGGACGGCTTTGCCGACGATGTCGACGAAATAGAGCGCCTGTTGCGCGACGTCCCAAACCGGCCCCTCACCGACCATGCACGGCACCGTCGGCACGCGTTCGATTTTCATCGCTTGTTCTCTCCGGCAGTCCCGCTAGGAACCGAAAATCTTGATTATTGATCAGTGATAAGGAGGGTGGCCTTGACGGTCAATCGACAACGGCTCGCGGGACGCCCGCCGAAAGGCGAGGCCGCGCTGGACGTGCCCCGAATTGTCGAAGCGGCCTGGGAGCTCGTCGACGAGGTCGGCCTCGCCGGGCTCTCCACCCGTACGCTCGCGGCCGCGCTCCAAGTGAAAAGCCCGGCCTTATATTGGCATGTCCGCAGCAAGCAGGAATTGCTCGGACTGATGATGGAGCAACTCCTGCTCGATACGCTGGTCGGCGTCTCGAGCGCGCTCGGCTGGAAGGCGTGGCTGAAGGAAGTCGTCACACGACAGCGCCGCCTGCTCTTGTCGCATCGGGATAGCGGCCTGATCGCTTCGCTCGCCCCGCCGTCGCAGCGCCTGCGCAGCCAGGTATTCGATCAAATGGTGGCCCCCCTCGTCGAAGGCGGAATATCCCCGACCGTGGCATCGGCGGCAGCCGGCGGCATGGCGTCCTTCGTGCTGGGCTGGGTGATCTATGAGCAGCGACCCGAGACTCGAGCGTTCATGCAAGCCTATCACGACCCCGATACGGCATTCGAACTCCTGCTCGAGGCATTCGTCACCGGCATCGCCGAGGCGGCCACACTATCGGACGATGGCTCGGCCCGGCGAGGATCGTAAACGGGTGGCTCGAATCGCTGGCTGGAATTCGACATAATGCGGCACGAGAAGACAATGGACCGGCAAGACTCCGCAACGAGGGGATGCGAAATGGACAAAGTGACGAGGATCCACGCCAGGACATGGCTGGCGACCGCGGCAGGCGTTGCCGCGCTCGGCTGGAGCGGCGCCGCGACCGCGAAGAGCTGCACCGAAGTGGAGAGCCTTGCGCTCGACAAGGGCAAGGTAACCGCCGCGACGCTGGTCGAGCCCGGCACGTTTCAGCCACCGGCCGGCTACGGCCCGCCGCCAGGAATTGCCAACAGCAGCTTCAAGACGCTTCCGGCCTTTTGCCGCGTACAGGCCACGCTGACGCCGACGAGCGACAGCGACATCAAGGTCGAAGTCTGGCTGCCCGCGTCGGGGTGGAACGGCAAGCTCGTCGGCATCGGCAATGGCATCTGGGCCGGGTCGATCAGCTATGCGGAAATGGCCCCGACGCTCGCGCAGGGCTATGCGGTGGTCGCCACCGATACCGGCCATAAAGGTAGCGGCCTCACTGCCGAATGGGCGGTCGGGCACCCCGAAAAGCTCGTCGACTTCGGGCATCGCGCAATCCATCTGATGACGGTCACCGCCAAGGCGGCGATCAAGGGCTTCTATGGCAATGGCCCGAAGTTCGCATTGTGGAACAGTTGCTCGACCGGCGGGCGGCAAGGGCTGATGCTCGCGGCGCGCTATCCGGGCGATTATGACGCGATTTCGTCGAAGGCGCCTGCCAACCCGATGACGGACCTGATGACGCAGAGCATGTGGGCCGCGTTCCAACCCAAGCGCACTCCGGCTTCCGCGCTGACGCCGGCGCTGCTGTCGATGGTCCATAAAGCGGTGGTCGCCGCATGCGACGCCAAGGACGGACTCAAGGATGGGCTGATCGAACGTCCGCAGGCGTGCGGGTTCAAAGCGGCATCGCTCGTGTGCAAAGCTGGCGCGTCCGAGGGCTGCCTCAATGTCGACCAGGCGGCGGCGCTGCAGGCGATCTACGATGGCGTGCGCGACAAGACCGGCAAGGTGATCATTCCGGGCTGGCCCGTCGGCAGCGAGACACAGCTTGCGGTACTGGTGATGGGCGCAACGCCCTTTCCCGTCGCGAACGACTATTTCCGGCTTCTCGTCCATGGCGGCGACAAGAACTGGGACTGGAAGGCGATGGATTATGGCAGGGAGGCTGCGCTTGCCCGCAGCTATGGCGCCGGGATGCTCAATATCGCGCCGGGCGACCTCAAGGCCTTTTTCGCGCGCGGCGGCAAGCTGCTGCTGAGCCACGGCTGGACCGACGGCCTGATCCCGGCGAACAACACCGTCAAATTCTACACCGAACTGGAGAAGGTCGCGCCCAAGTCCGCGCTCGACAAGCAGGTGCGGCTGTTCATGGTGCCGGGCATGGACCATTGCGGCGGCGGCGAAGGCGCGTCCAACTACGATACGCTGGGCACAATCGACAACTGGGCGACGAGCGGGGTCGCGCCCGAGCGGATCATCGCTACCCGCGGCGGTGGCGGCACTCCGGGAGCGCCCGCACTGCCACCAATCTCACGGCCGCTCTGCACCTATCCCAAGATCGCGATCTATGGCGGCAAGGGCAGCCCGGATGACGCGGCCAACTTCGCGTGCGCGGTTCCGCGATCCTAGCGACAACCCACCGCGCACAATCTCCTTTGACGAGCCCACGGTCGATGCGATTGCGTTGCGCAGCCCGTGCGGCAAAGGTGCGACCCATGGGTTGAAGGGAGAGGCGATGCTGTTTCTTGCGTTGACGGCGGCTGGACTCGCCGGCCAGGTCACTACCGCGGAATGTGAAATGGCAGCCTCGGATATCCAGCGTTCGCGCTGCCTGTTGCGCGAGCTTGAATCCGCCGACGACCGGATCAACGCGAGCTATGCGACGGCGCGCGGACCGCTCGCGCCTACGGACCGGTTAGCGTTGCGCGACGCGCAGCGCGCCTGGATCAAGCATCGCGACGCTGTGTGCAGGCTGACGGCCGAGCCGGCGACGCGTGGAGCCTGGCTCGCCGAACTCGCGCAGGACTATGCCAAAACGGTATGCGTGGTGCGCTTTTCCAACGAACGCGCCCGCGAGCTGGAAAGGCGAATCGCCGCGCCGCCGAGCGCTGCGCCCGTCATGGGGCCGCGGCCCGTCGCGCCATCCGCAGCGCCGCTCGCGAGCGCAGCGTCCGCTGCGCATATTGGAGGAAATGTCTATGATCTCGTGGCGCGTACACCGCGCAGCACCGGCAAATGGTATTTCGAATCCGAAGTGAACATCGGCGACCTCGCGAGGGAGAGCGAACGAGCGCTGTTCGTCGGCGTTCGGACGCAGTCACAAAGCATCGGCACACTGCTCACGCTACACAAACGTGACGTCGGCCGCGACGCCCTCAACATCGGTGTCGCGGTGGATCTCGACGCGGGCAAGCTCTACATTCGTGAAAATGGGAAATGGCGCGGCGGCGGACCGGGCGAGTCCGGCGGCCAGGACCTCAAGCTTGGGCGGCCCTACCAAGGCTGGATATCCTCGAGTACTGCGCTCGATCAGGCCATCCAGCGGCATAGCCTCGATACGAATTTCGGACAGCGCGCCTTCGTTTATGCGGTGCCGGACGGCTATCGGCCGATCGACACGCAACCGCCGATGACGCGCCGGGAAGACTGAGATCGAGCCTCAGCAAGACTCATACGGCGGATGTGCCGACCCGATACTCGTTCACGGGGGCGACGCGCAAACTCGAACGCATCGGTTCTAAAGCCTGACTTCACGCGCGCGGCGGTTGATAGGAACGGAACAGTCCCGCATCGGGCCACGACATTAAATAGCCTTCGGCGATCAGCCGCTCATGGGTTTCGACGGGCGTCGTCCGCGAGACGCCGTGATCGGTGGCGGGTTGGCGTCACGACGGCAATCGCCGACTGCGACACAGCCGCCGTTCGACGATCTCCGTCCGGAAATAGGACGAGACCTGAACCTGCAGCGAATGCGCGCCATCGCGTTCGATCGCCAAGCTGCGCCATAATGGATGCACGACGGGCCGCGACATCCTGCTCCCTCCCCTGGGCGTTCCATGAGACTGAGGAGCAGGTTATTCCGACCCTCGTGAAATGTGAATATGAATCTAGTTTTATATTTGATACGAGGTCAGCATGTTTGTTGGGCGCCCGCATGCGCTTGGTGCCCGATGCGATTGCAGGGGTGCGGCCGGAGTGGGTGCGGTGAATGTTAGCAATACGCTCGAGACGATCGTCGACAATCTTCCTCGGCCCCGCCAATCGCGCAGCCTCAAGACGCAGGAAGGCTTTATCGACGCCGGTTGGGCGATCGTGCGCCGGCAGAGCTGGGAATCGATCTCGGTTACCGACATCGCCAAGCGGGCGAAGCGATCGGTCGGCGTGTTCTACCAGCGGTTCGGGAGCAAGGAGGACTTCCTCTCGGTATTGTTGCATCGCTGGATCGAAGCGAGCTTCGCAACCACGCTGTTCGACCGGCCCTGGGATAGCGCCGATGCACTCATCGACGGCTATCTGACCGACGCGTTCACGCGCATCCGGGACGATCGTTTCCTGTGGCGCGCGGCGCTGCAACGCGCGCTCGACGATTCGCGCAGCTGGGAGCCGTTTCGCGAGCTCGCCGCGTCGCGGCGCGAGCGACTGGCGCAGGGGATCGAACAGCTGCGCGGTCGCGCATTGAGCGATGACGAGCGTCAGCGGTTGGCGCTGGCGCTGCAAGTGTTCAACAGCATGATCAACAACGCCTTGCTCAACAATCCCGGCCCGCTCAAGGTCGAGGATCCCACATTCCTGCCGACGATGCTTGGCCTTTTCCGGACCGTCAGCCGGCTCGATTGAAATCGGCGCGTTCGGCTGCATCGCGACGTGCGCAACTCGCCTGCCGCGCGCGCCAGCGATCGACGGCCGCACGCTGGCCGGGCCGCATCGGCGCATCGAAGCCGAATTCGGCGACGCGATCGATCTCAAGGCTTGGCCGAAAGCGGTATTCGACTTGAGTGAAGACGAACAGGGGCAACGCCATGGCGTGCGACTCGAGCCGCATAATCTCGCCCCATCGCGTAAGCCCAATTTCTTCGCGCAGCTCGCGGAGGATGCCTTCCTCGGGTGTTTCGCCACGCCGCAGGCCGCCGCCCGGGAAATGCCAGCCCGGCATATAGCTGTGTCGCACCATGACGATGCGATCTCCGGGTGTGATCACGATCGCTTGCACTGACTGAGTGCGCCACCCGGTAATTCGGTGGACCAGCCGTCGACCACGATAACAGGCGGTCATCACCCATCGCTTTGCGGTCACACGCGCGGATCCCAGCCGGCGATCCGCAATCCCGGCGGAAAGCGGCGGCGCAGCGCGAGGCAGGCGATCGCAGCGGAATAGAGCGGGATCGCCTCGATACAGAAGCGCGTGGCATGGTCGCGCCTGCGGGCCATCAGCCCGCCGCCAAGGAGCACCCCGATCGCGGCGCCGAGCCGCCCGACTCCCAGTGCCGATAGCATCGGGGCTATCCACCCGAAACCGCGAACACGCACCGCGAGGCTGGAATGCGACATCGAACCTCCGTTGCGCCCTTGATACATGGTTGCGATGGGGTTGGCGCGCACAGATTCGCGCTCGTGCAGATTGTGCGCAGACCGATCTTGGGGCTTGAATGCAGGCGCGAGCCGGATAAGAGGGGGCTCGGCTTTCGACACGGGAGGCGGCGAAATTGCCGCCCAGCTGGCGTTGCGAGCGCGGGTGTAGCTCAATGGCAGAGCAGAAGCTTCCCAAGCTTACGACGAGGGTTCGATTCCCTTCACCCGCTCCACCGCGCAAATCACGTCATTAGGCTCTTATCAGGCCGCCCCTGCTGTGGTAGCATTACACCTATAGAACAATATGCTAAGCCTATGATTGCCGTACAACAGGACAGTCGCAACGGCGCCTCCGAACGTACAATACCACCTCTACAGTGTAGTAACGCGTACCCCCATCAACTCCGCTGATTTCGCGCTGGCGCCGAAATCAGGCGTCGGGAGTGTTTGCTATGCACGCAGCGGATCGGGCAGCGGCGCATGTGGTACGACGGAAAGCGGGAAGAACCGCAAGCGCACCACTGATCGAGCTCAGAGTGGTTTCGGCCGTGATTCTGGCGGCGGCGATCGTGGGCAGTTGCCTGTTCGCGCGCGACATGGTCTTTTCGTTGATGGTGAGCATCTTCGGGCTGCAGTTTGCGAACTGGCCGCTCATGCTGGTCTCGACATTAATACCGCGAGTAGTTCTGGCGGCGCTGTATATCCTGACGCTCGTCGTCACCATCGCCGTAACGCGCGCCATGCCGAAGCGATGGCGCTATCCGGCGCTCGCCGTCACCGTGCTGATCGTCAGTGTCTTTCTGGCGCGCCTGATCAGCGAAAAGCTTTGGCAATGCCTGGCGGTCGGCGCCTTGTTCGCCGCCAACATGGCGCCGTCCGATCTTCTGACCGGTCTTTTCACGCGGTCGCTTCTCGCACCGCTGTTCGACGCCGGCTTCGGCGTCATGATCCTGGCCAGCGAGTTGCTGTTGCCCGTGCCGTTCCTGTTCTGGCTCAAGTCAAAGCGTAGCGGCTATCCGGTTCCCGAGGGCGGGCGGTTGGGGACCGCGGTCCGCTTCCTGCCGGCGCTCGCCGTATCGGGCGTGGCAATAGCGCTGATCGCGCCCTACCCGACCATGGCTGCGCTGGAATGGCGCTTCGCGCACAGTCCCGGCGTCGATCGCTTCTATGGCGCGGATTTCGGCCTTCATGGGCCGGGAGACGTAGCGGACATAGCCATCGACCGTGCCACCTCCCGCCTGCTGCTGTGCGGAAACGGTAATCGCACAGTGATCGCGGTGTCGCTCGACAATCTGCATGCGCCTCCCCAATCTACCGGCATCCCTTCCGGCGGGGCGCAGTTCTGCTTTGCCGACAGCGCGCGTCGCGAGTTCCTGGTGGGCAACGAAAGTGCCGGTATGCTGGTGGTCGCCAGCCTCGACAATTATGCCATCAAACGGCGCATCGGTCCGCTCGACTTCGGCGTCGGCGAAATGTTCACGTCGAAACAGTCATCGAGTCGGTTCGTGGTTGTCGCGACCGAAGATGTCTCACGCAATGGTCGGCCGCACATACGCGTCGCCGACCTCGACACTGGCGGCCTGATTTCCGAATCGCGCGTACGACCAGGGTATCTGTACGTGCACCCCAAATTGCCTATTGCCTATGTCAGCTCCTATTCGGACGGCTTCGGCATGGTGGCGCTCGACCTTCCGAGCTTGAAGGTACGTGCACGCGACCCGGCTGACCCACGCCTGGATCGCATTACGCTAGATCCGACTCGCGACGAGATCCTGGTTGCGTCGCCGCTGCGGAGCCGTGTGCTTGCCTATGATGCCGCGACGCTGCAGCCGCGCGGCGCAATTTCGACTCAGTTCGGCGTACGGAGCATGGAAGTCGACGCGACGCGCGACCTGTTGGTGACGGCCAGCTTGGTCAGTACCGGTGTCGACGTGATCGATCTCAAGACGCGCCGGGTGCTCGCGACCTATCGGCTCGGGCCGTGGCTGCGCGACGTGGCGATCGATGCGCCTTGCGGACGCGCGTTCGTCTCGTCGCGCCACGGAGTCTATGCGGTCCAATATGCACGCCCGACCGAGGCATGCCGCCCGCGCGGGCCAGCTACGACGGTGGTTGCAACCGGTGGTGAACGCGGCACGACGCGTCGGATCGAGAAAATGTGAACGCCATCTCGCATAGAATCGCGCCTAATTGCCGGAGCGTCTTGTCGGCGGCGGCGCGTCAGCGCATGATTGCACCATGGACGACGTTGCCGAAACGAATCCGTTCGCCAGCCTGACGGCCGAGCAGTTCGAGGCTTTGTGCCTGGTCCGCGACGGATTCACTTCGAAGCAGATCGCGCAACGGCTATGCATCTCGCGCTGGGCAGTAGACCAGCGGGTCGATCGCGCGCGGGCGCGGCTCGGCGCCGCCGACCGCAACGAGGCCGCGCGCATGCTGACTCTGTGGGAGCGGGAGATCGAACGCGCGCACACCCGCCGGCCGGCCGATGTCGCGTTCCTGGGCCGCCCGGGCGGAAGTTTCCACCCGAGCACCTACGAGACCCCCTCCGAAGGATTCGTACGCGAACCGCAGACCCTTTTCGAACCCGCCGGACACGGCAATGTGGGTGCGTCCTATGCAGGTCCATCTACTGCGGCGGACGAAAACAGGGTGCGGGAGATGCCGGCGCGATTTGGAGAGTCCGGCGGCATCTCCTTGCTCAGATCTTATGGTGTCGGCGAGCAGAAAGAAGGCCGCAAGGCCCTGAACACACTCGTCCTGATCATGCTTGCCACGATGGCCCTCGCGATCGTGCTGATCGCGCTGCCGTCGCTGGTGCGCAATGCAGAGGACGTCGCCAACAGCGTGCGAGCACACACCCCCCAACCCCGAAACTAAGCCCGGGGGCCTCGCCCGGCCGGGCGAGGAGAACGCATGTCCAAGAGAATCCGTACCGAAGCATGCGCCGCGGTCGCCGACGCATTCCTCCCTGTCGAACAAATGGCGCAAGTCGTGGCGGCCGACGCAGCCAAATGCATCGCCGTGATCATCGAGCAGCGGATGCGCGCGCAGCTGCCGGCCGACATGGTTGCCGAGGCACTCACGCTCGTCACGGACGCAGTGCACCATCAGGTCGCCGCCGCGAACGCCTTCGCGGGCGCGCATCGCAAACTCGCCGAAATCCGCGACCGGCTGGGTGTCGACCTCACTGCCTATGGCCCGGATTGCAGCGAGGTCAACGGCGTCAAGCTGACGGTGGTAACCGCCGCAGCTTAACATTTGCGAATCGGCATCGGCGAACGATAGGTTTCGCCGATGCTGACGTGGCTGTACGAACAGGCCTTTGTGCCCCTGCTCCTGTCGCTGGCGCTGTGCGCCTGGAAATGGGGACAATGGCCCGAACGCATGGCCACCGCGCTGTTCGCCGCTGCCTGGCTGGGCACGTTGCTCGCCAAGCCGGCGGTGCACGTGCGGTTCTTTTACGTCGAGGCGGGCGTGTTGCTGGTCGATGGAGCGCTGCTGATCGCGCTCGGTTGGCTCGCCGTCCGCACCGGCCGAGGATGGCTAATATGGGCAACCGCGTTTCAACTGCTTTCCACCACCGCGCATTTGGGGCGGGCTATGGATTCCTCTTTCAGCGCACTAGGCTATTCGATAATGGAGGGAGCCTCGAGCTATCCCACATTGATCGCCCTGGCAGTGGGACTCTGGCAGTACCGGCGAAGCTAGAGAGTGCGGCGTGTCGCAAGATCCTCGCGGATCTGCTGCTGCCGATCTCCGGCGCAGACGCAGACCAGATGTCCGGGCGCGTGATCGACCATTTCGGATCGCTGCCGGCCGCGCTCGCCGCACCGCGCCGCGAACAATTGCGTGCCGCCGACGGCGACGAACGCGTGGTGCAGCAGCTCCGCGCCGTGCGCCAGGCTACTGTGCGCTCGCGCCGTCTCGCGCTCGATCATCGCCCGGTGATCGGCAACGAGCGTGCAGTGCTCGAATATCTGATGCTGGTGCAGGGCGCCGAACTGATCGAAACCGTGCGGGTGCTGTATCTCGACGCGCGCAACCATCTGATCCGCGACGAAGAGGCGACGCGCGGCACCGTGCACGAAGCGCCGATCTATGTGCGCGAGATCATCGCCCGTGCGCTCGAACTGGGCGCGACGGGTATCATCCTGACCCACAACCATCCTTCGGGCGATGCCGAACCGAGCCTGACCGACGAAGAGATGACTGCGAGCCTGGCCGCTGCGGCGCGGACAATGGGCATCGTCCTGCACGATCATCTGATCGTGTCGCGCGAAGGCCATTTCAGCTTTCGGAGCGCGGGACTTCTGTGTTGATCGCTGCGTCGGGGCCGCGACGCGCTGCGCGCGTCCGAGGCGTCATGCGATCGATCGCGAGCTGGACATAGCCCGCCGAGATCGCGTCGCCATTGGCATCGCATAGCGCGATCATTTCGAAACCAAGCGCGCGTGCACGCTCGACCCTTTGGCGTCGTTTCATGGCTTCGTCCTACGCCGCGCAAATGCCCAGTGCCACGGGAGATTGGACGGTTTTGCACCCATTGCCGAGCACGCGGACGCGCTCCGGCGGCGATTGCGCCTTCCCGACGATCCGCTATCCTGGATAACAGATCAGGAGAGGAGACGACCATGTCCAAGCGCCATCTCTGGCTGGGTGCCGCCGTGCTCGCGCTGGTGCCCGCCGCCCCGGCGATGGCGCAAGGCGCGGCGGCCGCAAGCCCGGGCGACAAATGCACCAGCATGACGAGCCTCGCGGTGCCTGGCACTCGGCTGCGCATCACTTCGGCCAAGCATGTCGACGCCGCGACGGGCGGCGGTGCCGGCGCGCCCGGTGCGCCGCCGGCGGCGGCACTTCCGGCGCATTGCCGCATCGAAGGGGTGATCAACGAGCGCACCGGCTACCAAGGCAAGCCCTATGGCATCGGCTTTGCGATTGCGCTGCCGGACGACTGGTCGGGGCGGTTCCTGCTCCAAGGTGGAGGCGGTCTCAACGGCAGCGTCGGCGCGCCGACCGGCCCTGTCGCCTCCGGCGCCAAGCCCGCATTGGCGCGCGGTTTCGCCGTGATCAGCCACGACAGCGGGCACAAAGGCGCGGTGTTCAACCGAGACTTCATGGACGATCAGCGTGCCAGCCTCGACTTCGCCGAGACGGCGGTGCGTGTCGTCGCGGAGATCGGCAAAGCGATCACCACCGCCTATTACGGTCGTGCGATCGATCATAGCTATATGACCGGCTGCTCGACCGGCGGGCGCGAAGGCATGCTCGCCGTGCAGCGCTACCCCGAGCTGTTCGACGGCGTCATCGTCGGCGCGCCGGCGATGATGGCCGGCTATTCGAACTTCGGGATCGCCTATTCGCAGGTCCAGTTCAATCAGGCCGCACCGCGCGACAAGGACGGCAAGCCAATCCTCGACAAGATCTTCAGCGCCGCCGACCGCAAAACGATCCTCGACGGCATGCTTGCCCAATGCGACGGGCTCGACGGGCTCAAGGACGGCGTGATCGAAAACGTCGCGGGCTGCCGGTTCAAGCCGGTCCTGCTCCAATGCAAGGGCCGCAAGACCGACGGCTGCCTAAGCGCTGCGCAAGTCGGCGCGCTCGACCGTGCCTTCGCCGGCCCAAAGGACAAGGCGGGTTATCCGGCCTATGCGCCCGTGCCGTACGACACCGGCATCGTCTACACGGGCGGCGGCCTGCCCGGCTATCTGCCGACAGGTGCGCCCGGCGTGTTCGGCCCGGCCAGCCGCGACCTGACGATCGATGTCGACGCGCGGCTGCAGGCGATCCGCGCCGACGCCACCGGGCGACTGACCGATACGAACGTCTGGACCAACCTCAACAGCTTCACTGGTCATGGCGGCAAGATCCTGTTCTACCACGGGGTGAGCGACCCCTGGTTCTCGGCGTTGGCGACGCTCGACTATTGGCAGCGGGCCGAAAAGGCGAACGGTGCAATATGGGCGGACACCAGCCGCTTCTACATGGTCCCCGGCATGGGACATTGCGGAGGCGGCGCGAACACATTCGACAGTTTCGACTTGCTCACGCCGCTAGTGAACTGGGTCGAACAGCATAGCGCCCCCGCCACCATCCTTGCCTCACGCCGTGCTCCGACGCCGGCCGAACGCCCGATGTGCCCCTACCCCGCCTATCCGCATTATGTCGCAGGCGATGCCGACAAGCCGGGCAGCTTCGAGTGCCGCAAGCCGTCAAGCTGAGGCTTTCGGTTCGAAAGGCGAACCGCTAAGCGCGCGGCATGACATCCTTCACGATAGCCGCGCGCGAACTGGCCGAGGTCGGGCGCCGGATCGATGCCCATGGCTGGGCGCCGGCGACCGGCGGCAACTATTCGGTGCGACTGGATGACGGCAGCTTTGCGATTACGGTTTCGGGCAAGCACAAAGGTCGCCTGACCGAGACCGACATCATGCGCGTCGATGCCGAAGGGCGCAGCCTCGACGGCAACCGGCCATCGGCCGAAACCGGGCTGCACATGGCGATCTATCGCGATTTCCCGCAGGTCAATGCTGTGCTGCATGGCCATTCGCCGGAGGCGGTGGGGCTCAGCCGCGCCTTCCCCGACATCCACGAATATGTGTTTCGCGGGCACGAGATGCTCAAGGTGCTTCCCGGTTTCACCACGCACCAAGACGAGGCGCATCTTCCGATCGTCGACAACAGCCAGGACATGGCCGTGATCGACGCGGCGATTTCGCCCGTTCTGCTGGCGCAGGACCGACCTTTCGCCTATCTTATCCGCAGCCACGGGATGTACACCTGGGGCCGGGACCTCGCCGAGGCCGAGCGCGTGCTGGAGGGAGTCGAATGGCTCATCGCCGCCGAGCTGGCCGAACGCGCTTTCAGGAACGGATCATGACCCACCTTCGCATCTACGACGCCCAGGACGAGACCAAGGCGATCCGCGACACCAGCGACCCGGCCGAGATTTCGCGGGTGCTGAAGACGATCGGCGTGCGCTTCGAGCAATGGCCGACGCGCGGACTGCCGGCCGAGCCGACCGAAGACGCGCTGCTCGCGGCCTATGCGCCCGAGATCGACCGGCTGCGCGCCGAAGGTGGCTATACCACCGTCGATTCGATGCGCGTGCTGCCGGACAATCCGGCCAATCCCGAGCTGCGCAAGAAATTCCTGTCCGAGCATCGCCATGTCGAGGACGAAGTGCGGTTCATGGTGCAGGGCGACGGGCTGTTCTTCCTGCGTCCCGAAGAGACGCTCTACGCCGTCGAAATCAGCGCGGGCGATTTGATTTCGGTGCCGGCGGGGATGCGCCATTGGTTCGACATGGGAGAACGGCCGGACATCTCGGTGATCCGGCTCTACGTCGATCCGGCAGGCTGGGTGGCGCACTATACTGGCGATGCGATCGCCGACCGCTTCCCGCGGCACGAGAAGGTGGCGGCGTAACCGCGCCTCTCGGTCGTCACACCGGAGGATATTTTTGAACGCGCCGATTCAAGTCGTGCTGCTCGACATCGAGGGCACCACCAGCAGCATCGCCTTCGTCACCGAGACGTTGTTCCCCTATGCACGGCAGCACCTCGCTGGCTTTGTCGCCGCGCATCCGAATGCGACCGCGCCGCTTCTCGCCCAGGTCGAAGCGCAGGAACCCGGCGATCCAATCGCCACTCTCCTCCGCTGGATCGACGAAGACCGCAAGGCGACACCGCTCAAGACGCTGCAGGGCATGATCTGGGCGCAAGGCTATGCCGACGGGACGCTCGATGGTCACGTCTATGCCGACACGCCCGACGCCCTGCGGCGATGGAAGGCACAAGGCCGCAGGATCTATATCTATTCGTCGGGCTCGATCGCGGCGCAGAAACTGATCTTCGGCCATTCGACCGCAGGCGACCTGACGCCGTTGCTTTCGGGCTATTTCGATACGACCACTGGCCCGAAGCGCGAAGCCAAATCATATGCGCGCATTGCCGAAGTGATCGGGCTGCAGCCAGCCGCGATCCTGTTCGTCTCCGACGTGGCGGCCGAAGTCGAGGCGGCGCGCGCGGCTGGGATGCAGGCAGTGCTGATCGACCGCGCGGGCACGGCCGGCGAGGTGTCGACGTTGGCCGAAGTGCTGCCATGATTCTCGAAGGCGTGCACACGCGTTCGATTTTTCGAACCGCCGACGGCAAGGGCGCGCGCATCCTCGACCAGCGCAAGCTGCCCTGGGCAATCACCTGGGTCGAGCTGCGCAGCGTCGACGACGCGGCGGTCGCGATCCGCGACATGTGGACGCGCGGCGCGCCGCTGATCGGCGCGACGGGTGCCTATGGCCTGGCGCTCGCGCTTGCCGAGGATCCGAGCGACGCCGGGCTCGAACGCGCCTATGCGCTGCTCCATGCGACGCGGCCGACTGCGATCAACTTGCGCTGGGCACTCGATCAGGTCGTCGACTCTGTGCGCGCGCTTCCGCCCGCCGAGCGCGCTGCGGCCGCATTCGCGCGCGCCGATGCGATCGCCGACGAGGACGCCGAGCTGTGCCGATCGATCGGCGATCATGGGCTCGAGCTGCTGCGCAACCTGCACGCCAGCCATCCCGATCGCCCGCTCAACATTCTGACGCATTGCAACGCCGGCTGGTTCGCGACGGTCGACTATGGCACCGCGACGGCGCCGATCTATCGCGCGCACGACGAGGGCATTCCCGTGCATGTGTGGGTCGACGAGACGCGACCGCGCAATCAGGGCGCGCTGCTTACCGCGTTCGAGCTTGCCAACCACGGAGTGCCGCACACAGTGATCGCCGATAACGCCGGCGGGCTGCTGATGATGCGAGGACAAGTCGACGCCGTGATCGTCGGAACCGACCGCGTCACTGCCAATGGCGATGTGTGCAACAAGATCGGCACCTATCTGAAGGCGCTTGCCGCGCACGACAACCAAGTGCCCTTTTATGTGGCGCTGCCGTACACCACGTTCGATCCCGCGACACCGAACGGCGATGCGATTCCGATCGAGGAACGCTCGCCGGAAGAGCTCACGCTGTTGAGCGACGGCGCCGGAACGGTGCAAGTCACGCAGTCGCCGGCGGCCAATCCGGCTTTCGATGTCACTCCTGCGCGGTTGGTGACTGGCTATATCACCGAACGCGGCGTGCTCGACCGGATCGGGTAAACGAGCGGCCCGACTTCCACTCGGGAAGCCGGGCCACAACGGTCAGATCATTGCTGCGTGGTAATCGTCGTGGTCTTCTTGACCACCGACGGGTGTGTCACGCGGTGACGCACGGTCCTCTTGTGCACAACTCGCTTCGGGGTCGTGGTCGTCGTCACGGTCGTTGCGGGCGCCGACCGAGTCTCCGTCTGCTCGACCACGGTGGTGGCCGGCGCTGGAGGAGCCGCGGCGGCTTCGGCAGCCGCATTGCGCGCAGCAGCGGCATCGGCCGCGGCCGACTGCGCCGCCTGGGTGGCAGCATCGGCGCGCGTGTTGGCGACTGCCGCCTGCTGCTGCGCCTGAGCGGTCGCGACCTGGGCCTGAGCGGCGGCAGCGGCGTTCATCTGCGCCTGGCCTTCCTTCGCAGCGAGATCCTCCTGCTTCTTGCGCTGGCTGACGTTGAGCGCCGTGTCCGCCAGGTCGGCGGCATGGTTGGCGTCAGCCACCGCCTCGTTCTCGCGACCTTTGCTCAGCGCAAGCGAGGCGTCGCGGAGCGACGATTCGGCATCGGCCAGCAATCGCGGTGTGTCGCCGGCAGCGCCGACCTTGGCCGCCGCGTCGACCTTGGCCTGGGCGGCGGCAATCGCCTTTTTCGCGCGGTCGTTTTTGCTTTCGGCCGAAGCCCCTGTGCTGGCCAATGCCAGCAATGCCGTCGCGGCGACGCCGGACACAAGTAGTTCCCTGATACGCATAGCGCACTCCATATGAATGACGAGAGTGCGTAACCAACGAACGGTTTCGCCCGAGGGTTCCTGATTCAAGTTATGGTTCAGAGGACGCCTAAACAGGCCCTCAGCCCAGTCGAGCGCGTGCCGACGCTATTCGGACCAACGCTTCGTCGAGCGTTGTATCTTGCTTGGCGAAGCAGAAGCGGACGACGTTCCTGACCGGGTCGTCGGCATAGAAAGCCGAAACCGGAATGCTCGCGACGCCGGCGTCGAGCAGCCGTTCGCAGAAGTCGGTGTCGTCCAGTGCGATTCCCGACGCCGTGAGGTCGACGCAGGTGAAATAGGTCGCGGCGGTGGGCAGAGTGACGAGGCCCTGGGCCTGGAGCCCCGCCTTGAGCCGATCGCGCGAGCGTTGGAACTCGGCGGCGGCGTCCGCCATCCAATCGTCCTGCGACGCGAGTCCTTCGGCGACCGCCCATTGGAGGTTGGGCGGGGTGGTGAAGGTCAGAAACTGGTGCGCCTTGGCCAGCCCGCGCGCCAGCTCGGGCGCGGCGCACATCCAGCCGACTTTCCAGCCGGTGAGCGCGAACATCTTGCCGGCGCTGCCGATCTTGACCGTGCGCTCGCGCATGCCGGGGAAACCGATCAGCGGGAGATGGCGGTGCCCGTCGAACGCGACATGCTCCCATACCTCGTCGCAGATCGCGATCAGGTTGTGCGTCACGCAGAAGTCGGCGAGCATCGCGAGTTCGTCCGCGCTGCACATCGAACCTGCCGGGTTGAGCGGGTTGTTGAGGATGACCAGTCGCGTGCGCGGCGTGACTGCGTCCGCGAGCCGCGCCGGATCGATCTTCCATTCGGGCGGCTCGAGCCGCACCAGCCTGGCAACGCCGCCGGCGCGTTCGATCAGCGGAACATAGGCGTCATAGAGCGGCTGGAACGCGATCACTTCATCGCCGGGCGAGACCAGCGCAAAGATCGCCGCCGCGAGCGCTTCGGTGGCGCCCGAGGTGACGATCACTTCCTCGGCGGCGAGATTGAGCCCCTGGTGTCGGGCATAATGGTCGGCGACGGCCTGGCGTAGCTCGGCGATTCCAGCCATCGGCGGATATTGGCTCGAGCGCTCGGCGAGCGCGCGCGCCGCTGCCGCAACCACAGGCCCGCAGCCATTGCCGTCGGGGAAACCCTGGCCAAGATTGATCGCGCCCGAAGCGCGCGCGCGGCCGGACATGAACTCGAAAATCGTGGTGCCCATGCTGGCGTAGATCGGGTTCATGGGCGCGGGATTCCCTTTCAATTCCCCCTACGTCACCCCGGACCTGTTCCGGGAGCCACTGAGAAGCCAAGTGCAGGGCCGAAGGTTCCGGCTGGAACCCCCGAGCCTTCCCTCGTGGAGGTGTGGATGCCGGAACAAGTCCGGCATGACGATGGGAATTAGTGCAAGCCGCCAAGCGGAAACACAAGACGCGTCACCTCGCCACTCCTCGGCTTGTTACGCCAGCCGGTCGTCGAGCACTCACGCACGAGCACTTCGATGAGGTGACCGACGCCGACGCAGCCCCGGCCGAAACGAAGCGCAAATTCATGGCCACCCCCGGTTGACGCCGCACCGCAGCATCGGGAATCTTGTACGACCGTGCAACAAGGAGAAGCGCCATGGGTCGTCGCCATTTCCTCCCGCTGATCTTAGCCGCGTTCGCGGCCGCCGCGCCGGCCGCAGTGCAGGCGAGACCCAAGGCCTATCCGGAAGCCGAGGCGCAGGCGCTCGATCTGCTGAAGCGCGCGATCGCATTCCGTTCGGTCGCGGGACCGGGCAATCAGACGCCGCAACTCGCTGCCTATTTCAAGCAAGTGCTCGTTCACGGTGGGTTTGCCGACGGCGATGTCACGATCACGCCGGTCGATGACACCGCGATTCTCGTCGCGCGCTACCGTGGTTCCGATAGTGCAGCCAAGCCGATCCTGATTTCGGGCCATATGGACGTCGTCGAAGCTAAGCCGGCCGATTGGCAGCGCGATCCGTTCACGCCGGTGATCGAGAACGGAATGATCTACGGCCGCGGCGCCACCGACACAAAGTTCGGCGACGCGATGGTGCTCGCGACTCTGTTGCAGTTGAAGCGCGAACATTATGTCCCGCGCCGCGACCTGATATTGGTCTTTTCAGGCGACGAAGAGACGCGAATGAAGACCGCGGCACTACTCGCCGACCAGTTCAAGAACGGCGAACTCGTGATCAACACCGACGGCGGGGGCGGCACGCTCGCCGAGTCCGACGGCAAGCCGCAAAGCTTGGTCTACGATGCCGCCGAGAAGACTTATGCCGATTTCCAGCTCGAGTTCACCAACCCCGGCGGGCACAGTTCGGCGCCGCGCGGCGACAATGCGATCTACTCACTCGCCAAGGCGCTCGACAAGATCGCTGCCTATCAATTCCCGCCCGAGATCAACGAGATCAGTCGCGCCTGGTTCACCGCGACCGCCGATCGCGCACCGCCCCGTCTCGGCGCAGCGATGCGCGCGTTCGTGGCCAACCCGAATGATGCGCAGGCGCTGGCAGTGCTGCGCGGCGATCCCGCTTATATCGGCAAGGTCGGCACGACCTGCGTCGCGACGATGGTGAACGGCGGCCATGCGCTCAACGCGCTGCCGCAGCGCGCGACCGCCAATGTCAATTGCCGCATCTTCCCGGGCAACAAGCCGAGCGCAGTCATGGCCAGGCTGGCGGAGGTCGTCGGCGATTCGCAAATGACGATAAGGGACGTGACCGAAGGCTCGGTCGCGACCGAGCCCTCGCCGGTCCGTCCCGACGTGGAAGCCGCGATCAAAAAGGCACTGGCGATCGACTTCCCTGGCGTCCCGGCGATCCCGACGGTCGCGTCGGGCGCGAGCGATTCGATGTGGTTCCGTTCGCGCGGCGTGCCGAGCTACGGGATCGCGCTGTTGTTCATCAAGGATTCGGACCAGTTCGCACACGGGCTCAACGAACGCTCGCCGCTGATGAACATCGGCCCGGCGATCCGCTTCTACAAATCGCTGTTCACCGATCTCGCACGATAATGTGGCGATCGAGCCAAGCGTTCACCCACTCGGTCGCAATCGCGCACGCCGCATCGGAACCGAACGCCTGGGGCGCGAGCCCGAGTTCGAGCCAGAGCCCATCGACCATTGCCGTGATCCCGATCGCGGCGGCGGGACAATCGACGCGCGGCACGCCACATTCGGCAAGCAGCGCTTCGACCTGCAAGCGGCTTTCGGCATAGATTTGGGCGTGGAGCCGCGCGATCACGGAGTCGCTTTTCACCAGTTCCCAGAAGCCGAGCCAGGTCGCGAGCAATGCGGGGTCGCTGATCGGCGGCTTGAGACTGCCGGTGACGAAGCCCAGCAGTCGCGCGCGGGGATCGGGACCGGCGGCGTCGCGCGCGGCCGCAAGCGCGATCGACGCCTGCGCCGCGACATGGACATAGGTGTCGGCGATCAGCGCATCGATGCCGGCGAAATAATGGCGCAACAGCCCCGGCGACACGCCCGCCGCGGCGCAGATCGTGCGCACCGAGACACCGGCGACGCCGCGCTCTGCCAGCACGCGCTGAGTCGCGTCGATCAGGCTCTGCCGGCGCGCGTCCGGTTCGGCGCGGGAAAAGGCGCGGGTCATTGCGGATCTTTACCGTGCCAGCGCGAGCGACTGAAACAAGTTCGTCATGACATCACCCCAGTTGAACTGCGGAGCAGGTTGCTATACGATCGTATAATAGGAGGCCGCGAATGGCGCATCGATATTCGGAGACGGCAGCCGATCCGGACGCAGGCTTCAGCCTGCCCAGCTGGCTCTACACCGATCCCGAGGTGCTCGACGTCGAAATCGCGCGCATTTTCCGTCCGGCTTGGCAGATAGTCTGCCACGTCAACGATCTGCCGCGTGCGGGTGACTTTCACACCATCGACTATGTCGGCGAGAGCGTGATCGCGATCCGCGGCGAAGGCGGTACGGTGCGAGCGTTCACGAACGTCTGCCGGCACCGCGCGATGCGCTTGGTCGAGGGGCCCAGCGGGTGCGCTCGGAAACTGGTGTGCCCCTATCACGCCTGGACCTACGCCAGCGACGGGCGGCTCACGGGCGTGCCGTTCCGAGCCGACTATCCTGGGCTCGACCCATCGCAGCACGGGCTCACGCCGGTCGATATCGAACTCTGGCACGGTTTCGTCTTCGTGCGGCTCGAGGACCAGGGCGGGCCGAGCGTCGCCGCGATGATGGCGCCGTACGAAGCCGAAATAGAACCCTATCGCTTTGCCGAGGTGGAGACGATCAGCCCGCTGCGGACACGGTCGCGCAACGTCAACTGGAAGAACCTTGGCGACAATTACTCCGACGGGCTGCACATTCCTGTTGCCCACGCCGGCCTGACGCGTCTGTTCGGAAAAAGCTACGCGATCGAAGCGAGCGATTGGGTCGACAAGATGTCAGGCTATCTGACCGACGGACCAACCAGCAACCTGTGGGAGGCGTTCTACCAGAAACACCTGCCGCGCGCGTCGCACCTCCCCGACAGCCATCAGCAGTTGTGGCTCTACTATAAGCTCTGGCCCAACCAGGCATTCGACATCTATCCCGACCAGATCGACTTCATGCAGTGGCTGCCGACCGGCCCGACCAGCTGCATGCTGCGCGAAATGGCGTTCGCGTTGCCCGATGCGCGACGCGAAATGAAGCTGGTCCGCTATGCGAATTGGCGGATCAATCGCATGGTCAACGCCGAGGACACCTGGCTGATCGAGCGGATCCAGCAGGGAATGGCATCGAAGAGCTACCAGGTCGGCCCGCTCGGCGAGAGCGAAGTGTGCCTGCGCAGCTTCGCGCGGAAGATCCGAAGCTTGATCCCTGAAGCGCGACTGCATCAGGCGCCGCCCCCGGGGTGGAGCCGAAGGCCGCGGCCTATTGACTAAGAAGAGCCCTCTCCCGCTTGCGGGAGCGGGTTGGGTGAGGGTTCGACCTAGCCACACTCAACGTATTCAAAGCTTCCGCGACGGACCCTCACCGACCCTCTTCCGCAAGCGGGAGCCGGAGAAGCGGCCGAAAGAGACAGGGAATGACGCGAAAATACGACGCACTGATTCTCGGCGGCGGCCACAACGGACTCGTCTGTGCCTTCTATCTCGCGCGCGCCGGGCTCAAGGTGCGCGTGCTCGAGCGGCGCCACGTGGTGGGCGGCGCCGCGGTGACCGAAGAGTTTCACCCCGGCTTCCGCAACTCGACTGCAAGCTACACGGTGTCGCTGCTGCGGCCCAAGGTGATCGCGGACATGAAGCTGCATGACTATGGCTTCCGCATCATCGAGCGCACGATTTCGAATTTCTTCCCCTTTCCCAACACCTATCTCAAGCTGGGCGGCGGCACTGCGCGTACCCAGGCCGAATTCGCGCGCTTCTCGACAAGGGATGCCGAAGCCTTTCCGGCCTATGAAGCCGCGCTCGAACGCGTCGCCGAAGTGCTGCGCGACTTGTCGCTCAAGACGCCACCAAATGCCGGTGGCGGCATGCGCGCGCTGCTCGCCGCAGCGAGCCAGGGCAAGCGGCTCGCGGGGATGGATCTCGAGGCGCAGCGCGACGTGCTCGACATGTTCGTCAAATCCGCGCGTGAATTCCTCGACGGCTGGTACGAACACGACGTCGTCAAATCGGCCTTCGCGTTCGACGCGGTGGTCGGCAACTATGCCGGCGTGTCCTCACCGGGATCGGCCTATGTGCTGCTCCATCACGTATTCGGCGAAGTGAACGGCAAGAAGGGCGCCTGGGGCCATAGCGTCGGCGGCATGGGTGCAATCACTCAGGCGATGGCCAAGGCATGCGCCGACGCCGGAGTCGAGATCAGTCTCGAAGCGCCGGTAGCGAAGGTTCTGGTCAATGGCGGCAGGGCCGCGGGCGTGCAGCTCGAAAGTGGCGAAGAGCTTGCGGCGCCGATCGTCGCCGCGAATATGGGACCGCTGCTGCTCTACAGACAGCTCGTCGCCGAGAGCGATCTGCTCCCCGAATTCCGTCGTCGAGTCGGCAATTTCAAGGCCGGATCGGGCACGTTTCGAATGAACGTCGCGTTGTCGGAGCTGCCCGATTTCACGGTGCTGCCGGGAAAGGACAAGGCCGAGCATCACACCGCCGGTATCATCATCGCGCCGGGCCTGGACTATATGGACCAGGCCTTCGACGACGCGAAGGCGTTCGGCTGGTCGAAGGCGCCGATCGTCGAGATGAAGCTTCCGACAACGGTCGACGACAGCCTCGCACCGCCGGGAATGCACATCGCCAGCCTGTTCTGCCAGCAATTCGCGCCCGAATTGCCCGATGGCAGCAGCTGGGATGATGTCCGCGAGCAAGTCGCGGACCACATCATCGACACTGTCACCACGCATGCCCCCAACTTCAAGGCATCGGTGCTCGCGCGCCAGATCCATTCGCCACTCGACCTCGAACGCAAGTTCGGTCTGGTCGATGGGGACATCTTCCACGGTCGGATGAGTCTCGACCAGCTGTGGGCGGCGCGCCCGATCCTGGGGCATGGCGACTATCGCTCGCCGATCCGGGGCCTTTATATGTGCGGATCGGGCACGCATCCCGGTGGCGGCGTTACCGGCGCGCCGGGGCATAACGCCGCGCATGAGATCCTCAGTGACCGAAGCTTGCTCGGGCGGTTCCGCCGCTGGAATTGACGCGCTCGGCGTGACGCTCCTCATCGGGTCTCGCAAGACACGTTCGGTGGAGAATGAACAGCAACTCGCCGCCTTCGCCGAAAATCGCTTCGTTGCTCGGATACCAGATGCGGCGGCTCCAATTGCCCTGGTCGTCGACGACGTCATAGCGCTGCGGCGCCATCTGGCTGAGCTTGCCGGTCTGGATGGTCTCGAGGATCGAGCGATAGAGATTGGCCACGCCGTTCGCTTCGTCGCGGCGCGGATCGTCCAGGAACGCCTCGAACAACGGCGTGCCGCAAATGCTGCCGCATGTCGTCGCGGCGCCGCCGAAGCATTCGGTTGCCTCGACAATGATCAACCCCGGACCGGGGTCGAGCAGAAGCCACATGCCCTCGAGTGCGGCGAGCTTTTCGCATAGCCATGGCTCAATCGTCGCGCGCTGGACACGCGTCCGCGGATCGACGTGCGGCATGGCGCTGGACCTCCGGGCTTCGAGCTTGGCGAGCTCCCCGCGCCAATAGCGCAACTGCTCCTCGAGCATCGCGCGCATTCGCGGCGACGCTTCTTCGCAGAGCGCAGCCTCATGCCGCTTGACGTTGGTCGACAGAACGAACCGGCGCATCGCCACCAGCCTTCGAGATCGTGCAAAAGGCGATCTCATCGATGCTGAAACCCATCAGCGATACAATCTAGTCAAGATCGCGGAGATTTCCATGACCCCCGCAGCAATGGGCGCAGCATTTCGTGCAGCAATAGCTGGCGCCTTATTCAGCGGGCTGCAGCGCCGCACCGCGACGCGCGATGAAAAATAACGGGATCGCCGTGAGCATCAGCACCACGCTCCATCCGACCGCTTGCCATCCACAACCGAGCAAGGTCCAGGCCGCGAAGGCCAGGCCGATGGCGGCGGCGACCCGCGTGACCTTGAGCACCAGCGCCGCTGCGCATACCCCCAGGTACAGCCAGATCGTTGCCGCTGCCGCAAGGTTGAGCATGAACGTCATCAGTCCGCTCAGCGAGCGAGTCGAATTGCTGAGGATCAGGATACTCGCAAGCACGCCCGCGAGCACGATCGCGCCGACCGGCACGTCGCGACGGCTGGTATGGCCCATCCAACGTGGCAACAGTCCCGCGCGGGCCATTCCGAGCGGAACCTCGCCCAACACCAACACATAGCCATTAAGGCAACCGAGCGCCGAAATCATCGCGAACGCGGCAATCACGGCGCCAGCCGCGCCGCCCCAGAATTCGCCCACGAACAACGCCACCGGCGCGCCCGATTCCTGCAGGGGGTGCTGCGGCAGCGCATAAGCGATCCCGGTGGAGACGGTCAGATAGATCAGCCCGGTCGCGGCCACGCCCACCATCGTCGCGCGCGGGACGTTCCGTTCGGGATCGCGAACGCGCTCGGCGGCGATGCCGGCGCACTCGAAGCCGACCAGCGCGAAAAATACCAAGCCCAGCGCCGGCGTGAGCTGGCCGAGATCGAGCGAAGGATGCGGATAGGCCGAAAAACGCGTGGGATGAACGATCGCGAGCGCGACGAGAATCGCCAGCACCGCGATCAGCGGCAGCAGCTTGAGTACCACCGTCACCACTTGCAACCGGCCAACGGCGCGCGCGCCATTCAAGTTGAACAACGTCAGCGCCCAGAGCACCGCGAGCGCCCCCGCCACCGATACGCTCGTACTCGATCCGAGCCACGGCCACAGCACGCTCAGATAGCGCACGGTGGTGAGCGCGAGCACCGCATTGGCGCACCAGGTGCTGACCCAATAGCTCCACGCCACCAGCACCGCGGGAAATTGCCCCAATCCCGCCGCGCAGATATCCATCGCGCCGGTCGCTTCGGGCCGCGCAGCGAACAGCTGCGAGAACACCCAGGCGATGATCACCGCACCCGCGACCGCGAACAACCAGCTCACGGCGCCCGTCGCGCCGAAAGGGGCTAGCTGCGCCGGCAGGACGAAAATCCCCGCGCCGATCATGCCACCGACGACCAGCGCCGTTGCCGTCCAGAAGCCGAACGGCCGCGCGGCGCCCATCCCGCTCATTGCGCTTGGTGGCTCGCTCGCGGGTTCGGCATCGGCTCTATCGCACCCCTTTTGCGCAGCATGCGCCTGATCGGGTGGACTTGTCCAATCGTTGCGCCGTGATGGCGTGGTCTCAAATCCCGCCGTCGACGGCTTCGCGACCCTCGGCGTGCAGCGCCGCGATCAGCGCGGCGGCGCAAGCGTCGACCCGCGCGGTGTCGGTTGCCCGAATCACGAAATTCGCGCCGGTGCGCCCCTCCCGAAAGAAGGGATAGCTGCCGATCGCGACTCCCGCGAACGCGTGCTCGGTCTCGGCGAGCAAGGTCGCGACTTCGCTTTCCGGGACCCAGCAGCCGATGGTGCGCGACACCAGCGGCAACCCGCCCTCGAGCGTGCCGGTAAGCGCATCGAGCATCTGGGCGGCGATATGCGGTACGCCGGCGAGCACGAACAGATTGCCGACATGGATTCCCGGCGCGCCCGACATGCGGTTGGGAATCAGATCGGCGCCTTCGGGCACGCGCGCCATGCGCAGCCGGCCTTCGTTGAGCCCACCACGCGTCGCATAATGCGCCTCGAGGATCGCGCGCGCTTCCGGGTGGATCACGACAGACACGCCTAACGCCGCAGCGATCGCATCCACGGTGATGTCGTCGTGGGTCGGACCGATCCCGCCGGTCGTGAAGCAATAGTCGACGCGGACGCGCAGCGCGTTGACCGCTTCGACGATCGCGCTCTGAATATCGGGCACGACGCGCACCTCGATGAGCCTAATGCCCTGTGCGTTGAGCCAGGTGGCGAGCTGGGCGACGTTGCGATCCTGCGTACGGCCCGACAGGATCTCGTCGCCGATCACGACCAGCGCAGCGGTCCAGATGCGCCCGCTCATGCGTCGCGTTGCGCCAGCAGTTCGGTACGCCTGGCGGCGAGCGCGTCGAGGCGCGCGAGCCGGTCGGGCGCCAGCACCTCTGCGAAGGCATAGGATTTCTCGAACTGCGGAATTCCCTCGGGCAGCACGACCCAGGGCATGCGTTCGGCCGTGAAGATCGCGACATCGGGTGCGACTGCGCCGCTATTATCGAGCGTGCCCACGCGCACGGCCGCGCCGAGCTCGCCGAACCGCGGATAATGACTCCAGAGTGCGACGCCGCACTCGTCGCAGCGCACGATTACCTGCTCGCCGCCGCTGCCGGTGCGCACCTTGTGGCGCGCCGTCGCGCCGCAAAGCTGGATCAGTGCGTCGGTCTCGACGAACAGATTGACCGCCGAAGTCGTGCCGGTCTGTTGCTGGCACAAGGTGCAATAGCAATTGTGGACCACGATCGGTCCGCGATCGACCCGATAGCGCACCGCGCCGCACGCGCATCCGCCGGTCAGTTCGCCATCCTTCTCGGCCATGCTTCTCTCCCTTGCCTCTCGTCACTAGGCGCGGAAACGCCTATATCGCAACGTATGACCGAATATGTGACCGCTTCCGCCGACACGCCACTCGCGCGCACTGGCGCGATCAAGCTCCACGGACCCGAGGGATTCGATGGCATGCGCCGCGCCGGGCGCCTCGCCGCGGAAATTCTCGATGCGCTGGTTCCACACGTCGTGCCGGGAGTATCGACGGCCGAACTCGACGACATCGTGCGGGAGATGACGATCGCGGGCGGCGGCACGCCCGCCACGCTCGGCTATCGCGGCTATACGCACAGCTGCTGCATTTCGATCAACCATGTCGTGTGTCACGGGATCCCTTCCGAGCGCACGCTGAAGGACGGCGATATCGTCAATATCGACGTGACGCCGATGCTCGACGGCTGGCACGGCGACAGCAGCCGCATGTATCTGGTCGGCGACGTGCCGATCAAGGCGCGCCGGCTGGTCGACGTGACCTATGAATGCCTGATGCTCGGGATCGAGCAGGCGAAGCCCGGCAATCACCTGGGCGATGTCGGTCACGCGATCCAGCGCCATGCCGAGAAACACCGTTACGGCGTCGTTCGCGATTTCTGTGGCCACGGGCTCGGACGCGTGTTTCACGACGCACCCGAAGTGGTGCACGTCGGGCGCCCGGGCACCGGACCGGAGCTGCGCCCAGGCATGTTCTTCACGATCGAGCCGATGATCAACATCGGCCGCCCCGATGTGAAGCTGCTCGACGACGGCTGGACGGCAGTGACGCGTGACCGCTCGCTGTCGGCGCAGTTCGAGCATTCGATCGGCATCACCGAGACTGGCTGCGAGATCTTCACCGCCAGCCCGACGGGGCTCCACTTTCCGCCCTATTGACGGAGTGACGCGCTTCGGTCGGCGCCGATTTCCGTGGCGGAAATGCCACACACAATCCGGATAGCGATCGTTCTGTGCGTGGCGAACGCGCTGGAACGGCGCCTGGCGAGAGCGCGATATTCGGGAGACGAAAACCGCGCGGGTTGTCGATGCCCGACTTGTGGTCGCAAACGCCGCCCAACATAACAGACTTGGCGAAGCCTCCCGACACTGATGACGCGACCGCTGCGTGGCCCCGGTCCGCGGAAGATCCGGACCCGACAACTCGACGAGGTGCTCAGCGCGGACGCCAGTGTCGATGCTCAGGGATACCCCACTGCCGCCCGATAATGGAAACGCCCCGCCCCTCCGTCGGTCGTGGTGCCGTACGTCGTTCATATATAACACTAATATTGTCATATCAGCCCGTCATTCTGCCCGCATTGCCAGATGGATGGCCCATGACGCCCACTCCGGGCCGGGGTCGCGCAGGCCGACACGACCGTCCGAGCGCATGTCTCGAGACCGCCATCTCTAGGAGGTGATCGAAAAGGTGCGGGCCGGGAGCAATAGGTTATCGGCGCGCTGTCGAAACGCTCGGGCCCCCACCAATCGTTGACTATGTCCGTTTTTAGCAAACAGGCACGGCAGAACTTCGCGGGCTAACTAGCTCTCTAACAATTGAATCCATATACGAATTGGAATTCGGCTCAGCGCTTGCGAGATTGTATGTACATGCTACAAATCTTGCGGGAACGGACCCTGGAAAAAGGGCCGCCATTGGGAGGGTGCCATGCGGTTGAAGACGCATCTACTTGGTTTCACAGCAATTTCCGCGCTCGCCATTTCTACCCCGGCGTTCGCGCAGGACCAGCCTGCCGCCCCCGCACCGGCCGCGGCGCAGGACGCGCAGGCGGCGGCCGATCAGGCGGCACAATCGGCCACCGATATCGTCGTCACCGCGCAGTTCCGCGCGACCAAGCTGCAAGATACGCCGATCGCAATCACTGCGGTGAACGCTGCGCTGCTCGAAGCGCGCGGTCAGACCGACATCACGCAGATCGCCGCGCAAGCTCCGAACGTGTCGCTGCGTCCGCAGCCGCAGAACGGCGGATCCGGCCTGATCGCATTCATTCGCGGCGTGGGCCAGACGGACTTCAATTACGCGCTCGATCCGGGCGTCGGAGTCTATATCGACGATGTCTACATCCCGACGCTCTCGAGCTCGCTGCTCGAACTGGTCGACCTCGACCGCGTGGAAATTCTGCGCGGCCCTCAGGGCACTCTAGCGGGCAAGAACGCGATCGGCGGCGCGATCAAGCTGTTCACCGTCAAGCCGAAGGGGAATAATTCCGGCTCGCTCGAAGTCGGCTACGGATCATATAACTCGCTGCGCGTGCGCGGCATGCTAGACATCAAAATCGCCGAGAATCTCGCGATGCGCGTTTCCGGAATGGCGCGCTCCAACGATGGCTATGTCGCGATGCTCGATTACGGGCAGACTCATCCGAACTCGAACGTGCGTGCCAACAATACGCGCGGAAACGGCAATGCCGACTATACGTCGATGGGCGGACAGAACATCATTGCCACGCGTGCTGCGCTACGCTGGACCAGCGCCACGCTGGAAGTCAATGTCTCTGGCGATTATACGCGTGAGAAGTCGGAAGCGATTCCCACGGTCCTGATCGCGGCAGGTGCTATTGCGCCTGCCGGGGCTCAACACCCGAACCCTCCTTTCGACCCACATTCGGTTGGCGCATCGAACTCGCTTGGCAATCCATGGCTGGTGGGCAAGAACGGCCAGGCAGTTAACATGAGCTGCGCATTCGTTCCCGCAGGCCCGTATAGTTGCGACACGGGCGGGAACCTCCAAGGCTACGATCCGCGTTTCGTCAGCTATTCAAACTTCATGGACGCTGCCACGCCCACCGTCCAGGCTCCGTTCAAACCCTATTTTGCGCTGCCTATCACGGAGTTCAAAGGGTGGGGCGTCCATGGTGACGTGACATTCAATATCAGCGACGCCGTCAACCTGGTTTATATCGGTTCATATCGGAAGTACGTGTCAAAGTTCGGCCAGGATCAGGACGCGACCCCGATCCCGGTTGCACAGCTCGACAATGAGTTGAATCACCATGCGTTCAGCTCAGAAGTCCGACTCAACTTCAAGGTGGCGGACGGCTTGTTCGAAGGCACGGTCGGGGGCTTCTATCTCGATCAGAAGGGCACCTACACCGCGCGTGTCGATCTAAACTACGTCAATCCGGTTATCGACTTCCTTCACGGACCGGATGCGACGCCCAGCACCACCAAAGCGCTGTTCGCCACCGGTACACTGCATCCGATCAAGGGGATGAGCATTACCGGTGGTATACGCTACACGAAGGACAAGAAGGATTATACCTATTACCGTTCCAATCCGGACGGCACGCTCCCAAATGGTTTCAAGTGCTTCGTCCTGAATGGTCCTTTCTCTGAGCCCAACTGCCTTCTCGCCGGCATTTACGGGATCACCGGAACCTTCAAAGGCGATCGCTGGGATTGGCGCGTGGTCGGCGATTATCGCTTTTCCAGCGAGTTCCTGGCCTATGCGTCCGTTTCCACCGGCTTCAAAGGCGGCGGCGTGAATCCACGCCCATTCGTCGTCGACCAACGACTGCCCTTCAACCCCGAAACGCTCACCACCTATGAAGTCGGCTTCAAGGCTGATCTTTTCGATCGCAGAGTGCGACTGAATGGTGCGGCATTTCTGAACAAATACCAGAACATAGTGCTCGGCAAGACCGTGTGCCCGGAATCTTCGCTGCCTTCTCCATGCCTGAGGCCGGCCAACATTGGCTCGGCGGACGTGAAGGGCTTCGAACTCGAAGCCACCGTCCGGCCGGTCGATGGCCTTACCTTCGACGGCAGCGTGAGCGTATTGGACTTTAAATATACCAGCCCGACGGTCCTTCTATATCCATCGGATCCCGCCGGCGCTAACAACCCGATCGTGTTGGCCGGAAGCGCAATACCGGCGAGCGGAATCACCCCTTACACACCAGAGCTGGCCTATTCGGTCGGCGCCCAGTACGACCATGATACGGACATCGGCTTGTTCAGTTTCCGTTTCGACGGTTCCTACCAGGGCAAGCTCTTTACCAATGCGGAAAACACACCTTGGGCGAAAATCCCGGGTCGTTTCATCGGTAACGCGCAGGTCTCTCTGGGGACGAACAACAAGGACTGGAAGTTCACGCTCGAGGTCAAGAACATATTCAACAAATACTACTTCACTTCCGTCAGCGACGTTACCAGCTCGCTCGGCCTAGTCACCGGCGTCCCCGGGCTGCCGCGCACATGGATGCTGTCGGTCAAGCGCAACTTCTGATCGGGAGGGTCGTTCGAACTTTCCACGGGGACGGCTTCGGCCGTCCCCTTTTTTGTTTCGATGCAGCCGACCGACGTAGCTGCATCGACCTCGGGATGCCCCCAAATCCAGCACGATCGCAGCGACTGCCCATTTGCTAGGCAGTTGTTAATCTCTTCCAGTCGTGGCACCTGAGCGAACCGCCCTTGCCCGGCTTTGGCACGCAAGTTGCTGGACGCGCGGCGGAGGGGCTTCTCTCTCGAAGCAAGAAGGACAACAGGCGTGAAGAAGATCGAAGCCATCATCAAGCCGTTCAAGCTTGATGAGGTGAAGGAGGCGCTCCACGAAGTCGGCGTTTCCGGTATCACCGTCACCGAGGCCAAGGGCTTCGGCCGCCAGAAGGGCCATACGGAACTCTACCGCGGCGCCGAATATGTCGTCGACTTCCTGCCGAAGGTGAAGCTCGAAGTGGTGGTCGAGGATGCGCTCGCCGAGCGCGTCGTCGAAGCGATCGCCGCCGCGGCGGCGACCGGCCGCATCGGAGACGGCAAGATCTTCGTCATTCCGGTCGAAACCGCGCTCCGCATCCGTACCGGCGAGCGCAACGAAAACGCGATTTGACGCGCCGCAGCATTTCGTAGCAGGCTGCCGCGCGGAAATTTCATTGCCCGACTCGACGGGCTTTTTGAATGAATGGGAAAGGGCAATAGGTCATGGCGAATTCTGCCAGCGATGTTCTGAAGATGATCAAGGACCATGAGATCGAATGGGTCGATCTCCGTTTCACCGACCCGAAGGGCAAGTGGCAGCACCTGACAATGGTGTCGAAGGTGATCGGCGAGGATGAACTGACCGACGGCTTGATGTTCGACGGCTCGTCGATCGCCGGCTGGAAAGCGATCAACGAATCCGACATGATTCTGAAGCCCGACCTGGACGCGGTGTGGATCGATCCGTTCTCGGCGACGCCGATGCTGATCCTGGTGTGCGACATTGTCGAGCCGTCGACCGGCGAACTGTATGCCCGCGATCCGCGCTCGACCGCGAAGCGCGCCGAGGCCTATCTCAAATCGACGGGCATCGGCGACACGGTGTATGTCGGCCCCGAGGCCGAGTTCTTCATGTTCGACGACGTCAAGTTCGAGAACAGCTACTCGACCAGCTATTATGCGATCAACGACATCGAGCTGCCGACCAACACCGGCACCAGCTATGAATCGGGCAACCTCGGCCACCGTCCGCGTGCCAAGGGCGGCTATTTTCCGGTTGCGCCGGTCGACAGCGCCGTCGACATCCGCGCCGAGATGGTCTCGACGATGCTCGAAATGGGTCTGCCGTGCGACAAGCACCACCACGAAGTCGCTGCGGCGCAGCACGAACTGGGGCTGACCTTCGGCACGCTGGTGACGACCGCCGATCGCATGCAGATCTACAAGTACGTCTGCCACATGGTCGCCAATGCCTATGGCAAGACCGTCACGTTCATGCCGAAGCCGATCAAGGAAGATAACGGCTCGGGCATGCACACGCACATGTCGATCTGGAATGGCTCGACTCCGCTGTTCGCGGGCAACGGCTATGCCGGCCTCAGCGAGATGTGCCTCTATTACATCGGCGGCGTGATCAAGCACGCCAAGGCGCTCAACGCCTTCACCAACCCGACCACCAACAGCTACAAGCGACTGGTGCCGGGCTATGAGGCGCCGGTGCTGCTCGCCTATTCGAGCCGCAACCGTTCGGCGTCGTGCCGCATTCCCTATGGCGCGGGCAGCAAGGCCAAGCGCGTCGAGTTCCGCTTCCCGGACGCGATGGCGAACCCGTATCTCTGCTACTCGGCGCTGCTGATGGCCGGCCTCGACGGGATCCAGAACCGCATCCATCCCGGCGACCCGATGGACAAGAACCTGTACGATCTGCCGCCGGCCGAGCTCGAGCAGGTTCCGACGGTGTGCGGCTCGCTGCGCGAAGCTCTCGACAGCCTCGAAGCCGACATGGACTTCCTGCTCAAGGGCGACGTCTTCTCGAAGGACCAGATCGAGGCGTACATCGAGCTCAAGCGCGAGGACGTCGCGCGTTGGGAGATGACGCCGAGCCCGGTCGAATTCGACATGTACTACAGCTACTGATCCCTCGCTGATCGCAAACCAAAGGGCGTCCGGAGCGATCCGGGCGCCCTTTGCATTGACATTCGCCGGTTCGAGCGCGGGGGCGGTGGTTCAGCCGCCGCCTTGTAGTCGGGTTTTGAATACGAACTTCCAACCCTCGTAAACCGCGATCGCGAGGAACAGCAGTTCCATCGCATCGCCGTTTTCGAGGGCGAGCGAAACGCACCCGGCGAGGCCGAGCCGGCCCGCTGCCTCGAGCATTCCGACGCCGGCCGTTTTCGAGACCATTGCCAGGACGACCAGCATCGTGCCGAGCACCCAGCCGAATGCAGCGCAAAGCGCGCCGAGGACGCCGAACTTCGAGTCCACTCCCTGTCCCGCCTCGCGCACCGCGATCCCGACCATCGCACCGACCGCGACGGCGATCAGGCCGAGTTCGTAGTTGGTCACATAGACGAATCCTGCCCACAGCAGCGCGCCGATCACCGCCGCTGCCAGGCCCGCCGCGATCGCGCGAGGGAAAATTCTGCCGCGCGCGCAATTGCGCGATCGCTGCATCATGGTCGACCTCGCTCGGGGATTGCTCCGCCGCCAGCCGCTCCGTTGTTTCTACTTCGCCCAAAGCTCTCTCCCCCAGACCAGGTTCAGTTGCCGTTTCCAATCATCGCGTGCGTCGCTTCTGTCATGATCGCGAGAAACCCCGCCAACGCCAGGTAGAAGGCGCCATATTCCAGCCTGGTCGCGGCCGGCGCATTGTAATAGGCCGCATGCTCGGGCGCCTGCGGATCATAGTGCCACGCCGCCTTGAGCGACGGGATCGCGGCAATCGCGATCAGCACCAGCAAGGGGCTTGGCCGATAGAGCATCAGACCAAGCATCAGCGGCACGCCCAGGAACCAGATCCGCGGCGACAGAATCGCCGTCATTCGCCCGCCGTCGAGCGGCGACAAGGGAATCAGGTTGAAGAAATTGAGGAAGAAGCCGCCGTACGCAATCGCGAGCAATAGGCTGCTGTCGAGGTGCCGCCCCCACAGATAGACGAGCGTCGCGCCGATCGTGCCTACGAACGGGCCGGCGGCCGCGACATAGGCCTCGGTCTCGACGTCCATCGGCTTGTCCTTGAGTTCGATCCACGCGCCGACGAACGGAATGAAGGTGGGCGCACTGACCGGCAGCCCGCGCTGGCGCGCCGCCACGAAATGCCCCATCTCGTGCACCAGCAGCAGCGCGATGAACCCCGTGGCATAGCGCCAGCCGTACAGCTGCGCGTAGATCGCGAGCGACACGATCATGGTAATCGCGGTGCCGCCGACTTTACCGAGCTTGAACAACGCCAGCAGCGAAACCAGCGCGGCGCCCATCAGCCGCTCGCCTCACCCTCGCTTTGTTCGACGGGCGCACCGCGCGCCCGGCTCCAGAACCGCCGCACGGCGGCCCCCGCAGCCACGAGCCCGATCAGCGCGAACTTCCACAGCTTGACTGCCCAAAGTCCCGCAATTGCCAACAACCCGAGCTTCTTTGCCACGACCACGCCGATCAGCGCGCCGAGCCCATAAGCGGCGACCTTGTCCGTCGAGCCGTTGAATTCCTCGTACCGTTGCCCCGGAATGTAGGTAAGCGAATCGAGCAGTTGCCGCGCGACGCGCTTGTCGGCGGCGATCGTATCCGATCCCGTGACGAGATCGAGGCTGAAGAAGCCTTCGCGCCCTAGGGCATAGGTGTTGTAATTGATCGTGTTCGGCTCGCCGGGCGCTGCGCCATGATCCTGAAGTTGCAGCGACCAGACCAGCCGGTGTGCCGCCTTGTCATACGACGGCGGCTCGACCCAGCCGAGCACATCGAGCGCAGGCAAGCCCTTCGCGGTCCGCGCGGGATTCTCCGCTTCGGTATTCTGCTTGAGGCTCTGCAACAATTCGTCGGGTTTCCACTCGGCAGCGTCGCCGTCCGGAACATGGCCTTCATGGACCCAGCCAGTTCGCCCCCTTGGCACGCGACACCACCAGGCCAACGCGGTTCGATGCCGCGCCGTTGCCGAGTGCAGTCATGATGCGGTTCGCCTCCGCCGCGGGCACGAATGCTTCGTCGGCAGCCAGCTTGAGATGCGCGACCTTGTCGAGCGGAATATCGGCCGGCCCCATCACCGCGACCTTGCTGGCTGCTTGCCACGCGGCTTCGACTTCTGCCTTCACTGCGGCCGGCGGCTGGTTCTGCGCGCTGGCGCCGACGCCCCACACCGACGCAAACAGCGCCAGTGCCGGCAGCACGTGCGATCTAGTGATCATGTCTCCCCCCACAACGATGCGACCGCGCCCTGCCCAATGCTCGGTCGACTGCCCCCGAGGAAACGCTTGCGAATCTCCTCGAAATCAACATGCCACGCGGGCGGTGCGCCCGGAAGCCGGCGAGCGATGTATTGGCGCCAAAATGGTCGAAATGGTCTTGCGAGCCGTTTCGCACCCGCGACTATTTGGGTTGGCGGCGATGTATTCTTCATGCGCTTGCCGGGAGGTGGCCGGCTCTGCCACCTTGCTCGCGCCATGATCCATCTCCCCACTGCCCCCTGGCTTCACTACATCGGCGATGCGGCAGCGTGGATCGCCGCGCTGATCGGCGGCGGCTGGGTGTGGCGGCACCGCCGGGCAGCGGTCGAACAGCTCGCACGGCGTACCGAGCCGAGCTATTTCATCGCGCTGGCGTGCGGTGCCCTCGCCGGCGCCTGGCTTGCCGGCTCGCTCAACAGCCTGCGCTTCGCGCTGCCGCAAGTCTCGCACAGCATCGCCGGCGCACTCGCCGGTGCGATCGTTGGCGTCGAGCTGTGGAAATGGCGCCACGGCGTGCGACACTCGACCGGGGGATCATTCGTCATTCCATTATGCCTCGGTGTGATCGTCGGGCGCTGGGGATGCCTGTTCGCGGGGCTCGCCGACGGGACTTACGGCACACCGACCATGCTGCCCTGGGCTGTCGACCTGGGCGACGGCATCGGCCGCCATCCGGTCGAAATCTATGAATCGCTGGCCGTGGCGGCGTTCCTCGTTTTCTACTGGCGCGCGTTGGTGCTGCGGCGCGACTGGGCGGTGCACCACGGCTTCCACGCCTTCGTACTCGCCTATGCCGCGCAGCGCTTCGCCTGGGAGTTTCTCAAGCCCTATCCATCGCTGGTCGGTCCGCTTAACCTGTTCCATCTGCTGATGCTGGGGCTCATCATCTATGCCGTCGTCTGGATCGCTCGAGACGCTTCTCGCGCCACCGCCTGAGCGCAAGACCGCGCCCTATATCTTCCATGGCCAGACCAGCTCGCTGTGCGAGACCTGCCTGGTGCCGGTCCCCGCCAAGGTGGTGATCGAGGACGAGTGCGTCTTCTATTTGAAGCGGTGCCGCGACCACGGGGTGCAGAAGACGCTGATCAGCGACGATCTCGATTATTGGCGCCAGCAGAAGCTGTGGATCAAGCCGGGCGACCGCCCGCTCGCGTTCCAGTCGCGCACCGAGGCTGGCTGTCCGTTCGATTGCGGCCTGTGCCCCGATCACGAGCAGCACAGCTGCCTGGCAATCGTCGAGATCAATTCGGCGTGCAATCTCGCCTGCCCGGTGTGCTTCGCTGATGCCGAGGACGTGCACGGCGCGCATCTGCCGCTCGCGACCGTCGAGAAGATGCTCGATGCGCTCGTCGCGAGCGAAGGCGAGCCTGACCTCGTCCAGATCTCGGGCGGCGAGCCGACGCTGCACCCCGAATTCTGGGCGATCCTCGACGCAGTCAAGGCGCGCCCCATCCGCCACCTGATGATCAACACCAACGGGCTGCGGATTGCGCAGGATCCCGCCTTCGTGGCGCGGCTCGCCAGCTACAAGCCACGGCTCGAAGTCTATCTCCAGTTCGACAGCCTCGACGACGAGGCGCTGGTCAACCTGCGCGGCGCACGGCTGTCGCGGGTGCGACAGAAGGCGCTCGAAGCGCTCGAAGCCGCGGACATTTCGACGACTCTGGTCGCGGCAGTGAAGCGCGGCGTCAACGACCAGGAAATTGGCGCGATCATAGGCCACGCGCTCGAATGGCGCTGCGTGCGCGGTGTGACCTTCCAGCCGGTGCAGGACGCGGGCCGAAACCAGGGGTTCGACGCCAAGGTCAATCGCGTGTTGCTCAGCCAGATCCGCCGCGAAGTGGCCAAGTCCGGCGTGTTCGGACTGGAGGACATGATCCCCCTTCCCTGCAATCCCGACCAGATCTGCATTGGCTACGGCCTGCGCGAGGGTTCCAGCGTGACGCCGATCACGTCGCTGCTGCCGCGCGAGCTGCTGCTCCAAGGGCCAAACACGGTCAGCTACGAGACCTATCCCGCGCTGCACGACGCCGTGATGAACCTGCTCAGCCTCGCGACTGCGCAGGCCGATACGGCGGACAAGCTCGCCGGGTTGCTGTGCTGCCTGCCGCAGGCGCTGGTGCCGAGCGACCTCAGCTATGCCAACACCTTCCGCGTCGTGGTGCTGCAGTTCCTCGACCGCTATAATTTCGACCTGGGCACGGTGAAACGCAGCTGCGTTCACTTCGTGACACCAGAGGGTCAGATCATTCCGTTCGACACGTACAACAGCTATTATCGGCGCGGCGCCGAGGGCGCGGACGTGCTGGCACGGGCACGGCGGGGGGAACGGCTATGAAGCGTTTTTTCGGGGGCGTGCTGCTGGCGATCGGGATCCTGATCGCCGGCGGCTCGGGATTGTGCACGATCATTTTCGACATCATGGCGCTTTCCGAGACGCGATCGGCCGAGGGTCTGTCATTCATCGTGATGTCGCTGTTCGTCGGCGGCATTCCGTTCGTGGTCGGTCTCGGCCTGTTCTTCTGGGGCCGTTGGCTGCTGCGCCGCGCGCGTGCCGAGCGCGCCCTCAGCGAGCGCGATCTCGGGGACATTTATCGCTGACGCCGGGGGCGGTCATGGTATCAACAGCGTCGATCCCTGCGTCGCGCCCGCCTCGATCGCACGATGCGCCTCGGCCGCCTGGTCGAGCGCGAAACGCTGCGCGATTTCGGGCCTGAGCGCGCTCGACCGCAGCAGGTCGAACAGCCGCGCGACGCCCGCCGCGCGCTCTTCAGGCTCGGCATAATAGTCGAACAGCTTGGGCCGCGTGACGAACAGCGAGCCATGCTGGTTGAGCGTCGCCAGGTTGACCCCTTCGACCGGGCCGCTGGCATTGCCATAGCTGATCACCAGGCCACGCCGCATGGCGCAGGCAAGCGAGGTCGTCCAGGTCGACTTGCCGACGCCGTCGAACACCACCGCTACGCCCTTGCCGCTGGTCAACGCGCGTACCTTCGCGGCGGTGTCCTCCTGCTTGTAAAGGATCACGTGATCGGCGCCCGACGCGGTCGCGCGCGCGACCTTGTCCTCGCTGCCGACGGTGCCGATCACGGTCGCGCCGAGATGCTTGAGCCATTGCACCAGCAGCATGCCCACCCCGCCCGCGGCAGCATGGACGAGCACCGTCCAGCCCGGCTGCACCTTGGCGGCGCGTTCGGCCATGAACTCGGCGGTGAGCCCCTTGAGGAGCACCGCCGCTGCGATCTCATCCGAAACGTCTGCGGGGAGCTTGAACAGCGACGCCGCCGGCATGTTGCGCTCAGTGGCATAGGCGCCGATCGGCGGGCCGAAGGTTGCGACACGGTCCCCTGGGACTAGGTCAGTCACGCCTGCCCCCACTGCTTCGACCACTCCGGAGCATTCGCTGCCGAGTCCACTCGGAAGCGGGACGGGATAGAGACCGCTGCGCTGATAGGTGTCGATGAAGTTAAGCCCGATCGCCGTAACGCGCAGCCGCACTTCACCCGTGCCCGGAGGGGGCAGGTCCTGATCGATCAGTCGGATCACTTCGGGACCGCCGGACTGTTCGATGATTGCCACACGCGCCATCATGCCTTCCTTTCACGCCACGGCCGAAGCGCGGTGAAGCGCGCGGCCTCATTGCCGGCGCGGCGATCGATAGCAATGAGCCTGCGCCGCGCAAGGTGCGCGACGGCGATCTGACATGCGCGGCGCGACAGGCCGGTGCGCTCGGCGAGCGCCGAATAGCCGAGCGGCGCCTTCTCGCCCTCAGCCTCGATCAACAGATAGACCAGGAACGCAGACGGACGACCGTCATGCCCGACCAGATCGGGCATGAGCACGTCGACGACATAGCGATCGAGAGCCAGCGGCGCATCCAATGCCATGGCACTAGATGCCACGCTCGCCCGCCGGAGTCATGCGCTCTATGTCGGAGAGGCAGGAGGAGCCTGGCATGATCAAGATGGTGAAGTTCGTGGGCATCCCGACCTCGGACCAGGACCGAGCGCTTGCATTCTGGACCGAGAAGATGGGCTTCCGCGTCAACACCGACCAGCCGATGGGCGGTGAAGGCAGTCAGCGCTGGATCGAGCTCAAAATTCCGGGGGCGGACACCGCCGTCGTGTTGTTCACACCCGACGGCCAGCAGGATCGCATCGGCACCATGTTCAACGGCGCCTTTGCATGCGACGACGTCGAATACAGCTACAACCAACTCAAGGAACGCGGCGTCGAGTTCGACAAGCCGCCGACCAAGAGCGGCTGGGGCAGCTTCGCGAGCTTTCGCGATCCTGACGGAAATCTGTTCGTGCTGTCCAGCCGCTAGACCGCGCAAAATTTGAGAAAGATCGTTCGAACAAAGTCGATTGTCTTGCCTTCAACTTGAGACGGCAAGGCCCGACTTGCCGCGGTCGCGGCTGACGCCTAGCATCGCCATGAACCCGCGGCCACCGGTATGCGTATTTCCGGCCAAGAAATCGCGCCTATGACATTGCGCCGGATCTGCGGATGACTGGATAGGAGCCGATGCGATGACCGCGGCTGGCGAGAAGCACCTGCCAAAGGTACTCGGCTTTGCGGCCAATCTCGCTATCGCTCTCGCCGCGCTGCTGTTGGGGGGGGGCGCGATCCTCTACTTCGATGCGGCGCGTCCGGCGCTCCATTCGATGGTCGACACCAGCGTCACGCTGACCGGCGCGCTGGTCGCGCTGCTGTTCTGGGACATGAGCCGCCGCACGGAGGAAAGCTGGCCACTGTTCCTGGCGATCTCCTTTGCGTATCTGGCGCTGGGCGAGGCGCTTCACATGCTGACGGTGCTCGGCGGATTGGGCGCCGGCCTCGTGTCGGACGTGCGGCTTCGCGCCGGGACCTGGGGGCCGCCCGCGCATCTGCTGCCGATCGGCGTCGGCGCCTCGCTGCTGCTGCGCCACCGGCCACGATCGGCTGCCTGGCTGTTCGCCGCAGCGCTGGGCGCGTTGGCCATCCTTCTCACGCTCTTCTTCTTCTCGGCTCAGCGTTACGCAGTGTCCAGCATGCTTGGGATCACGCGCCCGACGCTGATCCTCGTGCCATTGCTCTGGATCATGGTCGGTTGGGCGTATTGGCGGCAGCGAAAGGAATATGAACTTGCCCGCGCAGTGGCGCCCAGCGCGCTGATCCTGGCGCTAGCGCACGGCTTGATGCTTTTTTCGCGCGCGCCCGGCGACTCGCTCGCGCTGGTGGCGCATCTCGGGAAAGCGATCGGCGAAGCGCTGTTGCTGTTCAATCTGATGCAGATCGGCGCAGCGGACACAGTGCGCCGGCGTCACGCCGAGGAGGAGCTGCTCGCGCTAAACCGCGAACTCGACGCGCGCGTTACCGCACGCGACGCCGAACAGCGGCGCAGTCGCGCGTTGATCGAAGCCATCATCGAGCACAGTCCCGCGGTGATCTACGTCAAGGATCTCGCGGGCCGCTATCTCATGATCAATCGGCGCTACGCGGACATCTTCCAGCTCGATCGCGCGGATGTGATCGGCAAGACCGACCATGATCTTTTCGCCAAGGACGTGGCCGATGCCTTTCGCGCAATGGATGTGCGGGTCGCGCGAATGGATCGGCCGCTGACCGAAGAAGAGACGGCTCCACTCGCCGACGGACCGCACAGCTATATCTCGGTCAAGTCGCCCTTGCGGGACGAAGCCGGCCAGACCTATGCCGTGTTCGGCATCTCCACCGACATCACCGATCGCCGCCGCGCGGAAGAAGCGTTGCTCGCTAGCGAGCAACGCAACCGCCTGGTCGTCGAATCGGCGCTCGACGCCGTCGTGACGATCGGCAGCGACGGCACGATCAGCGGATGGAATCCGCAGGCCGAAGCGACGTTCGGATGGTCGCAGGCCGAAGTGGTCGGGCGGGCGATCGATGAAATCGTGATGGCCGAGCGCTTTCGTGAGCCGCACCGCCAAGGGTTGGCGCGCTACCTTGCGACCGGCGAAGAGCAAGTGCTCAACCGGCGCGTCGAGTTGCAGGCAGTGCATCGCGACGGGCACGCGTTCCCGGTCGAGCTGTCGATCACTCCGATCCGTTTGGGCGATACCGTCAGTTTCACGGCTTTCGTGCGCGACATCACCGATCGCTATTTGGCAGCCGCCAAACTGCAATCGCAGCTCGGCCGTCTCCATCTGCTCGAGCAGATCACGCGCGCGATCGGCCAACGCCAGGACGTCCAGAGCATCTTCCAGGTCGTGGTGCGTTCACTCGAGGAGCGGATGCCCGCGGACTTCGTCTGCATCTCCCGCTACGACCGTGTCGGCCATCTGCTTACTGTCGCCCATGTCGGCACGCGAAGCGCGGCGGTCGGTCGCGAGCTTGGCATCGTCGAGCGCGCCGAAATACCGATCGACGAAAACGGCCTGTTGCGCTGCGTCAGCGGCCAGCTGGTCTATGAGCCGGATATCGCCCAGGTCGAGTTTCCCTTTCCGCGGCGGTTGGCGCGCGAAGGCCTGCGTTCGCTGGTGATCGCGCCGTTGATGTTCGAAGACGAAGTATTCGGCGTGCTGGCCGTGGCGCGCAAAGAGCCGCAATCCTTTCACAGCGCCGACTGCGAGTTCCTCAAGCAGCTCGCCGGACATGTTGCGCTCGCCGCACAACAGATACAGCTCCGCGACAGCCTGCAACAGGCCTATGACGATCTCAAACACACCCAGCAGGCTGTGGTCGCGCAAGAGCGGCTGCGCGCGATCGGCCAGATGGCGAGCGGCATCGCGCACGACATCAACAATGCGATCTCACCCGTCGCGATCTATACCCAGGCGCTGATCGAGAGCGAGGCCGACGCCAGGCCTGAGATGCGCGATTATCTCGAACTGGTCCTGCGCGTTACCAGGGATATCGCCGCGACGGTCGGACGCATGCGCGACTTCTATCGCAGCGATGCCGACGACGTGCCCGAACCGCTCGATCTGAACACGATCGTGCCGCAGGTGATCGAACTCACGCGCGCGCGTTGGAGCGACATGCCGCAGCAGCGCGGCGTCGTGATCGCGGTGTCGAGCGACCTCGAGGCCGACCTGCCGCTGGTCATGGGGCATGCCGCGGAGCTGCGCGAGGCACTCACCAACCTGGTGTTCAATGCCGTCGATGCAATGCCGGAGGGCGGGACAATCACTATTCGCACCCAGACGCGGCCAGCCGGAACCACTGGCGCAAAGCAGGTGCGCCTCGAGGTCGCCGATACCGGTGCGGGCATGACCGAAGCGACGCGCCTGCGCTGCCTGGATCCTTTTTTCACCACCAAGGGCGAACGGGGGACCGGCCTTGGCCTCGCGATGGTGCAAGGCACTGCGCAGCGCCATAAGGCGCAACTCGACATCGACAGCGCGCCGGGCAGCGGCACCCGCGTACGTCTCGACTTCGCCGCCGCCTCCCCGAAACAGCAGCGCGCCAAGCCGGCAGCGCCGCGCGAGTCCCGCCCGTTGCGGCTGCTGCTGGTCGACGACGATCCGGCAGTGCTGGCTTCGACGGTGTTCGTGCTCAAGCTCAGCGGACACGACATCACCGCTGCGGATGGCGGGGATGCCGGCATCGAGGCGGTGCTCAACGCACGCGCGGCCGAAGAGCGATTCGACGCCGTGATCACCGATCTCGGCATGCCTTATGTCGACGGCCATCAGGTGGCGGCGGCGGTCAAGGAGCAGTTCCCCGACACGCCGGTGATATTGCTGACGGGCTGGGGCCGCCGGATGACGAGTGGCCCGGATGCGCCGGCCCATGTCGACTTCGTGCTGCCGAAGCCCCTCGACCTCAACGAACTGCGCCAGATCTTCGCCGGACTCGAGCGCCGAATCTGACGATGCCCGAAGTCGAACTCAAACTCGAGGTCAGCGCTGCGGCCGCCGCCGCGCTCGGCCAATCGGCGCTGCTCGCCGGGGAATCGCATCAGGCCCAGCTGCACTCGACTTATTTCGACACGCCAGACCATGCGCTGGCTGCTGCAGGTGTCTCGCTTCGGATCCGCCGCGCCGGGCGGTCACGCGTCCAGACGATCAAGGCCGACCACGACGATGCGGCGGGGCTGTTCGCGCGCAGCGAGCAAGAACGCAAAGTCGCCGACGAGACACCTGTTCTCGACGCTGACACGCTGGTTCCGAAGCTGCTCGGCGCGCGCGCCGACGCGCTCGCGCCGCTGTTCAAGCTGCGCTATGCGCGACGAACCTGGGATTTCGACCGCGTCGGTAGCAAGATCGAGCTGGCAATCGACCGCGGGGAAACCGTCGCGGGAAATCGTCGCGCACCGTTCGAGGAAGTCGAACTCGAATTGAAGCAGGGCGAACCGGCCGCGCTGTTTGCGCTTGCCCGGGAAATCGCGGCGCATGCGCCGGTTCGCCTCGGCGTGATCAGCAAGGCGGAGCGCGGGTATCGCCTGCTCGCGGGGAACTGCGGCGCGGCCAAGGCGGAGCGCGTGGCACTGGACGCGCGAATGACCGCCGCGGGGTCGCTGCGGCGAATCGCGAACAATTGCATGCGGCAGTTCCGCCTGAACGAGACGGTGCTGCTCGAACGCCACGACATCGAGGCGACGCACCAGGCGCGCGTCGCATTGCGGCGGCTGCGGACGGCGTTCCGCGTCTATTGCAAAATGCTGAGCGACGACCGGTTCGATCATCTGGAACGTGAAGCGCGCTGGCTGATCGGCGAGCTGGGTGAAACCCGCGACGTGCATGTCCTGATCGAGCGTGCCGAACCCGGTCCGCTACGCGACAGGCTGGACGAAGCGTTGGCGATCGCCGACGACCGCGTGGACGCCGTACTCGCATCTGCCCGTGCTCGCGCATTTCCGCTCGACCTGGCGCAATGGCTGACCACCGGCAGCTGGACGAACGATGCCGTCAGTGCCGACCGGCGGGACCAGCTCGTTAAACACTGTGCCGCGAAGGCGCTCGACCGGTTGCGCAGACGCGTGAAGCAGCGTGGCCGCGAACTCGAAACGATCGACGCCACCGAACGGCACAGGGCACGCAAAGCCGCCAAGAAACTCCGCTACGCCGTCGAGTTCTTTGCTCCGCTGTTCGACTCCGCGCGCGAGCGACGCCGGTGCGATCGCTTCATCGTCGCGCTTAAGCGGCTGCAGGACGAGCTTGGGACGCTGAACGACATCGCGGTGGCACCGATGCTGCTCGACAAGCTGGGGCTGACGGGAGAGCCGGGCGCGTCCACGCTCCTGGGCAACGCCCGTCGGAAACGTCATCTGCGCGCGGCGGACGACGCCTATCGTGACTTGATCTGCGCCAAGCGCTTCTGGCGTTAGTGTGGGTTTGAAAATGTACCCCCGAGCGCCTCTTCCGACGGATTCGATCTAATGGAGCGGCCAGACCCAAAGGATCAGCGGCGTCGCGACGAGCAGCACCAGCAGCGACAGCGGTGCGCCAAGCCGCGCATAGTCGCCGAACTTGTACCCGCCCGGACCCATTACCAAGGTGTTGCACTGGTGCCCGATCGGCGTGAGAAAATCAGAGCCCGCGCCTACGGCCGTCGCCATCAGGAACGCATCGGGGCGATAGCCGAGGCCGTGCGCGAAAGTTGCGGCGATCGGTGCCATCACCAGGACGGTAGCGGCGTTGTTGAGAAACGGCGTGACTGCCATCCCTGCCGCAAGCACGAGCATCACTGCGCCCCACGGCGGCAGCGTCGCCGCGACATGGCTGAGCCATATGCCGGCGAGATCGGTGACGCCGGTGGCATGGAGCGATTCACTCACCGGGATCAGCGCACCGAGCATGATGAGGATCGGCCACTCGACGGCGTCATAGGCCAGGCGCAACGGCAGCGCGCCGGTCGCCATCACCAACCCGGCAGCGGCAAAGAAGGCGATTGCCACCGGGACGACGCCGAGCGCAGTCGCGACCATTGCCGCCGCCAGAATCGCGAGCGGCAGCAGCTGCTTGCGCGTGCTCCCCAGCCGAAGCGTGCGTTCGGCGAGCGGCAGGCAGCCCAGTTCGCCAAGCCGCTCGGCGAGCAAGTCGAGCGATCCCTGGAGCACGATCACGTCGCCCGGGCGCAGCACCAGCTCGCCGAGCCGCTTCGCCAGCCGCTCGCCCTGGCGCGACACTGCGATCAGGTTGATGCCATATTCGTCACGCAGCTGCATCCGCCCCGCGCTTCTGCCGGCGAACACCGAATCGGTCCCGACCACTGCCTCGATCACACCGAACTGCTCGCCGCGCTGCGCGGGCTCGTGCTCCTGCCCGATCAGCTCGAGCCGGTCGACAGCGATCGCGCGTTCGAGGGCATCGGGCGCGCCGCCCAGGATCAGCGTGTCACCCTCGGAGAGTAGGAGATCGGGCAACGGCACGCTGCGCACGCCGGCGCGGAGCACACCGGTGATGGTAATCTCATGCTCGTGGCGCTCGACGAACGCGTCGATCGTCTCGCCCACCGGCGGCGTGGCCGCGGCGATCCTCGCCTCGGTGACATAATCCTGAATATCGAGCGCTTCGCCGAGCGTCGGCGCTGCTCGGCGATCGCGCGGCAGCAGGCGATAGCCGAAGCGCAGGAACACGAGCCCCGCGAGCGTGAGTCCCAGGCCAACCGGCAGATAGTCGAACATCGCGAACGGTTGTCCGGTCATTTCCTGGCGCACGCGGCTGACGATGATGTTGGGCGAGGTGCCGATCAGCGTCATCAGCCCGCCGAGCAGCGACGCAAAGCTCATCGGCATCAGGAACGCCGAGGGCGAAGCGTTCGATTTCTTCGCGGTCTGGAACGCCACCGGCATCATCATGGCAAGCGCACCGATGTTCTTGACGAACGCCGAAGCGAACCCGACGCTCGCCGCGAGCAAGAGGATCTGCGAGCGCACGCGCGTGACGTGGCGCTGGAGCAATTGCATCGCCCGCTCGATCACGCCCGATCGCTGCACCGCCGCGCTCATCACCAGCGCCGAGCCGACAATGATCACGATATCGTCGGAGAAGCCGGAGAATGCCGCCTTGGGTTTGACCACGCCGAGTGCGAGCGCGGCAAGAAGCGCCAGGATCGCGACCACGTCGTAGCGCAGCCGGCCCCAGACGAAGAGCCCCATCATTCCGGCGAGGACAGTGATCGACAGGATTTGCGGAAGCGTCATTCGCGGACGGCTGGCATGGCGTGGTCATGAACCCGCCAGATGGGGTTTGGTGCCCGCTCCGCCCCAAAACAGCGAAGAGCCTGTTTGGGGATGCGCCATCCGGCGCATCGCAGACTCGAAGATCAATAGTCCTTTGAGACTCTTACCGTCGCCGTCTGCCGCCCGATCGTCGAGATCGTCGCGAGCAGCGACAGCCAGCGCGTCACCTGGAACTCCACACGCGTCGCCGAATAGCCCGCTCCGTCGGTGACAATCTCGACATAGGTGCGGCGCGTGACATATTTGCCTGCAGCGACGGCAGTGCCCTGACCGGTGGTGGGGTCGGCAGGCAGGATTCGCAGCCGATCGAGCCCGGTGGCGCGGCGCACGGCGTTGATCGGGTCGAGCCCGCCGCTGCCGCTGTTCAGCGCCGCTACCGCCGAGGCGAGCTGGATCGCCTCGGGCGCCGACAATTGCGTGATCGACGTGCCGAACAGCAGCCGCGAGAGCAGTTCGTCCTGGGGCAGCGCCGGGACGCTGGTGAACGCGATTTGCGTACGATTGGCGGTGCCCGTGACACGTATCGTCGCGCTCAGACCCTGGGCGTCGCCATTCGCGGCGATGTCGAGCGACGGGTTGGCCGGCCGACTGCCGTCGAAGCGGATGATCCCGCGCGCGAGCTGGAACTCGCGGCCGGCGAATTCGAAGTCGCCGCGTATCAGATCGGCGCGTCCGAGGATGATCGGGCTGGTCGGCTCGCCGCGAATCTGGAGATCGGCGGCCCATTCGCTGCTGAGACCCAATCCGGTCACGCGCATATTGCCCGGCGCCCTGGCATGGATGTCGAGCAGCCACGGCGCGGCGATCGGCACGTCGACCTCTTCGGCACCCGAGACGCGGTTGCGTTCGCGCACATGGAGCTTGGGCACGGCGGCGGCTACCGCCGCGGCGCGGCCGAGCTGGTAGCGCGACGCAGTGAGCGTCACGTCGCCGGAGATCGTGCCACCGTCGCCCTCCGAGCGGATCCGGATCGGGCCGGACACCGTCGCGCCGATGTCGTCGCGGTTGATCACCACGGCATTTTGCGCAGTGAGCGTGAGATCGATGCCGAGCCCCTTCGCGGCGCCGAAATCGAAGCTGCCGGTCCCGGCGACGGTCCCGGTCTTCGCGTCCTTGGCGCTGAAGCTGTCGATCGTAAGCTTTGATCCGGCAAAGCGCCCGCTGGCCTGGACATTGTTGAGCACGGTTCCGGTGACGCCGCTTTCGAGATGCGCGTTCTGCGCACGCACCGAGCCTTGGATCTGCGGCGAAACCATCGTGCCGCGCATATCGGCACCGATCGAGACCGGGCCGGACACGTCGAACAGCTCGACTCCCGTCAAGCGCCACAGCGTATCGGCCGGCCCGGCATAGCGCAGCTGCGCGAACATTGGAGCGTTCTGCAGACGCTCGACGAGGTCGCCCGCGCCGAGCGGCTGGAGCCGTGCCTGTGCACGGCCGATGGTCTTGCCACCGCTCGCCATCACTGCACGCATCGCCGCCTTCTGCGGCGACAGCACGCCGCTGAGCCCAACGTCGATCGGCGTTGACGACAGCACCAACCCCGAGCGCGTCATGCCGCGCACCGTCATGTCGATGCGACCGCTCGGACCCTGGCCGGCGTCGCTATAGTGGAGCGTTCCCGACGCACTGCCGCCGAGCCCGAGTCCGGGAAAGCCGACGTCGAGCACCGAGAGCGGCATCCGCGTAAGGCTCGCGTCGAGGCTCGCCGCGCCGCCGCCGAAGCGCCCGCCGAGCTGCGCTTCGCCGCCCGCGAAGGCGATGCGAGTCGGCTGCAGCCGCCAGCCGCCTCCGTCGCGGACGATCACCGCCGGCGTGACGAGCTTGAGCGGGCGTCGGTCGACCGTGCCTTGCGCGTCGACGCGAAAACTGTCGGGGGTGACATGCGTGCGCGTCCGCAAATCGAAGCCGCGGCCGCGCGCGCCGGTGAACGACGCATCGACATCGCCCGTGCCGTTGACCAGCTTGGCAGTGGCAGCGAGCTGGCCGATGCGGAACCCGCCGCTGCTCACGCCGCGCGCCGTTGCGGTCGCGTCGATCGCCGTGCCCTGCGGGTCGAGCAATACGGTGAACTCGGCGTCGGCCTGAGCGATCGTGACGTTCCTGATCAGTGCGCGGCGCGCCGCGACCTTGCCGGCGATTTGCTGCACGCCGTCGACCGGCCTGAGCGCGAGCGTGCCGTCGAGCCCGCCGCCGGCGAATGCCAGACTGCCCTCGAACCCACCGGTGACGATCGCGAGCTCGCCCTTCACTTGCGTGCCCGCAACATCGAGCCGCGTGACAGCGATCCGCGGAGTGCCTTTGGGCGGGAGCAGGATCGCGCCCGTGCCGGCGAATGCGCCGAGCAGCGACTGGCCCTCGGCCTTGAATGCAAAGCCCTCGGGCGTCGGATCGAGGTGGACGACGACGTCGCGCAGGTCGGCGGCCTGGTTGGGCCGTGCCAGCTTGATATCGAGCTTCGGTTTCTGGATGGGCCCGTCGAGCACCAGGCTGAGCGGGCCATAGTCGCTGTGGCTGCCCTTGCCTTCGAAATGGAAGGTGCCGTCGTTGCGACGGTAGCCATTGCCGGTCAGCTTGAGTTTCGGCGAAGTGAGCACGGCGTTGTTGAAATGGAATACTCCGTCCGGTCCCCTATCGATGCCGGTGGTGATGCGCGGCAGCCCGCCGGTCAGCGTCCGGAAAAATTCATTGTCGAGCCGCAGGACCTGCGCGGCGCCCTTGCCGAGGACATGCGTGCCCTTGCCGCCCTTACCCGGCACGATGCGCAGATCGGTTTGGACGTCGACCACGCCGAGGCCGGGGATCAGATAGCGCTTGAGCCCAGCGGCAAAGCCCAGCTGATAGTCGCCCGTCACCAGATTCATCAGCAGCATCACCTGTGCGTCGAGCTTGTCGGAGCGCACGCGCAGCTTGTTGCCGGTGATCTGCTTGCCGGTGACTTCGAGCACACCATCGACGCTAAGATTGCGCAAGATCCCGCCGGCGACTTCGCCGACGCCGGTGACGCGCGCCGCCCGGAACAGGATCGGCACGCGCACCGGGCTGGTGCCCAGCCGGCCGGCGCCCCCTGCCCGTACCGCTTCGAAACCCGTGTTGCCGAAGGCCATGCGAGGCGCGACGATCCGATAGTCGAACCGCGCCTGGGCGAATGGCCCATCGAGAATCGCGCGCAGCTCGACGCCCTTCCCTGTCATGCCAGCGAACAGCGCGGCCGGTTGGAGCAGCAGCGTGCGGATCTTCAAATCGCGAAACGCGCCGGCGGCGAGATCAACTTCCCCCTGCGCCTCGACCGCGAGCGCGGCCGAGCGCAGCGTCACTTTGCCGTCGAGCTTGCGGTCGGCAAAGGTCGCATCGCCGCCGACTTCCACTAGCGGCGCCGACAACCGCTTGAGCCGACCGGCGAACACCACGCCGGGCGCGACCTGCCCCGAAAGCGCATAACGGCCCGCCTGATTGGCGAGTCGCAGGTCGATGGTCTTCTTGCCGCTCGCCGACGCCCAGGCGCGGCCGGTCCAATGCTGCCAGTCGCCCTCGCCGCGCACCACGAACGCGAGCGGCTGCGCAACGCCGGTGAGCTTGGCGAGCACGCCTTTCGCGCTGCCGACGGCGACGACATCGGCGTCGAAGCGATTGCCGTCGGGCTCGGCGTCGAGCTTGAGCCGTAGCCGGTCGCTCCCGTGAACATCGGCGGAAAGCTCGATCAGCGCACGTCCGGCATGGACGTCGGCGCGCCCGCGCAGCGACCCCGAGCGCACCACGCCCGTCACCTTGGGCCCGACGATCAGCCGGTCTACGCTGAGCGCGCCGACCCGTATATCGAAGTTGGGCAAGATCTTGCCGGGCCTGCCGCTCTTGATCGTCTCGGGGACCTTGACGAGCGTCGCCTGGGGAATCGCCAGCCGGTTGATGTCGAGCCGATTGCGCGTCCAGGCGAAGGGGTTCCAGTCGAGCTCGGCGAGCGGGACCGTGAGCACCAGCCCCTTGGGATCGTAAATTCGGATGTCGCGCAGCCTGGTTTGGCCGAAGATCGAGCCTTCGATCCGCCCAATCTGGAAGCGCAGGCCGTTCGACGGCCGCAGCGCGGCGATCTGCGACACGATCATGCGGTGACCGATGCTCGAATCGAGCACCGCCAGTGCCGCCGCCGCCAGCGCGGCGAGCGCGACCACCGCGAGCGCGATGCGGCGCGGCCAGCGCCAGGGTGAGCGCCTGGGCCTCGGCGCCCGCTCGGGCTCGGGCGCCGGCAAGGGCTCGTCGACAGTCAAAACGCCTGCCCCAGCGAGACATAGACCGCGACCCGCGGATCGCCCTTGCGACGATTGAGCGGCGTGCCGACGTCGATGCGGATCGGCCCGAAATTGCTGTAGTAGCGCACGCCGATGCCCGCGCCCCAGCGGAAGTCCTTCACTGTCGGCAGCGACTTGGTCGAGATGTTGCCGCCGTCGAGGAACGGAACCACGCCGATCGCATTCCACACCTTCACGCGCGCTTCGATCGAGAATTCGGCGAGGCTCTTGCCGCCGATCGGATCGTTGTTGGCGTCGCGCGGGCCGACGTCCTGATAGCCATAGCCGCGGATCGACGCGCCACCACCGGCATAATAGCGGCGGGACGGCGCGACGGCGTCGCGCGGTGCGCCGACGATTGTCCCGACTCGCACGCGCGACGCAAGCACCACGCGCGGCGTTACCGTCTTGTAGACGCTCGCATCGAGCTGGACGCGCAGATAGCCGAACGCGCGCCCGACCAGCGACAGTTCGGGCGAGGCGCGTCCGCCGAGCCGGAAGCCCTTGGCCGGATTGAGCAGGTCGTCTGAGCCGTCATAGTTCAGGCTCGTCGGCAGCGACCCGATGAAATAGGTCCGGCGGCGCGGCAGGTTCGTCGATAGATCGATGTCGCGTTCGTCCGAGGCGGCGAGATCGGCACCGAACGACCATGTCCACTTCTTCTGGAAGAAGATGTTGGTCTGCTTCTCGAGCGAGCCGGAGAATTCGAGCGTGCGCGCGTCATAGGCGTCGCGCACGGTGTGCGCGGCCGTGAACTGCGTGGTGAGCACGCGATCGCGCGCGTGGAAATTGTTGAACCGCAGCGTCGCGCTGGCGAGCTGTTCGCGCGTGCCGAGGATGCCGCGAAGGGTGAGCGCGCCCTCCGGCCTGACGAAGTTGCGATGAGTCCAGTCGACTTCGATTTGCGCACCTTCGCCGGTGCCATAGCCGAGCTGACCCGCGATCGTACGCGGCGGCGCGGGCTCGAGCGCGACGTCCAGGTCGACGACATCGCTCGCCGCAGTCTTGACCGGAGTCACCTTGACCGAGGCGACCAGCCCGGTCTGGACCAGCGCGCGACGCAAATCGTCGACGGCGTCGGTGCTGTACGGCTGGCCGGGATGAAAGCGCGCGATGTCCTGTACGTGGCGTGCGCCGAAGACACGATCGTCGGCCATGCGAATCGCGCCGAACTTGCGCGCACCGCCGGGCTCCATCTCGAGCACCAGCTTGGCGTTGCGCGTAAGATGGTCGACGGTGATCACCGGATCGGTAACGTCGGCGAAGGGGAAACCGAGCTGGCCGATCTCTTCGCGCATCTTGGTCAGGCCGTTGGTGATGGCATCGGCGTCGACCGGGTCGCCGGCCTTGACGCCGAACGCCGCGCGCAACCGATCGGCCTTGTCGCCCGCTTCCTCGATCCCGGCGAGCTTGACTTCGGTAAGGTGATAGAGCGGCCCGGGTTCGGCCTGGAGCGTGACGAGCACCGTTTCCTGCTGCGGCTCGACCATCGTCGCGACGCGCGCCGCATAATAGCCCTCGGCACGCAGCAGATCGCTGAGCAGCTGCGCATCTTCGCGTGCGCGGCGATCGAGCTGCGCGGCGTTGGCGATCTCTTTCCTGTGCGCCTCGAGCGTCGACGCGTCGTGGAAGCGCTGGCGCAGCAGCGCGCGGTCGGCGTCGCCCAGCCCGTCTATGCGATAGGAATAGCGCGTTTCGGGCGTGACAGCGGCGCGCTCGGTGCTGGCCTTGTCCTCGCCCTGCGGCGCGGCGTTCAAATCGGGCCAGGCAACGCCGATGTCGGGCAGGTCGGCCAGTGGCGAGGCAGGATCGAGCGCGTCACCGGGCCCGGCCGGCGCAGCGACTATGGGCGGCGCGGATTGCGACTGCGCCGGCACCTGCTGGCTCCAGCCGGCCGTGCTCGCGAGCAAGGCGAACGGCACACTGACTGCTGCCGCGAAGCGTACGTGCCGGAGCATCGCCCGCGTGTAGCGCGGGTTTTGCTTCGACGGCAAATCACGCAGCTCGGCGCGCATCCCCTCCCTCACGCGCCGCCGCGTGGTCGGGCGGCGCTATGCGGTCTGGGAACGCCGGCGCTGCGGAAAAGTGCCGTGGCTCAGTGGATCGTGCCGACGGCGCGCTCGACCGAGAGCAGCACGATCAGCCGCTCGATCTGGCGCCAGCGACAAAAGTGGAGCTGGTTGCCGACCTCGGCACTCGCGTCGGCGCGACAGGCGGCTTCGAAGCCGGCGTGCTCGCCATAGTGCTGGATGAGATTGGCGGCTTCGATAACCTGGTTGCGATCTGCGAGATACGGCAGAAAGGACATACGCGACCCCTCGAATACGCTGAGACCCAAGGTTCTAGCGGTAGATTTCCACTCATTCCGTCAACGACCAGGGTTAACAACGGTTCGCCATATGGGCGCCCGCACGCCGCAGTGGCGCTGTGCCCGCGACCGTGGCAAAGCGCCGCCATGTCCAATTCCAAACCTTCGCGCGCGCCGATGGCGGGCGGCTTCCTGATGGCGGGCGGCACGCTCGTCGGGGCTATCGGCGGCGGCGCCTATGGCCAATCCTCGCTCGGTTTCCTGCTCGGCCTCGGCCTCGGCGCGCTCGCCGCGCTGGCAATATGGTGGCGTGAGCGAGGGCGCTAGGCTGCAGCTTTACCGCAATAACAGGGTTAGAATTGCGAAAATGGCCCTTTTGCAGGGCATTTTCGCCTCAGTGCAGTGCTGTCGATCTAATTTTACCGCTGCGTTTCAATACGTTGAAAGCAGAAATCGGCACTTTCCTGTTCCTGGCTTTAGCAGGGCTCGAAGTGCGCGAAGCAGGGCGAATGAGCGGCGGTATCAGGTGCGTTACGAACGGTCCGTTCCGGCCGCGGGTCTCGTGAGACGGGAGATTGGTGCCAATTTGTAGTTTCATATATGTGATGTGTTCATATATGTGGAGATACGAGTTGCGCTGGCTAGTGTGGAGTGGCAAGAGGCCGGTCGGCTTCCCACGCGTTCTTTCGTGCTCGAAAGGGTCAGACCATGCGCACGCGCCCGTATCCGCTCAGCGATCTCGAGGACATTCCCGGCACGACGGTGTTCACTGCCAAGCGTTCGCGCGAGGCCTATCATCTCCACAAATTCTGCATGTCGTTGATGGATGAGGCGAACCGCGCCGCGTTCAGGGACCATGAGCGCGCCTATCTCGACAAATTCCGGATGAGCGAGGAACAGAAGCGCGCAGTGCAGGACCGCGATTTCAATCGCCTGATCGACCTGGGCGGCAATATTTATTTCCTGGTCAAGCTGTCGAACACCGACGGCTGGAGCACACAGCGCGCCGTCGGATCGATGACCGGCATGACCGCCGACGAATATGCCGCGATGATGCGCGCCGGCGGCCGCTCGCCCGAGGGCAATCGTTCGATCCGCGAAGGCAACTGACCATGGCAAGGATCACTGCCGGCATCGCCACCAGCCATGTTCCCGCGATCGGCGCAGCGTTCGACCAGGGCCGTAGCGGCGACGCCTATTGGGCGCCGGTGTTCGCCGGCTATGAGTGGGTCAAGGCGTGGGAGAAGGTCGAAAAGCCCGACGTCGTCATCCTGTGCTACAACGACCATGCCTCGGCGATGATGCTCGACGTGGTGCCGACGTTCGCGCTTGGCTGCGCCGAGGAATTCGCGCCGGCCGACGAAGGCTGGGGCGCGCGCCCGGTGCCGATGGTCTACGGCCATATCGAACTCGCCGCGCATCTCGCCGAGCAGCTGGTGCTCGACGATTTCGACATGACGCTGATGAACCACATGGACGTCGACCATGGACTGACCGTCCCGCTGAGCCTGATGTTCGGCAAGGTCGACGAATGGCCGGTCAAAGTGATTCCGCTGGCGGTCAACGTCACCCAGTTCCCGACGCCGTCGGGCAATCGCTGCTGGATGCTGGGCGAAGCGATCGCACACGCGGTGGAGGCCTTCCCCGAGGATCTGAACGTGCAGATCTGGGGAACCGGCGGGATGAGCCATCAGCTTCAGGGCCCGCGTGCAGGACTGATCAACCCCGAGTTCGACAACGCGTTCCTCGATGGACTGACCAAGGACACCGACGGGCTGCGCGCCATCACGCGCCTCGAATATCTGCGCGAGTCAGGGACCGAGGGGATCGAGTTGATCATGTGGCTGATCATGCGCGCGGCGCTCGGCAAGGACGTCGAAGAGCTGCAGCGATTTTACCATGTCCCGGCCTCGAACACCGCGGTCGGGCACATCGTGCTGCGGCCGAAGACAGCGACCTGAGGCGCTTCCGGCGTTCCTGCCGCAATCTCCGCCAAAGCCGAGACGACGTGTGTTGCCGATCGCCCTTGCGTGCGGTTATCGATCCGCCGCGGCGAAATGCGCCATCTGGTCGGCATGCGCCTTCTTGAACGCAGCGCGTTCCGTGATCCGAGTCACGTAGGCTTCCGTTGCCGGTCGATCGCCGAAAGCGCGAACTCGTTCGACGCGCAGAACGTCCGCCATCAACAGGTCCGCGACCGTGAAGCGATCGCCGGCCAGCCATTGGCGCTGTTCCAGCACGCGCTCCATATGCGCGAGCCGGCTTTCGAGCCACTCGGTCAGACGATTGTCCTTTGCACCGGTCACTTCCAGGAACCACCAGGGTACCGCCACCATTTCGATCGAGTTGAGCGCGGCGATCGTCCATTGCAGCGTTTGCGCTTCGCCGACCGAATCGCGCGGCATCAGTTTTTCGCTCTTTCGCGCGAGATGCAGCAATCCCGCGCCACTTTCGAATAGTTCGAGCTCGCCGTCGGTCAGCCAGGGCACCTGACCGAACGGCTGGTGCAAGAAATGCTCAGGTCCGCGATCCTTGAACGGGACGGTCCGGACCGAATAGGCGAGTCCGGCTTCCTCGCAGGCCCATCGCAGCCGCAAGTCGCGCACGAACCCACGGGGACCTTCGGGGACCCAGTCGAAGGTGTTGAGGATCAGCTCGGCCATCCGCTCTCTCCCTGCTGCTCCATGAAGCTATGTGGGCTTCGGCGGGTGACGGATAGGTGACGGAAGAAGTGTCGCCAAGCTGCTTAGCCTGCAATCCATTTCGCTCGCCCCCCGTCCGCTTGTTCGCTAGCATGCCAGCGCAGTGATCCGATCGGCGCGACCCCAAGGCTAGACGACCGATCCGGCAACGGGAGAGGCAGATGCACGTAGGTCTGGCATCGGGGTTCGCGCATCAGCGCGGGCGCAGCTATCCGGACGTCCAGTTCGTCCAGGACGAAGTCGAGAATCTCGTGCTCGCCGAGGAGCTCGGCTTCGACTCGGTGTGGATCACCGAGCATCATTTCTCCGACTATTCGATGTCGAACGACCCGCTGCAGCTGCTGAGCTATATCGCCGGCCGCACCAGGCGCGTGAAGCTCGGCACGCAAGTGATCATCGTCCCGTGGCACGATCCGGTGCGGCTGGCGGAGGCGATCATCAACCTCGACATCGTGTCGCGCGGACGCGCAATCCTGGGGTTCGGCAACGGGCTCGCGCCTCATGAATATCAAGGGTTGCGCATCGACCAGAACAAGGCGCGCGAGCTCTATTCGGAGATCCTCGACCTGGTGATCCCCGCGCTCGAGACCGGCGTGATCGAAGGCAATGGCACGCATATCCAGCAGCCACGACGCGAGTTACGGCCAGGGCCGATGAAGAGCTTTGAGGGGCGCAAATTCTGCGGCTCGCTATCCGGGACCTCGATGGTTACCGCCGCGCGGCTCGGCTTCGGAAACATGGTGCTGATGCTGCCGCAGCGCGGCAAGGAAGTGCCGCCGGACATGTACACCGGCATCTGGCAGCAAGTGCATGGCGCCGGATCGCTGCCACCGCCGCCGATGCTGGGCGGCAACTATTATGTCGACGAAAGCGCCGATTATGCCGAGCAGCAGGGACAGAAATATATGGCGCACACGATGCGCGCGGCGGTGAAGAACTACAGCCTCGACAAGCCGGGTCTTTTCTCGACGATCAAGGGCTATGAGAGCTATGAGAAAATGGCGCTCGAGCCCGATGCCGTCGAAGCCTATGTCACCAACTTCGGCCGGTCGGCAGTGACCGGTCCGCCGCAAATGATCCTCGAACGGATGTGGGAGCTCAAGCAGATCTACAAACCGCAGGGCTTTTTCCCGCATGTCCATTTCGGCGGAATGCCGCAGGCGGAGGCTCGCAAGAACATCCATCTGTTCGCCGATAAGGTGCTGCCCGAGCTCAAGAGCTGGGAGTGCGAGAGCTCGATCGACGAGCGGTTCCTCGAAGTGGCGGCCTGTTGATGGTGTCGGCCGAATGCATCGTCCTGAGCGGGACACCGCACGAGAAGGCTGCTCGGACACCGCTCCGCGTGACACGCCGCAAGCAGCGCGTTGCCTATGTGGACATGAGATAGTCCGGCATCTTGAGCCTATTGGACGTGCGCGTCCTGAAGCGCGCTCGGCATCCCCTGAGGCTCCGCAGCAAGACCCTCGACGCGCTTGGCATATTCGTCGGCCAGCCTGAGATGGACCAGTGCGGCCACGTTGTCCTGACAACCGGCGGCCCTGTCGCGCTCTTCGCGAGCGCGTTTGAGGAAATAGGCCCGATCGTCGATCCTGTCTGGCGGCGGCATTCTCGGTGTCTCCAAAGACCGCTCCCACGCCTTCGCATTGTAAAATGCGCAAAGTCGTTTCGGGGTTCAATTTTCCCGACTTTTTGCGCGAGCGCCTCCTCGGGTCGCGGCGTCTCGTCGCTCGACATGGTTGGTCCACCGCCGCTACGGCTTGCCGATGGCCCCGCGCTCCAGCCTCCGCAGAATCGCGATCGATCGCGGTGGCACGTTCACCGACGTCGTCGCCGAACATGCCGACGGGACAATCGCGATCACCAAGCTGCTCTCGGTCGATCCGGGTCGGTATGAGGATGCGGCGATCGAGGCGGTGCGGCGGCTGACCGGCGTCGAGGCCGGTCCTCTGCCGCCGATCGAAGTGCGGGTCGGCACGACGATCGCAACCAACGCCCTGCTCGAACGGCGCGGCGAGCCGACGCTGCTCGCGATTACGCGCGGGTTCGGCGACGCGCTGGCGATCGCGTATCAGGATCGCCCCGACATTTTCGCGCGTGAGATCCGCCGCCCGCCGCCGCTCGCGGCGCGAGTGGTCGAAATCGCAGAGCGCGTCGATGTCGAAGGAAGGGTCATCGAACCGCTCGACTTCGAAGCTGCGGAAACGGCCTTCCAACTCGCCTTTGACGATGGGCTGCGGAGCGTCGCGATCGTCTTGATGCACGGCTGGCGTCACACTGCGCACGAGGCGGCGCTGGCGGCGCTCGCCGAGCGCATCGGATTCGTGCAAATCTCGGTGAGCCACCGTGTGGCGCCGCTGATCCGACTCATTGCGCGTGGCGACACGACGGTCGCCGATGCCTATCTCTCGCCCGTGCTGCGCCGCTATGTCGACGGGCTGCAGGCGGCATTCGACGTGGGGAATGCAGCGCTGTTCATGCAGTCGTCGGGCGGGCTCGCCGCGGCAGACGACATCAGCGGCAAGGACGCACTGCTGTCGGGCCCGGCTGGGGGAATCGTCGGTATGGCCGCAGCCGCGCGCGCCGCTGACGTCGAGCGCGTGATCGGGTTCGACATGGGCGGCACGTCGACCGACGTCTCGTTATGGGCGGGCGCGTTCGAGCGGCGGCAGGAAGCGCTGATCGGCGGTGTCCGCGTCAGCGCGCCGATGCTGCGGATCGATACGGTGGCGGCGGGTGGCGGATCGATCTGCCGGTTCGATGGCGGCCGCTTTCTGGTTGGTCCCGAAAGCGCCGGCGCCGATCCCGGCCCGGCCGCCTATCGCCGCGGCGGACCGCTGACGATCACCGATTGCAATCTGGTGCTCGGCAAGATCGTGCCGGCGCATTTTCCCGCGGTGTTCGGCCCCGACGGCGACCAGCCGCTCGACCCGGCGGCATCGCGGGCGCGGCTCGAGGCCCTACTCGACGAAGTTGCGGCGGCGACCGGCGCGCGTCCCGACGAACTGGCGACTGCCGAGGGGCTGGTCGCGATTGCCGTTGCCAATATGACGAACGCGATCAAGGCAGTGTCGGTCGCGCGCGGCCACGACCCGGCCGGCTATGCCTTGATGAGCTTCGGCGGCGCCGGCGGGCAGCACGCATGCCTCGTCGCCGACGCGCTCGGCATGCGCCGCGTGCTCGTCCATCCGTTCGCCGGCGTGCTGTCGGCCTATGGCATCGCGCTCGCCGATCGTCGCGTCGTGCGCCAGCAGACGCTGGGGCTGCCGCTTGCCGACGCGCGCTGGCGTAGCGCGCTCGACTGTCTCGTCGACGCCGCGCGCGGCGAGCTGGCGCCCGCGCGTGCCGAAACCGTTGCCTCGGCGACCTTACGCTATCGCCGTACCGACCAGGGCATCGACGTCCCGGTCGGCACCATCGAAGCCATGATCGCGGCGTTCGAAAGGGCACACTGCGAACGCTTTGGGTTCACCGGCACCGACACGCTGATCGTCGACCGTATCCAGGCCGAGGCAGTGGTCACTAGTGCGCCGCTCGCCGCGACCACGCCGACTGGCACGGCGGAGGCGGCGCCCGCGCGCGTCGACGTGACGATGGACGGCGCGCGACGCACCGTTCCGCTCCGCACCCGCGAGCTGCTCGGCGCGGGCGCCATTGTCATCGGGCCCGCGCTGATCGTCGACCCGACCTCGACGATCGCGGTCGAGATCGGTTGGACCGCCGAAGTATTGCCCGATGGCACGCTCCAGCTCATCCGCACCGGCGAGCGCAAGCGGGCAGCGGGCGACGCGCGCGTCGATCCGGTGCGGCTCGCGATCTTCGCCGGCCTGTTCATGGGCATCGCCGAGGAAATGGGTTCCGCGCTCGAACGCAGCGCCGCTTCGGTCAACATCCGGGAACGGCTCGATTTCTCCTGCGCGATCTTCGACGCCGAGGGACGGCTGATCGCCAACGCCCCGCACATCCCGGTGCATCTGGGATCGATGGGGGACAGCGTGCGGAGCATTATCGCCAGCCGATCGGCGGACGGTCGCGGCATGCACCCAGGCGATGCCTATGCGCTCAACAATCCCTTTCGCGGCGGCACGCATTTGCCCGACATCACGCTGGTCGAGCCGGTATTCGCGGGCGGCGACCGCCCGGCCTTCTTCGTCGCGGCGCGCGGACATCATGCGGATGTCGGGGGGATCAGCCCCGGTTCGATGCCGGCAGACAGTCGCACGCTCGATGAGGAAGGCGTGATCCTCGATGACGTGCTGGTGATGCACGATGGCGCGCTGTGCGAGGCCGAGTTGCGCAGGCAGTTCGCATCCGGCCCTTATCCGGCGCGCAACATCGACCAGAATCTCGCGGACCTCGCCGCGCAGCTCGCCGCCTGCGCGCGCGGCGCCGCGGGGCTCGAGCGGCTGGTCGCCGAGCAGGGGCTCGACGTCGTCGCAGGCTATATGGCGCACGTCCAGGCGCATGCCGAAACGCTCGCACGCCGGATGATACGCGGGCTTGCCGACGGCGATTTCGCTTATGCGATGGACGATGGCGCAATCGTGCGCCTGGCGGTGCGCGTCGATCGCGAGGCCGGTGCGCTGACCGTCGACTTCACTGGCACGAGCACGCAGCGGCCGGGCAATATGAATGCTCCGCTCGCGGTAGTGCGCGCCGCGGTTCTCTATGTGCTGCGCACCCTGGTCGGCGAGGATGCGCCGCTCAATGACGGATTCCTGCGGCCAGTGACGCTGATCGTGCCCGAGGGATCGATGCTCAACCCGCGCTTCCCCGCCGCGGTGGTCGCCGGTAACGTCGAGACGAGTCAGGTCGTGACCGATGCGCTGATGGGCGCGCTCGGCGCGATGGCAGCAAGCCAGGGGACGATGAACAACTTCAGCTTTGGCGACGAAGCGCTGCAATATTACGAGACGATCGCGGGCGGCGCCGGCGCCGGCCCGGGCTTTGCGGGTGCCAGCGCAGTGCAGACGCACATGACGAACAGCCGGCTGACCGACCCCGAAGTGCTCGAAACGCGTTTCCCGGTGCTGCTCGAGGCGTTCGAGATCCGGCGCGGTTCGGGCGGCGCCGGGCGCTGGCCGGGCGGTGACGGTACGGTGCGGCGCGTGCGCTTCCTGCAGCCGATGCATGCAAATATCCTCAGCAATCACCGCCAAGTCGCGCCGTTCGGACTCGCCGGCGGCGGCAATGGCCAGACCGGCCGCAATGCGATCGAGCGGTGCGACGGCAGCGTCGAGGAACTGGCGGAAGTTGGGACTGCGGAAATGGCCGCGGGCGACATATTCGTGATCGAGACGCCTGGCGGTGGGGGTTATGGTCCCCCGGTCAGCGGCACCGTCCCTCGGTGACTGCGCTCGACACCGAGCTCGCACGTCGCTTCGCACAGATCACGCTGGGGCACGTCGGCCGCGAATATCCGCATAAGCTCAATCATGTGCTGCATGGGCCCGAAGACGCAGCGACGCCCTCCACACTGCACCCGATCTTCCATGGCAGCTTCGACTGGCACAGCTGCGTTCACGCCTGGTGGCAGTTGCTGACGCTGCGGCGGCGCTTTCCCGAGCTGCCCGAAAGCGTGGAAATCGCGGATCGTGCCGATGCGATGCTGACTTCGGAACGAGTCGCCGGCGAGCTGGCCTATCTCGACCGGCCGTCGAGCTCGGGGTTCGAGCGCCCCTATGGCTGGGCCTGGGCGCTCGCGCTGCATGCCGAAGCTACGCGTCACGCGGCCGGCTGGGCCGACGCGCTGGCGCCCTTGGCGGCTGCGTTCGCCGCGCGGTTCGTGGATTATCTGCCCAAGCTGACCTATCCGATTCGCAGCGGAACGCATGCGAACAGCGCGTTCGCGCTGGTGCTCGCGCTGCAATGGGCGCGTCCGCGCGATCCGGCGCTGACTCGCCTGATCGAAGATCGGGCACGCGACTGGTTCGGCGGCGATCGGGGCTGTCAGGCGTGGGAACCGTCGGGCGACGATTTCCTCTCGCCGGCGCTGAGCGAAGCGCGGTTGATGCGCGACGTACTTCCGCTGCCGGAATTCGCGCGTTGGTTCGACGCGTTCCTGCCCGAGCTCGCCGAACGGCGACCGGCGACGCTGTTCACGCCTGCGCAGGTCTCCGACCGCAGCGACGGCAAGATCGCGCATCTCGACGGCCTCAACCTCAGCCGTGCCTGGTGCTGGCGATCGCTTGGTGCGGCGCTCGGCGACACCCATCCTGCGGCAGCGGCAATCACCCAGGCTGCCGAAGACCATCTTGCCGCAAGCCTGCCGCACCTCGACGACGACTATATGGGCGGGCACTGGCTGGCGACGTTCGCGCTTCTCGCGCTTACAAGATAGGATCGTGCGGCTGGCGCTGCTTCATTGTGGCGCCTGGCAGTTCACGTCGAGCGCGAGCATGTAATTGCTGGTGCGCGCCGGGGGCGGCGCGCCGACCTTGAGCCAGGCGATCATCATCCGCGCGAGCGACTTCGAACGATTGACCTGTGTCGCCTGGTCTAGCGCTACGATGCGCGCGGTGAGGGTATCGCCGGGCGCGCACGAGGGACAGGGATAGTTGACGATGTCGAACGACAGGGGCGCGTTGGCGCCCCAGCCCGACCCGCTGGCGTTCGACGCGTAGAAGGTGCGATTCTCGATCCATTCGAACGCGGCGTCATAGCTGAACAGCTTCACCGACGGGTTGTTGCCATGATCGGTGGTGATCGCCGGGATCGCGACATCGAGCTCTGTAAAAGCGCCGAGCCACGGGAGCTTGCGGCTGCAGTCGCGCAGCCGGCGGATCTCGTTGAAATGGGTGTGGCTGCTGAGCAGCCCGACAATCTCGGGGCCGTAGCCGGCGACGATCGTCAGGAAAGTCGCCTGGACCCAGCCGGGAGTCAGGTCCGGGTCCTGTCCGGTATAGCGGAGCGACCGGTTCCAGGTGGTCCCGCCGCCATAGCCGTCGACGCCCGGCGGCGCGTGCATCGCGATGATGACTTTCTCGTGCTTCGCGCGGGCATCCTTGAGCTGAGCATTCAGCCATTCGAGCTGAGCGTTGGTATCGGCTTGATAGCTCGCACCGTTCTGGCCGTCGTAGCGCGACGTGAACATGTTGGTGTTGAGCGCGAGCACCCGCAGCGCCGGGGCGGCGGCGTTCGCCTGCACGGCGTAGACCGAGTAATAGCCTTTGGAGAGATTGGCGGTGTCGATCAGGTCGCCCGTCTGGGCGTTGAGCACCGGGTTACCGTTCCACGCTGTCGACATGGTGAGCGGCGTGCCGCCGGCCGACGTGAAGGGATCATAGTCGCCATCGAGCGAGTCATTGTTGCCGGGAACGTAGATCAGCTTCGTGCTCGTCCCCGCGATCGCCGCGAGCCCGTCGAGCGCGACGGTGAACTCGCTGAGCGGGTGACCGTCGCAGTGCGAGGGCAAGTCGCCGAGATAGATGGCGAAGGCGGGGTGCTCGGCCTGGATCACCTGCTGCGCCTCGGCTTGCGCGGCGGCCCATAACACGGGGTCGGTCTCGTTGCCGGTCTGGCCGCAGGTCTGACCGCTCTGCGCGATGTAGTGGATGTCGGAGAGCGCGAGGAAACTCGCCGTCGCCGCCGGAGCAGCCGACGGCATCAACGATGGCGATATGACCTCCTGCGCAGTCACTATGCACGGCGATGTCGCGAAATATGCGAGCACGACAGGCATTGCCCAGAATATTGCGCGCCGAAAGTACGGCTTTCTGCTTGGCATATCCTGTCCCCTGCCCGGCGCGTCGATTCGACAATTTGGCTTGGTCTGCGCCCTTTTAGACGATCTTGCCAGATCATTACGCACGCGGTCAGATCGTCCGGCTCAACCAAACCACTCGCCCGATCACTTCGACTTCCCCGCCACGCCGCAGCACCGGCGGATAGGCGGGATTGTCGCTCACCAGCTCGATGCCGCCGACTGCGCGGCGGAGGCGCTTGACCAGCAACACGCCATCGGCGCGCGCCACGTACACGCCGCGGCCGAGCTCCCGCCGATCGCGGTCGATCAGAATCTCGTCGCCATCGCACAGAGTCGGCTCCATCGACTCGCCTGTGACACGGATCACCGACGCCGCCGCGCGCCGCACGCCGAGCTGGCGTAGCAAGTCGGCCGAAAGCAGCGCCGGCCGCTTCCGCGCCTCGCGCTCGGCAAGCGCACCTGGTCCGGCTGAAGCGCCGAGATCGAGGCGCGGCACTTCGGCAACCGCGGGCGCTTCCTCACCGCCCAGCGCCGACTCGGCTATGCCGAAATAGCGCGCGAGAAACTGGCGATCGCGCTCGGCGAGTTCGCGCGGATGCCCGCGCGTAACGAATTGCTGGAGATAGGCTGCGTTGCGCCCGAGCCGGCGCGACAGCGCGGCATAGCTTTCACCATGTTGCTCGATCAGCGCCGCCAGAGCGGCCCGTTGCGCGCCCGATTCCATATTGTCTCCATACGCGTAGGAATTTTCCTAGACAAGTTGGATTTGAAAGGGAACATAAAAAGAACAAAACGACTCGGGAGCCGGAAACGCGCCATGAACCTCTTGCTCGAAATCGATAAATTCCTCCGCCGTACCAAGATGCCACCGACCCGTTTCGGGCGACTCGCGGTGCGTGATCCCCGGCTGGTGGGCGATCTGCGCAACGGCCGCGAGCCGCGCACCGAGACCGTGCTCAAAGTGCGCGCGTTCATCGCGGCACAAAAGGTGAAGCAATGAGCCGCAGCGCAGCGCCGATGCTCGAACGCGCATTGCGCGAGGCTGCCGCGCGCGCCGGCTGCCCGATCACCGTGCCGGCGAGTCACGCCACGGGCTGGGCCAGCGCAACCTTCACCGGCGAGCGGCACATGCTGACACTCGCCGCGGCCGCGAGCCCTGCGCTGGACGCCTGGCTCGACGCGCTTTCCGAAGCGGAATGGAAACTATGCGGGCAGTTGGTGGCCGATCTGTGTGTGGTGGCACGCCATCGCACGGGCGGCGAACTTCACGCCGATGTGGAGGTACTCACGGTCGAGGACCATTAGCAGCGGCAGGAGAAACGATTCACGCGGAGAGTCCGCATCTCCGCGCGGGATCGCCCGGCCTGCCGCCGCTCACCCCCGCGCCGCGAGCTTGCGGAGGTAGGCGAGGGTGTCCTGGAGGCCGCCTTCGGGCTGCGCCGGCTCGGGTGAGGGCTGCGGCGGTGGGGCCGAGGCCGGATGCGCGGCCTCGACTGGATAGCCCTTGCGCTCGAGCCCGCGCTCGAGCCTGGCGAGCAGCGCCTGGATCGTCGCGTCGGTTTCGGGCGCAGCGAGCGGCTCCGGCGGTTCGGACAGGATTTCGGGAGTCGGGACCGGCGGCGGCACCGGGCGCGTCGGAGTCAGCTCGAACGTCTCGATCCGCTCATAGGGATTGAACACGCGCGGACTAAGCGCCTTGGCGATGCGGGTCGGGCGCACCGGCGGCTCGATCGGCTGCGATGGAATCGCGTCGGGATCGAACGCGGCAAGTGGCTGGTCCCAGTCTCGCGGCAGTTCCTGCTCGGGCGGCGGCGACGCGAGGCGCGGCTCGGCGGGTAGCGGGATCGGCGGCGCGGGTTGTACCGGCGTCTCGTCGGGTTGCGACGCGCGGATCTCGAGGAACGGCGTGCCGAGATCGCGATTCGCGCGCAGCGGGGGGCGCGGTGGCGCGTCGGGATGGGCATCGGCGCGGCGGACCACCGGGATGTCCCAATCCTCTTCCCCAGCGACGATATGGCGCGGCTGCCGCACGATGCGATCGACGCGCAGCAGGACGAGCATCAGCAGCCAGGCGACAAGCCCGGCGACCGTGCCTACCGTGCCTTCGATCAGCAACCGCGCGGTCGTGCCGAGCGGCGGCTCTGCCGAAGCAGTCAGGGCGAAAAGGCCCGAATCGACGACCATCGCCTCGAGCTGGCGCAGCGGAATGGCACGCACGCCCAGCGCGACTCCCGTGCCGATCGCCACCGCAACCGGCAGAGTAAGGAGGATCTTCAGGCGGTGGCGTGCGACGCTGTGGACCATCGTGTTTCCATTCCGTCGCCCTGGATCGGGCGACGGCAAACCGGCTCATACCGCCAAACATTCGACGACCGATTGCGCTCCGCTTCTAGGAAGGCCCGGCGGCGATTCCGACGAGCTTCCCACAATTCGCGGTCCGCGAACAGTCCATCGAGCACGCGTGACGCATGGCCACTGTGCCGTGGCAGCCCGTGATCGAGGACATGGCGAATTTGCATGGGCACACGCTTGCACCCAAATTCTTAACGTCGCGTCAACCGCGTTGGGTAAGGCGTCGCGCCGGCTGGCGTTGATGCTCGGCCCCTCGGTGGCGCTGCACAATCTGGTCGACGCAGGGATGTGTGCACGCCTGCTGCTTTGTCCCGCGCGACGGAAGGATCTGAACCTAACCCTTGAGCGCGGCGATCACTGCCTCGTTGAATGCCGGAATGTCTTCCGGCTTGCGGCTGGTGATGAGGTTGCCGTCGACCACGACCTGCTCGTCGACGACTTGCGCGCCGGCATTCGAGAGATCCGTGCGGATCGATGGCCAGCCGGTGACGCGACGACCGTCGAGGGCATCGGCTTCGACGAGCAGCCAGGGGCCGTGGCAGATTGCCGCGACGAGCTTGTCGTCGTCGACGAACTCCTCGACGATCTCGACCGCGCGGTCGTCCATACGCAGCTTGTCGGGATTGGCGACGCCGCCCGGCAGCACTAGCGCGTCGAATTCGTTGGTGTCGACGCGGTCGAGCGTTGTGTCGGGGGTGATGCTTGCGCCTTTTTGCCCGTGTTTCTCGCCGACGATGGGGTCCGACTTCAGCGACGCGAGCGTCACTTGCGCGCCCGCGTCCAATAGCGCCGCGCGAGGGCCGAACAGCTCGTCCTGCTCGAAGCCGTCAGTCGCGAGGATCAGCACGCGAACGCGGGATAGATCGGGCATGGCAATTCTCCTTCGAGTCCCCTCGCGGCCAACCGGCGTGCCTGGGCGGGGTTCCGGAACGAAGCGACAGGCCGCGCATTCCCTGCGCCTGATGACCAACGACGCCGATCTCTCAATCACTTATGTCGACGATCACGAACCCGGCATCACGCGGCGAAAGCTGCGCCACGGCTGGGGCTATTGGGATGCAGGCGGCCGACGCATCACCGATCGCGACGAAATCGACCGGCTCAATCGTATCGGCCTGCCGCCCGCCTATCGCGACGCGTGGTTCTGCCCGAACCCGAACGGGCACATCCAGGCGACCGGCTATGACGAGAAGGGCCGCAAGCAATATCGCTATCACCACGGCTTCCGCGAAGCGCAGGATGCCACGAAATACGAGCGTTGCGCGATGTTCGGCCATCGTCTCGCCCGACTGCGCGCGCGAGTGGAAGCCGATCTGAAGCGGCACGACCTGTCGAAGGCGCGCGCGGTCGCCGCAGTGGTGCGGTTGCTCGACCTCGGCCGGGTCCGCGTGGGCAATGAGGATTATGCGCGCACCAACAAGAGTTTCGGCGCGACCACGCTGCGCAAGCGCCACGCCGTGGTGAAAGGCCGAACGCTGCGGCTGCAGTTCCGCGCCAAATCGGGCAAGCTGCGCGTGATGCAGATCACCGACGGCACGCTCAGCCGCTTCGTAAAGCGCTGCCAGGACCTGCCGGGCCAGCATTTGTTCCGCTGGGTCGATAGCGCGGGCGAGACACATCCAGTCACCTCGACCGACGTCAACGCCTATATCCGCGACGCGATGGGAGAGGATTTCACTGCGAAACACTTCCGCACATGGGGCGCGAGCGTGCTCGCGTTCGAGGCTCTGGCAAGCGCGGGGACCTATGTCGGGCTCAATGCGATGCTCGCGCCGGTGACCGAGGCGCTCGGCAATACGCCGGCGATCGCGCGCAAAGCCTATGTCCATCCCCGTCTGGTCGCGCTCGCAAAAAGCCGCGAGGCCCAGGAAGCCTTTCGCGCCCACTTGCGCCTGCCGCGCGCCACTCGCTACCTCAGCCGCGCCGAACGCGGACTGGTGGCATTTCTCGAGCACGAAAGCGTCGAGGACTCCGAGCGCGTCCGCAAGGCTGCTTGAGGAAGCGCATGACTGCGAACAAGACCGACCCGTTGCTGCCGCCGATCGTGCCCGGGGATTATCGCGACCAGCTGGGCAGCTTCTTCAAGGACGCTTGGCAGTGGATCGGCTCGCATTGGCTCCACATATTGATCGCGACCGGAATCGCAGTCGCGCTGGTCGCGCTGTTGCGGCTCGCGCGGCACTGGGGGGTTCAGGCCTGTCGCAGTGGCGATGGTACCGCCAATTGGTACGCGATCTTCGGCCGAGCCGTCGGCAAGACCGGCAATTTCTTCATGGCGATGCTCGCGGCCAAGCTCGTGGTGGGCTATGCGCACGCGCCCGCCGCGATCAATAGCACCGCGACGTTCCTGTTCACCATCGCGTCGGTGTTCCAGGCGGCGGTCTGGGTGCGCGAGATCGTGTTCGGCGTGATCGAGTATCGCACCACGGGCGAAGGCGCGAGCGAAAGCCTGGTGAGCGCGCTTGGCATCATCCGCCTGCTCGTCACGGTCGCCCTGTTCGCCATCGCTTTGGTGGTGGTGCTCAGCAATTTGGGCGTCAATGTCACCGGCCTGGTCGCGGGCCTGGGGGTTGGCGGCATTGCGATCGGCCTTGCCGCGCAGGGGATCTTCGCCGACTTGTTCGCGGCGCTCGCGATCCTGTTCGACCGCCCGTTCCGCGTCGGCGAAACGATCAGCTACGACAAGTCCACCGGCACGGTCGAACGCATCGGCCTCAAATCGACGCGGCTGCGCGCCGGCAGCGGCGAGCTCCGAGTCATCTCGAACAAGAACCTGCTCGACAAGGAAATCGCCAACGTCAGCGAGCGCTTCTATCGCCGCGTGACGTTCGTGCTCAACATCGCGCGCTGGACGCCGGCCGAAACGCTGCGCGCGATCCCCGACATGCTCAAGCAAGTCGTCGAAGGCGAGAAATGCGTGTTCGTCCACGCCGGTTTCATCGCGTTCGGCGCCTCGAGCTACGACATGCAAGTCGAGTTCGACACCGGAGCGAGCCTGGCCGAATTCTACCAGTCGCGGCACGAAGTCGGTTTAGCGATCATCGCCCGGCTGAACGCCGAGAAGATCGACCTCGCCTATCCGACGCAGACGGGGTTTACGGCCGCGCCGGGGATCGGGCTGATTTCGCCCGATTCTCCCCCGGCGCAAGCCTGAACGCAGTACGCAACATCACTTGGTACGCGGTACGCAACGCGTAAGAAGCGGCGGGCACCTGCCTAGGCGGCCTCGGCCATTCCCATGCTGGCGAGCATCGCCCGCCACTTCTCAACCGAAACGCTCTCGAGATATTCGGCCTGCATCTCGGGGGTGAGCACTTCGATCAGCACGACATTCTCGATCCACAGCTCGAGCACGCCGAACATGCCGCCACGCTTGCGATATTTGACCGCCCAACCGAGCCGCGCGCCGATCGCGCGGACCTGCTCGATGGTGAGATCGGTCGCGATCGCCATGTGCGTCGCCGTGCGGCGATCGCCGTCGGCGATGACACCAACGGCATCCGCGTCACCCTCGGCCGGCATCAGCCTAGTGCCGCGCGGATAGACTTCCACTCCGCTGTTGCGATTGTCGCCAGCCATCGCGATCCAGCTACCCTTGCCCACCGGTGGGAACGGCATGGCAGCGCCACCCCAGAGTTCGGCAATTGCTTCGGCAACCCGTTGCGGGTGGTCGGCGTCGATCGAAACGTGGAAAATCATTCCTATCCCCTGAAAATCTGTCCGGCGTGCTGCCGGCCTGGTAGAAATCCTGGTGCCCCATTCTTCGTGCAGCCGCGCGAGCGGTTCGACGACGCGACCAAATTGCGACGAGGCAGACGGCCGCGGCTCTGCTAGCGAGGAGCGAAACGGCGGAGCGAGGGGACATGCGCGAACACCCACTGCGGCGTCAGGTCGTCGGCGAAATGCACTTGCGGCGCTGGCCGGCGTTGCAAGTGCCGATGACGATCGTCCAGCTGATCCGGCTGGTGCCTGAGGACGCGCGCGAGACCGAACGCGCGGCAGTGCGCGCGAGCGATGGCGCGCGCCACGTCGCCGGCGAGTTCGACGAAACGATCCGCTTCACCTGGGAGCGCCACAGCGAGGCGAGCAGTCTGACGCTGTTCATCGCGCTGCCGGACGCGTCGCTGTTCCTGAATCCGCGCGCCGAACCCCGCGTCGCGCGGGCGCTTGACTGGGCTGAGTCGCTGCCCGGAGAGGTGCTCCGCGCATCCTGCATCTGGCTGGCGGTGAGCGACGCCGAGGCTGAGAAGGCGGTCGCGGCCGCGAACTTCAGCGCGTCGGACCTGGTGTCGTGCCGAATCGGCGGCGGCGCGCGGCTATGGTCCGATTTCCGGATCCGGGCCGATGGCTATGGCAGTCAGGTGGTCGCCGCGAACGGCGTCCACGATGGGGACCTGTCGCGACTTGTGCAGCGCGTGGAGGAACTGGCCAATTATCGCAATATGGCGCTGCTCGGCCTGCCCGTCGCACAACAATGCTGGCCACGCCTGAACGACGCCGAACACGCGCTGCAGGCGCTCGCCACGGACGTATTGCGCACCGACATGCGCGACGATGACTTGCTCGAGCGCACGTCGGCGCTGTCGCTCGACCTGATGTCGATCGCAGCCGCCGCCAATTTCCGCATGAGCGCGACCGCCGCCTATGCCGAGCTGGTCGACGAGCGGCTGCGCGGCCTCGCCGTCGAGCCGATCGCCGGCTTCCAGTCGCTGGTCGATTTCAGCCAGCGCCGTTTCCTGCCGGCGGTGCGAACCTGCGCCTCTTTCACGCAGCGCGAGAACCAGCTGTCGCAACGCTCGGCGCAATTCACCTCGCTGCTGCGCACGCGGATCGAGACGCGAATCGAGAACCAGAACGCCAAGCTGCTCGCATCGATGGAAGCCAATGCCGCGCGCCAGCTACGGCTCCAGCAGCTAGTCGAGGGGCTGTCGGTGGTGGCGGTGAGCTATTATACGCTCGGCCTGCTCGCCTATATATTCAAGGGCGTCGAGGAGGCGCATCCGGGTTTCCCGGCGGCGCTGGCGATCGGGATCGCGGCAATACCAGTGGTGCTGGCGATCTGGTTCGTGCTGGGCCGCGTGAAGAAGCGGCTGCTGCACTGAGGCAGGAGGTTAAATCCCGCCCTCATCCAGCGACAGCAATGTCGCGTTCCCGCCCGCACTGGTCGTATCCACCGACACCGACCGTTCGGCGCAGAACCGCGAGAGATAGTGCGGCCCGCCCGCCTTGGGGCCGGTGCCCGACAGCCCCTCGCCGCCGAACGGCTGGCTGCCGACCACGGCGCCGATCATCGAGCGGTTGATATAAAGGTTGCCGACCTTCGCGGCCGCCTCGGCAAGCTCACCCGAGCGCGCGATGCGGCTGTGCAGGCCCATGGTGAGGCCGAAGCCCTTGGCGTTGACGCGCGCGATCGTCTGCTCGAGTTCGCCCGCCGGCCAAGTCGCGACATGCAGCAAAGGCCCGAACCACTCGCGGTCGAGGCCGTCGACCGAATCCAGCCGGATCAGCGTGGGCGGGACGAACAACCCTTTCTTTGGCGCATCGACTGTCTTGAGCCAGCGGCCCTTCACACTGTCGCGATATGCCATGAGTTTATCGTAGGCTTGCCTGTCGATCACCGGGCCGACATCGGTCGCCGGATCGCCCGGATCGCCGAGCACGAGCAACTCCATCGCCCCCCGCAACATGGCAATCACGGTGTCGGCGATATCCTCCTGGAGCAGCAGCAGCCGCAGCGCCGAGCAACGCTGCCCCGCCGAGCGAAATGCCGAAGCCAGCACGTCCTGTACGACTTGTTCGGGCAGCGCAGTCGAATCGACCAGCATCGCATTGACGCCGCCGGTCTCGGCGATCAGCGGCACGATTGGACGCCAGGAATCGTCGGTGTCCCCCTCCAGCAACGTGCGCGCGATCTTTTTCGCGGTCGGTGTCGAGCCGGTGAAGGCGACGCCGGCGATACGCGGATCGGCGGTGAGCGCAGCGCCGGCCTCGGGTCCACCGGACAGGAGCACCAGCGCGTCCGCCGGCACGCCCGCTTCATGCGCCAGCGCGACCGCGTAGCGCGCGATCCGGGGCGTCTGGGGCGCGGGCTTTGCGACCACGGTGTTGCCTGTGACCAGCGCGGCGACAGTCTGGCCAAGGAAGATCGCGAGCGGGAAGTTCCACGGCGCGATCGTCGTCCACACGCCCCTGCCCTCCATGCGCAGCACGTTGCGCTCGCCTGTCGGGCCCGGCAAGTCGATCGGCGCAAGGTCGGCGCGGGCACGCGCGGCGTAATAGCGGCAGAAATCGGCGGCCTCGCGCACTTCGCCGAGTGCATCGGGAAGCGTCTTGAACGCTTCCTTGACGGCGAGCGCCATGAGCTCGAGCCGATGGCTCTCGAGGAGATCGGCGAGACGATCGAGGATGGCGCCGCGAGTCTCCAGGGGCGTGGCGGACCATGCGGGAAAGGCAGCCGCGGCGCGGCCGATGGCATCGCGGGCCGACTCCTTCAGGCCCGCGACGGGTTTGAACGGCATCGCCGCGATCGCCTCGGCGGTCTCCAGCAGCAGCTTCCGATCGTTCAGGTCGATCCCTGCGCTGTTCCGCCACCCCCCAAACAAGTCCACCGGCAACGGAATATTCGGATGCCGCGATCCCCCCACTTCCGCAACTCGCTCGACAGGATCCGACAGCAGTTCCGCCTCGCTCAGCTGCTCGTCCGCCAGCTGGTGCACGAAGCTCGAATTCGCGCCATTCTCCAGCAGGCGCCGCACCAGATACGCCAGCAAGTCGCGGTGGCCGCCGACCGGCGCATAGATGCGGCAGTGATAGCCCTGGTCGCGCACAAGCCGTTCGTAGAGCCCGTCGCCCATGCCGTGCAGCCGCTGGAACTCGAAGTCACGGCTCTTGCCGGCCCATTCGAGGATCGTCGCCACCGTCAGCGCATTATGGCTCGCGAATGCGGGCGCGACATTCTTCGCCGCGAGCATGTCGCGCGCGCAGGCGAGGTAGGACACGTCGGTCGCTGCCTTGCGCGTGAACAGCGGATAGTCGTTCAGCCCCTCGACCTGGGTGCGCTTGATCTCGCTGTCCCAATAGGCGCCCTTGACCAGCCGCACGTGCATCCGCCGGTCGAGTGCGTCGGCCCATGCGATCACCGCGCGGGCGCGTTTTCCGTAAGCTTGCACCGCCATGCCGAAGCCGTCCCAGCCCTTGATCTCGGGTCGCTTCGCCACCGCACCGATGATGTCGAGGCTGAGCGCCAGACGCTCGCTTTCCTCGGCGTCGACCGTGAGGGGGATGCCCTGATGCGCAGCCTCGGACGCGAGTTGCGCCAGCATCTCGATCAGCTCGGGCACGCAGCGCTCATATTGCCCGACTTCGTAGCGCGGGTGCAGCGCCGACAGCTTGACCGAGATCGAATGCCCGGCCGCGGGATTGCGTCCGACCGCCTTGATCGCCTCATAATAGGACTTGAAATAGCGTTCGGCATCGGCCTTCGTGCGCGCCGCCTCGCCGAGCATGTCGAAGCTGGCAGTGAAGCCGGCGTGCTCGGGCTTTTTCATCCGGCGCGTCGCTTCGTCGATCGTGCGGCCCATCACGAAGACTTCGCCCATCATCCGCATCGCCGCGCCGACCGCCTGGCGGACGAACGGCTCGCCCGCGCGTGCAATCAGCCGCCGCAGCGCGCCGCTTTCGCCCTCGCCGACCAGCACGCGTCCCACCACCAGCCCCCAGGTCGCCGAATTGACCAGCATCGAATTCGACTTGCCGGCATGCGCCCGCCAATCGGCCTCGCCGAGCTTGTCGGCGATCAGCAGATCGGCAGTTTCGGGGTCGGGAACGCGCAGGAACGCCTCGGCGAGACTGAGCAGCGCGACCCCTTCGGACGAGTTGAGCCGATATTCCTGGAGGAACCGATTGACCCAGCCCTTGCCTTGCGCCGCGCGCAGATCGGCGAGCAAGCCGAGCGCATGGCCGAGCACCCGCCCACGCGACTCGGGCGTGAGCCGCGCGCGCGCAATCAGCGGCTTGAGCACTTCGGGCTCGGGCGCGCGGTGCAGGCGCTGCATGGTCGTGCGCGCCGCGGACGCTACGTCACTGGTCATTCTGTTATGCCACTCGTTGGGCGGCTTGCCGGGCTACCGCCGAGCCGCCTATGCCTGCCTGCGCGCTATGCCGCCAAAGTGTCGGGGAGGAAACCGTGACCGCAATCACTATCCAGGAACTCGCCGAGCGTGTCGGTGAGGAATATGTCTCCGAATGGGTGGAAGTCACGCAGGAGATGATCAATCGGTTCGCCGACGCGACCGACGACCATCAGTTCATCCATGTGAACCCCGAGCTGGCGAAGATGACGCCGTTCGGCGGTACCATCGCGCACGGCTTCCTTACCTTGTCCTTGTTCACGCTGCTGATCGGCAAGACCGACCAGCCGAGCATCCAGGGGCTCAAGATGGGCCTCAACTATGGCGGCAACAAAGTCCGTTTCCTGACGCCGGTGCGCTCGGGCAAGCGCGTGCGTGGGCGGTTCAAGACGACCAGCGTGACCGAACGCCGCCCCGGTCAATGGGAGCAGGTGATCGAATACACGCTCGAAATCGAAGCCGAAGCCAAGCCGGCGCTGGTCGCCGAATGGGTCGTGCTGCTGTTCGTCTAACCAAAGCCCAGGGAGATTCTCGTCATGCGCTCCGCCGTCATCGTCTCGACTGCCCGCACGCCGATCGGCCGCGCCTATCGCGGCGCGTTCAACGCGCTTCCTGCCCCCACGCTCGCCGCGCATTCGATTCGCGAGGCGGTCACGCGCGCGAAGCTCGATCCCGCCGAAGTCGATGACGTGATCCTCGGCTGCGCGCTGCCACAAGGCAGCCAGACGCCGAACATCGCGCGGCTTGGCGCGCTGCGTGCCGGGCTGCCGGTCGAAGTCGCCGCGATGACCGTCGACCGCCAATGCGGATCGGGTCTGATGGCCGTCGCCACTGCCGCCAAGCAAGTGGTGATCGATCAAATGGACGTAGTGATCGGCGGCGGCGTCGAATCGATCAGCCTGGTGCAGACGCCGCAACTTCGCGTCGAGTTCGACCGCGAATTGATCGCGCTTCAACCCGACGCCTATATGCCGATGCTGCAGACCGCCGAAGTCGTCGCCAAGCGCTATGGCATCGCGCGCGATCGAATGGATGAATATGCGCTCCAATCGCAGCTGCGCGTGGCGGCGGCGCAGGCCGCTGGCAGGTTCGATGCCGAGATCATCCCGGTGACGGCAGTGATGAACGTCACCGACAAGGAGACCAAGGCGGTCAGTCAGCACGAAATCACGCTGGCCAAGGACGAAGGCAATCGTCCCGAGACCACGCTTGCGGGCCTGCAGGCGCTGCCGACGGTGCTGCCCGGCGGCACGATTACTGCGGGCAATGCGAGCCAGCTGTCGGACGGCAGCGCTGCGCTGGTGGTGATGGAGGAGAAGCTTGCCGAACAGCGCGGGCTAGCGCCGCTCGGGCGCTATGCCGGCATGGCGGTCGCCGGGACCAAGCCCGACGAGATGGGCATCGGGCCGGTGTTCGCGGTGCCCAAGCTGCTCAAGCGCTTCGGGCTCGCGATGGATGACGTGGGACTGTGGGAGCTGAACGAGGCGTTCGCGGTGCAGCTATTGTACTGCCAGGACCAACTCGGCATCCCGAACGACCTGCTCAACGTCGACGGCGGCGCGATCGCGATCGGCCACCCCTATGGCCAGTCGGGCGCGCGAATGATCGGACACGCGCTGATCGAGGGCAAGCGCCGCGGCGTCAAATGGGTGGTGGTCACGATGTGCATTGGCGGCGGGATGGGCGCGGCGGGGCTGTTCGAAGTGCTGTAAGGCTGTGGATTGACGAACATGGTCGGCGGGTAGACACTCGATGCATGGTTGACCGGCTGACTGCGGGGGCGCGGCTGGGGCTGAGTGCCTATATGCGCGTCGCCGATTTTCGCGGGCGCTCGACGCGCACGGAAGTCTGGTGTTTTTTCGTCGTCCTGCTGCTGCTCAACGCCGCTGCGACGATGGTTGCCGGGCTTGCCGGGATCGAGTTCGGTTTTCTGCATCCGGTGAGCACGAGCATGCCGAACGCGATCGCGTCGCTCGCGCTCGAGCACTTGCCGTTGCTGCCCGTGTTCGCCCTGACGGCACGGCGATTGCACGATATCGGCCTTCCCGGCTGGCCAGGCCCGCTCAATGCGGCGGTCGCGCTCGTGCTCGGCGCGCGGATCATGCTGCACATTCGGGCGGTCGGCGTGATGCCGATCCCGATCGCGTGGGAAGTCGCGCATGTCGTCAGCCTGCTGCTGCTCTATGTCGGTCTGTTCTGGAAACCCAGACGCGGCCCCAACCGCTATGGCGCGGACCCGCGCGGCATCGAGGCAGCGTGACCGCCGCCCATAGCACTGCGGGACAGAACCGCCCTAACTGCCTCGCACCGGGCCATTTTGCTTGATGCACCCTGCACACTCGGACGTTGTAATCCGCGCCGAACCGGACCAGTTTCGAGCCATGTCCGGACGTACATCCGTCATCGATTCGTCCAGCGAGCGCAGCTCAGACGCGTTGCTCGCGGCGTGCTATGCCGACATGCGCCGCGTCGCGCGCGGCATCATGGCCGGCGACGGAATGCGCAACGCGATGGCGCCCACCGACCTGGCGCACGAAGCGGCGATCCGACTGATCCGCAGCGACCTGAGCGGTGTCAACGATCCCGGTCACATGCTCGCGATCGCCGCGCGCTCGATGCGCCAGGTTCTGATCGACGAAGTGCGCAAGGCACGTGCGGTCAAGCGGCATGCGCCGACGATGCTCACGATCTGGCCGCGCGAAGACGGCGACCGGCTGATCGACATCGAGGCGCTCGACGCAGCGCTCGTTGCACTGGCGGAAGTCGCCGAGGAACATGCGCGAATCGTTGAGCTGCGTTTCTCGCTCGGCCTGTCGGTGGCCGAGGTCGTGACGCTCACCGGCATCCCAGAGCGGACGGTCAAGCGCCGCTGGCAAGCGGCGCGGGCGTGGCTTCGCGACCACCTCGGCGATTTGCAGGATGGCGCCTGAAGTCGAACGGCGCGCGCTCGCGATGGTCGAGCGGATCGCAGCCAACCCCGGCAACGCTCGGCTCGAGGAGCGCCTGTTGCGCCGCGAACCGGAAAGCGTGCGCGCGCGCGTCGCCGCGCTGTTGCGGCAAATGGATGGTGGGCGCTCGCTGCTGCCGACCGAATTGCCCGGCGTGGAGATCAGCGACGACGGATGGGTACCCGAGCGCATCGGCGCCTATCGGCTGAGCGCGCGGCTCGGCCGTGGTGGAATGGGCGAGGTGTGGCGCGCCGAACGCGACGACGGGCTCTACCAGCAAGCGGTGGCGATCAAGCTGCTGCAGCCCGGCGTGCGGCTGCGCGGCGGAGCGGCATTCGAGGCGGAGCGGCGTCTGCTCGCGAGGCTCGAGCACACCCATATCGCGCGGCTGCTGGATGGCGGCGTCACCGATACCGGCGTGCCGTGGCTGATGACCGAATTCGTCGCCGGTGTGCCGCTCGACGAGGCCGCGACCGGGCTCGCCGCGCGCGACAAAGTGGCGCTGTTTCGCCAGGTCGCCGAGGCCGTGCAGTTCGCGCATGCCAAGCGCGTCGTGCACGGCGACATAAAGCCGGCGAATATCCTGGTCGACAATAGGCGCGCGAAGCTGCTCGATTTCGGCATCGGCGCGCTGATCGGCGGCGACTCGCCGCATGCTGCGGCCGGCGCGATGACGCAGGGCTTCGCGAGTCCCGAGCGCGTCGCCGGCGAAGGCGTTTCGGTTGCCGACGACGTATATGCACTCGGTCGCACGCTCGCCCTGCTCCTGGGCGACACACCCGATGCCGACCTGGGCGCGATCGCCCGCCAGGCTACGGCGCCGGCGAACACCGATCGTTACGGCAGCGCCGCCGAGCTGATCGCGGACCTCGACCGCTGGCGCGAGAAGCTCCCCGTCAAGGCGCGCGCCTCCACCCCACGTTACCGCGCCGGCAAGTTCCTGGAGCGGCACTGGAAAGGCGTTGGCATGGCGACGGCAGCGATGCTGTTGCTCGCCGGAACCGCCAGCGTTGCGACCTTTGCCTCTATCGCTGCCGAGCGTCAGCGCGCCAAGGCCGAGGCGCGGTTCGACGAAGTGCGCCAGCTCGCGCGCTACCAGCTCTTCGATTTGTACGAGCGGCTGCGTGCGGCCCCCGGAACCGTCGCGATCCGTGCCGATCTTGCCGCGAAGAGCGCGGCCTATCTCGATCGGCTCCGCGCACTCCCCAACCCGCCACCGGGCCTCGCACGCGAGACAGCCGCAGGCTATCGCCGGCTCGCACGCGTGCAGGGCGCAGCGGGAACGGCCAGCCTGGGCCGGCCGGTGGCAGCACTGCGCTCGCTGGCGATCGCCGAGCAATTGCTGCGCCAAATCGTCGCCGACAACCCGCGCGACGCCGGCGCGCTCGAGGAGCTCGGCTGGACTCAAGTCGATCGCTGGACGTTCGAATCGAACGCGGCTGACGCCAATCGCGCGCTCAGCGACCAGGCGGCGCGCAGCTTCTCGGCGGCGTTGGCGATCGAACCTGCAAGAGTCGGCGCGCAGCTCGGTTTGCTCGCCGTCGAGCGCCAGCGCGCATTCAGCCTGGTGTCGGACGATCAGCCCGGCAAGGCTGTGCCTATCGCGAACGCTGCGCTCGCAGCGCTCGAACGCCTTCCGCCCGACAGCAAATATGCCGAGGATCGGGCACTGTTGCGGATCGGGCTGCTCATGCGGCTTGCCGACGCGCATTACTATACAGAGGACGTCGCGGGCGCGCTCGTCCTCTATCGCCGCGTCGAGGCGCTGATCGAGCAGCATCTTCGCAACCAAGGCGACGCGCCGGACTGGCTCTCGCGGCTTGGCGAAGCCGAATGGAACATCAGCGCGGCCACCGCTGAGACCAATGGGGATCTCGTGGCGGCGCAGGCCGCTGCTGCCAAGGGCATCGCCGCCTATCGTCGGATCCTGGCGTTCGGTCCCGACGACCAGGCCGAAAAGGGGGTGTTCATACTCTATGGCCAGGAAGCGCTCAATTATGATCAGGCAGGACGCCACGCGGACGCGGTCGCCATGTCACAACAGAGCGTCGCGATTCGCGAAACGCGCTACCGCCGCGCTCCGGGCGATCCGACAAGGCGTCGCGACCTGGCGATCTCGCTAGTGCTGCACGCCGAACTGCTGACCAAGGCCGGACGGCGCGCCCAAGCCTGCAGCACGGCCCGCTCGGTCATGAAGCTGTGGCAGCGCATGGATGCAGACAAACAGCTCGGCGCGCGCGATCGCCGCGTTCAACTGCCACGCGCGCAAAAGACCCTTGCCACCACCTGCGGTGCCGGTTGAATCGAAAATTTTTTGTAAACCATTGGCCCGAACGCGCCGCGAGTACGCATCCCTTTCGTAATCATGTCGAAAGGGAATCCGATGAAAACACTGCTTGCCCTCGCCACGACCACCGCGCTCGGCTGGGCGCTTCCCGCCGCCGCACAGGCGGCACCCGATGTCTACGACAAGTGCGCAAGCAACGTGAACGGCATCGGCGGTCAGCTATATGCGCGGTCGTGCGCGGCCGCCTGGTCGGCCGGCGCGGGGCCGGGTGGGCAATATGCGGGCAGCGCCGCCGGGATCGGCAACGGGCATGTCGACACCGGCAACAGCTATTATTATGCGCCCGGCACGTCGCAGACGAGCTGGGCCGACAATGGCTGGAGCAACCGCGCCGATGCCACATCGAACACTGGAGGTGTGTCCTGGGCGAGCAGCAGCCTCGTCGACGGCACGCTGCACAGCTATGTCAGCAACGGTACGAGCTTTTTTCACGGCGGCGCCACCAACACGCGCATCAGCGATATCGTCTCCTTCACCAATCTGAGCGGCAGCGACGTGCTGCTGCCGATCGGCTATGCGTTCGACGGCAGCTTCACGCCTGGCCCGAACGGATTCGACGGCTACACCAACGGTCTGGTGGCTCTGGCGCTGGGCACGCCCAGCGGCCAGCCGTCGACGGTCCGCTTCGCCAACAGCGGCAGTTTCATCGGCGGCATCGCTCAGTCGTATTTCGACGCGAATGGCGGCTATCTGCAGCAAGCCTATTACAATGCCGGCCAGCCGAACGACTTCCAGTTCGCCGGCAGCTACAACCTCGCCACCGGCTTCATACAGGGGACGTTCGGCACGACGCTGGTGATCCCGACCGGCGTGTCGACGATGGGCTTCGCGTTCACCTTGAGTCTGGACTGCCGCACCAGCGGTGGAATCTGCGATTTCGCCAACACCGGCGCGCTCGGTTTCGGGACGCTTCCGGCCGGCGTGAGCTATACATCGGACTCGGGTGTGCTGTTCTCGGCGCCGCCGAGCGTGCCCGAACCGGGGACCTGGGCGATGATGATCCTGGGCTTCGGCGCAGCCGGCGTCGCAACGCGTGCCAGGCGTCGCGTCGCGATGGCGCAATAAGCCGTCCGAGCTTGACCCGGCCCGGCCCGCGACCGATGGCCGGGCCATGGGACCGTCGCTCGCGCACCGTATCCGAGTCGAGGCGCACGCCGTGTGGCTCGCGGTGCGCGACAGCCGCACGCCTTGGGGTGCGCGGCTGTTCGGGCTGCTGGTCGCGGCCTATGCGCTGTCGCCGATCGACTTGATCCCGGACTTCATTCCCGTGCTGGGGCTGCTCGACGACGCCGTGCTGATCCCGCTCGGGGTATGGCTGTTCGAGCGGATGATTCCCGCCGCGCAACTCGCCGAACATCGCGCGCGTGCGGAAGCGGCGAGCGAAAGGCCGGTCTCCTGGGGCGGAATCGCGATCGTGGTCGCGCTATGGATCGCGGCGGCGTGGCTGCTTTGGTCGATCGCGGTCTGGATTTACGACTGAGTTTTCATTCCCTCTCGCGCGAGGGGAAAATTCAATCGTGCGCCTTGATCCATTCCTCGACGACGGGCGCGATGCGCGTGCGCCACTTCGAACCGTTGAAGATGCCGTAGTGGCCGACGTTCATCGCGAGATGATATTGCTTGTGCTTGTCGTCGAGGTTGGTGGAGATGGCGAGCGCGGCCTTGGTCTGGCCGATCCCCGAAATGTCGTCGCGCTCGCCTTCGATCGCGAGCAGCCCGATGTCGGTGATCGCACCCGGATCGACGCGCACGCCGCGGTGCGTCATTTCGCCGTTCGGCAGCGCGTGGGCCTGGAACACGGTGTGGATCGTCTGCAGATAGAATTCGGCCGTCATATCGCACACCGCGCGATATTCGTCGTAGAATGCCATCGTCGCTTCGGCGCTCTCATCGTCGCCCTGGACGAGATGTTTGAACATCTCCCAATGGCTCACCAGATGATTGCCGAGGTTCATCGTCATGAACCCGGCGAGTTGCAGGAACCCCGGATAGACCTTTCGTCCGGCGCCTGGATAAAGCACCGGCACCGTCGCGACCACATTCTGCTCGAACCAGGCATAGGGCCGCTCGGTCGCGAGCAAGTTGACCGCGGTGGGCGCCTCGCGCGTGTCGATCGGACCGCCCATCAGCGTCAGCGTCTTTGGCCGGCATGGGTGCCGCGACGCGCTCATCAGGCAGGCAGCGGCATAGGCGGGTACCGAAGGCTGGCATACCGCGAGCATGTGCGCGCCCGGGCCGACCGCTTCGAGGAACTCGATCAGATAATCGATGTAATCGTCGAGATCGAAGCGGCCCTCGTCGAGCGAGACCAGCTTCGCGTCGCGCCAATCGGTGATGTAGATATCGCAGGTCGGGAGCAGGCGCTCAACCGTACCGCGCAACAGCGTGGCATAGTGGCCGGACATCGGCGCAACGATCACCAGCCGCGGTCCGCCGTGAACGCCTTCGCGCACGAAGCGCTTGAGCTGGCCGAACGGCTTGCGGAGCACGATTTCCTCATGGACCGGCACCTGACGTCCGTCGATCACGGTCGAGGCGAGCCCGAACTCCGGCTTGCCACGCGGCGCCGCGGCATGGGCGAACACTTCGAGCGCTGCGCTCACCACCGGCCCGCCGCCGAAGTAGGCGAACGGGTTGGTCGGGTTGTTCAGCAGGCTGGCACTGAAGTTCGCGAAGGCGCTGGCCCCCGCCAGCATGGAACGTTGAATCTCATAGGCGTCGTAGAGCATGCACGTTCCTCCACCGTCACCATATAGGAAAAGCGGCGGTCCAGGGGCTTATAGTCGCGCGATTGTGCGGCGCAATGCGGGGTACAACCATAGGACGGGTCAGCAGTTCCCCCCATGGCACAATCACGCTAGGGCGCGACGCGACATGGCTACCGCACCCAATCCCCCCGCCAAAGCTGCCCCCGCCGCGCCGAACCGGAAGCTCAGCAACTTCGGCGTGATATGGCGCTTCGCTCGCCGATATCCGCTCAATATCGCCGTCGCCGGTCTGGCGTTGCTGGCAACCTCCCTGCTGACCGCGTCGATCCCGCTGATCTTCATGAAAGTCATCGACAAGGGCTTTATCGCCAACGCCCATGCCGGACAGATCGCCGGCTATTTCCAGTTGCTTCTGCTCGTCGTGCTGGTGCTGGCGCTGGCGACGGCGATCCGCTTCTACGCAGTATCCTGGCTCGGCGAGCGCACCGTCGCCGATATCCGCATTGCGGTGCACGGCAATCTGCTGCGGTTGCCGCCCAAATGGTTCGAGGAAAACCGCCCCAGCGAGATCGCGTCGCGCCTCACGTCGGACACCGGCGTGATCGAGCAGATCGTCGGCAGCACCGTCTCGATCGCGCTGCGCAATTTCATCACCGGCGTGTTCGGCGTGGTGAGCATGTTCGTACTGTCGCCCAAGACCGCTGGTTTCCTCATCGTCGGCATCCCGCTCGTGCTCGGGCCCATCATGCTGCTGGGGGGCCGCATTCGCCTATTGTCGCGATCGAGCCAGGATCGCATTGCCGAGATCGGCGCGATGGCAACCGAAGTGCTCGGCGCGATGCGGATCGTCCAAGCCTTCGGACAGGAACAGCGTGAATCCGACCGCTTCCGCGGTGCAGTCGATCGAACCTTTGCCGCTGCGAAGCGCAGGATCGTGATGCGCGCGCTGATGAACGCGCTGCTGATCGGCATGTTGTTCGGATCGATCACGCTGATCATGTGGAGCGTTGTCGCAGACGTCGCTGCCGGCCGGCTGACGGGTGGAGCGGTTACTGCCTTCGTCGCCTATGCCGCGATTGCCGCTGGGTCGTTCGCGGCGCTGATGGAAGTCTATAGCGACCTGCTCCGCGCCGCCGGTGCTGCCGGGCGGCTGGGCGAGCTGTTCGCACAACAGTCCGATATCGCAGCACCGGCCCATCCCGTGGCATTGCCGCAGCCACCGCTGGGGAGCGTCGCGTTCGACCATGTCACGTTTCGCTACCCGTCGCGTCACGAAGTGTCGGCGCTCCACGATTTCTCGCTCGAGGTCGCGCCGGGCGAAACCGTCGCCGTTGTCGGACCGTCGGGCGCGGGCAAATCGACCTTGTTTCAGCTCGTCCAGCGCTTCTATGATCCCAATGAAGGCGTGGTGCGGATCGACGGCGTGGCAGCGCCCGATGCCGATCCCGCTGACATCCGCGGGCGCATGGCGATCGTGCCCCAGGAAACCGTGATTTTCGCGGCAAGCGCGCGTGACAATCTGCGCTATGGCAAATGGGGCGCGAGCGACGAAGAAATCTGGGCGGCGGCCGACGCCGCCAACGCCAGCGAATTCCTGCGCGAGCTGCCCGAGGGACTGGACACTTTTCTCGGTGAAAGCGGTACGCGACTTTCGGGGGGCCAGCGCCAGCGCGTCGCGATCGCGCGAGCGCTGCTACGCGATGCACCGATCCTGTTGCTCGACGAAGCCACGTCGGCACTCGACGCGGAAAGCGAGCGGCTGGTGCAGGACGCGCTCGACCGGCTGATGGAGGGTCGCACCACCCTGGTGATCGCGCATCGCCTGGCAACCGTGCGCGCGGCGGGACGGATCATCGTGATGGACGAAGGCCGCATCGTCGACACCGGGACGCATGCCGAACTGGTCGCGCGCGGTGGACTCTATGCGCGGCTGGCGTCGCTGCAATTCAATGAAGCAGTGTGAGCAATAAACATCCCCAACGCGCCCGTAACGACTTTTGCACAGCTTTGGGAAACCGAAACCGTTTAGTCCGCACGAATCTCCGTAAAGGATTTCGTGCGCGCACGACCGCGGATAAATCCAGTTCATCACATTTACGCTTTGGTAAGAGCTTGTGGGCTACCCTCGTGCCCGCAAAGGAATCTGCTATGACCTATGCGAGTAGTGCGTTGGATCCGTTCCCCATGTGGGTGAACGGCTATTTCTGCCTCGACGATGGCGAGGGGAAACAGGCCAAGAAGTCGGTCGACCCCGGCCGGCCGCGTGCGGCCGTCGAACAGGGCGAGGCTGCGCCCGAAAAGACGGGCGGCGTGCGGCCGCAGATCGATGCAACGCGCGTCAATGCGACGCAGAAGACCTCGGATTCAAAGCTCGAAAAGGCTTCGACCTACACGCCGAGCGGCGGCACCAGTTCGCCGCCGGCACCGAGCGGCAAGGTCTATTCGGTCAGGGCCTAGGCGTCGACCACGCCAGCTTTTACCCGGCGCTAACGCTGGACCCGCTAGAGTGGCAGCCATGACGATCGGCAGCGTCAACTACCCGCATCCAGTGCAAGTCAACGGCTATCAGTGCCGTAACTGCACCGATGTCGACAATGCCAAGAAGCGCATCGATCCACAGCATCCGCAGTCGGGGCCCAACGACATCAACGCGGCAACCGATCCGACGCGCAAGGATTCGGACCCGGTCAAGATCGAGGCCGCCAAGAAAGCCGCCGAAGCGAACGGCAAGCAAGTCACTGGCTATTCGCCTAGCGGCCCCAACTCCGCGCGCGCCGACAAGGGTCAGTTGTTTTCGCTTAGCGCATGACGTGCATCAGCGCTTGCGCCCCTGGTGACGGATGTTGTCCGGCCGTCCGCGACGCTTGATCACGCGCTTCGGCCCCTTGCCCTTGCGCGCACCGAACCCACTGCTGCCGGCACTGCCTTTGCCGTCGGGCAGTTCGAATCGCAGCGCGCCGGACACCGGATTGGCTTCGACCAGCCGCAACGGCAGCCGCTGGCCCAGCGTGAATTCCTCGCCGCTGCTTTCGCCGACGAGGCGCTGCCCGCTCGCATCGTAGCGGAAATATTCAGTGCCGAGATCGCGCGCAGGCACCAGCCCGTCGCCACCGATCCCTTCGACCGTTGCGAAAAAGCCGAAGCTCTGCACGCCCGTGATCCGCGTTTCGAGGACCGCGCCGACGTGTTTCGACAGAAAGGCCGCGACGTATCGGTCGATCGTCTCGCGCTCCGCCTCCATCGCACGGCGTTCGAGCTTGCTGATACTCTCGCCGATCCGCTCCATTTCCGCGGCTTCGCCGGGCGACAGCCCGCCGACGCCAAGACGATAGGCTTCGACCAGCGAGCGATGGACGACGAGATCGGCATAGCGCCGGATCGGCGACGTAAAATGCGCATAGGAACCGAGCGCGAGTCCGAAATGGCCGGCGTTGGCCGGGGCATAATAGGCCTGTGTCTGCGTGCGTAGCACCTGCTCCATGACCTGCTGGCGATAATCGGCTTCGCCGACGCGCTCGAGGATCCGGTTGAATGTCGCCGGCCGCACGACCTGGCCGAGCGCAAACTCCACACCGAACGTCTCGAGATAATCCTTGAGCGCGACCAGCTTCTCGCGCGCCGGCGGCTCGTGGACACGGTACATCACCGGCGCCTTCTGTGCCTCGAGCGCCTTCGCCGCCGCGACGTTGGCGGCGATCATGTAATCCTCGATCAACTTGTGCGCGTCGAGCCGCTCGCGCGGCGCGACCGAGAGGATGCGGCCGAGCTCGTCGAGCTGGATGCGGCGCTCGGGCAAGTCGAGGTCGAGCGGCGCGCGGGCATCGCGAGCCTTGTTGAGCGCGGCCCAGCAGGCCCAGAGGGGGAGAAGGATTTTGCGAAGGTTTTCAAGCCGCTCCCCGTCAGATGAGAGGTTGAGGACGGGCTCTTGATCGATAAGCGCCTGCGCGCCCTCATAGGCGATGTTCGCGACGACGCGGATCACCGCGCGCGCGAAGCGCCAGCTCTTGAGCGCTCCGCCCTTCCCCACTTGCAGATGACATACCAACGCGGCGCGATCTTCGCCCTGCTTGAGCGAACATACGTCGGCCGACAGCACTTCGGGCAGCATCGGAACGACGCGATCGGGGAAATAGACGCTGTTGCCGCGCTTGCGCGCCTCGCGATCGATCGCGGATCCGGGACGCACGTAGAAGCTCACATCGGCGATCGCGACGATCGCCTTCCATCCGCCCTCGTTCGCAGCATCGTCATCGGGCGCTGCCCAGACGGCGTCGTCATGATCGCGCGCATCTGCCGGATCGATCGCGACGATCGGCAAGTGGCGGAGATCCTCGCGCTCTTCCCCGAGCGGCCGCTTCGCCACTTCCTCCGCCTCCGCGAGCAATTCCTCGCTGAACACATGCGGAATCTCGTGACGATGGATCGCGATCAGTGAGAAGCTGCGAGGCTCGAACGGGTCGCCCAACCGCTCGACCACGCGCGCCGTGACGCGCGGCGGACGGCCGGCCTTTTCCGCAAGCACGAGATCTCCGACCGCGGCGCCGCCGGCGTCCGACACGGCGAAGTCGCGCCGCTCCTTCTTCTCGACACCCTGCAGCCAGAGCCGCCCGCCCTCTTCGTGGAGCACACCGAGCATCAGGGTCTCGCCGCGCGCCAGCTTCTTCATCGGATGCGCGATCCAGCCTTTGCCGGCCTCCTCCGTTCGCGCAAGGATGCGGTCGCCGGGCCCGAGCGCGCCGTGCTTGCGTTCGCGCACGCGCAGCCGCGGCACCGGAATGCCCTCCGCCTCCCAATGCTCGGGCACCGCCCAGACAATATCACCGTCGCTGTCGACCACGCGCAGCACGGTGACCTTGGGCAGGCCGCCCATCTTGTGGAAGGCGCGACCTGGGGCAGAGTCGATCAGCCCTTCATCGGCCATGTCTTTGAGCAGCGCCTTGAGCGCGATCTTGTCCTGCGCCGACAGCGCGAACGCGCGCGCGATCTCGCGCTTGCCGGCGGGCTGGTCCGAAGCGGCAATGAAATCGAGGATCTGCTGCCGTGTCGGCAGGCCGGGCTTGTGCTTTGGTTTGGCCATCGCGCGCCTCATAGTCGCTTGCAGCGTGTTTCCCAACTGCATGGCGGCCAGGCTTACGAAGTCCCGCTATCGGATCCCGCAAATTTTCGACTGTTTATCCTATCAAGACGATATAGTATTGTCCGGGAAGGAGAGGTGTGGATGGAGCTTCAACGAACCGCCGCGACGCACGCGCGCATCAGCAAGGGCCAGGCGATTCTGGTCGCGGCAGTATTGCCGTGGCTCGTGTTGCTCTATCTCGGCATCCTCGCCCACATCCTCTTGTCATGAGGGCGGCGAACCCCGCCTAGGCTGACTGGGTTCGCGCAGAGCTGCTGCGGTTCGCGCACCTGGGCATGTCACGCGCTTTCTTTCCCGTGCCAGCGGCCGACGGTTGCCGGAAGTGTCCGCCGCGCCCGGAGATCTGCGGGTACCGATTTCCAGGCGCGGCGGACTGCCGGGTAGCCGAGGGGGGCAAGGCCGACCCGGCGGGGGGGGCCGTCAATCCAAACAGAGATCCAATGCTGCGCGATTATTTTCGCGACTGCACACAAGTCACGACCGTTCGCAAAAGCGCTGTCTTGGCCGCCGGCACGCGCTTAAGTCGCACCGCAATCGAGTCCGATCCTACTCGATATCACCACTCTCCCATCGCATTGCCAACGAGTCGCGTGACGATCTATATTTGAACTTCAAATCTATTGTTTGGCAAGACCCAATTAATTTAAATGGCGATGTTTTGATTGTCCAACAATTTATCGGTTTACCCGCATCACAGACGCCTCTCGGGCGCCCGGAGATCATCGCTAACTCCATCGCGAAAAAGGGTTTTCGAAAGCGCGAAGGGATGGAGTGCCGGATTGTCGCGCTGGAATGAGCGCGGACGGCTTAAACGTGATGTTAAGAGATGGCATGCACCAACACGCGGGGGCGGGGAGTGTGGATGGCATCGAAATTTGCCCAGAACCGTAGCATGGCACCGGCATTGGTGGAGCATCGCCGCGCGGCGCGACACCCGGTGCAGCTGACGCGCGAAGTGCGCACTGCTGATTTCGGCGTGCAGGAAGCGTTGCTGCGCGACGTTTCTTCCTATGGCTGCCGGTTCGACGCGCCGGGCGCATTCGCCATCGGCGAGCGGATCTGGCTGCGCCTGGCGGACAACGCCTCGACTGCCGCCACCGTGGTGTGGAGCGACGGCACGCACACGGGATGCCGCTTCGACAAGCCGATCGAGCGGCAGCTGATGCGCACGCTTACGCTGGCGATCCACTGATCAATAGGCGCGCGCGACCAGGATGCGTTCGACCGCCGGCGCGCCGGTAAAGATGCATGGCCCCGATGGTGCCGCGGCGTCGATCGGCACGTTGCGGAAAGTGAGCTTGAGCGCCTTGAGTCGCTCCGTGACGGCGTCGAGACCGGCCCCGCTCGGCTTGGACCAATTGACTTCCAGCCAGCCCGGGAACTTCACGTCGTCGGCGAAAAACGCCTCGAGCTCGGCGAAATCGGTGACATCGCGGCGGATGTTGGTTTCGAGCCGCTCGCGCGCTTCCAGATACAGCGACTGCTGAATGCTCTCGAGCATCGCCGCGGCTTCGAGCACGAAATCGGCGCGCGGCATCACACGGCTGTCGAGCTTGCCGTCCTCGCGATAGAGCTGGTGACGGCATAGTACCGACGCATTGCCGCCGGCCACGTCCCTGCCCCCGACTTCGACCACGATCGGCGCGCCCTTCTTGACCCAGCCCCAGCGCTTGGTCGCCGCCTTGGCACCTTTCAGATCGAGCAGCGCGCGCACCGGCTCGCCGAACGCGCTGAGCTTGGCCAATTCGGCTTGGAGCGTGCGGCAATAGGCGACGATCGCTTCGTCCTCGGGCACGTCGCGCAGCATCGGCACGATTACGATCTGCCACGGCGCGACGCGCGGCGGCACGCGCAGCCCGTCGTCGTCGCCATGCGTCATGATCAGTCCGCCGATCATCCGCGTCGAGACGCCCCAGCTGGTGGTGTGCGCGAATTCGAGCTCGCCGGCCGAGTTCTGGAAACGGATGTTCTGCGCGTGCGCGAAGTTGCTCCCGAGATAGTGCGAAGTGCCGGCCTGGAGCGCCTTGCCGTCCTGCATCATCGCCTCGATCGAAAAGGTCGAGACCGCGCCGGCAAAGCGCTCGTTCTCCGGCTTCTCGCCGGCGATCACCGGCAGGGCGACGCAATCCTCCGCGAAGCTGCGATAGACCTGGAGCATGCGCAGCGTCTCCTCACGCGCTTCGGTCTCGCTGGCGTGCGCGGTATGGCCTTCCTGCCATAGGAATTCGGTGGTGCGCAGGAACATGCGCGTGCGCATTTCCCAGCGCACGACGTTCGCCCATTGATTGATCAGGACGGGCAAGTCGCGCCAGCTCTGTACCCAGCGCGAAAATGCCGCGCCGATCACCATCTCCGAAGTCGGGCGGACGATCAGCGGCTCTTCGAGCTTGGCTTCGGGATCGGGCATCAGCCCGCCCTTGCCGTCGGAGATCAGCCGGTGGTGCGTGACGATCGCCATCTCCTTGGCGAAACCCTCGGCGTGCTCGGCTTCCTTCTCGATGTACGAGAGCGGGATGAACAACGGGAAATAGCAATTCTCATGGCCGGTGGCGCGGATCTGATCGTCGAGCAACCGCTGCATCCGCTCCCAGATGCCATAGCCCCAGGGCCGGATCACCATGCAACCGCGCACGCCCGATTCCTCGGCGAGATCGGCTTCGGTGATGACGGTCTGGTACCATTGCGCGAAATCGCCTTCGCGCGTCACATTGTTGAGGGCGTGCTTGATCATGGGCAGCGCCGATAGCGGCAAAGTCGTCGCGCTCCAAGGCGCGCGACGCCACTTGATTGCCGTGGGGAACTCCGATTGAAGTCGGATGGAGAAAAAAGGGAGAGGGCCAATGCCAAGGAACGGTGGCCTCGCGGCCGCGGCGTGCGTTTTCGCAGCAGGATTGTTGGTCGCCGGATGCGACGAGAGTGGCGGCGCCAAGAACGAAGCCGTCGATGCGGTGCTCGCCGATGAGGCGATCGAACCGACCGTGACGGCCATGAAGGGCGCATTCGGCCCGGACTATCAGGCGCTGGTCAAGAAGGTCGGCGACGAGACTGCGGCGGGCGCCGACAAGGCCAAGCTGGTCGCATCCGCATCGGCAGAGCTCAAGCGGCTGACGGCAAAATATGCGCCGCTGATCGTCCAGGCGCCGCACAACGACATCAATGCCTATCGCGACATGGTCTTCCAGCTGATGCAGCAAGTGCAGACGATCAGGCCCGAGCTGTGCGGCCCGCCAGCGGTGGGCAAGGTGATAAGCGCCGAAGTCCCGCCGCCGGGGATGCAATATTCGTTCGACAATCTGGCCGCGGCGGTGTGGCGCGCCGCAGCCGCCGGGCGCGACCACCCCGTCGGACGCAAGATCGAGCCGTTGAGCAAAGCGGACAAGGACATGCTCACGAAGCAGATGCGCGCCAATTACGCCGGCGAAGACGAGATCAAGTTGTTCCTCGGTGGCCCGGAAGCGATCGTCAAGGCGCCGCCCGCACAACAGTGCAAGGTGGTGGTGCATGTCTACCAGGCGCTGGGCAAGTTCTCCGCAGAGGACAGCGATCGTTTCGTCGCGAACTTCGTGGCGATGGCACCGAGCTGATCGATCGCGGCACTGCTTGAACTCGTCCCCGGCGAGCGGCGGGCACGCGTGCGCGAAATCGACCAGCCGCTATCCTCAACTCCCCGGGCGGCACTCAGCGCCGGCCAGCGCCATGAAGACATTGTGCCGCACCGCATGACTGCTTAGCGGTCCGCGCGTGGCGAACGATCGGATCCTGCTTGGCCTGGCGATGCGGCTGCTCGCGGTGCTCGGGCTTTCGACGATGAGCGCGCTGGTCAAGCTCGCCCAGACGCGCGGAGCGGCGTTCGTCGAGACGATGTTCTTCCGCCAGCTGTGCGCGGTGCCGGTCGCGGCATTGTGGGTCGCGCTCGGCCCGGGATTGCCGACGCTCAAGACAGAACGATTTTGGGCGCATGTCACGCGCACCGCGGTTGGCATGATCGGCATGGTGTTCACCTTCGGGTCGATCACGCTGCTGCCGCTCGCCGAAGCCACGACCTTGCAATTCACTGTGCCGATCTTCGCGACATTGCTCGGGGCGCTATGGCTCCGCGAGCCGACCGGCTGGCATCGCTGGGGCGCCGTGATAATCGGATTCGCGGGCGTGCTGATCGTCGCGCAACCGGGCGGCGGCCATTTCCCGCTGTTTGGCGCCGGCGTCGGACTGATCGCCGCGCTGTTTGTCGCGATCATCGCGATCCTGCTGCGCCAGCTCGGCCGCACGGAGAACACGGGGACCACGGTGTTCTGGTTCTCGTTGCTCTCCTGCCTGCCGCTGGGCGTGGGCTATCTGTTCGTGGTGCGCGGGCACGATCCGTTGACCTGGGCGCTACTGGTCACGGCCGGGATCGCCGGCGGGATCGGCCAACTCGGGCTCACTGCGGCGCTGCGCTACGCCCCGGTCTCGGTGGTGGTTCCAATGGACTATTCGGGACTGGTTTGGGGCACGCTCTACGGATGGCTATTCTTCGCCGCATTGCCGACGCCAGGCACCTGGATCGGAGCGCCAATCATCGTCGCGAGCGGGCTCTACATCGTGTGGCGCGAGCAGCGCCGGCGACTGCCGAGCACGCCGCCGCTGGAGCCGATGCAGGAGTAATTAGAGTCGTCGAAAGATCGGCATCAGATTGTTCGCCGGCATCTCCACTACGCGCTCGAGCATGAAGCCGCGCGCCGCATCGACGACATCCTCGAGATAGCGCAGGCCGTACTCCGGGCTTAACCCCTTGAGCCACAGCTCGAACTGCTCGTTCGAGGGCGCGGTCGGCACGTCCTTCTGGCGATAGGGACCGTACAGGATCAGCGGCGCGCCGAGCGGCAGCAGCCTTGCCGCGCCCGTCATCAGGCCAAGTGTGGATGCCCAGGGACTGATGTGGACCATGTTGACGCACAGGATCGCGTCCACGGCCGCGATTGGCCAATTCGCTGCGGCGGCATCGAGCGCGAGCGGCGCGCGGACATTGGCCAGCCCGTCGGTCCAGGCGGCGATCGACATGCGCGAGTCGGCGTCGGGATCGCTCGGTTGCCAGGCCAGCTGCGCGAAACGTTCGGCGAAATAGGCGCAATGCTCGCCGGTGCCGCTGGCGATTTCGAGCACAATGCCTGCGGCCGGCAGCGCCGCTTCGAGCACGGCCGCGATTGGCTCGCGATTGCGCGCGGTGGCCGGCGCGGTGCGCTTCACGCCGTGCGACTGCTACGTGCGGCTTCGAGCAGCCGGCGCGCGCGCAGGAACATCTCGATTCGCATTACCGCGAACATGCCGAGCGCGAAGGTGATCAGCACATCGGTCACCGCCGTCGGGTCGACGTGCATCGGCAGCGTGCCCGACGCGATCAGCGCTCGCGCGCCGAAGCGGACGCCGAAGATCGCGAGGAAGAACAGCATCGCAGCCCAGGATTGAACCTGCCCGAGCTCATGGGTCTCAGGATCAACATGAATATGCATCATCTGCCCGCGCTTCCAGCCGAGCGCCGCCCCGACCGCCAGCGAAACCCCGCATAGCGCTAGCGTGATCGGCGACGGGCGCGCTTGCGCGAAGGTCAGCGCCGTGAGCGCGAGGAATATCGCGGGCACGATCCACAGCCGCTCGAGCTTGAGCGGACGGCGCTGGCCGATGCGGCGCATGCGGAGCGCGAGCACCAGAATGATGATCGCGCCGCTGACGATGGTGCTGATGGTTTGCGGTGACAGGTGCTGGCCTTGCATCGGACATCTTCCCCCGAGTTCGACGCGTGGTGTATTAGCAATCTAACGCACCGAGCGCCAGCCCGAGAGTCAGCGCGTGACGTTGTACTTGAGCTGGTCGTCCGTCAGTTGGAACCCGACGAGGGTTTCGTAGGTCGCTTTGAGCACGGCGCCGCGCACTTCTGGCTGCGCAAGGGGATCGATGGCGGCATCCTCCTGGCCGGCCTTGCGCTTGCGCAGCAGTTGTTCCCGGACGTTGCGCGGCAGCGTCGCCGCCTCCTTGGAAACGAACGATACGCCCTGCCCCGCGGCTTGCGCGCGGTCCTTGCCGGCGTCGAAATGAACCGTCACGTGGCCGATGCGCTTCGAGACGACTTGTGAACCGCCCTGCACCACCGTGACGAAGAACGGCAGCGTCACGTCGCGCGCGTCTTCGGTATGCGTGCGGCGCGCTTCGACCACGAAGCTGACATTGGAGATGATGTCGTTACCTGGCGCATCGTCGTCGCAATGCGAATCGACGTTGGTCATCGCCGCGACGACGTCGATCGCGCTCGCCTCGCGGCTGTTCGACGGATTGAACAGCGTGACGTCGCCGGTACCTGCAGGTACTCCGAACTGCGGGCAGCCGCTACGTACGGCAGTGATGCCGCCCGACTCGTCGATCTCGCCGGTCTTGCCAGCGCAGCCGCCGAGCAGGAGGAGCAGGGCAGGCACGACGATCTGAGGACGAATCACAGGGCAAACCTTTAAGACCTGGGCCATTAGGACGGACGGCCCGAAACGGCGCGCACCATAGGAACCGGCTTTGCCCCACGCAAGCAATCCAGTAGAGGCGCGGCGATGACCTCGCCCGCGAAGCCCCCGCTCGACCTGCTGATCGCCGCGCCACGCGGCTTTTGCGCTGGCGTCGATCGGGCGATTCGAATCGTCGAGCTTGCGCTGCAAAAGCATGGGGCGCCGGTCTTTGTGCGGCACGAGATCGTCCACAACAAGTTCGTCGTCGAGGCGCTCAAGGCCAAGGGCGCCGTGTTCGTCGAGGAACTCGACGAGGTGCCTGACGGCGCTCCGGTAGTCTTCTCGGCGCATGGCGTGCCCAAATCGGTGCCGCTGGCGGCACAGGGCCGCGGGCTGGACTATCTCGACGCGACGTGCCCGCTGGTATCGAAAGTGCATCGCCAGGCCGAGCGGCTGGTCGCGGCGGGCAAGCATATATTGTTCGTCGGCCATGCGGGGCACCCCGAGGTCATCGGTACCTTCGGCCAGGTCCCTCCGGGCGCGATCACGCTGATCGAGAGCGAAGAAGACGCGGAACAGGTCGCGCCGCCGGCACCCGACAATGTCGCATTCCTCACACAGACGACGCTGTCGGTCGACGATACCGCGGCAGTGCTGGCAGTGCTCAAGCGGCGCTTCCCCGGGATTCAGGCGCCGAGCGCCGACGACATCTGCTACGCAACGTCGAACCGCCAGAGCGCGGTCAAGGCGATCGCACCCCAGGCCGATCTGGTACTTGTGATCGGCGCACCCAATTCGTCGAACTCGCTGCGACTGGTCGAAGTCGCGCGGCGTTGCGGCACCCCGGCGCAGATGGTGCAGCGCGCAGAGGAACTCGATTTCGCGTGGCTGGACGGCGTACGCACGCTTGGCATCACCGCCGGCGCTTCGGCACCCGAACTTCTAGTACGCGAGCTGATCGAACGGATCAGCGAGCGGTTCGAGGTCCGCGAGCGCGAAGTCGAGACGATCGTCGAGAATATCGTGTTCAAGCTGCCGCGCGGCCTCGAAGCGGCCTGACGGCGGACCGGCGATGGCAGTCTATACCCAGGTCTCGGCCGAGGCGCTGAGCGACTTTCTGGGCGGGTTCGACGTCGGCGATCTCGTCTCTGCCAAGGGCATCGCCGAGGGAGTCGAGAATTCGAACTATCTGGTCGAGACGACCCGCGATCGCTTCATCCTGACGTTGTACGAAAAGCGCGTCGCGGCGAGCGACCTGCCCTATTTCATGGCGCTGCTCGACCATCTCGCCGGCAAGGGGCTGGCGGTACCGCCGGCGATCAAGGACCGGCGCGGCGTCGAGATCCACGAGCTTGCCGGCCGCCCGGCGTGCCTGATCCGCTTTCTGCCCGGCGTCTCGCTGTCGCATCCCACGCCCGCCCAGGCCGAAGCGGCAAGTCGCGCGATGGCCGCGATGCATGCTGCGGTCGCCGACTTCGCTCCGACGCGACACAATTCAATGGGTGTCGACAGCTGGCAGCCGCTGTTCGAGCGCTGCGGACACAGCCTCGATGAGATCGCGCCAGGACTGTACGACGACCTCGGCCGCGCGCTCGACAATGTCGTGCCCAGCTGGAACGCAGCCGCGTTCGACCAGATCGCCGTCCACGCCGATCTGTTCCCCGACAATGTGCTCATGCTCGGCAACCAGGTTACCGGGCTGATCGACTTCTATTTCGCGTGCACCGACATCCGCGTCTATGATCTCGCCATCATGCACAGCGCCTGGTCGTTCGACGCGAGCGGGCGCGACTATCATCCCGAAATCGGCGACGCGTTGCTGCGCGGCTATGAAAGCCGCTTTCCGCTATCGGAGTTCGAGCGCTCCGCCTTCCCGCGGCTGGCGAGCGGCGCGTGCATCCGCTTCGCGCTGTCGCGCGCCTGGGATTGGCTCAACACGCCCGCCGACGCGATGGTCACGCGCAAGGACCCGCTCGCCTATATGCGGCGGCTCGCGCACTATGGTCCGGCGCTCGTGAAGCACGTGCGATGAGCCAGCTTCCGCTCGGCCTGGTCGAAATGTTCACCGACGGCGCGTGCAAGGGCAATCCCGGGCGCGGCGGCTGGGGCGTGGTGCTGCGCATGGGCGCGCATGAGAAGGAATTGTGGGGCGCCGAGCCGCATACCACCAACAACCGCATGGAGCTGATGGCCGCGATCGAGGGCCTGAAAGCGCTCAAGCGCCCGTGCCGTGTCAAGCTGTCGACCGACAGCACCTATGTGATGCAGGGCCTGACCAAATGGATCCATGGTTGGCGCAAGAACGGCTGGAAAACCGCGGACAAGAAGCCGGTCAAGAACGCCGATCTCTGGCAGGAACTGATCGAAGCGAGCGCGCCGCACCGCATCGAATGGGAATGGGTGAAAGGCCATAGCGGCCATCCCGAAAACGACCGCGCCGACCGGCTGGCGAGCGAAGCGGCGCTGGGAGAGCGTTGAGACCGCCGAGTATGGGCTGGCGCTCAGGCTTCCGAGGCTTTCCGCGTCGTAGTCCGAAAAAATAGCGGCGCCCGATAAGATGGACTCGGGCGCCGCCTGAAGGACCGGGAAACGGGAGACGATCCCAGCCCGAGAAGAATCATGACCCGGGTCGCCACCCGACCTTCAGCGCCTGCGCCGGCAGCGTCACGGGAACGGTCTGGAGGGTCTCGCGCGACGACGTGGCCAGCATCACGCGATACGTGCCCGCGCGAATCCTCCAGCTGTTGGTAGTCGCGTCGAACATCGCCAGGAGTCGGGGATCCATGGCCAGCGTGACGCGCTTCGATTGCCCTGCCGCCAAGTCGACTTTCTCGAATGCCCCCAGGCGTTTGGGTGCCTCCCATCCCCCTCCGGCGACGTAAATCTGCGGGACGGCCTTGCCACGCCGCTTTCCGACGTTCCGCACGATGAAAGTAGCAGTGACGGTGCCTTTGGCGGCACGCGCAGTCAGGCCCGAATAGGCGAAACGCGTATAGGACAAGCCGTGGCCAAAGGGGAACGCCGGGTTTTCGTTGCGCTTGTCGAACCATTTATATCCGACGGCCGCACCCTCGCTGTACATTATGTCACCCTTCGCTGGCGCGCTCGGTCTGGGCAATTGATCGAGGCTCCGCGGAAACGTGACCGGCAGATGACCTGAAGGGTTCACGTGCCCGTAGAGTATATTGGCAATGGCTTCGCCACCCGCGCTCCCCGGATACCAGGCCGCGACGATTGCACCCACCTTGTCGGCCCAGGGCGTGAGGACGGGGCCGCCGGTCTCCAACACGACGACGGTCCTCGGATTGGCCGCCGCCACGCGCGATATCAGTGCATCCTGATTGTCGGTTAGCGTGAGCGACACGTCGAATGACTCGCCCGCCCATTGCGTCGCGAACACGATCGCGACGTCCGCTTGCCGCGCCGCGGGCTCTGCTGCGGCTGGGTCCGCACCATCGACGAAGACGATCTCCGCGTTCGGCGCCTGGCGACGGATCGCTTCGACGGGTGACGAGCGATAATAGACCACGGGCCCAGGCCAGGTCTGTGGCCGGAGACCCGGAACTGCGTTTCCGCCCTTTTGATACACCGACGAGGCGCCGCCGCCCGACAGCACACCCTTGTCCGCATGCCCGCCGATCACTGCGACTCGCTTGATCGCGGGCGTGAGGGGCAGGATCGCTCCACGATTCTGAAGCAATACAATCGCTTCTTCGGCGTCACTTTGGCTGGTTGCCGTGCTCCTGGCGCGCAACGCCGGCGGCAGGTCCCCGAGCACGTCGGTGATCGGGTGATCGAACAGGCCGTGACGAAACATCGCGTACAAGATGCGCGCGACCATTTGATCCAACGCCTTCTCGCTCGCCGCGCCCGATTCCAGAGCGGATTTGAAGTCGGCGCCGAAATACGCTCGCTGGTCGAACGGAAATCCTGATTCTTGATCGAGCCCCGCGGCAATCGCCGGCGCGGTGGAGTGCGTCCCGCCCCAATCGGACATGACATAGCCTTTGAACCCCCAGTCGCTGCGCAGCACCTGCGTCAACAGCCATGGGTGCTCGCAGGCAAACGGCCCGTTCACGCGGTTATAGGCACACATGATCGACCCCGGATCGGCCTTTTCGATCGCGATCTGGAACGCCAGCAAGTCCGACATGCGAGCGGCGACAGGATCGATCACAGCGTTTCCGGCATTTCGGTCGGTTTCCTGATCGTTCACCGCAAAGTGCTTCAGCGTGGAAATAATGTGGTGCGCCTGGATGCCGGCGGTGTGGGCACCCACCATGGTCCCCGCCAACAGCGGGTCCTCTCCGCCATATTCGAAGTTGCGGCCATTTCGCGGCTCGCGGATGAGATTGACGCCTCCGGCAAGCATCACGTTGAACCCGGAAGCCCGCGCCTCTTCGCCGACCATCCCCCCGGCTTTGAAGGCGAGCTGGGGGTTCCAGGTGGCGGCGGTTGCCAATCCCGACGGCAAGGCGGTCCGCTCACGCCTGGCGGGCCCGGGCTGGCTCGCCACGCCGATCCCGGCATCCGCTTGCCATTGCGCAGGAATGCCGAGCCTTGGGATACCAGGGACATATCCGGCGGAGCCGTTCCGGGCGCCATCGGGGGCCTTGAAACGCTTGATCGGGAAATCCGTCGCGAAATAGCCGAACACCAAAGTCAGCTTCTCGTCGCGCGTCATCTGCGGAAGGATCAGCGCGACGCGTCGTTCGGGATCGAGCCGCGCGTTCATCCATGGCTGCGCTGCTGATTGCTGCGCCTGCGCCGGCTGGATATGGCCGCCAAGCGCCAGGATCGCGGCACTCGCCAGCGCGACCGCGGCGACCGTCTTCCTCATCCATTCTCTCCCGTTCGGCGCTCGAGTCGGCGCCGCCATTTGTTTCGACGGTGCGTCAGTGGTTGGCGCGGGGCAGCTTCGCGAGGTCGGCGTCGAGCGCCTCGAGCTTCGCGTCGGTCAGCAGCTGCGGCAGATATCCCTTGATCGCGTTCAGCGTCATCCCGCGCGCCGCATCGATCTGCGGTTGTTTCACGAGATCGGGCAGGTGTCGCATCAGCACTTCCTTCGCCGCGGGATCGTCCAGCATCACGCCGATCGGCGTAATCAGGCTGTTATAGTGACCCGCAGCGCGGGCCGCCTCGATCCGGACTTTCTCGCGATCGATCTCGGCGCCCCAGGGGTCGCGTTGCGGCACGGCCGTCCCCGCCTCGGAGAAATCCATGATCTCGTCGCCGCTGCGCGTGAACATCGGCCATTTGGGGAGCCCGGCGCCGTTCGGATTGCCGGTCTTGACGAATTGAACGAGGTAACGGCTCACCAGCTTGCCAAGGGCAATGTCCTTGGCGGTGGTCGCGCTGCCGTATTTAATTGCGGTGTTGTCAAAGAAATAGGGAATTTCGGACGCGTGCTGCGCGCCGGGTTTGCCGATCGAATCGGCGACATAGGAAAAGCGATATTCCCAGACCGGCTGGTGCTGCTCCGCGAGCACGGTCGACGCCTCGCGGGCGCCCGCGATCATGAAACCACTTTTGCCGCCGATGTCGGCGCTGGTCGCGCCGATCACGATCGGCACATGGGCATAGCGGCCCGCCTTATAGGCCGCGCCCTGGTCGACGAGCACAGTGCCGTCCGGAAACGGCCCGGTGTTGGTTTCGGGACCCGAACCGCGCTGCATCATGTTGAGCCCATCGGTAACCTGCTCGGCAGTTAGCGCGCGCAATCGCTTGAGTGCGTCCGGGGCCTGGGGATCGATGTTGTGGCGGCGCGCGAAATTCTGGCCGACCTGTTCGACCTGCGCCAGCGTCTTTGCCCCTTCGCTGCGGCCGTTGCCGCCCGACATCACCACCGCGCGCTGGAAGAGGCCCCGCGACAATGGCGAAGTGACGAGATTATGGACCGACATCCCGCCCGCGCTTTCGCCGATGATCGTCACCTGGGCTGGATCTCCGCCGAATGCCGAGATGTTGCGTTTGACCCACTGCAGCGCTGCGATCTGGTCCATCGCGCCATAGTTGCCCAGGCGGCCCTTGTCGGGGTTTTCGGCAGTCAATTGGGGCAGCGCGAAGGTGCCGAAGCGACCCACGCGATAATTGAAGCTGACGAAGACGATGCCTTCACGCGCCAGGTTGGCGCCGGCATAGGTCGGTGGTGAGGCGCCGCCGTTTACGAAGCCGCCGCCGTAGATCCACACCATCACCGGAAGCTTCCTCTGCGCACCGGCCGGGCGCCACACGTTGGCGTAAAGGCAGTCTTCCGCCGGTGTCGTTCCCAGGGGTGCAGCATCGCTCGGAAACGGCACCTGCATGCAGTCTGCGCTGTACTGTGTGGCCTCGCGGACACCTTGCCACGGGTGCACCGGCTGCGGCGCACGCCAGCGCAGGTCCCCAAGCGGCGGCGCGGCGAAGGGAATGCCTTTCCAGCTCAAAACGCCGTCCGCCTGGCTGCCGCGGATCGCGCCGCTATCGATCTTGACCTGAGCGGACTGCGCCAGGGCGAGGTCCGGCGACACGATCCCCACCGCGCTTCCAACCAACAATGCCGTCAATGTGCCTCGCATCGTCTCAATTCTCCACTGTCTAGCCGCACTGCCGGCGCGGCTTGGGGCAATTCGATTAGCGTCAGTCGACCCAGGCTCGCCGGGGCGCGACGGGGCACCCCGGCAAGATCCTTCAGAATCCGGCTGACAGCTGGAAGGTGACCGTACGACCGAATGGATTCGAATAGGCTGCATTGAAAACCGAGCCTGAAGTATAAACCAAATTGGGCGCCCTATCCGCGATGTTCTGAACGTTGATCGACGCTCGGAAACTCTTCATGAAGTCGCGCTGGCGCCCATCGAAGTTGGTTCCGTATCCGAGATTCAGATCGAAGGTCGTGTAGGAGCCGACGCGTACCGGTGCGATGCTCTGACCCAAGGCATTCACTGCCTGATCGTTCGTGTAGGAACCGGTATAGTTGGCGAACAGCATCGCATTGAAGCCATGATAGTTTACGCCGAGCGAGCCTCGCCCCCGCCATTCGGTCGGCGAGCTGTAGAAGCCGAGGCGGTTGTTGAACGGATCGCCCGGCTTCACTTGCTGGTCGTTGTGCAACACCTTGTTGATGCTCGCATCGAATGTGATCGTTCCGCCCCGGATCGGGTAGAAATAGACCATCTGGGCATCGATACCGTCCTGCTTGGTTGCGGCGAGGTTGGTGTTGCGGGCATCGAGCAATACTTCGACCGCGCAGGGGGTTCGGATGCCGCCGCCGTACAATATCGTGCGGCCGGCATAGCTGGCCAGAACGGGATCATAGGTCGATGCGTTGCCGTTCACGCAAGTCGGCGGATTGTCGATCGGATGGATGAAGGACGCATAGCCGAGGTAGCCTGGATAGGTCGTCGGATTGAAGAAAGCGCCGAACACATCCGGGCCGCTGATGCGATCCTTGTAACCGACATTGTAATAAGTGGCCGACAGTCGCAGCCGATCCACCGGCTCGAAATCCGCGCCGATCTGCCAGGTATTGGCAGTCTCGGGGCCGATATCAGGGTTGGCGCCGCTGACGTACGCCACCAGGATCGGCCCCTGCGGAATGCGCGGATCGCGTCCCGTATAGAAGCTGTTGAACGTACCGCCCGATGAGATTGCCCGCGGGTTGACGTCCGGCAGATTGGGCGCGCGGAAGGAGGTTCCCCAGGATCCCCGCACCGTGAGCTTGTCGAACACTTGCCATGTGCCGCTGATCTTGGGGTTGGTCGTGTCCCCGAGATCCGAATAATGATCGTAGCGAACCGCTCCGCTCAATGTCAGCGACTTCATGAGCGGAATTTTCATGTTGTCCGCAACGACCGGGAGATACAGCTCTGCGAATGCCGACGAGATGGTGCGATCGCCACGACTGGTATTCTGATCGGTATCGAGTTGGAACTGGTTCGTATAGGGGCGGTTCGCGCCGTTGATGTTGTAATTATATACTTTGTTGCGTTCACCCCCGAACGCCATGCGCACCCTGCCGGCTGGCAACGAAAACAGCCTTCCACTGAATTTCAGAAGCGCATCGTCTATTCCGCTGCCGCTGCGCTGGATGTTGTCACCGGTAAAGGTCGCAATCTGGGCCTTGGTGAGGCCGGTCTTATTATCCAGCGGATTGATCGCGCCGATGTCGATCTGATATTGAAGCGCAGTGAAGTTGATGTTGGTGCCCAGCTGACAATAGTTGCAAGCCTTATCCCGACCGTAGGTGTAATAGGCGTCGGCATGCCAGCCGGCCGGAAGATTGACTCGAACCCCGCCGGTGAGGTTGTACGACTTGTTGTCGCCGGTCCAGTTGTTCAGGCCGACGCTGTTGATCATATTGTACTGAACGGTGAGAGCACCGCCGGTCAGCCCAGAAATATAGTGAGGATTTGGGCTGGTCGTCGGGGTGTTGGTGGCCGGATCGTAGAGCACCGGGCGCAGCAGCACGTTCGTGATCACGCCTTGCGAGGTCACCGAAATGGTGCTGCGCTTGTTGTAGGTCCCTTGCAGATAGACCTCTACCGCGGAGCCGATTTTCTGGTTCAGATAGGCGGTCACCTGGTGCCGCTTCATCGCACCGGTGTAGTCGTTGAAGTCGCTGGAATCGAGCAGGTTCGGCTGATTGAGCAGCAGGTTCGCGACGGTCAGGGTGCCATTGGCGCCGGCCGGCAGGCCGTAATAGGTGTTCGCGCCGGCGAGCGGGATGGTCGGGTTCTGGGGAGGCTGCAGCGGTCCGAACGGGCCGTCCGGGTCCGCGTTAGCGACCACGATATTGCCGTTGAAGCCGGCCGATGCCGTCGTCCCGTTCAGTCGGTTGTCCATCCCGCCGAACTGGCTGAGATTCTGACGGAGATACGGATTCTTGCCGCGGCGATAGGGATCGCGGTGCGTGTATTCGTAAGTGACGAGGATGTTTCCCGACCCCAGTCCGCCGATATTCCATTTGGTGCCGCCGGTAACGCCAGGACTGATCTCGAAGCCGCCGTTGCTGTTGCTCGCGCGGACCGCGGCCTCGAGCCCCTGATAGTCCTTTCGCAGCACGTAATTCACGACGCCCGCCACTGCGTCCGAACCGTAGACCGCCGAAGCGCCGTCGGCGACCACTTCGATCCGCTCGAGTGCCGCCAAAGGTATCGCATTTGCCTCGGTGAAGGTCTGCGACGCGCCGGTGTTGGAGACGCGGTGGCCGTCGACCAGCACCAGCGTCGCGGCCTGGCCCAGGCCGCGCAGGTTGATCGCATTGCCCTGCTGATTGTTGTTGCCGCCCTGGGTGCCGCCCTCGCGAAACTCGCCCAGATTGCGGACTTGCGGCAGCGTGCGCACGACGTCTGCGGCGTTGGTCTGCCCCGTCGCCAGGATCGCGTCGCGGCCCAGCTTGATGGCCTCGCTGCCTACGGGTTTGACGCCCGCGATGTTGGTGCCGGTGACGACGATTTCTGCGTTTTTGTCGTCGGCGCTGGGTTCGTCCTTTTGGTCGCGCGCGACTTGCGCCGGCTTCGGTGCTTCATCCGGGGCGGCGTCTTGCGCCCATGCGCCAGCGGACAGGCCAAATGTGATTGCAAGCGCGCAGATGCTGGAACTCGCGCGGAGACCGTTGGTAAACCCCTTCATCCTCCCTACCCCTCTTGCTCGCCGCCATCTGTGGCTTGGCCTTGAATCTTCAGACAACGCTGTCTGTCGGTGATGGGCCTTCGCCGGCTTGAAGGAGCCGCGGCGACATATTCCCAACCCTCGGAGTCATTAGCGGAGGGAGACTGATCGATACCAATCGTTAGTAACGATGCATTAATTTGCGTAGCTGATTAATTCGCGCGGGACGTTCGCGGCAGAGCAACACCGGCGACGCCGCGAGCTGCTATTCGAGCCCGATCACTGCAATTCCGCGCTCGGCGATGTAGGCGTGCAGCATCGTCAGCAGCGCCTCCGCAGGAGGCGCAAGTTCGATGTCCGCCGGGCGAATCACTGACAGCGTGCGCTCGATCACGGGTTCGACGAGGTCCATGAGGATCAGCCTGTCATCACCATCGACCTTGACGCCCGAGGACGGGAGGATCGCCACGCCTAGCCCCGCACGCGCATAGGCTATGGCCGAGGCCATCTGTCGGGGCTCGAGCAGGATTCGCAACGCAACATTGGCTTGGTGCGCGCCGGCATCGATCAGGCGACGCACGCTCGTTCCGTGCTCCATCGCGATGACTTCGTGTCGCGCCAGTTCGCGCCAGGAAAGACGCTGCGGGGCATCGGGGAACCATGCGCGCAATGCCACTGCCACCACGCGATCGACGAGGATCGCCTGGTGTCCTTCCGTATCTCCGCCCGGCGCGAATCCGATCCCAAAATCAACTTGCCGCGTCAGCGCCGCACCTGCGATCTCGTCCGCGGGAAGGTCCTGCACCGAAATCGAAACGCCAGGATAGGTTGCATGGAAACGCGCGAGCAAATCCGGAAGCAGGCCCGCGCATAGCGAAGGCAGTGCCGCAATTCGCAGCCGTCCTCGTGCGAGCGCGGCATGGTCGCGTGTCTCCGACAGCGCCTGGTTGATGTCGGTTAGAATCCGGGTGGTCGCGGTCAGGAATTCCCGCCCCGCGGGCGTGAGCTCGACGGCGCGCGTCGTGCGGGTGAGCAGGCGCACCGACAGATCCTGCTCGAGCTGCGAGATCAAGGCGCTCAATGCGGGCTGGGACAGTCCGATCGCGTCTGACGCCCGCGTAAAATGCTTGTGCTCCGCAACCGCCCGAAACGCCCTGAGGTGTTTCAGGTTGATCCTGCCCGCTTCGTTCATATCACGTCCCCTCGGGCATTCATTGTGAATACCAATCAATCAATTGGAAATGGCGATTTTTCTGATCTAATTTGTATCGTTATCGGCGAGTTCGTGAACCAGAAAATCTGGGGGGATGCCATGCTTGGCCTGTTGAAGGGCGTACGCGTCATTGATTTCACGACGGTCGTGCTCGGCCCCTACGCGACCCAGACGCTGGGCGATCTGGGGGCCGAGGTGATCAAGGTCGAGTCATTAGCCGGCGACGGATTCCGTGCCGTTCGCCCAGGCCACCACAGCGAAATGGGCGCGGGATTCCTCAACCTCAATCGCAACAAGCGCTCGATTGCCGTCGACTTGCGTCGACCTGAGGGTCTCGCTTTGATCGATCGGCTCGTCGCGAGCGCCGATCTGGTGGTTCACAACATGCGCGCGTCGTCGGCGGAGCGGCTGGGCATTGGCTTCACGCGGCTGAAGAGCGTCAATCCGACACTTGCCTACTGCTTCACTGCGGGTTTTGGTGAAGGCGGCCGCGATAGCGACGAGCCCGCCTATGACGATACGATCCAGGCGCGATCCGGGCTCGCACGACTGAACGCTGCGGCGGGCGGCGAGCCGCGCTTCGTTTCCACCATCGTCGCCGACAAGATCGGTGGCCTGCATCTGGCCATCGGCGCTCTGGCCGCGCTCGCCGCCCGGGATCGCACTCGCGAAGCAGTATGCGTCGAGGCGCCGATGTTCGAGTCGATGGTCTCGTTCCTGCTCGTCGAGCAGCTCGCCGGCCGCAGCTTTGTCCCGCCCCTGGGGCCGACCGGTTATGACCGGCTGCTGTCACCCTATCGCAAGCCGTTCGCCACGCGCGATGGCTTTGTTGCAATCCTTCCCTACACGAGCGCGCAATGGACGCGGTTCCTGGCGCTGATCGATCGGCCAGATCTTGCTGAAGATCCGCGCGTCAGCGATCCGGTGCAACGAAGCCAGAATATCGACATGCTCTATGCGCTGATCGAGCAGGCAATGCCCGCGCGCTCCACTGACGAGTGGCTGGCGCTGCTGAGCGAGCAGGATATTCCCTGTGCGCCGGTAAACCGAGTCGATGACCTGCTCGAGGACGGCCATCTCCGCGACGTCGGCATGATCCGCCAGGTGCAGCATCCCAGCGAAGGCAGCTTGCTTTCGGTGCGTTCTCCGTTTCGCGACGGCACCGATGCCCCGGACCAACCGGCGCCGCGGCACGGGCTCGACACGTGGATGTTGATGCGGGAAGCCGGCTATCCCGATGCGGAAATCGAAGCGCTGATCGCCGATGGGACAGTCGCCGCTTCGGTTGAAGCGCACGTGGAAGCGCAATGAGACGCGCGTCAGCCGGCGCGGTGGCATTCGCGCTTGCGCTCTGCGCTCCCTTCACGACGAGCGCACTGCATGCGCAGGTCGAACGCGCCGCGAACCCGGAGCTTCGTGCCGAGCTTCAGGCGGCAGTCGATACGCATCAGCTTCCCGGTGCGACGGTGCTGATCGCACGCGGCGGCAAGCTGCTCGCGAATGTCACCGTCGGCTGGAACGATATCGAGCGGCGAAAGCCATTGGCGGAGGACTCGATCTTCCGGCTCTTTTCGATGTCCAAACCGATCACCAGCGTCGCGGTGATGATGCTGGCCGAGCGCGGCAAACTTCGCCTGGACGACCCCGTTGAGAAATATCTGCCGGAACTTGCGAACCTGCGCGTCTATGTGTCGGGCGATCTCGACCATATGGTGACCGAGCCGGTCCGGCGGCCGATGACCATCGCGAATCTGCTCACTCACAGCTCGGGGATTACCTATCACTTCACCGGCAACACGCCGGTCCATCAATATTATCGGAAATATGGCGTGATGCGCGACACGCCGGTGGGGCGACTACCGACCGACGGCCCGCCCGCCCGTTCGCTCGACGAACTGGTCGCCCGGATCGGCAAGGCACCCTTGCTGCATCAGCCCGGCACCGAATTCGCCTATAGCTATTCGACCACCGTGCTGGGCGCAGTGATCGAACGCGCGAGCGGTACCAAGCTGGACCGGTTTCTAGCGGACAACATCTTCCGGCCGCTCGGCATGACCGACACCGGCTTCTTCATTTCCGATGCCCAACTACCGCGCTTCACTACGCTCTACAGCGCGGCGAAGGACGCACTGGTGCCGATCGAGCAGCCGGCCACGTCCGATTATCGCGATCACAGCCGGTTGTTGGACGGGGGCGGGGCGATCGCCGGCACTGCACGCGACTATCTCCGCTTCGCGGAGATGCTGGCCAATGGCGGCACGCTCGAAGGGCACCGGATCCTCAAGCAATCGAGCGTCGACGCAATGATGACGCCGCGCGTCAGAATGGCGGGCCTCGGATCGCAGACGATGTGGTTCGGCTATGGCTTCTCGATCGGCGACGCAGCGAGCGCTGCCGCCGGAATGCAGCCGGACGGCACGGCGAGCTGGTCGGGTTCGGGCAACACCTATTTCTTCATCGACCGCAGGAAGCATCTCGCCGCCGTACTGATGACGCATGTGCTGAACGGTCAGAGATCGCCCACTTCGCTGGCGCGGGGCATTCTCAACCGGGAAGCCGCGCGGCTGGCTGGCAACTGACATGCTCGCACTCGCCGGCCTCGCGACGATCCTGCTGGTGCTGGCCGCCATCCTGTCGAAGCGCGTGTCACCGCTGGTCGCATTGGCCGGCATCCCAATCGTCGCAGCCCTGCTTCTCGGCTTTGGGACTTCCGTCGGCACGTTCATGCTCGCGGGAATGGGGACCGTAGCACCCATGGCCGCGATGTTCCTGTTCGCGATCCTCTTTTTTGCGGTCCTGTCGGACGCCGGGCTGTTCGCGCCAGTGGTTCGCGGGATTGTGCGCATGACGCGGGACCATCCGCCGCGCGTCGCGCTGGGCACGGCCATCCTGACCGCGATCGTGCATCTCGACGGATCGGGCGCGGCGACGTTCCTGATCGTGGTGCCGGCGCTGGTGCCGGTCTATGATCGGCTCGGGATGGATCGTCGCGTGCTGGCGTGCATCGTCGCGATGGCGGCAGGGGTCGGCAACATGCAACCGTGGAGCGGCCCGATGGTCCGCGCGGCGAGCGCCCTCAAGCTTTCGACGACGGACATTTTCGGGCCACTCATCCCGGTCTATGCGATCGGCACGCTCGCAGTCCTGCTGCTGGCGTGGTGGCTGGGACATCGGACCAAGCCGAACGGCGACAGCGTGCCGAACGACGCAGTCGCGGCGGAGGAAGCGAGCGTTCGGCTGGGATTGCGCTACTGGATCAATGTTGCGACCGTCATCGGCGTGCTGGTGCTGATGCTCGGGTTCCAGCTCTCGCCGACGATCGCGTTTCTGATCGGCGCGGTTGTCGCATTGATCGTCAATCTGCCCGACAGCGACGCGCAGCGGCTTTCGATCGAACGCCACGCGCCGGCCGCCATCACCATGGTCGCGATCCTCTTCGCCGCGGGCGCCTTTACCGGCATTTTGCGCGGTACCGGCATGATCGAAGCGCTCGCGCATGGTGGAGCGGGCCTGATGCCCGCTGGTTCGGCGCAACATCTCCCGCTCGTCATCGGCGTCGTGTCGATGCCGCTGAGCATGATCTTTGACCCGGATTCCTTCTATTTCGGCGTGCTGCCTGTGCTTGGTGCCGTCGCCGCGCACGGCGGCGTGCCGTCCGTCGAAGTGGCGCAAGCCGCCGTGTTGGGCCAGATGACGACCGGCTTTCCGGTCAGTCCGCTCACTCCGGCCACCTTCCTGCTCGTCGGCTTGGCCCGAATCGAGCTCGCCGACCACCAGCGCTTCACTTTCCGCTACCTGTTTCTGCTGACGTTGATCATGCTCGCCGCGGCGCTGATCGCAGGAGTGATCCGGCCATGATCCGGCACGAAATTGAACTCGTCGAGGTCGGCCCGCGCGACGGGTTGCAGAACGAGGCGGTCATCTTGTCGACCGCCGACAAGGTGACGTTGATCCGCAACTCGGTTGCCGCGGGGATTCGGCGGATCGAAGTCGCGAGCTTCGTCCATCCCACGCGAGTCCCGCAGATGGCGGATGCCGAAGCCGTGTGCGCGCAGCTGGAGGGTCTGGAGGCTATTCGCATCGGGCTGGTGCTCAATCGCCGCGGCGCCGAGCGAGCGGTCGCGACTGTCGTCGACGAACTCGGCGCAGTGGTCAGCGCAAGCGATGGATTCGGCATGGCGAACCAGGGGAGAACGTCCGAGGAGACAGCGTCGGACGCCGCCGCCATTTTCGAGATTGCACGCAATGCCGGCCGTCGCTGCCAGGCGACCATATCGGTGGCCTTCGGTTGCCCGTTCGACGGCAATATTGCACCAGAACGCGTAGCGGAGCTCGCACGAAAGCTGGCGGACGCCGGTGCGCATGAGATTGCACTTGCAGATACGATCGGCGCGGCCGCTCCGATACAGGTCGAGCAGGTGATGCACGAAGTTGCGCGCGCGGCACCCAAGATCCCGTTGCGGCTCCATTTTCACGACACGCGCAACATGGGGGTAGCGAACGCCTGGACGGCAGTCTGCAGCGGCGCGGCGACGCTCGACGCGTCGGTAGGCGGCATCGGCGGCTGTCCCTTCGCCCTGGGCGCCACCGGCAATGTCGCGTCCGAGGATCTGCTGTACCTGTTGACCGAAGCCAAGATCGCCACGGGCGTATCGATCGAAAAGGTCATCGCGCTGTCGCGCTGGTTGGGCGACGTCATGGGGCGTGGGCCTACGTCCAAGCTCGCTCGGGTCGGTCCCTTTCGGCCGCCACTGCCCGCCTGATAGCGGGAATCGCATAGCCAAGCGCCAGCGTTAGCGCTACCACTCCTCGCATAACAAAACGGAGGGGAATCATGCGCCACGCGATTGCGATCGCCCTGATGATGTGTGCCGCGGCGCCCGCGGCTGCACAGACCGCGGGGTTGGGAATCTTTCGGCAGGCGGCGGATATCGGCGAGACCTCGACCAAGGGCAGCGTCGCCTATGATGCGGCGGCGGGCAGCTGGCGCATCACGGCCAGCGGCGCGAACATCTGGGGCACGAAAGACGCGTTCCAATATGTCTGGACCGAGCGCTCGGGCGACCTCCACATCGCCGCCGACGTGGATTGGATCGGCAAGGGCAAGGACCCGCACCGCAAGGCGGGGCTGATGATCCGCCAGAACCGTACGCCAGGTTCGGCCTATGCCGATGTGATGGTGCACGGCGACGGGATGATTTCGCTGCAATATCGTGAGGTCCAGGATGGGCCGACCTTCCAGATCGTGTCGGCAGTGTCGGGTGCGCGGCGAGTGCAGCTCGAGCGCGAAGGCGACTTCGTCTATTTCTCGGTGGCCGGCCCCGATGGCGTGCTGCACCATGCCGGCGGCAGCTACCGCATCGCTTTCCACACGCCATACATGGTGGGACTCGCGTTATCTGCGCACGACGACACGGTCACCGAGAGCGCGACCTTCTCCAACGTCTCGCTGACCGTGCCGAACCTCGCCTATGTGCCCGACACCGGCTATGCCGCGAAGGTCGAGGCGACGCTCGAAACTTACGAGATCGTCGCGGGTACGCATTCGCGTCGCGTCGTGCGCCAGTTCGACGGCAAGATCGAAGCGCCCAACTGGACCCGCGACGGCAAGTCGCTCGTCTACAATGCCGACGGCCGCATCTGGCAGATCCCGGTCCAGGGCGGCACGCCGGTGGCGATTGCTACCGGGCGCAACATCAAGAACAACAATGACCATGGCATCTCGCCCGACGGCACGCAGCTGATCATCTCCGACCAATCGGAGCCCGACAATCTGTCGCGCATCTACCTGCTGCCGCTCGGGGGATCGGACAAGCCGCGCGAGATCGTGAGCGATCCGGCGGCGCGGTCCTATTGGCACGGCTGGACGCCCGACGGTAAGACGATCGCTTTCGTGCGCGTCGGCACACAGGACGGCAGCTATGATATCTGGGCGAAGGACCTCGCGGGCGGTCCGGCGCGCCCGCTGATCGTCGGGCCAGGGACCGATGACGGACCCGAATGGTCGCCTGACGGCAAGTTTCTCTATTTCAATTCGACGCGCACCGGCGCGATGCAGCTGTGGCGTGCCAATGCCGACGGATCGAATCCAGTCCAGCTCACCACCGACCCCAATTTCCGCGACTGGTTCCCGCACCTCTCGCCGGACGGGAAATGGATCGTGTTCGTGTCGTTCGGACTCGACGTCGAGCTGTCCGACCATCCGCCCAACCGCGGCGATGTGATGCTGCGCATCATGCCCAGCGACGGCAGCGCGCCGCCGCGCGTGCTCACGCGGCTGTTCGGCGGCCAGGGGACGATCAACGTGCCGAGCTGGTCGCCCGACGGTAAGCAAGTCGCCTTCGTGAGCTATCGACTGGTGCGCTAGCTGGACTCTTCGAGGAAAAGCGCGGCTACGCTCAGTACAATATCGAAGGCATCCACGCGCCTCGGGGCTCGGCATAGAGCCCGCGCGCCATCAGTGTCAGCGGCTGGGTGATGCGCAGGCCATGGGCGAGACACCAGCGTAGGACTTCGCCGTTGCGCGACGGAATCAATATGCCCGAGCCGCCGAATGCCTCGGCAGAGCCAATCAATGCCTTCAGATCCTCGTCGGTCTCACCGACGGCATGACCGAAAAAGGCGAGCGCGCTGGCATAGCCGGTGATGCGCCCGTCGCGCTCGACCACGCGCGCAGTGCCGGCGGCGATCGCGTCGGCGAGTTCGCCCGAACGGTCGTGGCCATGAACGCGGAAGCAGACGGCGTTGGCGGCGGGGAGATCGTCCGGCGTGGCGGCGCGGACCGTCGCGCCGGCGATCGCCAACCCGATCCGCGGACCTTGAACGCACGCGATGTGCTCGCGCACTTCGAAGCCGAGGCTCAGGTACAGCGACAAGGAACGCATATGAAACCCCGCCTGCAGCAAGCGGATGCCGGGAAAACCCTGTTCGTCGGAGCGCGCGATCACTGCCTGCATCAGCGCACGGCCTACGCCGCGATTCTGCAGCTCGGGTTCGATCGTGATCGGGCCGACGCCGGATACCGTGCCGCGTTCGTCGAGGAAGTTGGAGCCGGCGACGCGCCCGTCGACTTCGGCGACGACCTTGTAGAAGCGGGGCGACTGGAGCAGCCCGCCCATCATGCCGATCGCCGCGTCGGGCACCGGAAAGTCGGGTGCGAACCCATGCGCCTGTGAAATTGCGGCGAATGCCCGAAAACAGATGTCGCCCAACAGCGCGGCTTCGTCGCCGCGTGGCGCACGCAGATGTACCGTCATTCTTGCCCTCTCAGATCCTGTCGCGGGCGAAGTAGCATGGGGCACCGCGGTAACGACAGGTGCCGGCCGGCACGCTGGTCTATTTCTCGTCGCGGACGAAAAAGCGATCGATCACGTGCTGCGCGATGCGCGCCGGACGCAGGGTTTCGGCATCGACGCAACACCAGCTCGATTTGACTTCTGCAAGCACGTCGCTGCCGCGACGAATCACGGTTTCGTAAAAAGCGCGCGCGCCCTGGACGCGTTCGAGCAGCACCGTCGCGACGATATCGTCATCGAGGAATCCCGGGCGACGATAAGTGATCTCGTGCTTGAGCGCGACCCACAGGTGCTTCGCCGCGGCTTCGACCGGCGCCAGCGCCTGCCAATGGCTCTGGACCGCCGCCTGCACCCATTTGAGATAGCTGGCGTTGTTGACATGGCCCATGAAATCGATGTCGTCGGGGGCGACGTCGATGCGGAACGCATAGGGATCGGCAGAATCGGCCATGATGCCGAGGATAGCATTACGCTCACGTAAAGTAGAGCGGAAAGCGCGGCGCTGATGTTCGCACCCGACGCCGCTCCGGCCGCGCTTATTCGTCGGTCGGCGCGTCGGGCCCGTTCAACGAGCATAGGTTGTCGGGCGGGAACCGCGACGCATCCTATTGCACAAATGACGGGTGCGCGGCAGGGTGAATGCCACTCCATCCGATAGGGAACAGCATGCGTTCCGAGTTGCGCATGGCGATGGGTTTGATCGGGCTGCTCGCGTTGGCTGCTTGCGGCAAGGCTCCGTCAACAGATGGCATTTCCACGATCAACGGGATGTACATCTATATCAGCGGCCCCACTCCCGAGGTGCAGCACATGGCGCAACAGCTCAAGCGCGAATATCCCCATCACTTCGTGTCCACAGCTCGCATAGAATATGCGACGCGGAGCCAGATCGTATTCGATGCAGTGTCGAACCCGCGCCCGGGAGATATGCTGGACACTGGGGACACGGCAATAATCCTCAATCGAGCCAGAGCGGCGGGATTGCGCGCCGAGCGAGTAATCCGTTGAGAAGGGAAGATCGGATGACCCTGGCGCGCGTTGCGCCAATGCTTCCGCTTGTCCTTGCAGCGTGCAATGTTCGGGGCGAGGTCGCCAATCCGCAGATTTTTACCAGAACGATTGTCCCGACCGCTTCCATTGTGCTCGCCACTGATCGAAACCAGTCATGAGCTCGATCGACAGACCTGCGCATTGACATCGAGCGCGCGTGCTCGTCGGAGAATGGTTCGAACGCCAAAGAGATTTTTAACCCGCAAAACGCGAATTTTCGACATCGCGGGTTAAATAGTTAATCTACAGATACTTGCGGCAGTTTGTGTGCGCGCCGAGCTCGACCGCCGGAGAGATTTTCGGGGTATTCGTCAATTCTGTGGGCTGGCGCGGTTTGGCCCGCCTCGAGCGACCGCACGGATCCCGCAATGTCGATACTTCTGAAAACGCTAGTCACATCAGCTATTGCAATCGGTTAGGTGCGAACCGCCCGGGCGCGTACCGTTGCGGGTCGAGGCTCGCTACTTCGTCGGGCAGGCTACGGCCGAGCAGCACTGCCGCCGCCAGCTTCGCCGCGGCCGGGGCGGTCTGGATGCCGAAGCCGCCCTGCCCCGCGCACCAGAAGAAGCCTTCGACCCTGGGGTCGAAACCGTAGACGGGCAGCCGATCCGGCGCGAAGCTGCGGAGGCCCGCCCATTTGCGCTCGAGCGCCGCGACGCGCCAGTCGACGACATGCTCGAACCGGTCGATCGCGATAGCGACGTCGAGATCTTCGGGCTGGGCGTCGCAAGGCGGGGTTTCGATTTCGTCATGCGGGCTCAGCCACAGCCGGCCGACGCCCTCGGGCTTGAAATAGAAACTCCCGCCAATATGACCGATATGCGGCAGCCCGGCGGGCGGCGCGGGATCGGTGCGCAGCTGGACGAGCGTCCGGCGATAAGGCTGGATGTTGAGCGGCGCGGCGCCGGCGAGCGCGGCAACCGTGTCGGCCCAGGCGCCGGCGGCGTCGACGAGTACGCCGGCGGCAATCGGCCCGACCGTGGTCTCGAGGCGCCAGCTACCGGCCTCGCGTGTCGCTGCGATCAGTTCCGCGCCCGTTCGCAGCTC
>Ga0207675_100000023_pt1 | contig 114960 bp, 109 predicted proteins | sample KBSSwiS42_FD_184305 | JGI IMG/M metagenome (GOLD analysis project Ga0207675, IMG submission 184305) | Switchgrass rhizosphere microbial communities from Kellogg Biological Station, Michigan, USA - KBS Switchgrass S4-2 (SPAdes) (version 2) | ecosystem: Host-associated > Plants > Roots >...
GCTTGCCGCGACCGAGGACGATGGGCGCAACGAAGAGGTGGATCTCGTCGACGAGGCCTGCCCGGAAGGCGTGCGCAGCGAGTCCGGGTCCACCGATCGTCAGGTCACGCCCGGCTCGCGACTTCATCTCGCGAATGGCGTCGACGTCGAAGGTCCGCTCGAGCCGCGTCCTCGGCGTCGAGACCTTCTCGAGGGTGGTCGAGTAGACGAGCTTGTCCGCGGCACGCCAGAGCTTCGCGAAATCGCGCATCACGGCCGGATCCGATTCCTTGCTGCCGTACTCCGACTCCCAGCCCCGCATGGTCTGGTACATGCGCTTGCCGTAGAGATAGACGCCCACCGGACGCACGAGATCGTTGATGAACCGGTGCTCCTCCTCGTCGGGCTCGGACCAGTCGAACCGGCCCTGCTCGTCCTCGATGAACCCGTCGAGAGACTGCGTGGCGATGTAGATGAGCTTGGCGGTCATGTCCGGTGGTCCCCTCGTGTCGTGGACAGATGCGCGCCGAGGCGCGCGAGCACCTGCAGCCACCCTTCGTGGGCGAGCTCCTGGAAATGCTTCGCCGTGGGGTGAGACGCGAAGTCTGGCGGCATCAAGCGTTGCGCCACCGTGACCTTCGTCCCGTCGCCGGCGTCCTCGAGGACGACGGTGATCTCGCTCGACACGTCGAGCGGCCAGTCCGGGAACATCGGGTGCGGTCGAGGGCGTCCGGAGTCGTCGACGAATCCGAAGGTGAAGACCAGACGCTGGTTCTCGACGACCTCGCCGAAGGTTCCGCTCATGTGAACCGTCATCCCGTCGGGGAAGCGATGCCCGAAGCGGATGACTCCTCCTGGCCGGGGATCGATCTCGCAGCCAGTGAACTCTGCACCCTCCGGGACGAACCAGCGCGTGAAGTGCTCGGCCTTCGTCCAGACCTCGAAGACGAGCTCGCGTGGCGCAGCGAAGATCCGGCTGATGACCTCGCCGCCGCTGACGGAGTTACCGGTGCTTCTTCGCGCGGGCATGGCCCTTCTCCTTGCTGGCGGTCTCGGTGCGCTTCGCCTGGAGCTCGCCCAGGTACGCCTCGAGCCGGTCGAACCGCTTCCCCCAGAAGCGGCGATACTCGGCCGTCCATTCGGCGACCTCCCGGAGGGGCCCTGCGTCCAGATGGCACGGACGCCACTGCGCCTCCCGGCTGCGGGCGATGAGGCGCGCCCGTTCGAGGACCCGCAGGTGCTTCGAGACGGCCGGGCCGCTGATGGCGAACGGGGCGGTGAGCTCCGTCACGGTGGCCGGGCCCCTGGTGAGCCGAGCGAGGATCGCCCGCCGGGTGGGGTCGGCGAGCGCGGCGAAGGTGGTGCTCAGGCTGTCTGGAACGAGGGTCATCTAACCAACAGGTTACGTAACCTCTAGGTTAGATGCAAGGGGAGCCCGCTGCCGTGTCACTGGCACGAAGGCGGGCACACGCCGGGCCTCCGGCTCGCTCTACGAGGGGAGAACGCGCTTCAGGCCGAGCTTCTTCATCTTGCTCTGCAGCGTGGACGGCTTGACCCCGAGGATCTCCGCGGCGCCGCCCGGGCCGTAGATGCGTCCCTGCGTGAGCTGGAGCACCCGGGCGATGTGCTGGCGGGTGGCGTCCGCCAGCGTGGAAAGCTCACCCTCGCGGACGCGCCCCTCGCGGCGGCGGCGGCCGGGCAGGTCGACGACCTCGACGCCCAGCTCCTCGCCCGGCGCGAGGATCAGCGCCCGCTCCAGCACGTTTGCCAGCTCGCGCACGTTCCCCGGCCAGTCGTGCGCCTCGAGGCGGGCCAGGGCCTCGGGGGTGAGCCGCCGCGCCCGCTTCCCGGTTCGCCGGGCCAGGTCCAGGAGCAGCGTCTCGGCCAGGGGCGCCACGTCCTCGCGCCGCTCGCGGAGCGGCGGCAGCTCCAGGGGGAACACGTCCAGCAGGTAGAAGAGGTCCTCGCGGAACCGACCCGCGCCGACGGCGGCCTCGAGGTCCGCGTGCGTGGCGGCGAGGATGCGGACGTCCACCCGCACCGGACGGTCGCTGCCCACCGGCTCGAACTCGCCGTCCTGCAGCACGCGCAGAAGGCGGGTCTGCAGCGCGAGCGGGAGCTCGGAGACCTCGTCGAGGAACAGAGTCCCGCCATTGGCGACCACGAGGCGTCCCGGACGGGCACGACCCGCACCGGCGAAGGCTCCCTCCACGTGCCCGAACAGCTCGAGCTCCAGCGTCTGCTCCGGGACCCCGGCACAGCTCAGCGAGACGAAGGGCTGCTCCGCTCGCGAGGACCAGCCGTGGATGGCCCGCGCCAGCCGCTCCTTCCCGCTGCCCGGCTCGCCCCGGATCAGCACCGGCGTCTGGGCGCGCGCCACCTGGCGGGCGCGGCGGAGGAGTGCCTGCATCGAGGCGCTGCGGACGTGCGACTCGGGACCGCGTCCTCCTCCCAGCTCCTCCTCGAGCAGCTTGGCGTGGGCGTGGTCCTGGAGGTGGAGCCGCTCGAGGGTGATGGTCTTGCCGGCTCCCTGGAAGGCGATGGCGAGGAGCTGCGCGTACACCTCGACCAGGTTCACGACCGGCGGCGGGTACACCTCGCACACGGTCCGGTCCAGGGTGAGCACACCGAGGGTCTGCTCGCCGGCGACCAGCGGTGCCACGAGGCATGCGTGCCCGGGCGGGAGATCCAGCACGTGATCGAACGGGTCCCCGTCGCCGTGGCGGTGATCCGCCTCGAGGAACGTGCGCGCCCTCCGCGTCTCCAGCGCCTCGCGCAGGGAGGGAAACTGGTCCAGCGAGAGCACGTGCTGGCGGACACGGTCGTCGGCGAGCGGGCCGCGCGCGGCGCGCACCACCAGCCGGCCCTTCTCGAGCACGAACACCGTCGCGAGATCGTAAGGCGCGACCCGCGCCAGCCAGTCCAGCCCGCGGCGAAGCACGTCGTCCACCGCCTGCTCCGAGCCCACCAGCGTGGCGAGCTCCTGCAGGTCGCGGGCGAGGTCCACCGGGCTCAGGGAGACTGCGGCTGTCATGGCGCGCACTCTAACGCTGGCAACACCGAAGAGCCGGTGATTCCGGGCCCTCTGTCGACCGCCGACATACCGGTATGTCGGTGGAGACGAGTCGCTCGCGATCGGACAAACAGAGGATTTGCTTGCGCTTTGGCATCACGCGCCGCATCAAAGAGGGGCTGGTGGGCCCGTTCGGGCACCTCGAGCCATCCAAACACGAAAGACAACGAAGGAGCGAGACACAGATGCTGACGGTCGGAGACAGGTTTCCTGCGTTCAATCTCAAGGCGGCGGTGAGCCTCGAGAAGGGGAAGGAGTTCAAGGACATCACCGAGAAGGACTACGCGGGCAAGTGGAAGGTCGTCTTCTTCTGGCCCATGGACTTCACGTTCATCTGCCCGACGGAGATCGCGGAGTTCGGGAAGCAGAACGGCCAGTTCCTCGAGCGCGACGCTCAGGTCCTCGGCGCGAGCACCGACACCCACTTCGTCCACCTGGCCTGGCGGAAGGACCACCCGGACCTCCGGACTCTTCCGTTCCCGATGCTGGCGGACACGCGGCGCGAGCTGTCCACGCAGCTGGGCATCCTCCACAAGACCGACGGGGTGCCGCTGCGGGCGACCTTCATCGTCGACCCCGAGGGCATCATCCGCTGGGCGAGCGTGAACGACCTCAGCGTGGGCCGGAACGTCTCCGAGGTGCTCCGCGTGCTCGACGGACTGCAGACCGACGAGCTCTGCCCCTGCAACTGGAAGCAGGGCGAGGAGACGCTGTCGCAAAAGATGAAGAAGGCCAGCTGATGAACACGCTGGAGACGCTGCGCAACGCGATCCCCGACGCGGCGAAGGACCTTCGGCTCAACCTCGGCAGCGTGCTGCAGCCGGGCGGGGCGCTCAGCAAGGAGCAGACCTGGGGCACCGCGGTGGCCTGCGCCATCGCGGCGCGAAATCCCCAGCTGCGCCAGGCCACCCTCGAGGACGCCCTGACCCAGGTCGGACCCGAGGTGGTCGAGGACGCGAAGGCGGCCGCGGCGCTGATGGGGATGAACAACGTCTACTACCGCTTCCGGCACATGGTGGGCCGGGACGAGTACGGACAGAAGCCGGCCCGCCTGCGGATGCAGCGCCTCGCGCAGGTGGCGACGAGCAAGGTCGACTTCGAGCTCTTCTGCCTCGCAGTGAGCGCGATCAACGGATGCGAGAGCTGCATCCGTTCGCACGAGCGGGTCGTGCTCGAGGGTGGGCTGACCGAGGACCACGTCAACGACGCGGTCCGCATCGCCGCGACCTTCCACGGCGTGGCGGTGGCGCTCGAGATGTAGAGCTGACCCCGGTCGGTGAACCCGGTCGGGTCTCGGCTCCCCGGCGCTCGGCGCGGTCCGTGGGTCCCCGGGGCGTGTGGTCCGTCCGCTTCGCGACGAACGTTGACATCTGTCCTGCACGCCCAGCGGCCTGGCGTCCGGTGCCGCGCCGCGCCGGACCTGCGGCGTTCTTGCGGGCGGGCCTCGAGCATGAGCATCCCGCGTTCCCCCGGATCTTCCGGGGACGGAGGGAGGCCTTTCATGAAGCACTCGGTGTGGTCGTCGGTGCGCGCGATCCGGATCGCGGCGCTCGTTCTGGTTGCGGTGGGACTCGCCCCGCTCCCCGCAGACGCGCAGTTCAGGGGGCGTGAATCGAGCGCCTGGGTCTCGACGTGGGGCGCGAGCCCTTCCGACCCGGCCGACGCGCTCGACGGGCAGACGATCCGGGAACACGTCCGCCTCAGCCTGGGAGGTGACCGGATCCGCATCCGCCTCTCCAATCGCTTCGGCAGCGGTGATCTGCAAGTCGGCGCGGTTCACGTCGCCCTCCACGGCACCGGCTCGGGAACGCTCCCCGGCACCGATCGCGTCGTGACGTTCAGCGATCAGCCCTCCGTCACCCTCACCAAGGGGGGGCTCGCGGTCAGTGACGAGATCGCCCTCACCGTCAAGGCGCTGGACGAGATCTCGGTGAGCATCTTCCTGCCTGGGGACACTGGCCCTTTGACCATCCACCAGCTCGGCGTTTCCACGACCTACATCTCTCCGCCCGGCGACTTCACCGCCTCGGCGGTGATGCCTGTCGCAACCACGTCCCTGTCTCGCTATCTGCTCGCGGAGGTCGAGGTCCGTCGTTCCGCGGGGGTGGCGCTGGTCACCCTGGGTGATTCGATCACCGATGGATTCGCGTCCACGGTCGACGCCAACCGGCGCTGGCCCGACTTCCTGGCCGAGCGGCTCCGCTCCCAGCAGATGGCGGACCCGAACATGAAGCCGGTGTCGGTGGTCAACGAGGGCATCAGCGGAAACCGGCTCCTGCACGACATTGCCGGCCCCAACGCGCAGGAACGCCTCGACCGCGACGTCCTCTCGAAGTCGCACGTGAAGTGGATGACCATCCTCGAGGGAATCAACGATCTCGGATTCCCCGGCTCGGTGGAGCCCAACGCGCCGCGCGTGACGTTCAAGCAGATCATTGGCGCCTACAAGCAGATCATCGCTCGGGCGCATGCCGCGAAGCTGAAGATCTACGGCTGCACGTTGACCCCGTTCGAGGGCACCACCTTCGCCGGCTACTTCGCGCCGGACAAGGAGGAGGTCCGGCAGGCGGTGAACTCGTGGATCCGGAACTCGGGCCAGTTCGACGCGGTCATCGATTTCGACAAGGCCATTCGCGATCCGAGCCATCCCACCCGGATGCTCCCCGCCTATGACAGCGGAGACCACCTGCACCCGAACGACCTCGGGTATCTGGTGATGGCGAACTCCGTGCCGCTCTCGCTCTTCACCGAGGAGTGACGAGGTCCCGGCGCCGCTGACGGGAGGCCGTGCGAGGCTCGAGCCTCCATGGGCGGCTTCCAGCTCGGGCGACCGATCCGCGTGCTGACCGCGGTGATCCTGGCAGTGGCCGGGATCGCCGCGGCCCGGTATGTGGCCGGCGTGCGCAAGCCGGCGCCAAGGACTCCGGTGGTGGTGGCCTTCGGTGACTCGCTCACCGAGGGCGGCGGCGCCATCGCCCGACCCTGGCCGGCGGTGTTCGCCGAGCGTCTCGCCCGGCGCGTCGGGGCGAGCCCGATCCAGGTGGTGAACGCCGGCGTCAGCGGCAACCGGCTGCTCCGGGACGACTTCGGACCGAGCGGGCTCCGGCGCTTCGAGCGTGACGCCCTGGGCGAGCCCGGGGTCCGGTGGGTCGTCGTGCTCGAGGGGATCAACGACCTCGGCTTCGCCGGCTCGGTCGAGCCGGGCGCGGAGCGAGTGACGTCCGAGGACCTCATCGGGGGGTACCGGCAGCTCATCGCCCGGGCGCGGTCCGCGGGGGTGAAGATCTACGGGGGCACGCTCCTGCCGTTCGAGGGCGCCGGCTCGGGATACTTCGCGCCCGACAAGGAGCGGGTCCGCCAGGCGGTGAACGCGTGGATCCGCAGCTCGGGCGAGTGGGACGGCGTCGTGGACTTCGAGGCCGCGGTTCGCGATCCGGGCCAGCCGGGCCGGCTTCGCCCCGAGCTCGACGACGGAGACCACCTCCACCTGAACCAGGCCGGGCAGACGGCGCTCGGCGAGGCGGTGGACCTCGGTCTGTTCGGCGGCTGAGGGCGGACGGCGAGGAGGACGGGGCCGGTCACATGCTCGACCGACGCTCGTGCACCGCCGCCCGACTGGACCGCAGCGCTCCGGCGCTCAGCCGGCCCCGCGCGGCCGGAAACCCACCGCCAGGAACCGGCACCCCTCGGCGCCGGCGCGTCCCCAGTGTGCCTCCCCGAGCCGCACCCCGTGCGCATCGCCCGGGCGCAGCGTGGCCGTCACCTCCCGGCCGTCGGCAAGCACGGTGGTCATCGTGAGCTGACCCTCGAGCAGGTAATAGACCTCCTCGGTGGCGGCGTGCCGGTGGAGCCCGATGGCGGCGCCGGGCTCGAGCCGTGCATCGATCATCAGCTCCAGCCCGCCGTGGAAGAGGTTCTCCTCGAGGCCCGCCTCCTCGGAGAACACCCACGTCGCGTGGTCGCGCCCGTGGCCACGCCGGTCGTCCCCGGCGGGAAAGGCGCGGTTCTCGTGCACCGCGGTGTAGACGACGCGTGCCATCGCCTCGGACCGCTTGTGGATGGCCGGGCCCAGTGGCTCGGCGTACACGCTCGCGCCGGGAACGTGGAACTGCTCGCCGGTCGGGATCTGGGGCTGTGGAGGAGGACGGGACATGGCGGACGCTCAGGGGAGAAGCTCGTCGGTGTAGATGCCCGTCAGTCCGGCGCGCAAGACGCCGGCGGCCTCGGAAGGGTCGTTCACCGTGTGGGTCAGGACCGGAACGTGCGGACAGAGTGCCGCGCAGCCGTCGCGCGCCTGTTCGCGGGTCACCGTCACCGCCAGCAGCGGAGCCCGCTGGGCGAAGCGGCGCAGGATCCACCAGGGATAGTCGCTCCGGTAGGTGGTGAAGATGGGAGCCCCGAAGCCCTCGGTTCCGATCAACCGCAGCTCCTCCAGCCGGTAGAGCTGCGGATGAATGCGGGCCCGGACCACCGGCGGCGCGGCGCTCAGCTCGCGCAGCAGTCGCGCGTTGTCACCCTTCGTGTCCGTCACCAGCCGGGCATCGGCGTGGCGGCCGAACCAGTCCATCACCTGCTCAAGGCGGGGTACGGCCGGCCCTGACCCGGGCCGATGCTCCCCGGGAAGCCCTCGACCCTCGGCATCGAGTGGCACGCCCAGCATGGCGCTCGCCTGCGCCCAGTCGTGCACCGCCCACCACGCGCCTCGCGAGTCCGGAAGAAAGTCCACCTCGAACCATCGAGCGCCGCGGCCGTAGTTGTGTTCCAGGGCCTCGAGGGTGTTCGTGGTCCGCAGCGGACCGAGGGCCCCCCCTCCATGGGCGATGCGGGACGGCACGGTGTCGTGAGGCGCTGGAGCCAGGGCGGGAAGGCGAGCGAGCTCGACCAGGCCCACGAGCATCCACCGCGCCGGGTGCGCCGCGCGGCCCACCAGGAGCAGGAGCGCCAGGACGAGGAGCGTGAGGAGCAGGACGCGCTCAGGGCGCAGAGGCATCGAGGCAGCTCAGGGCGAAGCGGTGCAGCGCGGGAAGCTCGTAGGTTCCTTGCAGCTCCCGGACCGGCTGGCCCTGGGCCGAGAGCGGGGCGAGCGAGCCGTTCGGGGCGAGTGTTCCCAGCATCAGCGGCACCGGAGGCTCGTCGACGCTCGCCTCCTGGAAGAGACCCGAGGGATGGTCGCCGTAGATCGCCACCAGGGTCGTGCCGTCCCTCGGGAGCTCGCGAAGGAACTTCCCCAGCGCGCCATCGGCATAGGTCATCGAGGCGAGGTAGCGCGTCTTCTCCGGGGCGTTCTCCAGCGGTCCGGGAGGAATCACCAGGCGGTAGGGCGCGTGGGTGGAGAGGGTGATCAGGAAGTGCACGGCCCGCCCCTCCTTCAGGATGCCGGCCGAGGCGAAGCGGAACAGGTCGCCATCCGCCCGTCCCCAGCGCGAGAACTCGGAGGCGGGAATCGACTCGGCGCTGTGGAAGCTCGCGTGGATGGAGGAGAAGAACGGTCCGCGGTTCCAGAAGTTCCGGTCATTGCCGTGGTAGGCGTGGAAGCCGAACCCGCGGGCCGCGGCACGCTCGGGAAGGGTGTCCCCCGTGGGCACCCAGCCGAGCCGATAGACGGGGACGCCGGAACGCGCGCGGAGACCGGTGAGCAGCTGGAAATCCGCGCTGGAGCTACCCGAGACCGAGGTGCGGTCCACGGTCACCAGGCCTCGGGTCGCGGTCTGCCAGATGGCGGTGAGGGCCGGCGCAACCTCGGCCGTGAGGGCCTCGCGCTCCAGGCTCTCCACCTGTACGAGCACCATCCGGTTCACCCGCACCGGGTCCAGGGGGAGCGCCCGGGCCGGATTCTCGGCCGCGTCCCGGCGGAGCTCGGCCAGCACCGACCCGGATCTCGCGCTGCGGAGGATGTCCAGCGCGTCGAGGACCACCGCGCCCTCGAGGCCATGGGTGCGAGCCAGGTCGCGGAACTGGGAGTACCGGAGCATGTCGCGCGTCTGGTAGCGGAGGAATGCGTACCCTTGCAGGGCTGCGCACAGGGCGACCGCGGCGAGCGTGGCGAGGCGAACGTCCCGCCCGTGCGGCGACGGCTTGCGCGCGAGGATGCCGAGTCCCACGACGGCGATCAGGCAAGCCCAGGGCACGGCCTGCCATCCCGGCAGCGGCACACTGGAGATCTCCTCCAGGTTCATGAACAGCGCGGCGGGCCGGGGCGCGCGATGAAAGGTTATCCCGTGCCAGGCCACTCCGGTCCAGGCCAGGCCGTAGATCGCCCAGAAGACCAGGAAACCGCGCCTGCCGAGCGCCTCGCGGGCGAGCGACACCAGCATCAGGGCGCTTCCGAACGTCATCGCCAGCGGCACGGGCCAGGCGATCGGAAAGGCGCCGAGGACCGGGCGCAGAAAGACCACCAGCACCGCGCACGGGAGCAGCGCGAGCGCCAACCGCAGCCCGAACTCGCGGAGACGCTCCGATTGCGACGCGCCGGCGAGGAAGGACACCCGCGAGCTCCGGGCGGCGAGTGGTGGTGTGCCTTCGAGGTCGAGTGGGCGTGCTGGCCGAATGGTTGCTTCCTCCGCCGCTCGGAGCGACGGAAGACTAGCGGGAAGCGGCGGGAGGGCCAACGGCGGCTTCCGGCGTGCTCGCCCGGCTGGTGGAACCCGCCGGGCGACGGTAGATCCACCGAGCCCCGATGCGGTCATACGCCACCCGGCTCGCGCACATCGCCGATCGCCCACACCTCGTGCTCGGTCTTGCGATGGGTGTCCTCGTCGCCGTCGGCGTGACGCTGGCAGTGCGGGACGGGTCCCGGATCAAGTCGCCGGACGAGGGCACCCTTCTCGACCTCAGCTGGAACGTTGCCCGTCACGGGACGTTCGCCCATACCAACCGTCCCGACATCGAGGAGTTCGATCCCGCGATGCCGGTGGGAGCGCTCAGACCCACCGCCTACCGCGCCCCGGGCTACGTCTGGTTCCAGGTTCCCTTCCGCTGGGTGGGTGGGGAGCACGCGCTGCTACGCGTGGCCAACACCGTTCTCCTCGCCCTCACGCTCTGGCTGCTCCATGGCCTGGTGGTCCGGCGCGCGGGGACGTTCGCCGGGCTGGTCTCGGTGATCCTGGTGCTCCTCTACCCGATCCTGCTCTACGCCGCCGGGACGCTCTACCCCCAGACCCTCTCCGCCTTGCTGCTGGTCGGTGCGGTCCGACAGCTCGATGGGCTCGGACGCGATGCCCCGATGTACCGCTTTGCGCTTCTCGGGGTCACGCTGGGAGCGCTGGTGCTTACCGTGCCCATTCACCTGCTGCTTCTGCCCGTCGTCGCCGCGTGGATGCTCTGCGCGAGGCGTGGCACGTGCTGGCAGGTTGCTCTCATGCTCCTGGCGGTCGTGGGCCTGGCGGGGTCGTGGATTCTGCGCAACTTCCTCGTCCTGGGCGCGGTCGTGGGTATCGCCACCAGCTCCGGCTTCAATCTCCTCGCGGGCAATGGTCCCTACGTCCGCACCGATCAGGGATCGGGAGACCTGCGGTGGCCGAGTGGAGTCCGGGAGCAGGTCGCCGGCCGGGGCGAGGTGGAGCGGGACCGGATCTTCACGCGGGCTGCGCTCCGCTGGATCTTCGAGAACCCCGGCGAGGCGGCCAGCCTCTACGGGCGCAAGCTCCTCTACTGGTTTGCTCCGACGAACCAGCTGGTCAGCGACCGGCTCGTGCCCGGCGGCTCGGGAACAGGCCCCATGAAGCTCAGGAGCGCGGTCATGGTGCTGGGCTACGGCCTCCTCATGTCGATCCTGATCATCCGGCTCGCGCTGGCACGACGAGACCGCCTCACCTCTCTGGAGGTGCTGCTGCTGGCGCTCTATGTCGGTGGCGGGATGGCCTACGCGGTGTACTTCAGCCGGATCCGCTTCCGGCTTCCCTTCGACTGGCTACTCATCGGCCTCGACGCGATGTTCGTCGCCCGACTCCTTTCGCGCCGGGGGGCCGGTGCGCCGCTCGCCGGAACCCCTCGTCCGGTCGAATCCCTGGCGGGACCGGGTGCAGGCGGTGTTTGATCTCTCCCTGGAGACGACATGGGACTGCTGGACAAGCTCCTCCGGGGGCGCCGCGCTCCGGAGCCGCAAGACACGCGCTCGCTCACCGCGGAGGAGTCGCTCGCTCGGTGGCGCTACCTGCTCGGGGCCGCGCCGCCCGACGCGCTCTCCGAGGCGCACGGCCGCGCGCTGGAGGCGATGGAGGAGCTGCCGCGAGCCGAGGTGCTCCAGCGGCTTCGCTCTGCCCTCGCCGCGCTCGAGCCGGGCGCGGTCGTTCCGGGTGACCCGGCGGTCCTGGTCCGCGCGTCCGCCCGGGCCGAGCGCCGTACCCCCGGGTTCCTCGAGCGCGCCCTGGCCGCAGATGCGCGCGGTCGCCAGGGGCTGGCTGGGTTCGCGGCGGCCGTGGTGGCCACCTCCGCCGCCGCACCGTTCCTCCGGGACTTCGAGGCCGGGTCCCGGGACCTTGCCGACCGGCACGCGACGGACCTCGACGTGGATTCGCCCGATCAGCTCGGCGGTCATGCCGACCACGACGAGCACGACGACCTCGACTGAGGTGCGCTCTACGGCGACGCCGGCGCCGGGGTTCGCGCCTCGGCCTCGGCGGCCCGACGCGGGCGGAGGATGGCGTCGCCCACCGGAGCCCCGCCCGGCGTCTCGATCCGGAAGCGGTGGGGCTCGCCCTTCCAGAGGAGATTGTGAAGACCGCCGATGAAGTGGAAGTCGTCCGACAGGAGGTCGATGTCCACCCTCCCCGTACGCCAGGACACTCGTCGGCTGCCGCGGACCGGGAAGGTCAGACCGTCGAGCGACACGACGCCCTCGGTCTCCATCGCGCCCGACTCGAGGAGCCGGCGCGCGCTCGCCGCCGTGTGCCGGAGAACCAGCTCGATCGGCCGATCGAGCTCCTCCCCGTCACGCCGCCAGGTGCCTTGCAGGGTCTCGGTGAAGTCCACCGCCCCCTTTGCGGACAGGCGCCTGGCCCAGTCCGGCAAGAGCATCAGCGCCTCGGCGCGCGACGATGTCATCACGACAGCGACCTCCCCTTGGTCACAGCGGGGGATAGGAGACCACCTCAGGGGCGTAGGTTGTCAACGGACGCACTGGGAGTGAATACGCGACCGTGCAGCGGATGGCGTGCGCGGCCTGGAATGCGAGTGAGTCCCGTGTGTTGCGGGCCCCGGGCGCAGGAACCTACAGTCCGCCGCCCGCACACACCCAGGAGCGACTTCTGAACATCGACATCCGTGCCCTCACGGAGCGGGTCCGGGAAGAGAGCGTGTTCGTCGATCTCCTCTCCGCCGAGGCGGGGAAGGTGATCGTGGGACAGCGCCAGATGATCGAGCGCGTCCTCATCGGCCTGCTCTCCAACGGGCACGTGCTGCTCGAGGGCGTGCCCGGGCTCGCCAAGACCCTGACCGTCCGGACCTTCGCCGACGGGATCAGCGCGCGTTTCCAGCGCATCCAGTTCACGCCGGACCTGCTCCCGGCCGACCTGGTCGGGACGATGATCTACAACCAGCAGTCCGGCGAGTTCACCGTCCGGCACGGGCCGATCTTCGCCAACGTCATCCTCGCCGACGAGATCAACCGCGCCCCGGCGAAGGTGCAGTCCGCGTTGCTCGAGGCGATGCAGGAGCGCCAGGTCACCATCGGCGAGCACACCTACGCGCTGCCGAGCCCCTTCATCGTGCTCGCCACGCAGAACCCCATCGAGCAGGAGGGCACCTATCCCTTGCCCGAGGCCCAGGTGGACCGCTTCATGCTCAAGGTCGTGGTCGGCTATCCGACCCGGGAGGAGGAGCGGGTGATCATGGACCGGATGGCCGGTGTCGAGGTCCCCCGCGCCACGCCGGTCGTCAGCCCGGAGCAGATCTCGAGGGCCCGCGACGTCGTTCATCGGATCTACGTGGACGACAAGGTGAAGGACTACATCCTGGACATCGTGTGGGCGACCCGCGAGCCGGAGCGGTTCGGCCTCAACGACCTCAAGGACGCCATCGACTTCGGCGCCAGCCCCCGGGCGACGCTGTTCCTGTCGCTGGCTGCCCGGGCGCACGCCTTCCTGCGCCACCGGGGCTTCGTCACCCCAGAGGACGTGAAGGCGGTGGGCATGGACGTGCTCCGTCACCGGGTGACGCTGACCTACGAGGCGGAGGCCGAGGAGCTCACGCCGGAGCAGGTGGTGCAGCGGGTGTTCGACAAGATCGAGGTTCCGTAGCAGGTCTTCCATGCTTCCCCGGGAGCTCATCCGGCGGATCCGCCGGCTGGAGATCGCCACTCGCCAGGTCGTCTCCGCGCTCCTGGCGGGCCAGTACCACTCGGTCTTCAAGGGCCGGGGCATGGCCTTCAGCGAGGTCCGTCCGTACCAGGCCGGCGACGACATCCGCTCCATCGACTGGAACGTGACGGCGCGCACCAGCTCTCCGCACGTGAAGGTGTTCACCGAGGAGCGCGAGCTCACCGTGGTGCTCCTGGTCGACGTCTCGGCCTCCGAGGAGTTCGGCTCGCGGGGAACGCGGAAGTCCGAGATGGCGGCGGAGGTCGCCGCGCAGATTGCCTTCTCGGCCATCGCCAACAACGACCGGGTGGGCCTGCTTCTCTTCAGCGACCGGGTGGAGAAGGTCATCCCCCCGCGGAAGGGCAGGAAGCACGTGCTCCGGCTGGTGAGCGACATCCTTTCCTTCCGGCCGGAGGGGAAGGGGACGGACCTCTCGCTCGCCCTGGGGTGGCTGAGCCGGGTGACGAAGCGGCGGACGGTGCTCTTCGTGGTCTCGGACTTCCTGCTGGAGGGCTACGAGACGCCGCTGCGCACCGCGCGGATGAAGCACGACGTCGTTCCGGTGGTGCTTCGCGATCCGATGGAGGATGCATTTCCGGCGCTCGGCCTGGTGGAGGTCGAGGACCCCGAGACGGGGGAGCGCGCCCTGGTGGACAGCTCGTCGCCCGCCGTGCGCGGGGCGTTCCAGGCGGCAGTGGCCCGCGCGCGCGGCGAGCGCACCCGGGTGTTTCGAAAGCTGGAGCTCGACTCGGTGGAGCTCCGCGCCGGCGAGGACCACGGTGAGGCGCTCGTTCGCTTCTTCCGCGCTCGGGCACGGAGGCTCGCCGCGTGAGCGCCACGGGGGACCCCCTCGCCGCGGAGGTGTTTGACACCTCGTCCGGCCGCCTCCGGCGGCTCCTCCTCGTGGGAGGGGTCCTCCTCGCCTGTCCCCTTGCCGCGATCGCCCAGCCCGCGCGCCCGTCCGCGGCTCCCCCGGCGCCCGTCCCCTCCGCCACGGCCGATGCCGGCACCGAGCGCACCGTCGAGCCGCTCTCGGTGGACCGCCAGGTCATCCCGAAGACGGTCCGCCTCGGCGACCCGTTCGTCTACCGGATCACCGTGCACCACCCGGCGAAGGAGCGCTGGGAGCTGCGCACGCCCCGCGACCTCGGCGGTTACGAGCTCATCGAGCAGAGCCGGACCCGCTCCGACGGCAAGAGCGAGAGCACCACCACCTATCTCCTCAAGATGGCCCTCTTCGAGCTCGGCGGCCACGTGCTTCCGACGCTCACCTTCGACGTCGTGGATGCCACCGGCTCCGGTGTGGCCCGCATCGACGGTCCGGACATCGAGGCGAAGAGCAGCCTGCCCAAGGACGCCGACCAGATCGGCGCGAAGCTCGCCGACATCAAGCCCAACGAGGACGTCCCGGTGCGGAGCTGGCGCCTGCTCTGGTGGCTCGCCGGGGCGCTCGCCGCCGCCGCGCTGGTCTGGCTCGGACTCCGTGCCTGGCGCGCCCGGCCCCGCCGGCCTGCTGCGGTCGAGCCGCCCCTTCCCCTCGAGGAGCGCACGCTCCAGGCGCTCTCCGCACTCGAGGCCGAGAGGCTTCCCGACCGGGGGCTGCAGCGCGAGTTTCACTTCCGCCTGAACGGAGTGGTCCGCGGCTATCTCGGCGAGCGCTTCGGCTTCGACGCCCTCGAGTGCACCAGCGGCGAGCTCCTCCGCGAGGTGGACCGGCGGAGCCTCCCCGGCGTGGACCCCGACTCGCTCCGCGAGTTCGTGGACCAGTGCGACGTCGCCCGGTACGCGCGGGGAGAGGTCCCGGTGCCGGCCTGTGCCGGAGCCCTCGGCTTCGCCCGGAAGCTCGTGGAGGCCACCCGCCCCAGGCCGCCGCCTCCACCGGCGCAGCCGCCGTCCGGTGACACGCCCGAGGTGGCGCGCACGTGAGCGCCTTCGTCTGGAAGAGCCCGGAGGCGTTCTGGCTCCTGCTGCTCGTTCCGCTCGTCGGGGCCTGGTCGTTCTGGACCGCCCGGCACCGCGTGGCGGCGCTGCGGTACCCGGTGGCCCGCGCGCTGGCCGCCGGCGGCACGGGGCTCCGCGGGCTCCTCCGCCGGGGGCTCCCGCTCCTCCGGATGGCAGCGGTGGCACTGGCGGTCGTGGCGCTCGCCCGTCCCCAGACGGTGGGCGCCCGGGTGAGGGACCTCTCGGTCGAGGGCATCGACATCATGATCGCCCTCGACCTCTCCACCTCGATGGAGGCCGCCGACTTTCGGCCCAACAACCGCATCTTCGTCGCCAAGGAGACGCTCAACGAGGTCATCTCCAGCCGGGTCAACGACCGCATCGGGCTGGTGGTGTTCGCCGGCGCGGCCTACACCCAGGCCCCGCTGACCCTGGACTACGGCGTGCTCCGCGAGGTGGTGAAGCAGCTCCGGACCCGCGTGCTCGAGGACGGGACGGCCATCGGCGACGCGCTCGCCGTGTCGCTCAACCGGCTCCGCGACTCCGACGCCAAGAGCAAGGTGGTCATCCTCATCACCGACGGTGACAACAACGCCGGACGCATCTCGCCGCTGGACGCGGCGGCGATGGCCAAGGCGCTCCGCATCCCGGTCTTCACCATCCTCGTCGGCAAGGGCGGCAAGGTTCCGTTCCCCGACGGCACCGACCTCTTCGGCAACACGAGCTACCGCGATCTCGAGATCGCGGTGAACCCCGCCCTCCTCCAGCAGATCTCGAAGATGACCGGCGGCGAGTACTACCGGGCGACCGATCGCGAGTCGCTCCGCGCCGGCCTGAGCGCCGTGCTGGACCGGCTGGACAAGAGCAAGCTCCTCGAGGGCGGCGCGAGCGCCAACTACCAGGAAGAGTTTCCGCCGTTCTTGCTCGCGGCCTTCCTCTGCGCCGCGCTGGAGCTGCTCCTCCGCTCCACCCTGCTCCGGGTGTTCCCGTGAGCGAGCCGAGCGCCTGGCACTTCACCGTCCTGGGGTATCCGGTGGGCCTCGGCGCGCCGCAGTGGCTCCTGCTCGGCGTCCTCGCGCTCGCGGTCGGCGCGGTGGCGGCCTTCGCCGCGTTCCGGCGACGTGCCGCGGTGCGGAACCTGCTCGGCGAGCGGCTCGGAGAGAGCCTCGCGCCCGGCGTGGAGGTGGCCCGGCCGGTGGTCCGCGCGTCCTCCACCGGCCTGTCGTTGCTCCTCTTCTCGCTGGCGATGAGCCAGCCGCAGTGCGGCAGCCGCGCCGAGCTCACCAAGAAGCGCGGCATCGACGTGGTCGTGGCCCTGGACGCGAGCAAGTCGATGCGCGCGCGCGACGTGCTGCCCAGCCGCCTCGAGCGGGCGAAGCTCGAGCTGTCCACCCTGCTCGACGAGCTCAAGGGCGACCGGGTGGCCATCGTGGCCTTCGCCGGCGATGCCTTCGTCCAATGTCCGCTCACCTCGGACTACGCCGCGGCCAAGCTCTTCCTCCGCGCCATCGACCCGGACCAGATGCAGGAGGGGGGGACCAACATCGGCGCGGCGCTCGCCACTGCGGAGAAGGTGCTCGAGGGCGCCGATCGCGGCGCCAAGGACCGGGTGGTCGTCCTGCTCTCCGACGGCGAGGACCTGTCCGGAGAGGTCGGCGAGGCCAGCGAGGCGCTCAAGGCCGCGGGCATCAAGGTCTTCACCGTCGGCATCGGGAGCGCCACCGGCGAGCCCATCCCCGTCCTCGACAAGCAGGGCGAGCGCATCGGCTATCTGAAGGACCCCACCACGGGGCAGACCGTGCTCAGCCGGCTCGACGAGGCCGGGCTGGAGTCGATCGCCCAGGCGACCGGCGGCGAGTACTTCCATCGCGCCGGCGGCGTCGCCGTCCCGGACGTGGCGGCCCGCATCGACCGGCTGCAGAAGACCGAGCTCGAGAGCCGGATCACCGTCCGCTACGACGAGCGGTTCCAGGCCTTCCTCCTCCCCGGCCTCTTCTTCCTCCTGCTGGCGATGGCGGTCGGATCGCCCTGGCGGCGGCGAGGCCCCGGCGCCGCGCTCGGGGTGGGGCTGCTCCTGCTCGCGGGGCCGGCGCGTGCGCTCGGACCGCTCGAGGCCAACCCGCCCGCGGTGGAGCGAGGGCTGAAGGCCTACGACGAGGGACGCTACGAGGACGCGCTCCGCGAGTTCACCGCCGCCGAGCGGGATGCGCCGGGCCACCCGGCGCTCGAGTACAACCGGGGCAACGCCCTCTACCGGATGGGGCGCTACGACGACGCGCGGGAGGCCTACCGGCGGGCGCAGGAGGCCGCGGGGCCTTCGCTCAAGGAGCGAGACCTCTACAACATGGGCAATGCCCTCGCACAGCTGGGCGACACCAAGGCCGCGATCGGCGCCTACCGGAAGGCGCTGGTGCTCGAGCCGGGCGACGAGGAGGCGAGGCACAATCTCGAGGTGCTCCTCCGGAAGATTCCGCCCCCGAAGTCACAGACCCCCGATGGTGGCACCGACGGCGGCCGGCCGGACGCGGGCCCGCAGGACGGCGGGTCGGACGGTGGGCAGGGCGATGGGGGGTCCGGGGACGGCGGGACGCAGCGCGGCGACGGTGGCTCGCAGGGCGGTGCGGATGCAGGACAGGCCGATGGGGGTTCCAGGGCGGAGCAGAAGCAGTCGCAGGGGGCGGAGCAGGATGGGGGCATGGACGCGGGGCAACGGCCGGAGATGCCAGACGCAGGGACGCCCGAGCCGGAGAGGCTCCGGGACGGTGGGGTGGGACGGACCGGGGGCTTCGACCGGAACGAGGCCGAGCGCCTCCTGGATGCGATGCGACAGAACGAAAGGAATCTCCAGCTCTGGCGGTTCCAGCAGAAGAAGAGACAGAGGAAGCCCGATGAGAAGGACTGGTAGCCCCCTGGCGATGCTCCTCGTCCTGGCGCCCGCGCTCGTGCTCGCGGCGGCGCCGACCCCTGTCGTCACCCAGGAGGCGGACCGCACCGAGGTGGGCACGGAGGACATCTTCGTCCTCACCGTCCGGGCGAGCGACGTCCCGTCGGGCTCGTCGCTGCAGCTGGCGGACACGCCGACGGTGGAGACCATCGGGACGAGCCGGGGGACCGAGACCAGCATCCGGGTCGATTCGGGCGGTCCGCGGGTCCAGCAGATCTCCACGCTCCGGGTGCGGATGCGCGCACAGAAGCCGGGGAAGCTCGTATTGCCGCCTGCGGAGCTGCACACCTCGTCCGGCGTCTTCCGCTCCCAGCCGGTGACCCTCACCGTGAAGGCGGGCCACGTCGCGGATCAGGGCGGGAGCCGGACCAAGTCGCCGGACCCGTTCTCGATGAGCCCCTTCGGGGAGGACGAGGACAACCCCTTCGACGCCTTCCGCCGCCGCACGCAGCCCGCCGGCGAGCGCGAGCTCTTCCTCCGTGGCGAGCTGGACAAGAAGGAGGTCTACCAGGGCGAGCAGGCCACGCTCTCCCTCTGGATCTACGCCCGCGTCGACCTGAGCCGGGTGGATGCGGTGACGATGCCGAAGCTCGACGGGTTCTGGACCGAGGACGTGGAGACCCCGAAGGAGCTCACCAGCGAGACGCGCACCGTGGACGGCGTCCCGTACCGTGCCTACCTGCTCCGGCGCCTGGCGCTGTTCCCGGTGAGGTCCGGCCAGCGGGAGATCGGCCCGGTCGAGGCGGACATCACCACCGGCTTCCTCTTCGCCGGCCGGCGCGAGCACCGGGCCTCGCAGCCGCTGGCCCTCAAGGTGAAGCCGCTGCCGCCGGGAGCGCCGCCCGGGTTCCAGCCCAGCTCGGTGGGCTCGTGGACCCTCGGCTCGGAGCTGACCTCCAGCCGCACCGAGCTGGGGACCCCGGTGACCCTGAGGCTCACCGTCGATGGCCGCGGAAACGTGAAGGACCTCGTCCTGCCGCGGCCGGTGGTGCCACCGTCGCTCAAGCTCTACGACCCGACCACGACCGACAAGACGTCGACGGTCCGCTCGCGCATCCAGGGACGGCGGACCCAGGAGTTCCTGGTCCTTCCGCAGCAGACCGGCACCTTCGAGATCCCTGCGATGGAGCTGGCCTACTTCGACCCGGAGAGCGGGCGCTACGAGAGGAGCCGGACGACGCCGCTCACCCTCACCGTGGTGCCGGGCGCCGGGACCAGCGCGATGGCCGTCGGCCCGGGACGCGGGGAGGAGCCGTCCGCGCGGAACGTGCTCAACGCGACCGCGCTCCGGCCACTTCGGGTCTCGGCCAAGCTGGATCGCCCGCAGCCTCCCTGGCGCGAGGGATGGTTCCTCGGGCTCCTCGCGCTCCCGCCGCTGGCGTTCGCGGGCGTGCTCGCCGGTCAGGCCGTGCAGCGCCGCCGCGCGCGGTCGGATCCCCGCGGTGAGCAGCGCCGGCGAGAGCAGCGCGCGCGGGCCCGGCTCGCGGCGCTCCAGAGGTCCGGGCAGCAGATCGACGACGTCGCCTTCTCGGCCGAGGTGGACGGAGCGGTGGCCGAGCTGCTCTCGGTGCGGCTGGGAGTCCCGGTGACCGGCCTCACCCGCGAGGCGCTGCGCGAGCGACTGGCCGCGGCCGGCGCACCGGCCGAGATGCAGGCCCGGGTCGTCCGGATCCAGGATTCCTGCGACGAGGTGCGGTTCGCCCCGGGCGTCTCCCGGATCGACCGGGCCACGGTCCTGGCCGAGGCCGAGGCGCTCGCCACCGACTGGCAGGAGGGCCCCTGATGGCCGGCGACGCCGAGCTGCTCTTCCAGCAGGGGCTCCAGGCCTACGGACGGGGCGACGTGGCCGGCGCGGAGGACGCCTTCCACACGCTCGTCGACCAGGGTCACGACGGCCCCGACGTGCTCTACAACCTCGGGACGACCGCGCTCGCGCAGGGGAAGATCGGCGAGGCGATCCACGCCCTGGAGCAGGCCCGTCGCTCCGGGGGTGGCTCCGACGTGGAGGCCAACCTCACCATCGCGCGCGGGCGCCAGCTGGATCAGCTGGTGGGCTCGCAGGGCGAGGAGCCGTTCGTGGAGCGGGTCGCCAGCTCCACCTCGCCGGCGCTGGCCGGCGGGCTGTTCGCCGGTCTGTGGGCGATCGGCTTCCTCCTGCTCGCGGCGCGCGTCTTTCTGCGGCCCTGGCGCGGGTGGCTGCTCGGCGGGGCGGCGTCGGCGCTGGTGCTCAGCGCCCCGGCGGGGGCGGTGCTGGCGGCGCATCTCTACAGCCAGGAGGCGGTGCACGAGGGTGTGGTGCTCGCGCGCACCCTCCCGGTGCACGAGGTGCCCGAGCCTAGGAGCAAGGTGTCGTTCGAGCTCCACCCCGGCGTGAAGCTGCGGATGCTCGACCGCTCGGGGGACTTCGTCCGGGTCCGGCTACCGAACGGTCTGGAGGGCTGGACGGACCCAGCGGGAGTGTCCCCGCTGCGCTGAGGCACGTGCTAGACCACGGGGTCCGACCCTCGTGGACCCCCGCTCTCCGTTCCGGATCCTGGTCGTGGAGGACGAGCCCGTCATCCGGGAGCTCGTGCGGAGCATGCTCGACGACGGTCCGGTCGAGGTGGAGACCGCCGGCACCGGACCCGAGGGGCTCCGTCTCGCCCGGGGGTCGCGCTTCGACCTCGTGCTCCTGGACGTGGTGCTGCCGGGGATGGACGGGCTCGCCGTCTGCCGGATGCTGAAGGCGGACCCGGCCACCGCCGCGGTGCCGCTCTACATGCTGACCGCCAAGACGCGGCGGAGCGACCTCGAGGCGGCGCTGGCCGCCGGGGCGAACGGCTACATCCACAAGCCGTTCCGAGGCTCGGAGCTGATGGAGCTGGTGGAGCGGCTGCGGACCGGTGAGGTCGAGCCGGGCGGCGCGGCGAGCTAGGGGGCGGAGCCGGTCGCGCGTGCGCCGGGGACCTCCACGATGCGCCCGGTCTCCACCTGGTAGATGTACGCGTGGATCGGGATCGACCGGGGAACGAGGGGGTGGCTCCGGATCCGCTCGACGTCGCTCTGGACGCTCTCGACCTGGTCACGGATGGTGAGCCAGTCGATGTACTCGCCCTGTCGCGATCCGGGCCCCTTTCCGTGGTCGTGCCATCCGCTCGCGTCCACCGTCGCCGTGTCGAGGCTCTGCGCGAGGAGCCCGCGGATGACCTCGTCGGTGAACAGCTCCATGCCGCAGTTGCTGTGATGGATGACGAACCACTCCTCCGTTCCGAGGAGCTTGTGGGAGATGACCAGCGAGCGGACGGCGTCGTCGCTGGCGCGCCCGCCGGCGTTGCGGATCACGTGCGCGTCGCCCTCGGCGAGGCCCAGGGCCTTGGCGGGGTCGATGCGGGCGTCCATGCAGGTGAGCACCGCGAAGCGTCGGGCAGGGGGCAGGGTGAGCTTGCCCTTCTCTCCGAAGGCGGTGGCGTAGCGGTCGTTGGCGGCGAGGACCTGATCGAGAACGGCGGACATGGTGAGGCTCCTTCTGTTGCGTGGGACGGACGACGGCGGGTGAAGGGGGGCCGTGCGCGCACGCGTCCCGAGGACGCGGGGTCGCGCTTCGGGCTCAGGAGGCGGCGGCTGAAGGCGGGTGGCTCAGCGTCCAGTCGCGCGCATCCGGCGCCCGAAGGCCCCGGGACAGCGACAGACGCGACAGCAGAGTCCGCTCACGGGCCGGACACTAAAAGGGGCCCATGCGGGCCGCAACCCGAAGCCGGCGACGGCCGCGAGATGCGTCCGGGTTACGGCAGCCGAGGGTGCAGGAACCGGGCGAGGGCGAAGAGGTCGTCCCAGTCCAGCCCCTCGAACTCGACCGCGACTCCGGTCGCATCCTGCCGCACCACGGAGCACCGCAGCTGCACCCGCCGGTCGCCCGGGAGGGCCAGCGCGACGACGAGCGATTGACCGATCGGCGCGCGCAGGCCGAGGACGCGCAACCCTGCCAGCGAGATGTCCTCGGCGACTGCCTGGCGGAGCATCCCCGGCGCCTTCACCTCGACCGGCAGGTTTGCGGCGACGCGCGGGTGCTGGCGTTCGCGGATGGAGTCGAGCTCGGGCAGGTCCGGCATGGCGGGGCGTGGGGAGTGTGAGGGCGGTCCCGCCGCCGGGCAACTTAATGGGCGTGAGCGCCGGCTCCGGGGCTGGTCCGCCGTCCCGGGTCATGGTCGCTCCGCCTGCGCGGCTCCGGCCCGGCTCAGGGCGCCGGGTGAAGCTCGGCCGTTGGCATCGATCCGCTCGAGAGGAGCCCGGACTCGATGAGGTCCTGGGCAAGCCTGTCCACTCCGGTCTGGACGATCGCCTCGAACGTCCAGCCCGCCGATCGCAGCTCGACCTTGCCCGTCCACACCCTTGCTCGACCCAGTGCGCGAGCATGCTGTCTCCGGAATCGGCTCCAGCGAGAACTTCCCCACCTCCGTCAAGTCGAGGAAGAGCCCGTGGATGCTCGTGTAGACGATCGCGCTCCCGCCAAACGTGACCTCCAGCACGGAGTCGAATCCTCCGTCGAGGAGCCGCGCCTTGTGAGGTTCGAGAGGGGAGGGGCTGCGCGCGCGATGTGTCTGCGCCTGCAACGGCTCCTTGCAGCATAAACTCCCCGCATGGGCCGGAAGCCACGCCCGAAGATCCCGTGCGCCGTTCCGGGCTGCGGTCGGCTGATCCAGCGCCGTGAGCTGTGCCTCCAGCACTACCGCTCGCACGTCCTGCCGAGGTGCCGGATCCGCGGGTGTCAGCGTCCGGCCCTGCGCCGGGGGATATGCGATCCGCACCACCGGAACGGCGGGAAGCCGATCCGCACCCGACCGAAACGCAGCCCCGCAAACGGCCCGCGCCTGTTCGCCTGGAACCGGCTCTACCTTCGACAAGAAGTGGTCCCCCTCGTGGAGCGGGAGGCGAAACGCTTGCACCTCACGCCGACGGCAATGCTGGCGGAGATCGTAGAGGCGTGGGCGCGCGGCACCGGCCTCGATGCGCCGTGCACAGCTCCGGGGTGTACCCGGGCGGCCACGGCGTCCGGCCTCTGTCGGACGCACCAGCTTCAGCGCGAAAGGGGAGCGCCGCTCACGGCGATTCGCCCCAAGCAACACGAGACGCGAATTGGCTCGCTCCGGATGCCCGCGGAGGCCGTGGCGCGGCTCCGTCGAGAAGCCGGCCGGTCCGGCGTCACGCTTGCGGAATCTGTCCGCCGTGCGCTCGACGCTGCGCTACGCGACCCTGCTCGACTGACTCGTGTCACCGCGAGCGGCGGCCCCACGACGCGAATCGGCGCGCTCCCCATGCCAGCGGACCTCGCCGCACGGTTGACAGAAGTGGCGGGGTCGATTGGCGTGAGCGTGGCGGAGGTCGTGCGGCGGGCGATAGCCAGCCGTCGGCGCGCGTAGGTGCCCGGCCTTGAGCGTTTCGGGTCAAGCCGCTCGGTCGGTTGGCGGCGTCAGCTAGGCCGCGTCGTCTTCCGTCGAGCCGTCCACGCGGGTGGTGGTCGGGTTCGCTCGGTTGACCCGGTCGCGGAGCTCCTTGCCGGTGCGGAAGAGGAGGCCGCGCTTCGGCTTCACCGGGATGACCTGTCCGGTCTTGGGGTTACGCCCCTGGTAGCCCTCGTAGTGCTTCACGTGGAAGGCCCCAAGCCCGCGGATCTCGATGTTTTCTCCCCGGCAGAGCGCGTCCTTCATCGCCTCGAAGATCGTCTCGATCGTCGCTTCGGCCTGCTTCTGTGTGATCCCTCGTTTCGACACGAGGATGTTGATGAGGTCGCTCTTCAGCATCGCCGGGACGCTCCCTTGGCAGGTCGGCGAACCCGCCAGTGATCCTGGACACTTGCAGAATCCAGCGCCACATGCAAGCCGGCGCCTGCGACAAGCTGCCTCAATGCCTCAGGAATTTGGTGTAGGCGGCCGGAGCTCGAGGTCGGCGAGGTCCACCCAGCTCCAGGATTGCAACCGCTTCGAGGCGTCCACGTCCGCCTCGCGGAGCACGGTGTCGATGAGCGCCAGGTCCTGCCGTGGAAGTGACGGGTCCAGGCCCTCCGGCGAGCCGAGCGCCGTTCCCCACAGCGCGGCAGTCACCTGACCAAGCGTCAGCTGGGCCGGGTCCCGCGCCGGGCTCCATCCGGAGTGGCGCCCCTCGTGGACCAGCTCGGCGTCGCGGAGCGCCTCGAGGATGGGCTGCACCACGTCCTCGGGCAGCTCGATGTCGCGGGCGAGCGAGGACCGGTCCTGCGCGCCCTGCTTCTCGAGCCAGATCCGCGTGAGCCGCTGGACCACGCGGACCGCCGCCAGCTCCTTTCCGCGGGGGTGGCCGACCAGCACGGGCCAGAGGGACTGGAAGCGCGCGTTCTGCAGCGCGTACGCCAGGCGAGCACCCGCGAGCACCACGAGCCAGCTCAGGTACAGCCAGAGGAGGAAGAGGGGGATCGCTCCCAGCGAGCCGTAGAGCACGCCGTAGCGGAAGGTCTGCGCGGCGAAGCTGGCGTACCCCGCCCGGAGCGCCGTCCAGACGAGGCCGGCCACGGTCGCTCCGGTGAACGCGTACACCGCACGGACCCGGCAGTTGGGGGTGACGACGTAGAGCAGGGTGAGGGCGCCGATCGCGGTGAGGATCGCGACGACCGAGAGGATCTCCCCGCGGAAGGGGATGCCCGACTCGTCGAGGAAGCGGCGGAGCAAGGAGTTCGCCGAGACCGCGGTTCCGAGCAGCAGCGGGATGGTGATCAGCGCCGCCAGCCAGACCAGGACCCGCACCGCCCAGGGGCGGTTCTCCCGGACGCTCCACACCTCGTTGAGCGCGGCGTCGAACATCTTGATGAGCGGAACCGCCGCGATGACCAGCGCGATGAAGCCGACGCCGCCGGCCACGCGGGCCGAGGCGTCGGTGAGGATTCCGCGGAGCGTCGCGAGCGTGCTCTCCGCCAGGCCAGGCGAGAGGAGGCGGAGCACGAGGTGCTCCAGGCGCCGCTCGAAGCTCTCCTCGGCGAGCTGCCGCAGCAGGACCAGGCCCACCACCGCCATGGGGATGAGGGAGAAGATGCTCACGTAGGTGAGCGCCGCGGCGCGCAGGCCGAGGTGCTCGCCCCGGTAGCCCGAGAAGACGGCGCGGATGCGGCGCGCGGCCTCGGCCGACCTTCTCGGAGCGAGCGCCGCCGTCGTCACCGCCGGGTCCTCCCGGTGAGGCCACCCCCGAGCGCGAGGGAGGGCCGAGGATTCATCAGACGTCGGGGGCCTTGTCCGTGCCCGCGCTCGGTGGCGCAGCAGGCGCGGCCTGGCCTCCGCCTCCGCTCTCGCGACGCTCGCCTCGGTCGCCCCTGTCGCCCCGGTCGCGGTCCCGGTCACCCCGATCCCGGTCGCGGTCCCGATCGCGTCCACGGCGATTCCGCCCGCCGCGGTTGCCCCGGTCGCGATCGCGCTGCTGCTCGCGTTCGCGCGCCACCGGCTCACTGCGCTCCATCGGCTGGCCCATGCCCTCCGGCGCACGGAGATTCGACGAGGAGGAGGCCACCTTGTGGTCCTCCCCGTGTGCGCTGCGGCCGTAGAGGTCGTACTGCTCGCGGTGGTACTGGGTCTGCGGCCGCACCTGGATGGTCTTGTTGTAGCGGTCCATCAGGTGGCGGAGCTCCTGGCGTTCCTCGGCCTGGAGCAGGCGAGCCACCTCCGCGTTGCAGTTCACGACGAGCGTCGGGTCCCTGAAGTTCGGCGTCTCGCGCCGGATCTCGCGGAAGATCTCGTAGGCCACGGTGGTGGCGGTCTTCACGAAGCCTTGACCGCCGCAGTAGCCGCAGTCCTCGTGCAGCATCCGACCGATGGACTCGCGGACGCGCTTGCGGGTCATCTCGACGAGGCCGAGCTCGCTGATGCGGAGCACGTTCGTCTTCGCCTTGTCGCGGCCCAGCGCCTCCTGGAGCGACTTGAAGACCTTGTCCCGGTTCTGCGACTTCTCCATGTCGATGAAGTCGCAGATGATGATGCCGCCGATGTTGCGCAGCCGGAGCTGGTAGACGATCTCCTTGGCCGCCTCCATGTTGATCTTGGTGATCGTCTCCTCGAGGCTCTTCTTCCCGACATAGCGCCCGGAGTTGACGTCGATCGCGGTGAGCGCCTCCGCCTGGTCGATGATCAGGTAGCCGCCGCTCTTGAGCCACACCTTGCGCTGGGTGGCGCGGCGGATCTCCTGCTCGATGCCGTAGCTGTCGAAGATCGGCTCGTCGTTCTCATGGAGGACCACCCGCTGGGCGAGGGCCGGGTCCTGCGCGGTGACGAAGCCGAGGATGCGCTCGTACTCGTCGCGTTCGTCCACCACCAGCTTCTCCACGTCGGCGGCGAAGAGGTCGCGGGTGGCGCGGAGGATGAGATCCAGGTCGGGATGCATCAGCCCCGGCCCTCCGCGCTTCTCGTTCTTGCGCACCACCTGGTTCCAGATCTCGATCAGGAACCGGATGTCGCTCTCCAGCTTGGCCTGGGGAACGTTCTCCGCGACGGTGCGGACGATGAACCCGGTGCCGGGCGGGCGGAGGCGGTCGACGATCTCCCGGAGCCGGCGCCGCTCCTTCTCGTTGGAGATGCGGCGGCTGATGCCCACGTGGTCCACCGTGGGCATGAAGACCAGATGCCGGCCGGGGATGCTGATGTGCGAGGTGAGGCGAGCGCCCTTGCTTCCGATGGGGTCCTTGGAGATCTGGACCACCACCTCCTGGCCCACCTTGAGGAGGTCCTCGATCCGGACCTCCTTGCGCGGCCTCGGCCGATCGTCGCGGCGGTCGCCCTTGCCGTGCCCGTTCCGGCCGCGGTCGCGATCGCGGCCACGGTCCTGCTGGTGCCGCTCGCGGAGCTCGCGCGGGGCGCGTCGCTCACCCTGCTCCTTCCGGCGCTGCCGCTCCCGGGAGCCGTCCTGGGCGGTGGTGACGGCGAGCTCGGTTGCCGTCGCGGACGCCCCGTCCGGAGCGGGGAGAGGGACCACCGCCGGGTCTGGCGCGGGGAGGGGAACCGGAACGTCCGTCTGCCCCGTGGACGCCGGGGCGACGTCGGGCTGGGTCGCAGCCCCTGCGGTGGACGCGCCGGCGCGGGCGTCGAGGGCAACGCGGCCTTCGGGATCCTCGCTCGCCGCCGGGTGCTCGTGCGCCCCGAGGTCCGCCGGCACCAGCGGCTCGTCGGCGGTCCCGTCGAGGATCTCGGCCACCTCGTCCACGGCGATGTCGTCGGTCGCGTCGAGGACCGGTCCACCGCCCTCGTTGAACGCCTCCGCGTGCGCCGCCTCGTGCAGGGCGTCGGCGTGAGCGTCGACGTGCTCCACCTCGGCGTGGAGCGACGGTGTCTCGGCGGCGACGACCGGAGCGCCGTTGTCCTCGAGCTCGTCGGGGACCTCGGGGGCGTCCTCGTGCTCGCCTTCGGTCAGCTCGAACTGCGCGCGAGCGAAGTCGGGGTCGTAGACGACGTCGGAGACGTAGAGGAAGGCCGCCTTGTCCAGCCCGATGTCCACGAAGGCCGCCTGCATGCCCGGGAGCACCCGGACCACGCGGCCCTTGTAGATGTTGCCGACGACGCCCTTGTCCTTCTTACGCTCGAGATAGAACTCCGCGATGTGGCCATTCTCGACGAGCGCCACGCGCGTCTCGCGGCCGGCCGCGTTGATCAAGAGGATGCTGCCCATGGGGGGACCCCGTGCGCGCGCATCTGGACTCGCCGTCCGCCGGACGGGTAGCGGCGGAATCGAACGGTTCAGGAAGGCGCGTGAAGAGAGCGTCCCCTCGTGGACCCACCGGCGCGGACCGGCAGCCGCCTGGGCGGTGCACGGTCGTCGGGCGTGGGGGGTTCACGAGAGTCAGGACTCCCTCGAAGTGCTCTGGTGCTGCTTTCCCCGCGTCGGTAACCCCGGGTTGGGGGTCGCCGGGGTCATTGCCCTCGGCTGCCCGGAGGGGTTGCGCCGCACGTTGCGGCGTCCCAGGGACGCAGGTCCCGTCAAAAAATCCCTTTCAGTCCTGATACTTGCAGACAATCAGGCCCCGGCGCAAGCAATTCGACGAACCCCCCGATTTCCAGGGGGTGCGCTCGCTCCCCCCAGGCTCAGGCGTCGGCGATGGAGGGCTGCCGGCTTCCGGGGCGGGCGGGGCGAGCCCGGGTCTCGCGCTTGAGCCGGAGCGCGACCCAGCCCTCGGTGAGGGCCGCTCGCTTGTCGTCCACCAGCCCAAGGTCGAGCCCTGCCTGGCGCACCATGTCCTCGTCGAGGGCGCTGCCGCCCCCTTCCCAGGCCACCCAGATGCGCCCGGGCAGGGTGATGGAGCGGGCGAGGGCCGGGAGGCGGGCGAGCAGCTCGCCGGCGGTGCGAGTGAAGAACAGCACCACGTCGAGCCCGGTCTGGGCGGTGACGAGGAACTCCACGCCGTCGGGCAGCGGATTGAGCAGCACGACGAACCCCGGCGGTGGGTTCACCACGGAGACCTTCGAGCCGGCGCGGATGCCGAGCACTCCACAGAGGTCTCTCATCCGGTCATCCCCAGCTCGAATCCGCGGTCCAGCCCGGTGGGCGGCACCGCGCTCACCTGGACGTCGTCCACCCGCGCGGCAGGCGGTCCGTGGCGGCACCAGGCGACGAATGCCTGCAGCGCCTCGGGCGTGCCCTCTGCCCGGGCCTCCACGGTGCCGTCATGACGGTTGCGCACCCACCCGGAGACTCCCAGGCGCGTGGCCTCGGCGACGGCACCGACGCGGAAGGCGACGCCCTGCACGCGTCCCACGACAACCAGGTGAACCGCCGAGCGCCCCATGAAGGACGTCCTCTACGACGCCGTCGCCAGGAGATCCAGGAAGGCCCTCTCGTCGAGCACCTTCACCCCGAGCTCGGCCGCCTTCTTGAGCTTGCTCCCGGACTCCTCGCCGGCGACGACGAAGTCGGTCTTCCTCGAGACGCTGCCTGACACCTTGCCCCCGCGCCGCTCCACCTCCTCCTTGGCCTGCTCGCGGGTGAGGGCGGTCAGGCTCCCGGTGAGGACCACCGTCCTGCCGGCGAAGGGCCCCCGCGAGGTGTCCTCGGGGGGCTGGGGGCTCACCCCTGCGGCGAGCAGCGCCTCGACGCCCTCGCGGTTCTGGGGCGAGGAGAAGAACCCGGCGATGACCTTGGCCATCTCGGGACCCACGTCCTTGACCCGGGTCAGGGCATCGGCGTCGGCGTCGTACATCGCCCGGACGTCGCGGAAGTGGTCGGCGAGAGCGCGCCCGGTGGCGTCTCCGACGTGGCGGATGCCGAGCGCGTACAGGAAGCGGCGGAGCGGAGGGTGCTTGCTGCGCTCGAGCGCGTCGAGCAAGTTCTGGGCGCTCTTCTCTCCCATCCGCTCGAGTGCGGTGAGCGTGGCGAGATCGAGGCGGTAGAGGTCCGCGGCGCGCTTCACCAGGCCCGACTCCACGAGCTGCGCGGCGAGCTTGTCCCCCAACCCCTCGATGTCCATGCCCCCGCGACTGGCGAAGTGCTGCAGGCGGGCCTGGAGCTGGGCCGGACAGTCGAGCCCGGTGCAGCGGAGGATGGCGCCGTCCTCGTCCATCACCGCTGCGGCACCGCAGACCGGGCAGTGGTCGGGGAAGACGTACTCGGTCTCCGCGCCGGTGCGGACCGAGTCGATGACCTTGACGATTTCCGGGATGACGTCGCCCGCGCGCCGGACGAAGACCTGGTCCCCGACCCGCACGTCCTTGCGCTTCAGCTCCAGCGGGTTGTGGAGCGTGGCCCGGGAGACGGTCACCCCGCCCACCTGCACCGGGCTGAGGAAGGCGACCGGGGTCAGCGCGCCGGTTCGGCCCACGTTCACCTCGATGGACTCCACCTTCGTCCGGGCCTCCTCGGGAGCAAACTTGTAGGCCACGGCCCAGCGCGGGCTCTTGCTGACCTGCCCGAGCCGGCGGCGAGCGTCCTCGCCGTCGACCTTCACCACCATCCCGTCCACCTCGTAGGCGAGCGAGTGCCGGCGGGCGAGGAAGTCGGCGTGGCTCTGCCGCACCCCTTCCAGGCCGGTCACGCTGCGGTTCTCGGGGTTGACCGGGAAGCCCACCGTCTCGAGCCAGGCCAGCTTCTGCGTGTGGCGCTCGAAGGGCGCGGCGCCCGCCTCGGGGCCCCACCCGCCGAGCTCGTAGGCGAAGAAGGACAGCGGCCGGGAGGCGGTGATGCCCGGGTCCAGCTGACGGAGCGAGCCCGCCGCCGTGTTGCGGGGGTTCACGTAGAGGGGCTCCCCCTCCTGCTCGCGCCGTGCATTGAGGCGCGCGAAGTCCGCGCGGCGGAGGAAGACCTCGCCCCGCACCTCCACCCGCGCCGGGAGCGCCGGGCCCGACCCGGGGGTCTTGAGCGCCAGCGGCACCACCCGGATGGTGCGGAGGTTCGCGGTGACGTCCTCGCCGACCGAGCCGTCGCCCCGGGTCGCGCCCTCGACCAGCTGCCCATCCACGTAGACCAGCTCCACCGCGAGGCCGTCGAGCTTGGGCTCGCAGACGTACACGAGGTCGTCCGGGCCGAGCACCCGGTGGACCCGGGCATCGAACTCGACCAGCTCCTCGTCGGTGAAGGCGTTGGAGAGGCTCAGCATCGGGACCCGGTGGGTCACCGGCCGGAACCGCTCGGACGGAGCCCCGGCGACCCGCGCGGTGGGGGAGTCGGGGGTCCGGAGCGCCGGAAACTCGGTCTCGACGGCCTGGAGCTCACGGACCAGGGCGTCGTACTCGGCGTCGGTCACCTCCGGGTCATCCAGGACGTAGTAGCGGTGGTCTGCCCGAGCGATCTGCGCCTTCAGCGTGTCGGCTCGGGCTCGGGCAGTGTCGGCGTTCACGGATGAGGGTCGAGGGGTGCGCAGCTCTCACCAGGTCTTCTTGACACTGGGGAGGTCGGTCAATAACGTCCTTCTCACCCGTGGGTGACGTGGAAGTCCACCGTCCGCGGGCCCTCAACTCCGTACCCGGCCACCGCCTCCTGATGTGAGCGCCTCCCGCGACTGTCGGGGCGCCGGGCGGCTGTCGGGTCGGCAAGGTCCCCCCGCTCTTGGCGTGGGGAGCACGACGTCCCCCAATGCGCAAAGCCCGAACCAGCAAAGAGAAGCCCGCGGACCTCGAGGTCGCTCCCGAGGAGTCCTCCGAGTCCGCCCCCCGCCGCAAGGGTGGCCGTCGCCGACGTGACCCGGAGGCCGATGCCAACGGCGCGGAGGCCGGCGAGGAGCAGGCGCCCCTCCGGCCCGTCCTGACCGCCATCTCACGGCCGGTCCGGGACGACGACCTGAACGCCGTCCCCGAGGACCCCTCGGCGCCGCCGCTCATCGCCGAGCGGCCATCCGAGCCCTCCGAGCCCGGACCGTCGGTGGTGACCGGCCCGGACGGCACCCCGATGCAGGTGCTCCGCCTCAACGACCTGAAGCGGATGAAGATCACCGAGCTCTCCCACATGGCCCAGGACTTCGGGGTCGAGGGAACGCAGGGGCTCAAGAAGCAGGACCTCATCTTCGCGCTGCTCTCGGGCATCGCGGACAAGAAGTTCGAGGTGCACGCCGAGGGAGTGATGGAGCTGCAGTCCGACGGCTTCGGGTTCCTCCGCAGCGCGGACAGCGACTACCAGCCGAGTCCGGACGACATCTACGTGAGCCCGAGCCAGGTGCGGCGCTTCAGCCTGCGCCCGGGAGACACGGTCTACGGTCCCATCCGGCAGCCCCGCGAGGGCGAGCGGTTCTTCGCCCTGCAGAAGGTCGACAAGGTCAACTTCGTCGACCCGGGCAGCAACGAGGCCCGCGAGCGGATCCTCTTCGACAACCTCACTCCGCTCTACCCGACGCGGAAGCTGAACCTCGAGTTCGACGGGTCGGAGATGACGACCCGCATCATCGACCTCTTCACCCCCATCGGTCTCGGGCAGCGCTGCCTCATCGTCGCCCCGCCGAAGGCCGGCAAGACGGTCCTCCTCCAGAACATCGCCCACGCCATCGCCCAGAATCACCCCGAGATCTTCCTGATCGTGCTGCTCGTGGACGAGCGCCCGGAGGAAGTGACGGACATGGAGCGCAACGTCCGGGGCGAGGTGGTGAGCAGCACCTTCGACGAGCCGGCCACCCGTCACGTGCAGGTCGCGGAGATGGTGATCGACAAGGCGAAGCGCCTGGTGGAGCAGAAGCACGACGTGTGCATCCTGCTCGACTCGATCACCCGTCTGGCCCGCGCCTACAACACCGTCGTCCCGCCCTCGGGGAAGATCCTCTCCGGCGGCGTGGACTCGAACGCGCTCCACAAGCCGAAGCGCTTCTTCGGCGCGGCGCGCAACATCGAGGAAGGCGGCAGCCTGACCATCATCGGCACCGCGCTCATCGACACCGGCAGCCGGATGGACGAGGTCATCTTCGAGGAGTTCAAGGGAACTGGAAACTCGGAGATCGTCCTCGACCGGAAGCTGATGGAGAAGCGCATCTTCCCCTGTCTGGACATCAACAAGTCCGGAACGCGGAAGGAGGAGCTGCTCCTCAAGCCCGAGGACCTCATCCGGGTCACCGCGCTGCGGCAGGTCCTGCACCCCTTCACGCCCATCGACGCGATGGAGTTCGTTCTCAAGCACATGCGGCCCACCAAATCGAACGCGGACTTCCTGGGCTCGATGAACCGATGAAGATTCCTGCCGCGCCGCCCGTCAGCAGGGCGGACGACAGGAGGGCGTGGGGTCCATGAAGCGAAATGCGTGGGGAATCCTCGCCGGAGCTCTGCTCGGGCTGGCGGCGTGTGGCCCGATGGACGACGGCGGCGGCGGCGTGGTGGGGGACGTCTGCACTCCCGGTTCGTCGGACGAGTGCGTTCCCAACGGGTGCTGCGGGAACGGAACCGACGTGGTGAACGTCTCTCATGCTCCGAGCTGTCCGGCGCCCGCCGCGTGTCCGGCAGGCAGCCCCGACCCGAGCAACACGACCCTGCTGAACGGATGCGGGACCCCGTTCTGCGACAGCAGCGGTCACTGCGTGGTCGCCCGCCGCTGCTGAGCCTGGAGGCGGCTGAGCCTCAGCCCCCGAGCAGGTCCACCGGCACGGGCTGCGCCTTGCGGCGGACGAACTCGAAGCACGCGACGAGCACCGCGGCCACCGGGACGGCGAAGAGCGCGCCGACCAGGCCGTATGCGGTCTCGCCGGCGATGAGGGCGAACACCACCACCACCGGGTGCATCCGTGCGGCGTTGCCCATGATCTTGGGATTCAGGAAGTACGCCTCGAGGGCGTGGATGCCGATGATCCAGAACAGCATCCCGAACCCGGCCCGCCAGCTCTGGGCCAGCGCCATGATCACGATGGGGAACGAGCTGATGATGGTCCCGAAGATGGGGATCAGGCTGAAGAAGGTGGCGACGGTCGCCAGGAGAAAGGCGAACTTCACGCCGAAGAGCACGAGCCCGGCGAAGGTGAGGGCCCCGTTCACGATGCAGATGGTGACCTGGCCGCGGACGACGCCGGCGAGGCCGCGGTCGATCCGCCGGACCAGCGCGGAGGCGTCGGCGGCCCACTCCGGCGGGACCAGCGAGCGGAAGTAGGCGCGGATCCCCGCTGCGTCGATGGAGATGAAGGCGGCGACCATCAGCATCAGGAAGAGGGTGAAGACGCCCTTGAGCACCCCGCTGATCAGCGCCTGGGTGAACGCGACCAGCCTGGTGACGTTGGCGGTGGCGACCCCCGAGAAGCGACCGGCGGTGTCGTGGATGAGCCGCTCCAGGTCCATCGACAGGCTCCAGCTCGGCCGGCCGGTGTAGGCCTCCGCGGCGTCCGCGCCCTCGAGCGAGCGCGAGGAGAGCGCCACGGGCACCCCGTGCGAGTTGAGCCAGTCCTCCATCTGCCGGGCGATCTCCTGCACGCGCTCGGGCGTGAGTGACCGGGCGAACGCGAAGGCGTTGGAGGAGATGCGCACCAGCTCCCGGTACAGCTGGGGGATGATCGCGATGATGAACAGGTAGGTGAGGAGGAAGAAGACCGCGTAGATGAAGAGGATCGCCACCCAGCGGGGGATGACCCGGCCGAACGCCCTCTGACCGGTGAGCCAGTCGAGGAGCGGGGCCACCAGGTAGGCGATGAGCGCCGAGCCGGCGAACGGGACGATGGCCGCCGGAAAGACGATGGGGACCATTGCCAGCGCCGCCCAGAGGAGCACCAGGACGGTGGCACGGCGGCGGAAGGTGAGGGGCTGGGTGTCCGGCATCCGGGGCCGGCACGCTTGCCACAGGGTTGCCGGCCGTTCAATGCCGGAGCGAGCGAGGGTCCCCGCGGGCGAGTCCCCTGGCGACCGGGGCGGGGCGGGAGTACGTCCCCCCCATGGCGGACGGACGGTTGTGGATCGACGGCGCCTGGGTGCAGGGCGAGCACCTGGTGGAGGTCCGAGCCCCCTGGGACGGGCGGTTGATCCGCCGGGTGGCGCAGGCCTCTGCCGCGCAGGTGGAGCAGGCCCTGGCGGTGGCCTCCGGCGCACGGGAACGGCTGCAGCGGCAGAGCGCCGGGAAGCGGCGCGAGGTGCTCGAGGGCATCGTGGCGGGACTCCGGGCTCGCGCGGAGGAGCTGGCGCAGAGCATCTGCGACGAGGCAGGCAAGCCCATCACCTCGGCGCGGGTCGAGGTCCGTCGGGCCATCGAGGTGTTCCGGCTGGCGGCCGCCGAGCTGACGCGGTTCGGCGGCTCGATCGTCCCGGTGGACCTGACCGAGGGAACCGAGGGCGTGGAGTGCGAGGTCCGGCGCTTCCCGGCGGGGGTGGTGGTGGGGATCGTCCCCTTCAACTTCCCGCTCAACCTCGGGGTGCACAAGGTGGCCCCGGCGCTGGCGGTGGGCGCGCCGATCATCGTCAAGCCGCCGCCGCAGGCGCCTTCCGCGCAGCTGCTCCTCGCGGAGATCGCCCAGCAGGCCGGGGCGGAGGGAGCGGCCTTCCAGGTCGTCACCTGCGACAACGCGGTCGCCGAGCGGCTGGCCACCGATCCACGGGTTCGCATCCTCTCCTTCACCGGAAGCGCGACCGTGGGCTGGTCCCTGAAGCAGAAGGCGCCGGGCCGGGTCCTGCTGGAGCTGGGCGGGAACGCCGCGGCACTCGTCGGCGCCGACGCCGATCTGGACTGGGCCGCCGAACGCTGCGTGGCCGCTGGCTTCGGATACGCCGGGCAGGTGTGCATCAAGGTTCAGCGCGTCCTGGTGGAGGCGCCGGCCCACGCTGCCTTCGTGGAGAAGCTGCTGGCGAGGACGAAGGCAGTGCCGGTCGGGAACCCTTCCGACGAGAGGACAGTCTGCGGACCGGTCATCGACGACCGATCCGCGGCCCGCATCACCGAGTGGGTGGACGAGGCGGTGGGCGGAGGGGCGCGGGTGCTCGCCGGCCACCGGCGCGAGGGCCGGATGCTCCAGCCGACGGTGCTCGCGGACGTGCCGGCGGAGGCGAAGGCGGCGCGGGAGGAGATCTTCGGCCCGGTGGTCGCGGTCTGGCGGGTCGCGGACTGGGAGGAGGGTCTGAGGGCGGTGAACGCGGGCCAGTACGGGTTGCAGGCCGGAGTGTTCACCCGTGACCTCGAGCGAGTGCGGCGCGCGTTCCACGGGCTCGAGGTGGGCGGGGTCATCGTCAACGACGCGCCCAGCCTCCGGAGCGACAACATGCCCTACGGCGGCGTGAAGCGGAGCGGACTCGGCCGCGAGGGCGTGCGCTACGCGATGGACGAGTTCACCGAGGAACGGGTGCTGGTCACCCGGAACCGCTGAGCAAACGATGGCGACCTACCGGTGTCCGAGCTGTGGCGCGTTCAACCGGGTCGGGTCGGGGAGCGGGACGCCGGTGTGCGGGCGCTGCAAGGAGCCGCTGTCCACCACCGGGGCGCCGCAGGACGTGGACTCCGCCGGGCTCGCCCGGGCCATCGCGTCCTCGCCGGTGCCGGTGCTGGTGGACTTCTGGGCGCCGTGGTGTGGGCCCTGCCGTGTGGCAGGGCCGATCTTCGACCAGGTGGCGCGCCGGGTGGCAGGCGATGCGGTGGTGCTCAAGGTCGACACGGAGCGGAATCCCGACGCCGGGTCGCAGCACGGGATCCGCGCCATTCCCACCGCGGTGCTCTTCCGCGAGGGCAGGGAGCAGGAGCGGCGCATGGGAGTGCAGCCGGCGCCGGCGCTCGAGTCGTGGATCCGCAGCGCGGCCGGAGCGGGCTGAGCCGCGCCAGGTCGGCCCGACCCGACACCCCGGCACTGAGGAAGGCGCTCGAGAGTTAGGAGTACGAATCTCCGCTCCGTCCCGATCGATGTGACCCCGAGGGTCAGGCCCCGGGCGGCGCCGGTCTCGACGCCGCCCTCATCGCCGAGCCGCGGAACGGCGCTCCCAGCATCGGACCGAGGATGCAGAGGTTGAGGAGCCCCGCGGTGATCGGAAGGATGCCGAACAGCGCGAGCACCGTGCCGCCGACGCCCTGGATGACGGACAGCCCGAGGTAGATCAGCACCGCCCCGAAGACGACCCTGAGACCGCGGCCGAGCGGGGTGGCCATGAAGACGGCAAGGGCCATGTGGAACCTCCGCGCCTTCCCGGCGCCGGCAGAGCGTGCCACGTCGCGTTCCTGCCGCACAGAAAAAGGGCACGGGACGCCTCGCGATGGCGGGAGTCCCGCCCCACGAGGGCACGGCGTCGTCAGGGCCTCGCAGACAGCGGGCTTGGTCGATCGTCAGGGACCGGCACCGGCGCGACCGTCGGCCCGAGCCTGAAGCGCCGGGCGAGCACCGTGTAGAGGACGGGAACGGCGATGCGGGAGAGCACCGTCGCCGCCACTTCGCCGGCCATCATGCTGATCGCCAGGCCCTGGAAGATCGGGTCGGCCAGCATCACCGCGCTGCCCACGACCACCGCGGCCGCGGTGAGCAGCATCGGCCGGAAGCGCACCACGCCCGCCTCCTCCACCGCGGTCTCCAGGGGTACTCCCTCGGAAATTTTGAGGTGGATGAAGTCCACGAGAATGATGCTGTTCCGCACGATGATCCCCGCGCCGGCGATGAAGCCGATCATGCTGGTCGCGGTGAAGAACGCTCCGAGCAACCCGTGCGCCGGGAGGATGCCGATCAGGCTGAGCGGGATCGGCAGCAGGACCACGAAGGGGATGACGAGGCTGCCGAACCAGCCGACGACCAGCAGGTAGATCAGGACGAGCACTGCGGCGAAGGCCAGCCCGAGGTCCCGGAACACCTCGAGGGTGATGTGCCACTCGCCGTCCCACTTCATCGACAGCCGCTCGGTGTCTGGAGGCATCGAGAGGCCATGCCGCGGGACGGGCTCGCCCTGCGGTGCAAGCGCGTCCAGCTTCCGGTTCAGCGCGATGAGTGCGTAGACCGGGCTCTCCTCGCTGCCCGACAGCTCGGCGAGGACGTAGCTGACCGGCAGGAGGTTCTTGTGGAACCGCGGCGCGCCGCTCTCCTCGACCGGATGAACGAGCGTCTCCAGCGGGACGGCCCCGCGGTCGCCCTGCACCGGGATCTGCAGCAGGCCGGCGAGCCGGGCGCGTTGGGCCGGCGCGAGCCCGAGGACGATCGGGATGCGCGTCGTTCCCCGATCGGCCCGAAGCGTGCCCAGCTCCATGCCCGGCTGGGTCAGCGCGAGCGCCTCCACCACCGCGGCGGGATTCACGCCCTGCAGCGCGGCCCGCTCGCGGTCCACCCGGAGCTCGGTCCGGGGCGTCACCGTCTCCAGTGACGAGTCGACGTCCACCACCCCCGGGGTCGAGCGGAAGGCGTCGCGCACCTGGGCCGCGTACCCGTCACGGGCGGCGGTGCTCGGCCCGTAGATCTCGGCCACCAGCGTGGCCAGGACCGGAGGGCCGGGCGGGATCTCCACCAGCCGGAGCCTCGCGCCGAGCGGAGCGGTGATCGCGGTCAGCTTGGGCCGGACCACGGTGGCGATCTCGTGGCTGGACCGCTTCCGGGCGTGCTTTCCCACCAGCTGCACCGCGAGGTCCACCTGCTCGGGTGCGCCGCGCAGAAAGGTGTGGCGCACCATCCCCACGAAGGTCATCGGGGTCGGGGTGAGCGAGTGCACCTGGACCCCCTCGACGTCCGGGTCCCCGAGCAGCACCCGGCCCAGCTGCTGCCCGACGGCGAGCGACTGCTCCCGCGGCGCGCCCGCGGGAAGGTCCACGAACACCTGGAACTCGGACTTGTTGTCGAAGGGGAGCATCTTCACCCGGACGAAGCCCACGCCCACCAGCGCAACGGCGCCGGCGAAGAGCGCGAGGATCAGCCCGAGGAACCCGAGCCGGGCCCGCCCCGAGGTCAGCAGGCTCCGCATGATCCGCCGGTACGTCCGGGTGGACGAGGTCTCCCGTCCCTCGGCGCCCCGCCGGTGGTCGTGCCCCAGCAGCCGGAGCGCCGCCCAGGGAGCGACGACGAACGCCACGGCGAGCGAGAACAACATCGCCAGGCTGCCGCCCACCGGGATGGGGCGCATGTACGGCCCCATCAGCCCCCGGACGAAGCCCATCGGGAGGATCGCGGCGATGACCGCGAAGGTGGCCAGGATGGTGGGGTTCCCGACCTCGTCCACTGCATCCAGCACGGTTCGAACGATGCCCTTCCTTCGCTCGGGGTCGAAGAGGTGCCGGTGCACGTTCTCCACGACCACGATCGCGTCGTCCACGAGGATGCCGATGGAGAAGATGAGCGCGAAGAGGGTGATGCGGTTGAGCGTGTTCCCCAGCAGCTGGTTGATGAGCAGCGTGAGGGAGAGCGTCACCGGGATGGCGATGCCGACCACCAGCGCCGAGCGCCAGCCCATCGTGAAGCCGACCAGCGCCACCACCGACAGCGTGGCGATGAGGAGATGGCGGATCAGCTCGTCGGAGCGCTCGCGCGCGGTCTCGCCCGAGTTCCGGGTCAGCTCGACCTGGACCGTGGCCGGAACGAGCCCCCCGCGGAGCGCGGCGAGCCGGGTCTTCACCTGATCCGCCAGCAGGGTGGCGTTGGCGCCGCGCCGCTTGGCCACGTCCACCGAGACGGCCTGCTCGAAGCCCGGGTGCCGCCGGCTCGCCGTCAGGACCACCGCCGGATCGCGCTCCGGTCCGTCGACGACCTGCGCCACGTCCCCGAGCAGGATCGGCCGACCGCCGCGGCGGGCGACCACCAGGCGCCGCAGGTCGTCGGCACCGTTCACCGCGCTGCTGGCCGAGAGCTCCACTCGCCGGTCCCCGTCGACCAGGCTCCCCGCGCTCGCCTCGGCGTCGGCGGAGTGCACCGCCTGGTGAATTTCGCCCAGCGAGACGTCCAGCTCGCGGAGGCGCCGCGGATCCGGCTCGATCCGCACCACCCGGCGCGCGCCGCCGAGGACCTGGACCTGCGCGGCCTCGGGGATGGTCGCGAGCTCGCGCGCCACCTCCTGGCCGAGCTGGCGGAGGACCCCCGGCGCCGGATCGCCGCCGTGCAGGGTGACGGTCACGACCGGGACGTCGTCGATCGAGACCAGCGTCACCGCCGGGCGACCGGCGCGCGGTGGGAAGAGCTCGGGGTGCGCGTCGATCTCCTGGCGCACCTTCACCAGGCTCGGCTCGAGCGGCTCGTTCACCCGGAACCGGGCGGTCAGCAGCGCGCCGTCGCGGGCGCTGGTCGAGTAGACGTACTCGACGCCGGGGATGCCCCACAGTCGGTGCTCGAGGCCGGTCGTGACCTCGGCCTCGACCTCCGCCGGCGTCGCGCCGGGCACCGGAACGAAGACGTCCACCATCGGGACGATGATCTGCGGTTCCTCCTCGCGTGGTGTGGTGAGCACCGAGACGACGCCGAGCACGACAGCGGCGACGATGCCGAGCGGGGTCAGCGGGGAGTTGACGGTCCTCGCCGCGATCCGGCCGGCGAGGCCCGGACGCCTCTCAGTCACCGGCGACCTCCACCCGCTGGCCGTCGTGGACGTTCCCCGGCGCATCGATGACCCGCTCGCCCGCGGCCAGCCCGGCCAGCACCGGGAGATGATCTCCCTCCGCTTCACCGAGCCGCAGCCAGCGCAGCGCCGCCCGGCCACCGGTGACGACGAACACGCCACTCAGGTCTCCGCGCTGCACCACCGCCGACCTCGGCACCGCGCGGCGTGGTCCTCCGGTCCCCTTGACCCCGATGCGGCCGAAGTCGCCGCTCCGCAGCGCCGGGGCGTCCTTCCCCGCCCGGGCGCGGAACGCGCTCCGGTGGGAGAGCGGATCGCCGCCCGGGGAGAGCGCGACGAGCGTCGCCGTTCCCTGGACGTCGCCCACGCGGAACGGAACCTCGGCGCCGACCGCGACGCCCGCCGCCTCCACCTCGGAGAGGGTTCCGGTGAGCTCCACCACCGTTCCGTCCAGCTCGAGGAGTGGCGCGCCGGGAGACACGAGCTGTCCCCGGCTCACCCACTTCCGCTGCACCACGGCGTCGAACGGAGCGCGGAGCACGGTGTCGGCGAGCGTGGCGCGAGCGGCCTCGACCCGGGCGAGGGCATCCGCGCGGGCGGTCGTCGCGGCGTCGACCTCGGTGGCCGTGGCGGCGTTCGCCGAGCGGAGTGCCTGGATGCGCTTGACCTGGGCCTCGGCGACCTCCCGCTGGCTCTCGGCCGCCTTGACGGCCGCGCGAACGTCGTCGTCCGACAGGCGGACCAGGACGTCGCCGCGCTTGACCCGCGCGCCCTCGGCGACCGAGAGCTGGGCGATGCGCGCCGAGACGCGCGTGGCGAGCACCGCGTGGTCCACCGCGGTCACCGTGGCCGGGACCCAGGTGCGCTCGCCCAGCTCGTCGGCCGGAACCAGCTTCACCTTCGCGGGGGGAAGCTCGGGAGCGGCGGTGGGAGCGCTCCCGCTGCAGGCGGCGGCGAGGAGGACCAGGGCCCCGAGGCTCCTCACGGGCGAACTCCCTCGACCGGCTGCCCGGAGGCGTGCTCCAGCTCGGCGCGCGCGAGCCTGGCCTGGAGAGCGCTCCGGAGAAGCAGCGCCCGTGCCGAGGTCAGGCCCGTCTCGGCATCGAGCAGCTCGGTGAGCGGGACGAGGCCCTGCCGGTGCCGGGCGCGTCGCAGATCGCGCGCCTCCTCCGAGGCGCTGACCGCGGTCCGTGCCGCCTCCAGCGCCGTCGCCGACGCCGCGACCGATGCGCGCGCCTCCTCGAGCTGTGCGCCGAGCGCGCGTTCCTGGCCGATGCGCCGTGCCTCGGCCGCGGCCCGGGCAGCGTCCGCGGCGTCCGCCGTCTTGAACGCCGCGACCGAGCCACGCCACCTCATGATGAGAAGCCCCATCCCCCAGGTGTTTCCCTCCGAGAGCGAGGCCCGCTCCGTGGCCACTCCCCCCTGGAGGACGAGCGTGGGCCAGAGGCGACCATGCGCCTCGTCGGAGGCGGCGCTCTGGGCCTCCACCCCGGCGCGCGCGGCGCGGAGCTCGGGGCGTTCCTCGACCTCGGCGGACAGCGGCGTGTCGGGCGGCACGAGCGGGGTCACCAGGCTGCCCCCCGGCGGCTCCTGACCGACGACGAGGATGAAGCCCGTGCGCGCCTGGGCAAGCTGGCGGACCGCCGCCGCGCGTTCGGCCTCGGCCTGCGCGCGGAACGCCGTGCTCCGCGAGCCCTCCGACTGGAGCAGGACCTCCTGGGCGACGCGCGCCTTCACGAAAGTCTCGGTGTCGCGAGCGGTCCGGAGGGCGTCGTCGGCGTAGGCGAGCGCCTCCTCGGCGGCGCGCACCGAGAAGTACGCACGCACCGCATCGAGCGCGACCTGGCGCTGCGTCGCGACGCGGCCGGCCTCCTCCGACTCGGCGCCGGCGTGCGCGCGCCTGCGGGCAGCCCAGAGCGCGGCGTCGACGAGCGGCTGCTCGATGACCGCGGAGAGCCCGAGGCTCCCCCGCGCCTCGGGCGTGTTGAGCCGGGCCGGGTCGAAGTCCGCCGCGGTGATCTTCCCCTGATCGAGGAGCAGGGCGAAGGTGTGCGAGGGCTGGGAGGTGACCGTGCCCTGCGCGCCGAGGACGAGGGTGGGCCCGAGCGCCCAGTCCGCAGCCTCGGCGCCCCGCGCGGCGGAGGTGGCCTGGGCCGAGGACGCCTGGAGGCGCGCGTCGTGGGCCCAGGCAGCGCGGATGGCATCGGAGACCGTGAGCTCGGGGGCGGCCCGCGCCCCGGGAGCGCCCCACAGAAAGCCCGCGAGCACGATTCCGGACGCAGCGTGTCGTAAGTTCATGGAGTGCCTGCCGAGAGCCGCGACCGGCTCCGCGAGGGTCTTCGCTGCTCTACACGCCGAGAGGCATCCGACGCCACCCCGGTGATCTCACCCGGGCGGTTCCGCTAGGAACGGGCCCCTGCCCTGGAGGAAGCGTGAGAACAGCGGTCGTGGTTACCGTGCTCGCGATGTCCGGCCTGGCCTCGGCGGAGGAGGGGATGTGGACCTTCGATCGGTTCCCCTCCGCGAAGGTCAAGGCGAAGTACGGCTTCGCGCCGGACGCCAAGTGGCTCGAGCACGTCCGGCTGGCCTCGGTCCGCACCAAGGAATGCTCGGCCGGGTTCGTCTCGGCGAGCGGGCTGCTGGTCACCAATCACCACTGCGCCAGCGATTGTGCCGAGGACCTCTCCACCTCCGGACGCGATCTGGTGAAGGACGGCTTTCTCGCCCAGAGACAGGAGGACGAGCTGCGCTGCCCGGGCGAGCACGTCGATCAGCTGGTCGAGATCACGGACGTCACGGGACGGATCGGCACGGCCACGCGAGGCAAGACGGGTGACGCGCTCGCCTCCGCGCTCCGGGCCGAGACCGGCGCCATCGAGAAAGCGTGCCAGGTCGACGCACGGACGCGCTGCCAGGTGGTCAGCCTGTATCGAGGCGGCCTCTACCATCTCTATCGCTACCGGCGGTGGACCGACGTGCGGCTGGTGTTCCTCCCCGAGGACTCCATCTCCAACTTCGGCGGCGACCCCGACAACTACGAGTTCCCGCGCTGGGCTCTCGACGTGGCCTTCCTCCGCGTCCACGACGACGGCAAGCCGGCTGCGACGCCCGAGTACTTCCGCTGGTCGGCCACCGGGGCGAGCGAGGGAGACCTGGTCTTCATGTCCGGCGACCCAGGGAAGACGCAGCGCCTCCTCACCGTGGCCCAGCTCCGGTACCAGCGCGACGTGGTCATCCCCGAATCGGGGCTGCGGCTGGCCGAGCTGCGCGGGTACCTTCAGGGATTCCGCCAGCGCGGACCGGAGCAGGCGCGGATCGCGCTCGGGACGCTGCAGTCCGTGGAGAACAACCTGAAGCGCGCGAAGGGCCAGTGGCGGGTCCTCTCCGACCCGACGTTCATGGCCGAGAAGGAGCGCGCCGAGAAGGCGCTCCGGGCGCGCGTGAGCGCCGGTCCGCGCCAGAAGTCTTCCCGCGCGTGGGACGAGATCGAACGGGCGACCGGCGAGTACCTCGGCTTCCGGAGCGAGCTCCGGTATCTCGAGGACTCCGGCGAGCTCGCAAGCCCCGTCGACGAAGCGCCCTGGGCGTTCGACTCGCAGCTCTTCCGGAAGGCCCGCCAGCTCGTGCGTGCGCGCACCGAGCGAAAGCTTCCCTCCGAGCAGCGACTGCGCGAGTTCCAGGACGCGAGTCTCCCCGCTCTGACCGAGGGCCTCTTCTCCACCGCGCCCGTCCACGCCGAGCTGGAGAGCGCCACCCTGGGGTGGTCGCTGACCAGGATGCGTGCGGAGCTCCGGCCCGAGCACCCCATCGTCCAGAAGCTCCTGTCCCGGGAAACCCCCGAGGACCTGGCCGCCCGGGTGGTCGGAGGGACGAAGCTGGCGGACCCGGGGGTGCGGAAGCGCCTCTGGGAGGACGCGGCTGCCCTGGACTCGGCGATGGCAACCGACCCGATGCTCCAGCTCGCCGCTGCGGTCGACGAGGAGGCCCGCGCCGTCCGGAAGCGCTTCGAGGTGCTCGATGCGACCCTGAAGAGCAACGGCGAGCTGATCGCGCACGCGCGGTTCCAGGTTCTGGGGACCGCGGTCTACCCGGATGCGACGTTCACCCCGCGGCTCTCCTACGGGACGATCCGCGGCTACGAGCTGCCCGGTCGGACCATCCCCTGGCGCACCGAGCTCGCGGGACTGTGGACGCGAGCGACCGGACGTCCCCCGTTCGCGCTTCCCCCGTCGTGGCTCACCGCCCGGGGGAAGATGCCGGACTCGCTTCCGTTCAACGTGGTGGGAACCCCCGACTCGGTGGGCGGCAACTCGGGGTCCCCGATCATCGACCGGAAGGGCGAGCTGGTGGCGCTCAACTTCGACCAGAACTCCTTCGGGACGGCCACGCCCTTCGGCTACGACGAGTCCCGCCGCCGCGCGGTCTTCCTCCACAGCGAGCTCATCCTCCGCGCGCTCGCGACCGTCTACAGCGCACAGCGGATCGTCGACGAGATCCGCCCGCGCTGAGGTGGCTGCTCACTCCACCGAAGGACGCAGCGCCCTCGGCCAGAAGGCGTAGGCCCAGGCCGGAAGGAAGAGCACGGCCTCGGTGAGCAGCACCGAGAGCCCGCGTGCGCTCAGCATGTGGGCGCCGAGCGGCGTCACGGGAATGAATTCCCAGGGGAGAAAGTAGCGCCGGGTGTCGACCGGCCAGAAGAACTCCACCCCCAGGCCACCGGTTGTCATCGCGTCTAGGACGCCGTGGCTCGCGACGACGAGCGTGGCGAGAGCCGCATCGAGCAAGACGGGCCGGCCTCGAATCCGGAGCGCGACCACCACGACGAGGCCGACGAGCACCGCGAACAGCAGCGAGTGCGTCATGCCCCGGTGGCCGAACGGGTTCGCGTAGGGAATCCCGACCATGAAGGCGACCAAGTCGGCATCGGGCAGGACCGACAGCGCGGACAGGCCCAGCATCGAGAGCGCAAGCGGAGGGGCTCCGGGCCGCGAATCGCGCCAGCGCGCCGCCACGACTCCGACCGCGACGTGCCCGAGGGTCGCCATGAGGTCACCCTCGGCGTTCGGACGCCGCGTCAGTCAACACGCGTCGGCCGACCGGGCAAGGCCGGACTCGAGTCGATCCACGAGGCGCAGGAGCGCGTGCCGGTCGATCCGACCCTCGGTGGCCTCGGACAGGGCGGAGAGCTGCTCGAGCACCCAGCGAGAGACGAGGAGCAGCAAGGGGCGCTCACGATCGGTGATCCCGGCCTCCTGGTAGCGCCGGTTCCGCATGAAGTCGTCGTAGGCCTCGTGCTCCCGCTCGAGGTCCCACCGGCTGAGCTTGAGCGCCACTGCGAGGACCGCGGGGGATGGAGGCGGGGCATCCGGCGCGAGGAGCTCCGCGATTCCCGCTCCAGTGTCCTGGTCGACTTCCTGGATGGGCAGCGGCCACTGCCGAAGCTCGACGAGGAGCAGCTTCGCCGCCTCGTCCAGGAGGTGCTCCTGGAGGCTGACGGGCTTCTGCTCGAGAATCCGCTCCCAGCGATCGCTCACGGCGCGCCTCTCCTCCAGCCCTCGAGCTTCGCATGTCTCGCTTCCAGAGGAAGGGGATGGTGCTACGACCCGATCCGCGTGGTGACCGAGCCCGACTCCTACGAGGAAGCCTGGAGGAGCCTCCATCGCCGGCGGGTCATGTGCTTGTGCTTGCTCCTCGCGCTCGTCCCGCTGCTTCTTCTCAACCGAGCGATGCGGTCGGCCGCGTACGTCCCCTGGTTCGGCTGGATGTGGTTCGGCTGGTTTCTCGCGTTCCTCGGGGCGACCTCCTGGCTCGACTCGTTCCGGTGCCCGCGCTGCCAGCAGTGGTTCGCCCGGACCTGGTGGCGGAGGAAGTTCCTCACCGGGAGGTGCGTTCATTGCGGCCTCCTCCAGGGCGCCCGGCCCGACGCCGCGCGCTGAGGTCGCTCACCAGGTCCTCTGCGAGGGTCAGCGCGGAGCCGTGCGGCTCCGACCGCGTGCCCTCGCCGCCCGGGTTTCGCGGAGCAGGTTCAGCAGCACGAGCGCGAGGAGTGCGCGTCCGTCGCCGGCGCCCGCTGTCGTGCAGCCCCCGCTGATCGCCAGGTCGCGCGCATCGGGCGGACCGTCCGAGGGGACCGCACCGCCGTCGCCGCTGCCGCCGTCCGCACCCGACGGAGACCCAGCGTCCGGCGCTCCTCCTCCCGCATCCGGCCCCCCGTCTGGCGGCGCATTCCCGACCCCGCCGTCTTCCACCGCGTCGATCTGCTGCTGGATCCAGCGCGCCTGGGTGTCCACCCGGGCCAGTCCGCCGGAGCCACCACAGCCTTGTGCATTCACGGTGTGCCAGCTGACCACGCCGGCGATGACGTCCCGTCCCTGGCCGGCATCGAGGAGCCCCGGACCGCCCGAGTCACCGGCGCAGATGGCCGGGCCGACGAGGAGGTAGCTCGGATCGATGCCGGTGATCGGGACGGTGACCTGCATCTTGCTGAACTCGGTCATCGCGGGGCTCGTCGCGCCGAACCCCACGATGCGCAGCGGTTCACCCGCGACGCCGCCGTCCAGCTCAGCCGTCTGGATGGCGAAGGGCTTCACCTCCACCGGGGTCTCCAGAACGACGATCCCGATGTCCATGTTCGGGTACGCGCCGCTGACGTACTGCGGATGGGGATAGCTCCGCTCCACCACGACGATCGTGCCGCCATCGAGGTAGGACGATCCGAAGTAGGCGAACCGCCTCGGCTCGCCCTGCGGGTCGACGCAGTGGCCGCACGTCAGGATCACCCGGGGAGAGATGAGCGCTCCGGTCGACCAGCCTCCTCCTCCACCCAGGAGGACGGTGGCAGGATCGCCCGGGTCGAACGTGCCGTTCATGATCGGCTGAGCGGTGACGCCGGGGCGCCGTTCGCCGACGTCTCCTCCGGGACCGCAGCCGATGCAGACGGCGAGCAGCAGACCCATCGGGACACGACGGTTCGGTCGCGAGGTCATCGCATGCACTCCTGCCTCGGGTGGGTTTGACCGCCGGGCGGCGAATGCAAGAAGAGGGACAGCGTTGGCGCCGGGGAAGACCTCAGGCGGGACGAGCACATCGCCCGCGCCGGTCGCCGGGGCGTGCACGAACCTTTTGCGGGGTGAAAAGTTTGCGACGCGCCGGCGGCCCGGCCCGGGCCGCTCCGCTACTCGGGGAGGATTCCTGCCTTCCTGAGGTCAGCCGCGACGGTTGCAGCGATGTCGTCCGCGAAGGCGCCCGGGTCGGTCCGCCGGGTGCTGGTGCGCATCGCCCACATCGCCTTGTCGTCCGGCAGCGCCCAGAGCACCGTCTCGCCGACGTAGCGGTTTTCCTCGGTGGTGTACTCGGCGAAGGTCAGCGGCGCGGACCAGTACTCGTAGAAGCCCGCCGCATCCCAGCCCGAGGAAACCGCCCCGCCCACCACCACCGGGTTGACCTGCTCCTTGTTGAAGCTCTGGATGGTCTTGCTGATCAGCGCGCCCTGGACCCCCTTCGCCTGGACACGGCGAAGGATCTCGTCCCTGCCCGGATACTCGTCGTAGGCCACGAACTGGTAGCCGGGGATCGCGTCCAGCCCGCGTTTCCGGAGGGCGTCGGTCAGCTGCTGCTCGAACTCGATCCGTCCCGTCGGGTATCCGGTGGAGGCGAAGACGGCGAAGCTCTGGATCTTCCGCGCCGGAAAGGCGGGGTTCGACCAGGTGGACTCCACCTTCGTCGAGGCGCAGCTGGTGACCGAGAGCAGCAGGGCGGCGAGCAGGAAGCGCATTCGATGTCGATCCAGGGAGGCGTGTTTCCGTTTCCACCACGTCACGTGCGCAGCGCTTGCGCAGCTTGCCCGTGACGAGGGACACATTCCAGCATGTCCGACGCACGCAGCCTGACGCCCAGGCTCCCCGAGGCGAAGCTCCTGATCGACGGCGAGTCGGTCGCTCCCCTCGACGGAGGCACCGTCCCGGTCACCAATCCCGCGACCGGCGAGACGTTCTTCCAGGCTCCCGCCGCCGGACCGGCCGACGTCGACCGCGCCGTCCAGGCCGCGCGCCGGGCCTTCGAGTCCGGCCCCTGGTCGCGGATGAATCCCGGCGCCCGGGGGAAGCTGATCCGCAAGCTCGCCGACGCGCTCTGGGAGCGCCGGGAGGAGTTCGCCCTCGTCGCCTCGCTGGAGAACGGCAAGACCTTCAAGGAGGCCGTCCGCGGCGACGTCGCCCCGGGGAGCGCCACGCTGGCCTACGCCTCGGAGTGGCCGAACAAGCTGACCGGTGAGGTGCTCCCGGTCGACGGCAGCTTTCATACCTATGTCCTGCGCGAGCCCATCGGCGTCGTCGCCGCCATCGTTCCCTGGAACTACGCCACCTGCCTCGCCTGCTGGAAGCTCGGCCCTGCGCTGGCCACCGGCTGCACCGTCATCCTCAAGCCCAGCGAGCTCACTCCGCTCACCGGGATGAAGCTCGGCGAGCTGGCCCGCGAGGTGGGCTTCCCGCCCGGAGTGCTCAACGTGCTCCCTGGGTACGGCGCCCCGACGGGCGAGGCGCTGGCCCGGCACCCTGGGGTGGACAAGATCGCCTTCACCGGCTCGGTGCGCACCGCGCGTCGACTGCTCCACGCCTCGGCGGACACCAATCTGAAGAAGCTGACCCTCGAGCTCGGAGGCAAGAGCCCCCAGGTCGTCTTCGCCGACGCCGACATGACCAGGGCGGTCGAAGCGTGCTTCTGGGGAATCTTCGGGAACAAGGGCGAGGTCTGCAACGCCGGGAGCAGGGTCCTCGTGCACGGCAAGGCGCACGACGCGTTCGTGGAGAAGCTGGTCAAGCGCGCCCGGGAGATGGTGGTCGGCGATCCCCTCGACGACCGCACCGAGATGGGCGCGCAGGTGAGCCAGCCGCAGCTGGAGACCGTCCTCCGCTACATCGAGTCGGGGAAGAGCGAGGGCGCAACCCTGGCCTGTGGTGGCGAGCGCGACCAGGAGGGCGTGAAGGCGAAGGGCAACTTCCTCCAGCCCACCGTCTTCACCGACGTACAATCCCACATGCGCATCGCTCAGGAGGAGATCTTCGGGCCCGTGCTCTCGGTGATGCGTTTCGACGACGAGGGCCAGGCGCTGCGCCTCGCGAACGGGACGAGCTACGGCCTCGCCGCGAGCATCTGGACCCGCGACGTGGCGCGCGCCCACGCGCTGGCACGGCGGATCCAGGCCGGCGTGGTGTGGATCAACTGCTTCAACGAGTTCGACGACGCCGCGCCCTTCGGCGGGTACAAGGAGTCCGGCTGGGGCCGGGACCTGTCCGCGCACGCGCTCGAGAACTACACGCAGCTGAAGACGGTCTGGACGCAACTACCGGAGGTCTGAGCGATGCCCCGAACCGGAGCCCGAGTCCGCCGCCCGCCCGCGCGCGCGCCGAAGCAGGTCCGGGGGAAACCGGACCCGGTGGAGGCCGCGCTGCGCTGGCTGGAGGAGAAGGGCGCCAGGCAGGTGAAGATCGCCGGCGTCGACCTCGACGGCGTCCTCCGGGGCAAGTACGTGAGCCTCGACAAGTTCGCCTCGGTTGCCCGCGGCGGGCTCGGGTTCTGCGACGTCGTGTTCGGCTGGGACGTCGCGGACGAGCTCTACGACAACGCGCAGGTGACCGGGTGGCACACCGGCTACCCCGACCTCCAGGCCCGCGTCGACCTCTCGACCGCGCGGATGATTCCCTGGGAGCCGGCCACCGCCGCCTTCCTGCTCGACTTCGTGATGCCCGACGGGTCCGACTACCCGCCCAGCCCGCGCGCGCTCCTCCGCCGGGTGGGGCAGCGGGCGCGGAAGCTCGGCTTCCTCCCCAAGTTCGGGAGCGAGTACGAGTTCTTCATCTTCCGCGAGACGCCGGCCTCGCTCCGGGCGAAGGGCTTCCAGAACCTCGAGCCGCTCGACCCCGGGATGTTCGGGTACTCCTGGCTGCGCACCTCGCAGAGCTCGGACCTGGTGCACGCGCTGCTCGACGGCTGCAACGCCTTCGGGCTCGAGGTGGAGGGCTTCCACACCGAGACCGGCCCCGGTGTGTACGAGATCGCCATCCGCTACGACCTCCTCGAGGCGGCGGGCGACAGGTCGGTCCTCTTCAAGTCGGCGGTGAAGGAGATCTGTGCCCGGCACGGGCTCACCGCCTGCTTCATGTCCAAGCCCAGCGCGCGGCTCCCGGGGTGCTCGGGACACGTGCACCAGTCGCTCTGGACGCTGGACGGCGCGCGGAACACCTTCCACGACCCGAGAGGGGAGGGCGGCCTCTCGAAGACGCTCCGCCACTACGTCGGCGGGCAGCTGAAGCTGATGCCCGAGCTCACCGCGCTCTACTGGCCCACCATCAACAGCTACAAGCGCAGCGTGGAGAACACCTGGGCGCCGACCTCCGCCACCTGGGGGCGCGAGAACCGGACCTGCGCCCTGCGGGTCATCGGGCCGGACGCCAAGGCGATGCGGGTCGAGTTCCGGCTGCTGGGCGCGGACATGAACCCCTACGTGGGGATGGCCGCCTCGCTCGCGGCAGGCCTGTGGGGCATCGAGCACGAGGTCGAGCCCGGCGAGCCGGTGACCGGAAACGCCTACCGGAGCGACGCCGCGCCGCTGCCCCGCAACCTCCGCGACGCGATCACCCTCCTCGACCGGAGCGCGTTCGCGCGCGAGCTTCTCGGCGAGGAGTTCGTGGACCACTACCTCCGCACCCGCACCTGGGAGGTCCGGCAGTACGAGCGGGCCGTCACCACCTGGGAGCTGGAGCGTTACTTCGAGCTGGCCTGACCCATGGACACCGCCTTCTTCGACCTTCCCGACTCGCCTCGCATCTCCGTCCTCTCCTGGCCGACCCGCATCGTCGTGGGCGCGGGGGCGCTGAAGAGACTCCCCGAGGAGGTGCAACGGCTCGGTCTGCAGCGACCGCTCGTGGTGACCGACGCCGGCGTGGCGAAGGCCGGGCTGGTGGATCGCGTGCTCGCGGTTCTCGGCGAGGCGGGCATCGTCCACGTGCTGTTCGACCGGGTGAAGCCGGATCCGACGGAGCCCGACGTCTTCGCCGGGCTCGAGGCTTACCGGACCGGCGGGTGCGACGGAATCGTCGCGCTCGGGGGTGGCAGTCCCCTCGACGCGGCCAAGCTGGTGCAGCTGCTCACCAGCCACTCGCCGCCGCTGAGCCAGTACGACGATGCGACGGGCGGGGACCGCTTCGTCACCCATCCGCTGCCGCCGCTCATCGCCATCCCCACGACCGCGGGCACCGGCAGCGAGGTCAGCCGGAGCGGGGTGGCGTTCCTCGAGGACACCCGTCGGAAGACGGTGATCTTCGCGCCGGCGCTCCTCCCCCGGGCGGCGATCGTGGACCCCGAGCTGACCTACGGGCTTCCACCGCGCGCGTCGGCGGCCACCGGCCTGGATGCCTTCACCCACTGCCTGGAGGCGTACCTCAGCAACGGCTTCCACCCGCTCGCGGACGCGGTGGCGATCGACGGGATCCGGCGGGTGTCACGCTCGCTCCCGGTGGTGCTGCGGGAGCCGACCCACACCCGGGCGCGCCTGGACATGATGGTCTCCGCGATGGAAGGCGCGATGGCGTTCCAGAAGGGCCTGGGGAATGCCCACGCGCTCGCGCACGCCCTGACCCCGGTGGCCGGGCTCCATCACGGGCTGGCCAACGCGGTGGTGTTGCCCTCGGTGATGGCGTTCAACCGGGACGTCTCGCGGGCGCGGCTCGCGCGCGTGGCGATCGCCATGGGAGAGCCGTCGGGAGCGGTGGAGGACGTGCTCGCGGGCCTGGCCATCGACCGGGTGCGGCGGCTGGTCGCCGACGCCGGGCTGCCCACGCGCCTGTCGCAGGCCGGAGTGAAGGAGCCGGACCTGCCGCGCATCGCCGAGCTCGCCTTCCGGGACGCGTCGCACCAGGGGAACCCGCGGCCGACGACCGAGGCGGACCTCCTGGGCATCGCGCGCGCGGCGTTCTGAGGCGCCGCGCGTCCTTGCTCGTCCCCTCGACTCAGCCCTGGCGGTTGGCCGCGGGCGGCGAGGGCTTGGGGACGAGCTGTCCCGGCGCGGGCTCGGGGGACTCGGTGGGGATGAAGTCGAGCGTCTCCACCACCACCTTCCCCGGGAGGCGAAAGTCGATGGGGCTGAAGCTCGGGCTGGCCATGTCGTTCAGCTGATTGGCGACGCTCGCCGCCTCGAGCCGCTGGTCGGAGAAGAAGACGTTGATCTTCACCGGCCCCTCCTCCACCGGAATCTTGTAGGCCTGACCGAGCACCGGCTCGTCGGCGGGACATTTCACCGAGACGTTGTTCTTGCTCATCGTGAGCTGCCGGACCACGCCCTTCCCCGAGTGAGTGAACACCAGGCAGTACTGCATCTGACCGTCGTTGGGGACGATCTGCACCGTGTCCCCGGAGATCTTGCGGATCTCGACGCGGTGGGCCGGCGTGCTGGAACGCGAGCACGCGGCGAGGGCCGCCAGCACGACTGCGGCCGTGAGAAGACGAATGTTCACAGCTCTCCCCTTTCCGGCAGGGGACGTCCGAGGCGTCAGCTCCGCCTCAGGGGGCGGAGCGCCGGTAGACGACCACCTGCGGTGTCTCGTCGAGGTACAGGCCCGTCGAAGGAACCCACGTCCCGAAGGCCTGCCAGACCTGGACCTCCTGCTCGCGGAACTCCTGGTGGTACTGGACGGCGGCGAGGTCCGCGTCCTCGGGGCCGCCTGCTGGAATGACGTCCTTCCTGAGCATCTCATTGCGCTGGTAGTCGCGGAATGAAAGCCCATTCACCTCGTGAAGCCAGACTCGGGTTCCTGGCCGACTGTTCGCGTCGATCCAGGGCAGGACACCGGTGACATTGTTGCTCCAGAACTGACGCTGGAGCCCGAGGCTCGCGGCGCCGGGGATGCCGCCGGCCAGCTCGCCATAAGCGGACGTCCCGTACGGGTGGACGTGCACGGTGAGCGTGAATGCCGGAAGCAGGACGAGTCCACCGAGCGCGACGCTGGCCAGCGTGCCGCGCCGCGCCGTGAGGCGGAGCGCCGACGAGAGCCCGGCGGCTGCCCGGTCGAACTCCCGCCCGGCGAGCAACGCGAGGAAGGGCATCGAGGGGAGCCAGTGCTTCACCCCGCCGAAGTGCGGCACCTCGGGGTGACTGATGAGGAGGATGGAGAAGAGCGCGTTCACCCCGAGGAGCCACTCGGTCTGGCCTCCGCGCCCGAAGCGCCGTCCGATCGCCGGGACCAGGTCCCCGAGGTTCAGCACCCAGGTGCGCACCAGCCCGGCGGTCATCGGGAGCACGAGCGAGACGGGGAGCGTCAGCGCGGTGACGACGAACACGTAGGCCAGGGGAAAGGGAGGCGCCCGCAGCACGTCGCCGAAGTAGGTCCAGGCGTAGTGCACGTGGGTGGCGTGGAAATCGAAGTACCAGGCCAGCCGGTCCACCGGGTGGTACCAGAGCCAGGGCCAGTGCACGTAGAAGACGACGGGCCCGAGGAGCCCCATCGCGACGAGCGGCGCCAGCCGGACGAACGCGGCCGGATCGCGCTGGCGCAGCCGGAGCGCCAGGACCGCGAGCGAGGCCACCAGTGCGACCAGCCCGAACGTCTGCGGTGAGAGCAGCTGCCACGATTGCACCAGCCCGTCGCGCCCCTGCACCACGAGGAGCAGCGCGAGGTAGCCCACGAAGGCCAGCGCCGCACGACCCATCCCGAGGAGGGTGTTGCGCCCCTCAGGGCCCGCCGCGCGCCAGGCAGCGAGCACCCCGAACGGGGTGAGCACCACCGGGAGGAAGAAGGCGTTGTGCTTGGTGGCGAGCGCCAGGCCGAAGGCGAGGCCCGTCCAGGGCGCGAACCGCACGTCCTCCTCCGCGCGCCAGAACAGGTAGACCACCAGCAGCCACATCGCGGCGACCGGCATGTCGAAGCAGCTCAGGTGGGCATTGAAGAAGTGGCGGGGGGCGAGGAAGAAGCACAGCGCCGCGAACAGCCCGGCCCGGCGTCCCCACAGCACCGAGCCCCAGAGGTGGAGGAGGGTGGGGATGAGCGCGGCGACGGCGAACGCGGGGAGACGGAAGCCCGCCGCGGGTCGCACCCAGCCCAGCGTCTGGGCGAACAGCGCGTGCGACCAGCCGTAGAGCGACTTCATGAGCATCGGATGCTCGTGGTTGAAGTCGAAGGCCTGGGTGATGACCGGGTCGCTCAGCGCCGACGCCGGTCGGTGGAAGAGCACGGCCCACCAGCGCGCGAACTGCTCGGCAGCGGCGAAGTAGACGCTCTCGTCGCGCACGAAGCCCACCGCACGCTCGGTGGCCCAGAGCACGACGAAGGTCAGGATGCCGAGCGCGAGGGCGATGCGGCGGTCCAGCGGCGTGGGCGCGCGGCTCATGGCGGTCCCCCGAGCGCGCGGAGGCGCACGCACGTCTGCCGGTCATGGGGGTTGGCGGTGGTGATCCGCAGCGTCCACGGGCCGGGCGCGACCGCAGGAGTCTCGGTCCGGACGAAGCCCTCGCGCCCGCCGGGAATCTTCGAGATCGAGGTTCCCGCGGGGCTCTCCAGCCGGAGCAGCACGTCGGAGCGCCCTGGAATCCAGGCGTGCTCCCAGGTGATTCCCGCCTCGAGCAGCAGCGCCTCGGCCGCCGGTGCCTCCGGGAGCTTGAGGGAGAGCGTCCGCCCTCCGCTCGGTGGAAGGACGTAGAGACAGCGCACCGGCTGGTAGAGCACCTCGTGCCAGGCCACCTCGACCGAGGCGTCGAACGGGCACTGCATCCGCGCGCCGCTGCGCCGGCAGGGCTGGGCGGCCGTCTCTCCCGGACCCTCGACCGAGATCTCCAGGCGGTCGAACGCATCGATGAGCGAGAGGGCAACCTTCCTCGCCCGGCCGTTCCGGTACGGCGTGAGGGTGAGCGGGCCGAGCTGCCGCGGCTCACCCGCCTGCCTCCGGTCGGGGAGGAAGTTGCGCCGGAAGTCGGTGTCGGGCGTGCGCGGCAACCGCTCGTTGGCGAGCACCCAGATGCGTGGATGCTCGAGGAGATCGTCGGTCGTGTCTCCGAGGTAGCCCACGACGGGAAGGTCCGGCGGGAGGAAGAGCCGGGCCCGCTCGGTCCACCAGGGATGGAGGAGCACGACGTCTCCCGGCGCCCGGGCGGCGGCCAGCGCGCCGGCGACCGCGCGGTAGTCGCCGTCGGAGGGGAAGGCGCGAGGCAGTTGCAGCTGGAACCCCAGACCGAACAGGGCGACCAGCATCAGGGCCAGCGCGGGCGCGGCGGTGCGCAGTCTGTGGGCCGTCTCGTTCACGCCGCAGTCGACGCTTTACCACCCCGGTGCTCGGCGCGAGCACCCGAACTGAGGCACGCTGCCCCCATGCTGTCCCTCGTCCTGGCCTCGGTCGTTCTCGCCGCCCCGGTGGCCGTTCCCGTTCCCGGCGGAGAGGGCGGCATCGGCTTCGACGACATCGTCTACTCCGCGCCGCTCCGCCGCTTCGTCATTCCCGGCGGCCGCACCGGCTCGGTGTTTCTCCTGGATGGGGCGACCCGGCGACTCGAGTCGCTCGGCTCCCTGAGCAAGCTCCCGATCTGGAAGGGCGGGCACGGGCAGAGCGCGACGTCGGCGGACGTGGGACGGGGCACCGTCTTCGTCGTGGACCGCACCACGCGGCGTCTCGTCGCGTTGCCCGCCGACGGGAAGGGGACGCCGGCGGAGGCTTCACTGGCGTCGGGGCCGGACTACGTGCGCTGGGTGGAGCCGACCGGAGAGGTCTGGGTCACCGAGCCGGACGCGGAGGCCATCGAGATCTTCCGCTTCGATCCGAAGCCCCGACCGGCGCTCGTGCAGAGCGGGCGCATCGCCATCGCCGACGGTCCGGAGTCACTGGTCGTCGACCCGGAGCACGGGAGGGCGTTCACCAACACCTGGCACGACCGGACCCTCGGCATCGCGCTCCGGGAACGGTCCGTGACCGGCCGGTGGAGCAACGGTTGCAAGGGTGCACGCGGCCTCGACGTGGACCGGACGCGCGGCCTGCTCATGGTCGGCTGCGCGGAGGGCGGGGTGGCCGTCATCGACACCTCCGGCAAGGGCCGGGTCGCCGGCCAGGCGCCAACGGGTGCCGGCGTGGACATCGTCGCCTACGTCGCCTCGACCCGCCGCCTCTACGTCCCGGCCGGGAAGGCGGCCACGCTCGAGGCCTTCGAGGTCCAGGCAGACGGTTCCCTCCGCTCGCTGTGGCGACAGCCCGCGGTCCCCGAGGCCCACTGCGTCGCCGCGGACGACGAAGGTCACGTCGTCGTGTGCGATCCGCCCGGAGGACGGGTCCTGGTCTTCGAGGACGCGGCGGGTCGCGCGCGGTGACCCGGCCCAGGGCGGCGCTCGTCGTCCTCTTCACGCTCCTGCTGGCCCCGCGGGCGCGAGCCTACCGTCCGTTCGACCAGACCGATGCCGACGTCGCCCCGCTCCATGTCGTCGAGCTCGAGATCGGACCGCTGCAGTTCGAGCGCACGGCCGGACGGACGGGCTGGGTGCCCACCTTCATCTTCAACCTGGGGCTGTTCCCCAGCTGGGAGCTCGTGGTCGAGGCCGACCCGAGCGGAACGGTGGCCGGCCCGAGGGAGCCGGGAGAGGTCTTCCAGCTGGAGACGTCCGTCTCCATCAAGGGCGTCGTGCGGCGAGGAAGCCTCCAGGACGGCTCCGGGCCGAGCATTGCCGTCGAGCCCGAGGTGCTGCTCCCGGCGACGGCAGGAGCCTCCGGGTTCGGGTTCGCGGCGGGAGTCATCGTCTCGCAGCGCTGGCCGGCGCTCACCCTTCACCTGAACGTCGTGCCGGCGTGGAGCCGCGCTCACAACGTCTCCGGGCGCGTCGGCCTCATCGTCGAGGGCCCGGACGACTGGACGGTCCGCCCGGTGGGAGAGGTCTACATCGAGGCCGAGCACGCGGTCCCCGGCACCACCACCTCGCTCCTCGGTGGGCTCGTGTGGCGCATCTCACCCCGCGTCTCGGGGGATGCCGCGCTCCGGGTGGGCACAGTTTCCGGCACCGGTCTGGTCGAGCTGCGAGTGGGCTTGACCTGGGACCTGCCGCTCTGAACAGTTGAGAGGCAGGGAGCAGATGACCGGAGCCGCGACAGAGACCTCTCCCGAGCTCGTGCGAGCGCGGGAGGCCTACGGGCGAAGAGCGTGGGACGACGCCTACCAGCTCTTTGCCGCGCTGGATCGGGTGTCGCCGCTGGGCCGCGACGACCTCGCGATGTACTCGTGGGCCGCGGGGCTGAGCGGTCGCGACCGCGAGCTGCTCGTCATCCTCGAGCGGTGCTACCAGCTGCTCCTCGATTGCGACCCTCTGATGGCGGCGCGGGTCGGCTTCTGGCTGGGGTACCGGCTGAACTCCTTCGGCGAGTTCGGCCAGGCGAGTGGCTGGTTCGCCCGGGTCGAGCGGCTGATCGAGCGCGAGGGAAAGCCCTGCGCCATCTCCGGCTACCTGCGCATCCCGCAGACGATGCGGCACCTCGCCCAGAACGAGTTCGACCTTGCGTCCGGCTGCGCGGAGGAGGCAGCCCGCATCGGCGAGCAGTTCGGCGAGGCGGATCTCGTCGCGCTGGCCCGGAGCCTCCAGGGAAGGGCACGCCTCCGGCAGGGGAAGATCCGCGAGGGGCTGGCGCTGCTCGACGAGGCGATGGTGACGGTGAGGACCGACGGTGACGCTCCCATCCTTCCCGCCATCGTCTACTGCATCCTCATCGAGGGCTGCCGGCAGGTCTACGCCCTCGACCGCTGCCGGGAATGGACGGCGGCGCTCACGAGCTGGTGCGAGTCCCAGCCGCAGCTGGTGCCCTTCAACGGGGTCTGCATGGTGCACCGGTGCGAGGTCATGGAGATGAACGGCCAGTGGGACGCCGCCCTGGAGGAGGCCCGGCGTGCCTGCGAGCGGCTGACCCAGGCGTCCGATCCGTTCGCCGCACCGGGGGCGCATTACCAGAAGGCGGAGATGCACCGGCTTCGCGGCGAGCTCGACGAGGCCGAGGCGTCGTACCTCGAGGCGCACCGCCTGGGGCGCGAGCCGCAGCCCGGCCTGTCCCTGCTCCGTCTGGCGCAGGGGCGGGGTGACGCGGCGCTGGCATCGATCCGGCGTGCGCACGCCGCCTCGGCGGACCCGCTCCAGCGGGCGCGGCTCCTGCCGGCGATGGTGGAGATCGCCCTGGCAGCCGGCGACCTGGACGTTGCCACGCGGGCGAGCGCGGAGCTCGATGCGCTCTCGGAGCAGTTCGAGTCCGAGGTGCTCGCCGCCATCGCCGCCCACGCCCGCGGCTCGGTGCTCCTGGCGAAGGGCGAGGCAGGGCACGCCCTCGATGCGCTGCGACCGGCGCTCGCCGAGTGGCAGCGGGAGTGCGCGCCCTATCTCGCCGCGCGTGTCCGGGTGTCGGTGGGTCTCGCCTGCCGCGCGCTCGGCGACGAGGATGGGGCGGCCCTGGAGCTGGGCGCGGCCCGCAAGGTCTTCGAGGAGCTCGGGGCGAAGCCAGACCTGGCACGCCTTCCGCCGCCCTCGGTCCCCGAGCGCGGGGAGCGCCCGGATGGGCTGACGGCGCGTGAGCTCGAGGTGCTGGGGCTGGTCGCTGCGGGGAAGACCAACAAGGTCATCGCCCGCGAGCTGTTCCTGAGCGAGAAGACCGTCGACCGGCACGTGAGCAACATCTTCCTCAAGCTCGGGGTGTCCTCCCGGGCCGCCGCGACGGCGTACGCCTTCACCCACAAGCTCGTCTGAGGGTGGGATGGGGGAAATCCCCCATGCCGCCCTCTCAGCAAAATGCAGGGTTTCCCCGACGCGGGCACCCCGGTCCGCCACGTACATCAGAGCCTGGATTCGAACCGGAGGACGCAATGCGGAGCGACGAGTCGGTGGTGGTCGAGGAAGGCCAGGCGCTCGAGGCGCTGGAGCCACGCGGCAGGAGCCGCTTCCGGGCGGGGACCGAGGAGGTCGACGTCCTGGTCATCGGCGGTGGTCAGGCCGGGCTGTCGGTGGGCTACCACCTCGCCCGGTGCGGGGTGGAGAAACTCCTCATCCTCGACGCCAACGCGCGGGTCGGTGACTCGTGGCGGCAGCGCTGGGATTCGCTGCGGCTCTTCTCGGCCGCCCGGTTCGATGGGCTCGACGGCATGCCCTTTCCGGGGGACCCGCGGCACTTCCCGACGAAGGACGAGATGGGCGACTACCTGGAGGCGTACGCCCGGCACTTCCAGCTACCCGTGCGCAACGGCGTGCGCGTCGAGAGCCTGTCCCGGTCGGGAGACAGCTACCTGGCGACCTCGGGTGCGCAGCGGTTCCTCGCGCGCGAGGTGGTGGTCGCGATGGCGGACTACCAGAAACCGAGGACGCCGGCGTTCGCGGGCGAGCTGGATCCGTCGATCGTCCAGCTGCACTCCAGCGCCTACAAGCGCCCCGCGCAGCTCCGGGCTGGACCGGTGCTCCTCGTCGGCGCCGGCAACTCGGGCGCGGAGATCGCGATGGAGCTTCGACAGGCCGGGCACCCGGTGCTGATGGCCGGACCCGACGTCGGCAACATCCCCGGCTGGTTCCAGAGCTCCTTCGGACAGAACGTCTTCGCGCCGCTGCTCTTCCGGGGAATCTTCCACCGCCTGCTCACCGAGTCGACTCCCCCGGGTCGCAAGGCCAAGGCCAAGGGGAAGACGGCGACCCCGCTCATCCGGACTCTGCCCAGGCATCTCGCCGCCGCCGGGGTGGAGCGCGTCGGACGGGTGGTCGGTGTTCAGGGTGGACGGCCGGTGCTCGAGGACGGCCGGGTGCTCGACGTGCAGAACGTCCTCTGGAGCACCGGGTTCCACGCGGGCTTCTCGTGGATCCACGTTCCGGTGTTCGACGAGCACGGGAGCCCGCGCCAGAAGCGGGGAGTCGCCGAGCCGCCGGGCCTGTACTTCGTCGGGCTTCACTTCCTGTACGCGATGTCGTCGTCGATGATCCACGGCGTGGGTCGCGACGCGCAGTACGTCGCCGAGAGGATCGTCGAACGGCTCGAGACCGAGCTGCCGCCGGGGATGTCGTCCGCAGCCTGAGCCGGCGGAAGTCGAGACCGCGCCTCGGAGACGCAGGGTCCGCCTCTGGGGGACGCAGGCCGGACGTCGGGCGGCCGCCGGAGTGATTCCGATTGGCCTGCGAGGCTCCCGGCGCTCGTCACGGCATTGATTGGTCGACGAAGGCAACGTCATCCGGGTCCTTCGCAGGCGGCCGGTCTCGAACTGGGGAATCGCCCGCCGGGCGAAACTGGCCAGTGCGGATCTGCGCGATGGCTGGGACGGCTCGGTCCCGGCAAAGGCTCCCGCGCCCGCTCCGCGCGTGAGAGGCGATAGCGACATCTGCGACGGAGAGTGCGCGACGTGCCTGTCCAAGCCGCTGAAGTGTGGTCCGCGCTTTTCACTCACGTTCCGAGTCGTGGCTATAGCTTCTCGTGCCCCGGGGCCGCACCCGGGGGCGCCCGGCGCGAGTCGGCGCCGCTCCTCGCGTCGGGCCTCGAGCGCTCAGAACCGCCCGGGCCGAGACATCGAGGCGCCGCGCCTCACGACGCGGATCACCCCTGTCCCTCGAGGCATTGCTCAGGCCCATGCCGCGCACGGTGCTCGAGGAGGCGATTCGGTCGTTCACCGGTGACGCCGACCTTGTCCTCACCGTCTTCGGAGAGCCACCTGATCCTCACGACTTCGCGAGGCGGATCTTCTGCTCGCTCTTGTCGCGGCAGAACGTGTCGAAGAACGTGTCGCCGGCGTCGTAGTTGAGCGTCCAGGGCGGGTACATCGCGCACCGCGGATCGAGGCAGTGGTGCAGCTCCCAGGTGTGCCCGAGCTGGTGCATCGCGTGCCGGGCGATCAGCTTCAGCCCCGCCTCGGGGTCCTTCACCCCGGCGCTCGACACCAGCGCTCGCGGGCCGTTCTGGTTCGAGAACCCCGAGCTGGGCACGTCCCCCGACACGAGCGATCGCGGCTTCAGCTTCCGCGAGGTCAGGTAGAGGATCTTGTCGTCGGCGTACGCGCGCGGGGAGGGCAACGCCTGGAGCAGCGCCTGCGCGTCGAAGGGCTCGCTCTGTCCCCCGGGCAGGGGCATGTCTCCGGCGTGCTCGCAGCCCACGCCGAACGCGGTGTAGAGCACCTTGCAGAGCCGGTCGATGACCTTCGGGTCGTACGCGTCCAGCGTCACCAGGCGAATCACGGTCGTCGCTCCTCGGGTTACTTCTTCTTCGCCGGCTTCGCGGCGGGCTTCTTCGCCGGGGCCTTCGCCGCCGGCTTCTTCGGCGCAGCCTTCTTCTCCGGCTTCGCGGCCGGCTTCTTCGCCGCGGCCTTCTTCTTGTCCGGGGCCGGCTTCTTCTCGGCGGGGGCCTTCTTCTCCCCCTTGCCCTTGGCGGGGGGCTTCGCCTTCGGCGCGGGCTCGGCCGGCTCCTCCGCCTCGGCCTCCTCGGGCTCGGCCTCGGCGCCGACCTCGATCTCCCCGCCGAGCTCGAGCAGGTCCTCGCCGAGCTCCATCCCGTCTTCCTCGCCCCCGACGGTGCGGAACTCCTCGGCGGTCCGCTTCGGACGCTCCCGACCCGGCGGAAAGAGCACCACGTCCACCGAGTCCTCGGCGTCCACCTCGGCGATGTTCAGGCTCGCCGAGAGCTCGGCCACGAGCAGGTGCCGCGCGTTGTCGTAGAGCTCGCGCTCCTTGGTCGGCAGCGGGCGCAGCTCGGACAAGACCTGGAGTCCCTTCACCACCTCCGCCAGCCCGATCAGCCCGCCCTGGCTCATGCGCTCCACGTTGGTGCGGGCGCGCTGCTTCCAGTCGAGGTTCGCCTTGTCGCTGTCCGAGCGGAGGAAGGTGAAGACCCGGTCCACGTCCGCCCGCCCGGCCACCTTGCGCAGGCCGATGGAGCGAACCTTCGCCTCGGGCACCATCACCACCGCGCCGTCCTCCTCGCGCTTCATGGTGACGAAGGTGAGCGTCTGACCGGCGACCTCCTTCGACTCCACGCTGGTCACCCGGCAAACGCCCTGGTTGGGATAGACGACGCGGTCTCCGACGGCGAGCGTCAGGGGCGGCGGCAGAACTGTCTCGGCCATTCGAGGGGGAGGGCCTACACCATCCCGCGGCACGGCGCGAGGGCATCGGCACTGGCGATGCGCTCTGCCACCAGCGCGAGCAGCGCCGGGGGGTCGAACGGCTTCCCCATGCACCAGCGAGCGTGGTCCTGGAGGAACCGCTCGGCGCGCCCATCGAACACGCCCCCGGTGAGGAAGACCATCCGCCCTGCGACCTCGGGTCGCGTCGCCGAGAGCACGGCGTGGAGCTCCAGGCCGGTCATCTGCGGCATCATGATGTCGCAGAGCACCGCGTCGAACGCTCCGTGCTCGAGCATCGCCAGGGCCGAGTGGCCGCTGTGCGCCACGTGGACCTCGTGGGTCCGTGCGAGCAGCCGGCGGGCCGCGCTCGCCACCAGGGGCTCGTCGTCGACCACCAGGACCCGTGTCCGGCGCATGCGCCCTGCCATTGCGAAGGCGGGGCCAGCCTCGTGTCCCGCCCCGGACGGGGGGTTCCGCGCGTGGGGGGCCCGGTCAGGGCGAGTCGGGTGAGTCCCCGGGGACCTGCGGCGCCGAGGGGAGCTCGGCGCGGAGGTGCACTGTCGTGCCCGATCTGCCGGTGATCTCTCCGGTCCACTCCGCTCGCCCGGAGAGCGAGATCCGGAGTCGGTGCGGCTCGTCGGCGCCGAGGTGGGTGATGCGCAGCGGGGTGGTGCCAGGCACGGCGGTGCCGTCCACCTCGACGCTCGCCCCGGTGGGCTCGGAGAGCAGCTCGACCTCGAACGTCGCCGTCCGGCCGAGCACCGCCGCGAGGATGGTCCCCAGCACCAGCGCCACACCGAGCAGCGCCACCAGCTTCCAGGGCCTGGTCGGCGCGTGGGCCGGCGGTCGGACCGCCGCCGTCGTCACCGAGGGCACCGCCTCGATCGGCTCCTCGGGCCGGGTTCCCTTCCGCCACTCGGGCACGTGCTCCAGCAGAGACCGGGGAAGCCGCACCTCGTGTCCCTCGTCGAGCAGCTCCGGCTCGAAGAGGAAGGCCATGAAGTCGCCCAGCGTGGGCGGCCGGGGACCGAGCGCGTGCAGCGCATCCGCGAGCGCGTGCTCCAGCTCCTGCGCCGAGCCGAAGCGATCCTCGGGTGCCTGGGCCATCGCCCGGAGCACGGTGGCCTCCAGCTCGGGCGAGAGCCGCGAGTTGAGAGTCCTCGGCGCGGGGAACTCGCCGCGGATGATGCTCTGCATGGCCGGCACCATCTTGCCGAGGTGGGGCAGCCGCCCGCAGAGCATCTGGTACAGCACGACCCCCGTCGCATAGAGGTCGGTGCGGAAGTCCACCGGCTCTCCGCGCGCCTGCTCCGGAGAGAAGTAGGGGTACTTCCCCTTCACCCCGCTGGCCTGCATCGCGGCGTCGGTGGCGTTGCGGGCGCGGGCGATGCCGAAGTCGACGACCTTCACCTCGCCGGCGTAGCCGAGAAGCACGTTCTGTGGCGAGACGTCGCGATGGACGATCTGCAGCGAGCGTCCCCGCTCGTCCACCCGCGAGTGCGCGTAGTGCAGCCCCCGGCACATCCCGATGCCGATCTGCAGCGCGATGGGCTCGGGGAGGAACGGGAAGTGGAGCGCGTGGGCCCGCCGGAGCACGCGGCTCAGTGGCTGGCCGTGCACGTACTCCATGGCGAGGAAGTAGTCGCCGTCGATCTCTCCGAAGTCGAAGACCTGCGCGATGTTCCCGTGGCTCAGCGACACCGCGATGCGGGCCTCGTTGACGAACATCCGGACGAAGGACTCGCTCCCCGCGAACGCCGGGAGGATCTTCTTGATCACCACCGGCTTGCTCACCCCCGCCATCGCGTCGAAGCGCGCACGGTAGAGCTCTGCCATCCCGCCAACGGCGAGTCGCTCGAGCAGCTGGTACTTGCCGAACTCGACCGGAACGGGAGAGGCCACGCCTGGAACGGAAGGCTAGCATCGTGCTCGCATCGCAGGCGTGAGCCTTCCCGGCGGATGGTGCATGCTGCGCAGCCGTTCCGTGCGTCGCGCGATCTCTCTCGTCTTTTCGTGGGTGTGCGTGCTGGGCTCGGGGTGCGAGGAACGGAGCGCTCCTCCGCTGTCCTCGCTCGCCCCCGCGCCGCTCTCGCCGCTCGCTGCAGCGGGGACGGATGGGGGGGCCGATCCACACCGCCTGCCGCCCGCACCGGTGTGGGGTGCACCCCTCCCCGCGGGGGCCGTCCGGATCACGCTCGCGGCGGGCGAGGTCAGGGCCGGAGCGTCGGTGGCGTCCCTGCGCGGGGACGCAGGGGTGAGGCCTGTCCTCGAGGCGATCGGCAAGGGCCCGGCGCTGCTGGTTGCGGACGACACGACGTACATGGCGGAAGTCGCACCCCTGCTGGCCGCGCTCGACGACGCCAAGGTCCAGCCCTGGATCCTCCACCCCGGCGGCACGGTCGCCTTCCCGGTCCAGCTGCGCGACGAGGCGGCATTCGACGGCTGGCTCGACGATCCGAAGCCCGGCAAGCTCCGCGTCATCCAGCGGCAGGACGGCCTCGAGCTGGTGAGCGGCATCGGAAAGCTCCCCGGACCGGACCCCAACGGCCCGACGGTGCCGGTGCGCGGCGGCCGCCTCGACGTCGCCACCGCCCGCGACGGTCTCCAGCGGCTGCAGGCCCGCTTCCACGCCGCCGACGCCTGCCTCGTGCCGTCCTTCGGAACCGAGCTCCGGGCGGTGGGCACCGTGCTCTCCGCCTTCTGGTCGGGGCCGAAGGAGCCACTGTTCGACTCCGTGTGCCTCGTCTATCCACGCCCTGGCGCCGCCCGCCGGTAGTCCGGGGCTGGAAAGCGCGCGGCGCTTCGGCTATCCGCCTCGCCATGGCCGCCGTGCCCCAGCCCATCCAGCCCGCCGCCGTTCCCCAGGGAGGCGGCTTCCTCTTCCAGGAGGCCGGGCGCATCACCACGCCGGAGACGTTCACCGAGGAGCAGCGGATGCTCTTCGCCACCGCGCTCCAGTTCTGTCGCGAGCAGGTGCTGCCGCAGGCGGACGCCATCGAGGCGAAGACGCCCGGGCTGCTCCGCTCCCTGCTGCAGAAGGCCGGCGAGCTCGGGCTCCTGATGGTCGACGTCCCCGAGCGCTTCGGAGGACTCGGCGGCGACAAGACTACCTCCCTGCTGCTGGCCGAGGCGAACTCGCTGATGGGCGCCTGGAGCGTCACCTTCGCGGCCCACGTGGGAATCGGCACGCTGCCCATCGCCTGGTTCGGGACCGAGGCGCAGAAGGGGAAGTGGTTGCCGAAGCTGGCGACCGGGGAGCTGGTCGCGGCCTACGCGTTGACCGAGCAGGGCAGTGGAAGCGACGCGCTCGGAGCCAAGACCAAGGCGGTGAAGAGCCCCGACGGCAAGTCGTGGATCCTGAACGGCAGCAAGCTCTACATCACCAACGCGTCCTTCGCCGACGTGTTCGTGGTGTTCGCCAAGGTGGACGGCGAGCACTTCACCGCCTTCATCGTCGAGAAGGGCGCGCCCGGGTTCACCGTCGGTCCCGAGGAGCACAAGATGGGCATCCGCGGGTCCTCGACCTGCCCGCTGTACCTCGAGGACGTGCGCATCCCGGTGGAGAACCTCCTCGGGGAGATCGGCAAGGGGCACAAGATTGCTTTCAACATCCTGAACCTCGGCCGGCTGAAGCTCGGCGCCGGGGTCCTGGGCGGGATGAAGCTCCAGTTCGGGAACGCGCTGAAGTTCGCCGAGGAGCGAAAGCAGTTCCGGACGCCGGTGGCGACGTTCCCGCTGACCCGCGAGAAGCTCGCCCGCATGGCCGCCGCCATCTACGCCATCGAGTCGATGACCTACCGGACCAGCGGGGTCATCGACGCGCTCCTCGCGAGCCAGGACAGTGCCGCCGCCGACGAGGCCAGGACCATCGCCGCCTTCGAGGAGTTCGCCATCGAGGCGTCCATCCTGAAGGTCATGGGCAGCGAGGCGCTCGGCCAGCTGGTGGACGACGCGGTGCAGATCCACGGTGGCGCCGGCTTCATCCAGGAGTACCCGGTGGAGCGCGCGTACCGCGACGCTCGCATCAACCGCATCTTCGAGGGGACGAACGAGATCAACCGGATGCTGGTGACCGGGATGCTGCTCAAGCGCGCGGTGAAGGGAACCCTCCCGCTCTTCGCGCAGGCCGAGGCGGTGGCCCGCGCGCTGGCCGAGAAGCAGGTGCCGGTCGTCTCGGGCGGCGATCCCCTGGCCGCCGCTGCCCGCGACGCGGAGGCCCTGAAGATGGCCGCGCTCTACGCGATGAAGGTGGCCACCGAGCGGTTCGGAACCGAGATCGAGAAGCATCAGGACGTCATGGCCGCGGTGGCGGACGTGGTGATGGACGCCTACGCGGTGGACTCGATGGTCACCCGCGCCCGACAGTCTGCCTCGGCCACCGGGCTGGACCCGGTGAAGGTGGCGATGACTCAGGCCTGGACGGCGGACGCCATCGCCCGGAGCGGTGAGCGCGCCCGCCGGGCCCTGTGCGCGTCCAGCGACGGTGTCGCCCTCGAGAGGCACCTCGCCGCCGTCGCGCCGCTGTTCGCGTTCCGGCCGTTCGACCCGGTAGCCCTCCGAGAGACGGTCGTGCTCGCCGCCGAGGAGGCTGGCGGATACCCCCTGTCGATCGCATAGGCTCCCCCCGCGGCGCGAGGGGAGGGGGCCTCGGGGTGATGGACGACGACCGGCGAGTGGTCTTCGGGAAGGATGCCGATCCGGACATGCAGCGCGCGTTCGCGTCCGCGCGCGAGACGTTCCGCTGGTTCTGGCAGGAGCTCGCCTGGGACAGGCGGCGGATCGTGAAGGCGCTGGGCTTCGCCTACGTGAAGGCCGCGTTCTCGGACGGGGGCGAGGTCGAGCACATGTGGCTGTCGGAGGTGGGCTTCGATGGCCAGTACGTCAGCGGGGAGCTCCTCAATGCTCCTCTGCACGTCGATGCACGGAAGGGAGATCCCGCGCGCGTTCTCCCCTCGCTGATCAGCGACTGGATGTACGGGACCGACGAAGGCGTGTTCGGCGGATACACCGTCCAGGTCCTCCGCGCTCGCATGGGAGCTGCCGAGCGGCGTGAGCACGACCGGGCGTGGGGGCTCGACTTCGGCGACCCGTCGAGGGTGAAGGTCTTCCGCCAGCCCGAGGGCGGCGGCGTGCTGAGGGCGCTGTTCGGGAAGGGAAGGGCCGCGAGCGACGAGCATCCGATGAGCGTCGGCATGGCCGAGAGGCTCCGGGAGGAGCTCGCGCTGGACCCCTCGATCGCCACCGGGAAGGACGACCGGGGATGGACGCTCCTCCACGACGAGGCGCTGGCGGGGAACGTGGCCACGGTGAAGGTCCTGCTCGAGGCCGGTGCCGACCGGAACGCGATCACCGAGCACGGGATGACGGCGGCGCAGCTGGCCGCGTCGCTCGGATGGACCAAGGTGGTCGCACTGCTCGAGGGACGCCTCTGACCGCGAGGCTCAGGGGACGACGTTCGGCGTCTGGGCGTCGTAGCGCGCCTTCGCCGGGAGCGTCGTGGCCTGGCCGGTCAGTGGGTTGACCCAGGGCCAGGCGTTCCCTCCGAAGAAGCCCGGCTTCGCGAGCAGATAGAACGAGGAGGGAACGGTCTTCGCTCCGTTCGACCACACCACGCCGTTGCTGACGTTGTCCCAGTTCCCGTCGCGGAAGATGTGGGCCAGGGCATAGCCGTTGTCCCAGTTCCCGCCGATGCCCTGCGCGTTGTTCCCCAGCTGGTAGATGGGCGTGCCGTTCTGGGAGGAGGGGGTGGTCTGGTAGACGTTCCCGCCCTTGAGGATGTTGCCCACGTAGGCGTGGTCGTGCGTCCACCCGTCCATGCCCACCGCGCGGAGGTTGGCGGTGAAGCTCCCGGAGGAGTTCTTCCCGTTCACGTAGTTCCGGAGGTGGGTGTGCCACCCGGAGTTCCCGTGGGTGGTGTCCCCGCCGAGATTCGGCGTCCAGTTGCCCTCGATCAGGTCATGGTGGGTGAAGTTGGCGTGGCAGTCGTCGATCGCGTTCTCCTGCCACCCCGGGCTGTTCCAGAGCACGGCCTGGTCGACGTAGTTGTAGGCGATGACGTTGCCGCCGCCGGTGGAGTTCAGGGCGATCGGCTTGTTGTTCTCCACCGTGATGTTGTTCTCCACCAGCACGGCCGACGACCCGGCGCCGACCACGATGCCGTAGGCCTGGCCCCCCGGATTCTCGTCGGCGGAACCGTGGACGTAGGAGTCCCGCACCACGCAGCGGTAGCTGCGGCCAAGCCCGATGTTGTAGCCGTACTTCCCGGGGTGGTTGACCGTGTCGGTGCTCCACCGCTCGCCGTCGGCCTCCACGTTCTTCGCCCAGCAGTAGGCCATGTAGCTGAAGTTGATCGTCCCGCCGGGGAAGCCCCACTGGTTGTTCCCGCCAGCCACCGCGACGTTCTCGATCCCCGACCAGCGATTCCCCAGCTGGCCCGCGCTCGTGTTCGCCGGGATGGTCTTCCAGACCTGCGGCGAGGCGGAGAGCGGGAAGTCGAGGTTCAGCGGGTCCTTGAGGGTGAGGGTGTTTCCGGAGATCGAGACGATCTCGTTGGTCTGCATCCGCGAGCGCCAGGACGGCACCGCGCTCTGCGCCGCGCTGTTCGCGGACGCGAGATCGCTGACGTTGACCCCCGGCGCACCGGTGGACGGGCCGCTCCATCCGTAGGTCGGCTGCCGCTTGAAGTACTGGCCGTCGTAGAACCAGAGATAGCCGCCGTTCAGATAGACGCTGCCGGTCTTCACCGCAGCACCGTCGAGCATGTCGATGGTCACGACGTCGCCCGTCGAGAAGCCGGAGGCGCTGGAGACGGTGAGCGTGGTGGCGCCCCGGGCCGCGCCGGCGGTCACGGACTGGACCCCGAAGCTCGCGTCGCCGCTCCCGCTGCGGTGGCCGAAGAGGATGACCGCCCCGTAGTCGGGGATGGTGCCGTTGGCCACGATGCGAGTGGTGTCCGCTCCCTCGCCGCGGATGGTGACGTTGTCCACCCGGACGTAGATGCCCACCTGGCCGCCGCCGTTCGGCAGCTGCTGCGGGTTCACGAAGTAGGTGCCCGCCTTGAGCTTGACGATCTTCCGCATCGAGCCGCTGGCCGCAGCGCCGGCGGAGTTGATCGCCGCCTGGAACGCCGTGGTGAACTGCGCCGCCTTCGCCTGACCGGTGAGGGACGGGTCCACCGAGTAGCCCCCGTACGGGTCCCCGGCCGGGAGCCACGCCGAGGCGGGATGCACGGGATCGTTGTCCGCGGGGATGCCGCCGGGGATCCCGGGGTTCCACAGGGTCTGGAAGGGCGCCGGGAGGATCGACTCGTCGATCGCGCTACCGGCGCCGCAGACGTTCGGGGTCCCGCCACCCCCGCAGCTGTTCGACCCGCTGCAGGTGCCGCACTGGAGCGTGCCGCCGCAGCCATCGCTGATCGCGCCGCAGTTCTTGCTCTGGGCGGCGCAGGTGGTGGGCGTGCACGCGCTCGCGCCGCAGACGTTGGGCGTGCCTCCGCCGCCGCAGGTCTCGCCCGAGTCGCAGGTTCCGCACTGGAGCACCGCGCTGCAGCCGTCGCTGATGGAGCCGCAGTTCTTGCCCTGAGCCGCGCAGGTGGTGGGCGTGCAGCTCCCCATCCCGCAGACGTTGGGCGTGCCTCCGCCGCCGCAGCTCTGGCCGGTGCCGCAGCTCCCGCAGCTCACGCTCCCGCCGCAGCCGTCGGGGACGGTCCCGCAGTTCTGGCCCGAGCCGCACGCGGTGGCCGGGGTGCAGCCGCCGGCGTCGGGGGTCTCGGCGCTGGCCGGCTCGACCGTGCCCTGACACGCGAGGCACAGCAGCAACCCGATGCAGGCGATGCGTGTCATCGTGTTCGGGATGTCACGTCGAGGGGTGACTCGACAAGGTCCACATCGACCCCATGCCGGGGACACGCGTGATCGTCGCGTAACTTTTCGCTCCGGACGGCATCCTCGCGTGGGCAGGTCCGGTCGCCGTTCTCCCTCTCAGCTCTCGATCTGAAGCGGCGCCTTGCCCAGGCGGGTCGCCGCGGGCTCCGCGCCCGGCAGCGGCCGGTGCGGAAGGAGCAGCGCGCCGAGACCACTGGCGAGCGTCAGCGGGAACATCGCGAACCATCCGAGGAGCGGCACGACGAAGAGCAGCGCGAGCACCGCGCCGCCGCGGAGGACTCGCCGCCACGGCTGTGCCTGGTCCACCGGGCTGGCGAGGCCCGCGCCGATCTTGTCCGCCAGGCCTGCGGAGCCGACGAGCGCGAGCACCAGCGGGACCATCAGCAGCGCCCCGGTGACCAGCTTCACTCCGGGGTGCGCGGCGCGGGCGAAGACCACGAACACCAGCGCCACCGGAAGCAGCACGAGGAGCCCGGCCAGCGTCGCGCCCACCGGGCGGGTCGCGTAGGTGAGCCGGGCGCGCTCCACCGCGGGACGGAAGAGGGCCACCGCCGCCAGCCAGTAGGCGTTGAGGGCGAGGTACGCCGCGGCGACCATCAGGAACCAGAAGAGGATGTCGGCGAAGATCATGGCGTCACGGTCCGGCGAGGGAGGAAGGGGAGCTCGAGGTCGAGCCCGGGAAGGCGCGACACCGCAGCGACGGTGGCCTGCCGCGAGGGCAGGGGTGGGCGAGGAGCCGCCGGCGAGCGCGGCAAAGCCGGCGCGTGCGGGACGGAGCGGGACAGGGCGCCGGCGCCCGAGGCCAGCGCGCCGGCGGTGGAGGCGACGGGCCCTGGCCAGATGAGCACGGCGATGGCGGCGGCCGCGGCCAGGCTCACCAGGCCCGCCCAGGCGAGGGGTTCCCGCGCCCGGACATCCGAGGTGGTGCGTGCGAGCAGGGCGCGCCGGGCCACCTGGTCCACCCAGCCCGGGCGCGGAGGGCGCGGCTCGGGCACGGGCGCACGGCGCGCGGCGGTCACCAGCCGCTTCCAGCGGGCGTCGAGGTGGTCACTCATCCGAATCCCCCGGGGAGAGGAGCCGCTGCGCGGCGTGCCGGAGCCGACGCCGGGCCCGGAAGGCCCTGACCTTGAGCACGGCGCGGCTGCGGCCGGTCAGCGCGGCGACCTCCTCCAGCGAGCGCTCCTCGAGTGACAGCAGCGTGAGCAGGAGCCGGTCGTCGGGAGGAATCTCCGCCAGGAGCGCCTCCACCGCCGTTCGCGCCGCGAGCACCTCGTCCGCCGGCGGCGCCGGGTCCGCGATGAGCGAGCCGATCCACTGGAGTGCCTCGGGCGAGAGCGAGGGCGTGGGCCTCCTCCGGCGCTCGGAGCGAAGCGCATCGCGGCAGAGGTTGATGGTCAGCCGTGACAGCCAGTGCTCGAACGGGGTGCCATCGCGCTCCTGGTACCGGTCGAGCCGGCTGAAGAGGGCGAGGAAGACGTCCTGCACCAGGTCGTCCTCCGGAACTGCGCGGGGCCGATGCGCCCGGACGAGGCGACGGACCTGCGGCTCGAAGCGGTGCACCAGCGCCTTCGCCGCGTCCTCGTCGCCGCGCCGTGCGCCCTCCAGGCACGCCTGGATCGACCACGGCACGTCCGGAAGCACTGGGCAGGAAGCAGCCATCCACGGCCCCGAGAACGACGGGGCCCGCTGGCGGTTACGCGCGCGCGCGCCGGTCCTTGCCCGGGCCCGCGAGGGTCGTCCCGGACTCGTCCTCTGCCGGACGGCGATCGCGAGCCCCGACGCGGGGTTCCGCCGCGCCCCTCAGGGCGGGTATCCGCTGGCCGGGCTTCGCAGCCGCGTCCGGACGCTCTCCAGCGCGTCGCGGTACAGCCGGTCGTCGGCCTTCCTCGAGACCGCCTCGGCGTAGAGCGACTCGGCTCGCTCCCAGTCTCCGAGCGCCTCGAGCACCAGCCCCAGGTCGTACGACGCCGCGGCGAGCTCGGGGTGGCGCGCGTGGACCGACTCGAACGAGGCCTTCGCCTCCTCCAGGTCTCCGCGCGACGCCGCGGCGGCGCCGGCCTGCAGCAGCGGGCTGTCCACGTCCAGCTCCACCTCCTCGATGCGCGGGCGCGGCGCGAGCGCGCGCAGCAGATCGTCCACGGCGCGCAGGCTCGCCTCCACCAGGAGCTGTGCCTGTCCGGCGCGCGACACGTCGGACGCGGTCTCGATCCCCTCGACCAGCCCGCCCGTCTCGAACGGCTCGCTCCACGGCCCCTCGGGCGTGCGCGAGACCCGCGTCAGCAGTCGCACCCGGGCCTGCGGCTCGGCCCCGCCGCGGTCGGCGGGCGGCGCGGCGAAGCTCCACTCCGCAACGTCGAGCGAGACGTAGGCGCTCCGGCCGCTCTCGTCCACCGCCGCGCCCGGCGCCCAGGCCTCGATCTGGAAGTAGCCCTGCCGTGCCGCGCGTCCCTTGAGCGTGTGGACGACGACCTCCGGAGAATCTCCCGGTCCGTCCACCTTCACCAGCGAGAGCACGCGTGCCCGCGGCCCCAGGTCCACCACCGCGGGGGCGGGCCGGGCCACGCGCAGGGTCGGGGCGCACGCTCCGAGCAGGAGCAGCCCCGCGAGCGCGCTACGGCATCCTCCCCACCGCATCCATCCCAAAGGTCAGCTCCGCCTGCCACGGCCCCGACGGGAACCCGTCGAGCACCAGCACCCGGTCCAGCGCACGCAGCATCTCCAGCCCCAGCCGTCCAAACTCCACTCCCAGCGCCGGCGGAGTCCTGGGCCGCGACGTCCCGCCGGTCAACCACACCACGGCACCGTGGAGCAGGAGACGTCCGCTGTCGAGCTGCAGCTCGAGCAGCACCGGCACCCCGAGCCTGGCTTCCCTCGGCAGCTCGCCCGTCTCGAGCTCGACGCCGGCGCCGCCGCGCGAGAGGTCTCGCACGCTCCAGGCCTGCGTCGTGCCCATCGCCTTGAGGTGCACCGGGACGCGCGGGTAGCGCCGTGACTTCTCGTGGCGGTGCGCCTCGAAGAGCTTGAGCAGCGCCGCGTCCAGCCCCTTCCGGCTCCGTCCCGGCACGTACTTGATGTTGAGGAAGTACTCGCCCGAGGCAGAGCGGCGAACGTCCACCACTTCCCCGAGCACCTCGACCGGATGCGAGACCGACTCGGCGGTGAGCTCGAAGAGGAACTTCGTGCCTCGCTCCAGCGGTCTCTGGCTGGGAAGCGACACGCCGCCCTTGCCGACGCTCTTGGTGAACGCTTGCAGCAGCGACTCCGGGCTCCGGTAGGAGATGCGCAGCCGGACCGGCTGGACCGAATGCGGGGCGTCCGGAACGTTCATCGGCAAACGGCGAAGTTCCTGGAAAGTCGAGGTGCCCACAAGTCCCGCGGGGGTAGGCCTCCCCCTCTTTCTGGATCAGAAATGGAAAGAAGTGGTATGGAGTGGATCAGCAGGGATCTCCAGCGGCAGGCAAACGCGTGTTCCGGGGCGTCTACGAGCACCACATCGACCCGAAGGGGCGGACGAGTCTTCCGGCAAAGCTCCGGGAGACGCTGGTCGGCGCCTACGACGAGCGACTCATCGTCACGACGGCCCTCGACCCCTGCCTCCACGCCTACCCGGTGCGGGAGTGGGAGCAGCTCGAGGCCTCCCTCGCCACGCGAAACCCGATGGAGCCTGGCGTGAAGACGCTCATGCGGCTCTACGTGGCCCCGGCGCAGGAGTGCCCGCTCGACAAGCTGGGCCGGATCCTGATCCCGCCCGTGCTGCGCAACCACGCCGGGCTGGAGAAGGACGTGGTCTGGGCGGGGATGGTGAAGGTCATCGAGCTGTGGAGCCAGGACGGGTGGCGCAAGGCGCAGGACGACGCCCGCGGCGCCGCCGACTCGGCAGACGTGATGCGCGTGCTCACCGAGCTGCGCCAGGGAAGGGAGCAATCGTGACCAAGGTGGCGAAGAAGGCGAGTGAGGTGGAGTCCGAGCCCTCTTTGAGGCTCAAGCACACCACCCTGTCCTGCATGGGCGAGCTGGACCGCGATGCGATCCGCGCCATCCGCGACCGCATGGGACGGCTGCTGGATCAGGGCTGCGTGTGGCTGGTGCTGGACCTCACCGACGTGAGCCACGTCGACTATCGGGGCGTGCCCTGGCTGGTCTCGCAGGCGGAGGAGTACCGGCTCCGCGGCGGTGACGTGAAGCTCGCCGGGGTGTCGCGCTACCTGCTCGCGATCCTGCGCGCCGCGGGCGCGCACGACGCGTTCGAGATCTACCCGGACGCCGGCGACGCCCGGGAGGCACTGAGCCAGGGCCACAACGCCTGGCTGCACTGAGCCGTCGGTTCCTTTGTCGTTCGTCCACGAGACCGTCCTCCGTGACGAGGTGGTAGCGCTCTTGAAGCCGGTTCCGGGAAAGCGCCTGGTGGATGCGACGCTCGGCGGCGGCGGGCACGCCGAGGTCCTGCTCGCGGCCGGGGCCGAGGTCATCGGCGTCGATCGCGATCCGTCGGCCATCGCCGCCGCGCGGACGAGGCTCGCCGGGTCCGACCGCTTCCGTGCCCTGGAGGGGCGCGCGGGCGAGCTGGAGGCCCTGCTCGGCCCGGCCGGCCTGCTCCCGGTGGACGGCCTCCTCCTCGACCTCGGCGTGAGCAGCCCGCAGCTGGACACGCCCGGGCGGGGCTTCAGCTTCCAGACCGAGGGCCCCCTGGACATGAGGATGGGCCGAACCGGCGAGACCGCCGCCGAGCTGATCGCCCGGCTGTCCGAGGCCGAGCTCGCCGCCGTGCTGCGGGATCTCGGCGAGGAGCCGTTCGCGAGGCCCATCGCCCGTGCGCTCAGGCACGACCTCCCGGTCACCACCCAGGATGCCGTCGCGTCGATCAAGCGCGCCGTCCCGCGGAAGGCCTGGCCCAGGAAGGTCCACGTCGCCACCCGCACCTTCCAGGCGTTGCGCATCGCCGTGAACGACGAGCTGGGCGAGCTGGACCGGGTCCTCGCGTCCCTGCCCCGTCTGATCCGCGTCGGCGGCCGGGCGGCGGTCATCGCCTTCCACAGCCTCGAGGATCGCGCGGTGAAGCAGGCCTTCCGGTCCCTCGAGGGACGCTGCACCTGTCCGCCCGGGCTTCCGGTGTGCGCGTGCGGCGCGCAGGGCACCTTCCGGGTCCTCACCCGACGAGCGGTCCAGGCGACGGACGCTGAGGTGGAACGCAATCCCCGGGCGCGCAGCGCGCGGCTCCGGGCCGTGGAGAGGGTGGCATGAGCCGGAAGTCGCTGAAGAGCCGCCGGGTCTCGCTCGGCACGGTGCTGGGCCAGATGCTGCCCGTGGTGCTGTGCTTCGGGCTGCTCGGCGCGGTGGGCATCCTCCACGTCGCCTCGCGGAGCCAGGTGGTGGACGCCGCGTACCGCCTCTCGGCGCTCGAGGCGGAGAGCCGTACCCTCGCCCTCGCCAACGACCGGCTGAAGCTCGAGCTGGCGACGCTGAAGCGCCCGGCACGGCTGGAGGCCATCGCCCGCGGCCAGCTGGGAATGGCCCCGCCCGACGCCTCGGTCGTGGACTCGGTCGCCGCCCGCCCCCCGACGCCGGCGACCCACGCCGCCGAGGGCCGGCGCACGCTGGCCGACCGCCGCTCCCCGCGATGATCCCCCGCCGGTCCACCGAGCGTGGACGTCCGCCTGCGGAGCTCACCCGCTGGACCCGCGCCCGGGTGCTGGTGATGGGCGGGGTCCTCCTCGCCGCCCTCGCAGCGACGCTGGTTCGCGCGGTCAGCCTTCAGGTCCTCCAGCGGGCCCGGCTCGCGTCGATGGCGTCGGACCAGTCGGTACGGGAGATGGAGATCCCCGCCCGCCGCGGCGACATCTACGATCGCCGCGGCATCCCTCTCGCCCAGAGCGTGGAGGTCGACTCGCTCTGGCTCGACCCGTCGATGGTGGCCGACCTGCGGCGTGCGGCGCGAGACCTGGCCCGGACGCTCCGCCTCGATGCTGCCGATCTCGAGGCCCGGCTCACTCGCGCGCGTCGCTTCGCCTGGGTGAAGCGACAGGTGACGCCCCAGGAGGTCACCGCGGCCCAGCGGCTGGAGATCCCCGGCCTCGGGGTGGCCAAGGAGCCCAAGCGCTTCTACCCGCAGCGCGAGCTCGGGGCGCAGGTGCTCGGGGTCGTCGGCACCGACGGGCACGGCCTGGAGGGCCTCGAGCTGGCCTTCGAGGACGAGCTCTCCGGCCAGAGCGAGAAGGTGGAGGGAACTCGCGACGCCCGTGGCCGGAACCTCCTTCTCCAGGGCGCTCCGGAGGCGGTGGGCCGGCAGGGCGCGACCGTGACCCTCACCCTCGACCGGCAGGTGCAGTACGCCTCGGAGAAGGCGCTCGACCGCGCGGTGGACGAGAGCAAGGCCATCGGCGGCATGCTGGTGGTGCTCGACCCGCGGAGCGGCGAGCTGCTCGCGCTGGCCCAGTCGCCGCGCTTCAATCCCAACGCTCCGGCGCCGGGAATCGCCGCGGGCGCGCTGCGCGACCGGCCGGCGCTGGACCTCTTCGAGCCGGGGAGCACCTACAAGGCCTTCGTCGCCGCCGCGGCTCTGGACGATCGCGCCGTCCGTCCCGAGGACGTCTTCGACTGCGAGGGCGGCAGCTGGGAGGTCGGCCGGCACGTCATCCACGACACCCATCCGCACGGCGTGCTGAACCTGAGCCGCATCCTCGCGGTCTCCTCGAACATCGGCGCGGCCAAGGTCGCGCAGCGGCTCGGCCGCGAGGGGATGATGCGGACCGCCCGGCGCTTCGGCTTCGGCGAGCGGACCGGGCTCGCCCTCCCCGGCGAGGGCAGGGGGAGCATCCCCTACCCCAAGGCGGACGTGACACTGGCGACGCAGGCCTTCGGCCAGGGCCTCAGCGCGACCGCGGTCCAGGTGGCCGCGGCCTACGGCGCGCTCGCCAACCGGGGCGTCCTGATGCGGCCGTACCTGGTCTCCCGGGTGACCGACCCGGACGGGGTGGTCCTCCTCGAGAACCAGCCCACCCGGGTGCGTCAGGCGGTGACCGAGCGCACGGCCCGTCAGGTCATCCAGATGCTCGAGGGGGTCGTCCAGAAGGATGGAACCGCGCCGCGGGGTGCGCTCGAGGCGTACCGGGTGGCCGGGAAGACCGGGACGGCGCAGAAGCCGGACCCCGTCGCCCGCGGCTACTCCGACAAGCGCATCGCGAGCTTCGCCGGCGTCGTCCCGGCAGACGAGCCCCGGCTGGTCGTCTACGTCGTGGTGGACGAGCCGAAGACCGACGTCTACGGAGGCCTGGTCGCCGCCCCTGCGTTCAGGGAGGTCGCCACCGCGGTCCTTCCCTACCTGGGCGTCCCACCGTCGCTTTCCGTGCTTGCCAGCGCCAAGAAGGTTCCCATCCCACCCCCGATGCAGGTAAAGGAGGAGCCCGCCGCGGCCCAGCCGGTCACCGAGCGGCTGGAGCAGGGGAGTGTGTCGGTCCCGAACGTGCAAGGACAGGTCGGTCGTGATGCCGTGGCGCGCCTGCTGGCGACCTCCCTGGAGCCCAGACTTCGTGGCAGTGGACGGGTGATGGCGCAGTCGCCGGCCCCGGGCGCGCACGTGGCGCGCGGGGCGCGAGTGACGCTCGATCTCGGCGCCTCACCCTGAGCAAGGATTTGCGTACATGAAGTTGACCGAAGTGTTGGCGGGGATTGGTGCCGAGCAGCAGTCCGGCTCTCGGGCGTCGCTCGAGATCACGGGCGTGGCCCACGACTCGCGCAAGGTGAAGCCCGGCGATCTCTTCGTCGCCGTTCCCGGTGCCACCTCCGACGGGGCGAACTTCGTCCCGGACGCCAAGCAGAAGGGCGCGATCGCCGTCGTCGCCCAGCGCCCGGTGCAGGCCGATGGTCCGGTCTTCCAGGTCTCGAACGCGCGGCAGGCGCTGGCGTTGATCGCCGCGAACTTCTACCGGAAGCCGGCGAACGACCTGATGCTCCTCGGGGTCACCGGCACCAACGGCAAGACCACCACCACCTGGCTGCTGGAGAGCATCTGTGCCGCGGGCGGCGCGGCCACCGGCCGCATCGGGACCATCGATACGAGGTTCGCCGGCCGCTCGCTCGAGCCCACCCACACCACGCCCGACGCGCTCGCGCTCCACGCGCTCTTCCGCGAGATGCTCGACGCCGGCAGCGACACGGTGGTGATGGAGGTGAGCAGCCACGCCCTGGACCAGGACCGGGTGCACGGCCTCGTCTTCCGCGCGGCGGGCTTCACCAACCTCAGCCGGGACCACCTCGACTACCACCCGGACATGGAGACGTACTTCCAGTCCAAGCGAAAGCTCTTCAGCGAGAACCTCAGCCAGGGCGGGGTCGCGGTGGTGAACGGCGACGACACCTACGCCGCGCGCCTCTACAACGAGGTTCGCTCCGGCAAGCGGATGGCGTGGAAGTTCAGCCGCAACGGCGGGGAGATCTCCGCGGCCGGCGTCGAGTACTCCATCGGCGGCATCAAGGCGACGCTGAAGACTCCGGCGGGCGACATCGCCATCCAGTCGTCCCTGGTGGGTCCGCACAACCTCGAGAACATCCTCGCCGCGGCCGGCATGGCGCTTGGCGCGGGGTTCAGCCGCCAGGACGTGAAGGAGGGCATCGCCCGGATGAAGGGCGTGCCGGGGCGGATGGAGCGGGTCGAGTCCGAGGGGCGAGTCGCTCTGGTGGACTACGCCCACAGCGACGACGCGCTCCGCCGCTCGCTCGAGGCCGCGCGCACCCTGGCCCGGGGACGGGTGGTGGTGGTGTTCGGTTGCGGCGGCGATCGCGACAAGGGCAAGCGCCCGCTGATGGGCCAGGTGGCGGCCGAGAACGCGGACCTGGTGGTCATCACCAGCGACAACCCGCGCACCGAGGATCCGGACGAGATCATCTCGCAGATCACCGCCGGCGTGGAGAAGGCCGGCCTCCGCCGGATGAGCGCCGGGAAGGCCAAGAGCGGTGAGCGCGGCTACCTGGTGGACGCCGACCGGCGCGCCGCCATCGAGCTCGGAGCGTCGCTCCTGAAGGAAGGCGACGTGCTGCTCGTCGCCGGCAAGGGTCACGAGGGCTACCAGATCATCGGGACGGAGAAGCGGCCCTTCGACGACGTGGCCGAGGCGCGTGCGGCCCTGGCCAAGGCCCGGGCCGCCTGAAGCATCCGCCGATGGCCGCCGAGCCCCGGTTCACCCACGCCGAGGTCGTCACCGCCACCGGGGCACGCCCCACCGCAACGCCCGCCGCACCGTTCGAGGGCGTCTCCACCGACTCGCGCACGGTCACTCCGGGCGCGCTGTTCGTCGCGCTGCGCGGTGAGCGGTTCGACGCGCACGGGTTCCTGGAGGAGGTCGTCGCCCGCGGTGCCGCCGGGGCGGTCACCCAGGCGCAGCACCCCCGGGCAGCGGTCCCCCCAGGATTCCCGCTCTACGAGGTCCCGGACACGCTCCAGGCGCTGGGCGGGCTGGGGCGGTTCCATCGCCGGCGCTTCACCCTGCCGCTGGGCGCGGTGGGAGGCAGCAACGGCAAGACGACCACCAAGGAGATGGTGGGCGCCATCCTCGCCGTCCGGGGGCCGGCGCTGAAGACGGAAGGAAACCTCAACAACGAGGTGGGGCTGCCGCTCACGCTGCTTCGCCTGCGGCCCGAGCACGTGGCGGCGGTGGTCGAGCTGGGGATGAATCACCCCGGTGAGATGAGCCGGCTCACCGCGGTGGCCGTGCCCGACGCGGCGCTCATCACCACCGTCCAGCCCGAGCACCTCGAGGGCCTGGGGAGCATCGAGGGGGTCGCCGACGCCGAGGGCGAGCTCTTCGCCGGACTCTCGCCGCGCGCCACCGCGGTGGTGAACCTGGACGACCCGCACGTCGTTCGCCAGGGCGGGCGCGCCCGTGGGGCCCGGCTCGGGTTCGGTCGCGCCGACGGCGCCGAGGTCCGGCTCGTGGAGTCCACCCCGCGGGGGAAGAGCGGTCTGGCGCTGGTGATCGAGACCGGCGGGCGGCGGTGGCCGGTCTCGCTCGGGTTCGTCGGGGACCACAACGCGCTCAACGCCACCGGCGCGTTCGCTCTCGCCATCGCGCTCGGCCACCGGCCGGAGGAGTGCGTCGAGGGCCTGGAGGCGGCGCGGCCCTACGCGCGGCGGCTGAACGTCGTCGAGGCGGCGGGGGGCTGGACGGTGGTGGACGACTGCTACAACGCGAACCCCGCATCGATGGCCGCGGCGCTGGACACGGCGCGCACGCTCGCCGGGCAGGGGCGGGTGGTCGTGGTGCTCGGTGACATGCTGGAGCTCGGTCCGGGCGAGGAGAAGGACCACGTCGCACTGGGTGCGCGGGTGTCGCAGGTGGCGGCGCTCGCGGCGTTCCTCGGGCCTCGCAGCGCGTGGGCCGCCGGGTCCGCGACTGGAGTCGAGTCGGCACACTTCCTGGAAGTGGATCCTCTCTGGGAATGGCTCCGGCCGAGATTGCGGCCCGGGGACCTCGTCCTGGTGAAGGGAAGCCGCGGAATGCGTCTCGAGCGGATGGTGGAAAAACTGACCGGAGTGGCGGCTTCCGGGGGACACTAGAAGCCGCGCGCAACCGTGCTCTTCCTCCTCTACCGTCTGCTCCAGGATTCCCAGGCGCAGCGGTTCTTCAACTTCCTCCGCTACCCCACCTTCCGCATCGTGGCGGCGGGCGTCGCCGCCCTGCTGATCGGTCTGCTCTGGGGCCGCCGGTTCATCGAGCAGCTGCGTCTCACCCAGCACGGGCAGAGCAACATCCGCGAGGACACACCGGACCGGCACCAGACGAAGAAGGGCACGCCGACGATGGGCGGCGCGATGATCCTGGTCTGCATCGGCCTGGCGACGCTGCTCTTCGCCGACCTGTCCTCGCGGGTGGTCTGGGTCGCGCTGCTCTGGACCTTCGGCTACGGCTTCATCGGCTTCCTGGACGACTGGCTCAAGCTGTCGAAGCGGAACAGCAAGGGCCTGGCGGGGAAGAAGAAGCTCGCGCTGCAGACGCTGTTCTACCTGGTGGGCGTGTTCGGCATCCTCTGCACCTGGAAGGGCGGGGTGCCGCACCTGCTGATCGAGACCCGCATCACCGTCCCCTTCATCCCCACCCGGCACTTCAATCCCGACCTCGGCTGGCTCTACCTCTTCTTCGGCTGGGTGGTGGTGGTGGGCACGTCGAACGCGGTGAACCTCACCGACGGGCTGGACGGGCTGGCCATCGTTCCCACCATCGTCGCCGCGACGACCTTCGCCATCCTCTGCTACGTCGCGGGGAGCGGTCTCCACATCGCGGACGTGCAGGAGATCGCAGGGCAGCAGCGCCTGGTGAGCACGCCGCTCTGGCGCTACCTGGGCATCCTCCCGGTCGCTGGCGGCGCGGAGCTGGCGGTGTTCTGCGCCGCGATGGTGGGCGCCGGGCTGTCCTTCCTCTGGTTCAACACCTATCCGGCCAGCGTCTTCATGGGCGACATCGGCTCGCTCGCGCTCGGGGGCGGCCTCGGCGGGCTGGCGGTGCTGAGCAAGAACGAGATCGCCTCGGCGATCATCCACGGGGTGTTCCTGGCCGAGGCGCTGTCGGTGATGATCCAGGTCGCCTCGTTCAAGATGACCGGACGGCGAGTGTTCAAGATGGCGCCGGTGCACCATCACTTCGAGCTCAAGGGGCTGTCCGAGCCGAAGATCATCGTGCGCTTCTGGATCGTCTCCATCGTCTGTGGCGCCATCGCGCTCATGACGCTCAAGCTGCGCTGACGTGGACCTCGGTGGACGCACGGTGTCGGTGCTGGGCGCGGGCAAGAGCGGCCTCGCCGCTGCCGAGCTGCTGCTGTCCCGCGGCGCGCGGGTGACCCTCCGGGACGAGCGGCCGGGGGACCAGCTCGGGGCGGAGGTGCTGGCGGCTCGGGGCGTGGTCGTCCTGGGCGGCCAGCCGCTGGGCGAGGTGGCCCTGGGCCAGCCGGACCTGGTGGTGGTGAGCCCCGGGGTCCCGCTCCGCCTCCCCTCCATCGTGCGGGCCCGCGAGCGCGGCGTTGCCATCTGGGGGGAGATCGAGCTCGCCTCCCGCTTCCTCCCGGCGGGCGCGGTGGTCCTCGGCGTCACCGGGACCAACGGGAAGAGCACCACGACCGCACTGCTCGGCGCGCTCTGCGAGGCCGGGGGGCTCGGCCCATTCGTCGGAGGGAATCTCGGCACCCCGCTGTCCCGGGCCGTCCTCGAGCCGCCGCGGCGGACCTACGTGCTCGAGCTGTCCAGCTTCCAGCTCGAGGGGATGGACACGGTGCGGGTCCACGGCGCGGCGGTGCTGAACCTGACCCCGGACCACCTGGACCGCTACGACGGCATGGAGGAGTACGCGGCCGCCAAGGCGCGCATCTTTCGCAGCCAGGAGCCGGGCGACGTGGCGGTGGTGAACGCCGACGACCGCTGGACGCTCGGGATGCTGGACGCCGCGCGGGGGGGACGCTTCGGGTTCACCCTGCGGCCCGGTCTGCCTCCGCCGGCGGGCCTGTCCGGGACGGCCGAGCCGGTGGGGGGCGGCTTCCAGCTGGGCTTCGCGGGCCTGCGGTTCCGGGTGGCGAGCCGGGCGCTCCGGGGCGGGCACAACCTGGCGAACGCGATGGCCGCGACGCTGCTGGCCTTCCACGCCGGCGTCGGGCAGGAGGCCCTCCAGTCCGGGCTGGACGGCTTTCCCGGGCTGCCGCACCGGCTCGAGTCGATCCGGACCCTCGACGGCGTGGAGTGGGTGAACGACTCGAAGGCCACCAACGTGGACGCGGTGCTCATCGCGCTCGCGGCCTTCCCCCCCGGGCAAAGGCTGTGGCTGATCGCCGGCGGCAAGGGGAAGGGCGCCCCTTACCGGCCCCTGGTGGAAGCATCGGTCGGAAAAGTCGCGGGGGTGCTCACGGTTGGGCAGGATGCTCCTCTTCTCGCCGCAGAGTTCTCACCCGTGCTGCCCGTCCATGCCTGCGAGACGCTCGACCGCGCCGTCGCCCGTGCGCGCGTCCTCGCACGGCCGGGGGACGTGGTGCTGCTCTCTCCGGCCTGCGCGTCCTTCGACCAGTTCCGCAACTTCGAGCACCGCGGCGACACCTTCCGCGCCCTGGTGGAATCGCTCACGTGAAGCCGCGCCGGAACACACCGCCTTCGCCGGTGCTCCCCGACGGACGCAGCGAGCCGGTGCGCCTCTCGGTCGATCCGGTGCTGCTCGGCGCGGTGCTCGCGCTCGTCTCGCTCGGGCTCGTGATGGTGTACTCGGCGAGCGCGGTCATCGCGGCCGAGAAGCAGGGCAACGGCTTCTACTTCCTGGAGCGGCAGCTCCTCGCCGCCGGGGTGGGGCTGGTCGTGATGGCCGCCGCCGTCCGGCTGGGCTACCGGAGGCTCGCCCGGCTGGCATACCCGATGCTGCTCCTCAGCATCGTGCTGCTCGTCCTCGTCCTCGTGCCGGGCGTGGGCACGGTGGTGGGCGGGGCGCGGCGCTGGCTCCGCCTCCCGGGCCTGAGCCTCCAGCCGGCGGAGATCGCCAAGTTCACCTGGGTGGTGTACCTGGCGTACTCGCTGGCGAAGAAGCGCGAGAAGGTGGCCACGTTCTCCATCGGGTTCCTGCCGCATCTGTTGCTCGCGGGGCTGCTGGTCGCCCTGTGCATGGCCGAGCCCGACTTCGGCAGCTCGGTGGAGCTGCTGGTCCTGCTCTTCATCCTCCTCTTCGCCGCGGGGACGAAGCTCTCGTACCTGGTGGGCTCGGTCCTCCTCGCCCTGCCGATGGCGTACGCGGCCATCGCCCGCTCGCCGTACCGCTGGGCCCGGATCAAGGCGTTCCTGGATCCCTGGGCGCACCGGCACGACATCGGCTACCAGGTGGCCCAGTCGCTGATCTCCGTCGGGTCCGGAGGACTGTTCGGCCTCGGGCTGGGTGAGAGCCGGCAGAAGCTGTTCTTCCTGCCCGAGGCTCATACCGACTTCATCTTCAGCATCATCGGCGAGGAGCTGGGCCTGCTCGGGGCGATGGCCACCATCGTCCTCTACGCCATCGTGGTGTGGCGCGGGACGCGCGCCGCGCTCCGGGCGAGCGAGACCTTCGGCACCTACCTCGGCCTCGGCCTGACGGCGATGCTGGGCTTCCAGGCCGCGGTGAACATGAGCGTCGCGATGGGCATGCTGCCCACCAAGGGGCTCACCTTGCCGTTCATCTCCTACGGAGGCTGCTCGCTGGTCATCTCCATGGCCGCTGCGGGCGTGCTGCTCTCGCTCAGCGCAGCCTCCGCGCCGATGCGCAACCCCGGCCCCTCGCGCGTCCGGCAGCTCCGGGAACAAGTCGCATGAGGATGCTCATCGCCGGTGGCGGGACGGGAGGGCACCTGTTTCCCGGCATCGCACTGGCGGAGGAGGTCACCACGCGGCACCCGGACAACCGGGTCCTGTTCGTGGGGACGACGCGGGGGCTCGAGGCGCGGGTGGTGCCGGCGGCGGGCTTTCCGCTGGAGACCATCCAGGTGCGCGGGCTGAAGGGCGTGGGGCCGCTCCGGGCGCTCCAGGCGCTCGTGCTGCTCCCGCTGTCCTTCCTCGCCAGCTGGCGGATCGTCGGCCGGTTCAGGCCGGACGTGGTGGTGGGGGTGGGCGGCTACGCGTCGGGGCCGGTCGTCCTCGCGGGGTGGCTCCGGGGGACCGCCACCGCCATCCAGGAGCAGAACGCGCTGCCCGGCATCACCAACCGGATCCTCGGGAAGATCGTGCGCGCGGTGTTCATCGCCTTCGAGCAGGCGCGCTCGGCGTTCCCCGGACGGAAGACGTACCTGGTCGGGAACCCCGTGCGCCGCAAGCTGATGGACAACTACCTCCGGAGCCGGTCCACGGTGACGGACGGCCGGTTCCGGCTGCTGGTGGTCGGCGGATCGCTCGGCGCCCGCGGGCTGAACTCCCGGATGCTCGAGGCGCTGCCCCACCTGGGAGACCTGCGCGAGCGGATGGACATCGTGCACCAGACCGGCGCGGCGGACCTCGAGCGGGTGAAGGCCGGCTATGCCGCCGCGGGAGTGACGGCCGAGGTGGTGCCGTTCGTCGAGGACATGTCCGCCGCCTACGCCCGCGCCTCGCTGGTCCTCTGCCGGGCCGGGGCGACCACCGTGGCCGAGCTGGCGATCTGCAAGAAGGCGGCGCTCCTCGTTCCCTTTCCATTCGCCACCGACGACCACCAGGCGATCAACGCCGCGGCGCTGGTCGAGGCCGGGGCGGCGCTGATGTTCCGCGAGGAGGAGCTCACCGGCGAGAAGCTGGCGCAGGAGCTGCGGCGGCTGGCATCGGAGCCGGAGCGGGTCCAGCGGATGGAGCGCGCCGCGGGAGGGCTCGGGCGTCCCGAGGCGGCGCGGGAGCTCGTGGACCTCTGCGCAGAGCTGGTGGCCCCTCCGGGGCGCGGACAGGTGGTGCCCCGATGACCCGACGTGCTCCGGTGGTGAGCCTCTTCAAGACGCGGCACGCGGCGCAGGTGCACTTCGTGGGCATCGGCGGCATCGGGATGAGCGGCATCGCCGAGGTACTGATCAACCTCGGCTACCGGGTGAGCGGCTCGGACCTCAAGGAGTCGGAGACGACGCGTCGGCTGCACCGGATGGGGGCCCGGCTGGAGATCGGCCATCGGGCGGAGAACCTCGTCTCGGCCGACGTGGTGGTGATCTCCTCGGCGGTGCGGCGCGACAACCCCGAGGTGCTCGCCGCCCAGGCCCGGAAGATCCCGGTCATTCCCCGGGCGGAGATGCTCGCCGAGCTGATGCGCCTCAAGTACGCCGTGGCCGTCGCCGGGAGCCACGGGAAGACCACCACCACCTCGATGGTGGCGACGGTGATGAACGCCGCCGGCCTGGACCCGACCGCGGTGGTGGGCGGGAAGGTCAACGTGCTCGGGAGCAACGCCAAGCTGGGGAAGTCGGACCTGATGGTCGTGGAGGCCGACGAGTCCGACGGGAGCTTCCTCAAGCTCCACCCCAGCATCGCGGTGGTGACCAACATCGACCCCGAGCACCTGGACCACTTCGGCAGTGTCGAGGCGCTCCGCCATGCCTTCGTCGAGTTCTGCAACCGCGTGCCCTTCTACGGGCTGAACGTGCTCTGCCTCGACCACCCCAACGTGCAGGCGCTGATGCCGCAGATCGGCAAGCGGGTCGTCACCTACGGGACCTCGCACACCGCCGACTACCGGCTGGAGGGCGTGACGCTGGAAGGGTTCTCCACCCGCTTCCACGCCTTCCGTCACGAGCAGCCGCTGGGCGAGTTCACGGTCCGGATGGTGGGCGCCCACAACGCGCTGAACGCGATGGCGGTCATCGCCGTCGCCGAGGAGATGGAGATCCCGCTCCCGGTCGTGCGCGGTGCGCTGGCGGAGTTCGCCGGGGTGCAGCGGCGCTTCACGGTGCGTGGCGAGGCAGGGGGGGTGATGGTGGTGGACGACTACGGACACCACCCCGCGGAGGTGATGGCGACGCTGGCCGGGGCGCGACGGGCGTTCGGGCGCCGCCTGGTGGTGGTCTTCCAGCCCCACCGCTACACCCGGACACGGGATCTGCTCTCGGAGTTCGCAACCGCGTTCAACGACGCCGACGTGCTGATGGTGCTGGGCATCTACGCGGCCAGCGAGGAGCCGATCCCCGGAATCTCCGGCGAGGCCCTGGCGCAGGCGATCCGCAGCCATGGGCACCGGGACGTGACGCACATCGAGAAGCGGGTCGACGCCGCGGCGGCGCTGCTCCCCAGGCTGCGGGAAGGTGACCTGGTGGTGACGCTCGGCGCCGGGGACGTGACGCAGGTGGGCCCGGAGCTGCTGCAGCTCCTGGAGCCGGCGCAGCGGGGCGGCCGGGCGAGCTAGGCCGTCCAATCCCCTCGAGGCCGCCTGCCCCGTGGGTCCACGACCGTCCAGTCAGCGCAACCTTTTGGTTGCATTTATTCCGGCGAGCCATCAGAGTAGATGCAATCAGGAGGTTGCACATGCCCCAGACCATCCCGGACCGCATCGAGAAGAAGATCGTCCTCCGGGCGCCGCGCTCCCGCGTCTGGCGCGCCCTCACCGACGCGCGCGAGTTCTCCGAGTGGTTCCGGGTCACCCTCCGTGGCCAGTTCGAGCCGGGGAAGGAGATCAGCGGACAGGTCACCTATCCCGGCTACGAGCACCTGACCATGACCGCCCGGGTCGAGCGCATGGAGCCCGAGAGCCTCTTCAGCTTCCGCTGGCACCCGGCGGCCATCGATCCCAAGGTGGACTACTCGGCAGAGCCCACGACGCTGGTCGAGTTCCGTCTGGAGGATGCGCCGGGAGGAACGCTCCTCACCGTGACCGAGTCCGGCTTCCAGGCCCTCCCCGCGGCACGCCAGGGCTTCGCTCACGAGGCGAACAGCGGAGGCTGGGAGGAGCAGCTCCGGAACATCGAGCGCCATGTCGCCAGCCATCCATCACCGCGCGCCTGAGCCGAGCTCGCTCTTCGCCGCGCTCGGAGATCCGACCCGGCTCGCGCTGGTGCGTCGGCTCTCGGCCGGCGGCGCTCTCTCCGTCACGGCGCTCACCACCGGGACCCGCATCAGCCGCCAGGCGGTGACCAAGCACCTCGGGATCCTCGCCCGCGCGGGCCTGGTGGAGAGCGAGCGGCGCGGGCGGGAACGACTCTGGGCCCTCGCACCCGGACGCATCCACGACGCGCGGCGCGCGCTCGAGCAGATCTCCCGCGAGTGGGACGACGCGCTGGAGCGGCTTCGCAGGCTGGTCGAGCGCTGAACATCCGACGGCGTTCTTCACCCTCGCCTGCCGCATCCGCCTTGACCCTCCGGCGTGCCGGCAGGAGAACCGCGCCCTCGCTGGACCTTGCGTGGGGAGGATCAATGAACGGCAGAACTTTCCGGAACGCCGGCGTGCTCGTGGCCGCCGCGGCGTTGCTGGCACTGGGGTGCGGGCAGGGCGCGCAGGACACCGGCGCGGTGGTCTCCACGGAGCAGGACGCGCTCCACCGGAACAAGGGGCCGAAGGTCACCGTCCAGCAGAGCGGGACCACGTCGAGCCTGATCGCGGTGAGCGCGGCGAACTCGCGGGTGGTCTGGGCGAGCGGCCGCTTCGGGACCTTCGCGGTCACGTCGAACGGCGGGAGGACCTGGCGCTCGGGCGTGGTCCCCGGCGCCGAGACGGTGCAGTTCCGCGACGTCGAGGCCGTCAGCGAGAGAGTGGCGTACTTGCTCTCGGTTCCCACCAGCCCGCCGGATCCCTTCATCGCCTCGCGCATCTACAAGACGACCGACGGGGGCAGGACCTGGAAGCTCCAGTTCGAGGCGGCCGCCGACCAGTTTCACGACTGCTTCGCCTTCTGGGACCCCTGGAGCGGGGTGGATTTCGCCGACTCGGTGAATGACCGCTTCCCCGCCGTCCGCACCTTCGACGGGCACAGCTGGCACGACTACGGTGACCACCTTCCCACCCCGCTGCCGGGTGAGTCCGGCTTCGCGTCGGGCGGCACGTGCATCGCCACCCAGGGGAACCGGCGGGCGTGGATCACCACCGGCACGCCTCCCGCCGAGGCCGGCGGAGCCTGGACGACCCGCGTCCTGTTCAGCACCGATCGCGGGCACACCTGGGCAGCGACCACCGCGCCGATCAGCCCCAGCGGCCCCGATGCGGTCGGCGGTGGGTTCAGCATCGCCTTCCGCGACGCGCGGCACGGGATCCTCGCCGGAGGTGACCTCGGCGTCGCGGAGGGCGTGGTCGTTCCCAACTTCGCCCGCTCGAAGGACGGCGGCCGCACCTGGACGCTCGCCACCCCGGCACCGATCCCCGGCGCCATCTTCACGGCGGCGTACGCCGGCCACGGCACGGGCCACGACGGCTGGGGGCGTGACGACGACGACGACTTCGGCGAGCACGGGCACGGGAACGGCCCCTCGATCCGGGTCGTCGCGACGGCCCCGACCGCCACCGCCTGGTCTCCGGACGAGGGTCAGACCTGGAGCGTGATTGCCGGGCTCGCCGGACTCTGGGGCGTGGACTTCGGAGACCAGCAGACCGGCTGGCTCGTGGGGACCGGCGGCCAGATCGTCCGCATCGACTTCTGACCGCGCGCGCAGCCGAGCGCTACGAGACCTCGCGCAGCGCGGTGAGCGCGAGGAACAGGGCCGTGCCCGCCAGCAGGAGCCCGCCGGTGCCGCGGACTCTCGCCAGCGCGCGCCCGGAGCCTGGGCTCACCAGCCGGTCCGCGGCGGCGGCCGCGCCCGTCGTGACCGCGAGCTCGAGGGCGAGGAAGGTCGCGGCGAGCTCGAGGAACTGCAATCCCAGCGAGCGGTCCGGCCGGAGGAACTGGGGAAGGACGGCGCCGAAGAAGATCAGCGCCTTCGGGTTGGACCAGACGAGGAGGAACCCGCGCGACAGCGGGCCGGCCCCGGCTCGCCCGGTCGCCGGCGGCAGCGGCGCCGCCCGGTTCCACCAGGTCCGTACGCCGTGCCACGCCAGGTACGCCGCCCCGGCGAGCTGCAGGGTCGCGAGCACGGCCGGCGCGCGGAGGAGGGCGCCTCCCAGCCCGGCGATCGACACGGCGATGACCGTCGCGATGCCCAGCGCGTTGCCCAGGACCACCGGGACGGTGCGCCGGAACCCCGAGCCCGCGGCGTGGCCCACCACGGCCAGGAGCGTGGGGCCCGGGGTGAGCACTGCCAGGGTAGAGAGCCCGAGGAAGCCCAGCCAGGGAGCGAGGTCCATCACCGTGCCTCCCCCGAGGGCCAGGACCCGCGGGCGGCCACTCGCTCCAGCGGCACGCGCTCCCGCGGTGGCAGCGACTCCTCGGCCGGCCAGCCGATCGCGGTGACCGTCATCGGCTGGATGCCGGCGGGGATGGCGAGGGCCGTCTTCAGCTTCTCCGCGTCGAAGCCGGCCATGGGGTGCGCCGCCAGCCCGGAGGCGACGGCCTGCAGGACCAGGTGAGCGGTCGCCATGCCGAGGTCGTGCTCGGCCCAGGGGTTGGGTCGGCCCCTGCGGCCTTCGCGGGTGAAGCCTCCGACCACCAGGGCCGAGGCGGTCTCCGCCCAGGCGTTCCCGGAGTCGAGCGCGCCCAGGACCCGGTCGAACTCCGCATCCCCGCGCACGGTCCACAGGAAGCGCCAGGGCTGGAGGTTGTAGCTCGAGGGCGCGAGGTGCGCGGCCTCGAGGAGCGACAGGAGGTGAGGGACCGGGAGCGGACGCCCTGCGTCGAACCGTTCACGGCTCCGGCGGTGGAGGATGACGTCGAGGAGGGGAGGAGGCGATGACATGCCTCTTCTCTGCGCAGTGGACAGGCACCCCGCGAGGTCGCCATTCTCCACCCCTGTGAGCTCTTCTCACACCCCCGCGCGGCGCCTGCCCCCGCTCAACTCCCTCCGGGCGTTCGAGTCCTGTGCCCGCCTCGGATCCACCGTCGCCGCCGCCGCGGAGCTCGGCGTGACCCACGGGGCGATCAGCAAGCAGGTGGCGCTGCTCGAGCGGTGGGTGGGCGCGCCGCTCTTCGAGAGAGGCGGAGGACGTCTCGTGCCGACTCCCGAGGCAGCGCGCTACGCGGCCGCGCTCGCCTCCGCGCTCGATCTGGTCGAGCGGAGCACCGAGGTCCTCCGGGCGACCGGCTCCGATCTGCCGCGGCTCGTCCGGCTCACCACCACCGGCTCGGTGGCCTCCCTCTGGCTGGTGCCTCGGCTGGCGGCGTTCAGGGCCGCGAACCCCGGCGTGGAGGTGTGGGTCAGCGAGAGCCGCGAGCTCGTCCCTCTCGGGCGCCCCGGCGGCCCCGAGCTCGCGCTCCGGCTCGGCCACGGCCCCTGGACGGGTGTCCGGGCCGAGGCCCTCATGACCGACGACGCGGTGGTCGTCTGCGCGCCCTCCGTCGCCGGCCGCCTCCGTGCTCCGGAGGACCTGGCGCGGGTGACCTTGCTTCACGACGAGGACCCGCGCCTCTCCTGGCAGATGTGGCTGGAGGCCGCCGGCCTGGGGCGACCGGCCTGGGGGCACCGCGGCCCGCGGCTCGCGGATGGAGGGCTGGTGCTGCAGGCCGCCCGGGCGGGGCAAGGTGCCGCGCTCACCCGGCGCCGGCTCGCCGCGCCTCTGCTCAGGACGGGCGCGCTGGTGCAGCCGTTCCCCACCCGCGTGCCGCTCGGCGTCAGCTACTGGCTCGTGCTTCCGCCCCGGGGGACACCGCTCAGCCCCGCTGCCCGCGCGCTCGCCGCCTGGATCCGAGACGTTGCCCGGGAGGAGGAGTCCGGCCGCTGACGGCCGGGTCGCCGTCGAGGGTCAAGGCCCGGCCGGGTGTCATGCCGCCAGGCTCACCCCGAGCGCCAGCAGCGCGGGCAATCCCTGGATGACGAGGATGCGCCGCGACACCGTCGCCGCACCGAACACCGCGGCGACCAGGACGCAGACGAGGAAGAACAGCCGCAGCGGTCCGGCCAGGGGCTCCGGCGCGAACAGGCTCCACGCGAGTCCCGCGGCGAGGAAGCCGTTGTACAGCCCCTGGTTTGCGGCGAGCGGCGCGGCCTGGGCGGCGAACTCGGGCGTCGTCCTGAAGATGCGCCGGCCGGCAGGGCTCTTGAAGAGGAACATCTCCAGCACGAGGAATCCCAGGTGCTCGAGCGCGACGAACCCCACCAGCACGTTCCGGAGGAGGATCACGACCGAGATGCTCGTCGCACCCGGGCATACCCGTCCAGGAGAACCGGCGTGGGGAACTTGCGCCGGGCCCCTGCATCTGGTTCTGACAGGGGAGACTTGATCGCCCCCTCCACCCCGCCGGCCGCTCCCGGGCTGGTCACCGGCCTTGCCGCCGACGCGAGCCCGGGCGAATCCCTCGCGCCGTGGACCAGTCTCCGGATCGGCGGTCCGGCCGAGCTGCTGGTCCGGCCCCGGACCGGCGACGCCCTCGTCTCGGTGCTCTCCCGGGCGCGCGCCGAGGGGCTCGCCGTCCACGTCCTGGGCGGCGGCGCCAACACCCTGGTGGGCGACCTCGGCATCCGGGGCGTCACGGTCAAGCTCCCCCCGGACCTCTTCACCGAGGAGGTTCAGCCCCTCGCCTCGGGCGGCGGGCTGGTGACGCTCGGGGGAGGGGCGGCGATCGTCCGGCTCCCCAACGTCATGCGCGCCCGCGGCTGGGTGGGCGCCGAGTTCCTCGCCGGAATCCCCGGGACCATCGGCGGCGCGGTCGCCATGAACGCCGGGACGAAGAACGGCGAGTGCGAGCGGGTGCTCGATGCGGTCGAGCTCGCGACGCCGGACGGCATCGGCTGGATCCCCCGCAGCGCGCTCACCCTCCGCTATCGGTTCACCGAGCTGCCCGCGGGGGCCATCATCACCCGGGCCCGCTTCCGCCTCCCCGACGGCGACGTGGAGGCCTCGCGCGCGGCGATGGAGGCGGACCTCGGCTACCGCAAGCGCACCCAGCCCCTCAGCCAGCCGAACTGCGGCAGCGTCTTCACGAACCCGCCTGGCGACCACGCCGGTCGGCTCATCGACTCGGTGGGGTTGAAGGGCGCGCGGCTCGGCGGCGCGCAGATCTCCACCTTGCACGCCAACTGGATCGTCAACCTCGGCGGGGCCCGCGCGGCCGAGGTGCTGGAGCTCATCGAGCGCGCGCAGGCGCGGGTGCGCGAGGCGACGGGCACCATGCTCGTCCCGGAGGTGAAGCGGGTGGGAGCGTTCGCATGAAGGACAAGCGCATCGGTGTGCTGATGGGTGGCCTCTCCGTCGAGCGGGAGGTGAGCCTGCGCACCGGCGCCGGCGTCACCGCCGCGCTGCGGGGGCTCGGGTACCAGGTGGTGGAGATCGACGTGCAGAAGGACGTCGCCGACCGGCTCCGCGCCGAGCGCGTCGAGGTGGCCTTCATCGCCCTCCACGGCCGCTACGGCGAGGACGGCTGCATCCAGGGCCTGCTGGAGTCGATGTTCATCCCCTACACCGGCTCCGGCGTCCTGGCCTCCTCGGTGGGCATGGAGAAGGTCTTCGCCAAGCAGGTCTTCGTCGCCCACGGCATCCCCACCCCCGCCTACCGCGCCTTCGACGGCCGGGACCGGGCCCTGGCAGGGGTCGAGTCCTTGCCCTTCCCCTTCCCGGTGGTGGTGAAGCCCTCCCGGGAGGGCTCGAGCGTCGGCGTGCAGATCGTCCACACCGAGGACGCCTATGCATCCGCGGTGGAGGACGCGGCGCGGCTGGCCGGCTCGGTGCTGGTCGAGCAGTTCGTGAAGGGCCGCGAGGTGCAGGGGGCGGTGCTCGACGACGCCTCGCTCGGGGCCATCGAGATCGTCCCCACCCACGAGTTCTACGACTACGAGGCCAAGTACCAGGCCGGCAGCGGGACGCGGTACCTCTTCCCCGCGCCGCTCCCTCCCGACCAGTATGCGCGCGTGAACGAGGTCTGCCTCGCCGCGCACCGGGCGCTGGGCTGCCGGGGGGCGACCCGCTCCGACGTCATCGTGACCCCGGAGGGCGAGGTGCAGCTCCTCGAGCTGAACACCATCCCCGGAATGACCCCCACCAGCCTGTTGCCGAAGATCGCCGCCGGGCAGGGCATCGACTATCCGCAGCTCTGCGAGCGCATCCTCCTCGGCGCCTCGCTCCAGGCCTGAACGACCTCTACAGGGCTGTGGTCGAAAACTGGCGGTGGGGGTGATCCGGGCCGAGCATGCCTCGGATCAGATGTCCGGAGTCCTCGCCTCCAGGAACCGGCGCCGCCGCGCCGACGGCGCAGCTTCCCGTGCCTCCAGTGGCCGGACGGTCCTTCGCGGCCTGGGAGTCCTCGGGGCCCTCGTCTCGCTCGGCTGGGTTGGCCTCCAGCTCGACGCCTGGGCCGCCAGCTCGCCCCACTTCGCCCTGCGGACGGTCAAGATCCAGGGGCTCCGCCGGGCCACCGAGGGGGAGCTGCTCCGGCTGGCCGGAATCGCCCCGGGGACCAACCTCTGGGCACTGGACGCGGCCACGGTCGCCCAGACCATGTCCGGCCACCCGTGGGTCCGGACCGTCGAGGTCACCCGCAGCCTGCCCGACGCGCTCCAGCTGCGGGTCGAGGAGCGCGCGCCCGTGGCCCTCGCCTCGCTGGGCGACCTCTACGTCGTCGACGCCGACGGCGCTCCGTTCAAGCGCGTGTCCTCCGCCGAGACCCTGGACCTGCCGCTGCTCACCGGGCTCACCCGCGAGCGCGCGGAGAAGGACCCCGCGGGCACCGCCGCCCGCCTCCGGGAGGGGCTGGCGGTCGCCGATGCCTACCAGCGCGTGTTCGAGCGGCCCCGGCTGTCCGAGGTCCAGATCGGCGAGGCGGGCTACGAGCTGGTCACCGTCGACGGCGTCCGGGTGGTGCTCGGACGCGATGACCTGGAGGGTCAGCTCCGGCGGCTCCAGCGGGTCCGCGACGAGCTGCAGCACCGGGGGCTCGCTGCCGCCGCCATTCACCTCGAGAACCGCGTCCGGCCCGGCTGGGTCGCGGTGCAGGTCCAGCCCGGCGCCACGGCGCCCCGCCAATAGGCGAGAAGGGACGGAAGTCACATGGCGAAGCAGAAGGGTGGGGAGATCGTCGTCGGCCTTGACATCGGCACGACGAAGATCTGCGCCATCGTCGGGGAGCTCACCGAGAACGGCATCGACATCATCGGCATCGGCAGCCATCCCTCGAAGGGGCTGCGCAAGGGCGTGGTGGTGAACATCGAGGCCACCGTGGCCTCCATTCGCCGCGCGGTCGAGGAAGCCGAGCTGATGGCCGGGTGCGAGATCACCACCGTCTACACCGGCATCGCCGGCGGCCACATCAAGGGCTTCAACAGCCAGGGCATCGTCGCGGTGAAGGACAAGGAGGTCCGCGAGGCGGACATCACTCGCGTCATCGACGCCGCGAAGGCCGTCGCCATCCCGATGGACCGGGAGGTCATCCACGTCCTCCCCCAGGAGTTCATCATCGACGACCAGGGCGGCATCAAGGAGCCGCTCGGGATGGCCGGGGTCCGCCTCGAGGCCAAGGTGCACATCGTGACCGGCGCGGTGTCCAGCGCGCAGAACATCGTGAAGTGCGCGAACCGCACCGGGCTCAACGTCGCGGACATCGTCCTCCAGCCGTTGGCCTCCAGCGAGGCGGTGCTGGGCGAGGACGAGAAGGAGCTCGGGGTCTGCCTGGTGGACATCGGCGGTGGCACCACCGACATCGCCATCTTCTCCGGCGGGAGCATCGCCCACACCGCGGTCATCGCCCTCGGGGGGAACAACCTCACCTCGGACATCGCCATCGGGCTCCGCACGCCGGCGCACGAGGCCGAGAGAATCAAGCAGCGCTACGGCTGTGCGATGGCGTCCATGGTCGACAAGGACGAGACCATCGAGGTGCCGTCGGTGGGCGGCCGGCAGCCGCGGATCATCGGGCGGCAGATCCTGTGCGAGATCCTCGAGCCCCGCGTCGAGGAGATCTTCCAGCTCGTCCACCGCGAGATCCAGAAGTGCGGCTTCGAGGATCTCCTCGCGAGCGGCGTGGTCATCACCGGCGGCTCCACGCTGCTCGCCGGAATGCCCGAGCTGGCCGAGGAGGTCCTCGGACTTCCCGTGCGGCGGGGGATGCCGCGGGGCATCGGCGGCCTGGTGGACGTGGTGAAGAGTCCCATGTACGCCACCGGCGTGGGCCTGGTGGTCTACGGCGCCCGGCACACCGACCGCCGCCTCTTCCGGATCCGCGAGGACAACGTCTACCGGAAGGTCCGCGGCCGGATGCGGGAGTGGCTGGAGGAGATCTTCTAGACGACGCAGCCACGCTACAGGGCTGTGTCGAAAACTTGCGGGGGCGAGGCTCGGGCCGATGATGACCCGGATCAGGCCCGTGGGGCCTGCAGGACGAGGGAATGGACAACTACGATCAGAGCAAGCAGGCCGCGAAGATCCGGGTGGTGGGCGTGGGTGGGGCGGGCTGCAACGCGATCAACACCATGATCGCGGCCGCTCTCGACCGGGTGAACTTCGTCGCGGCGAACACCGACATCCAGGCCCTCGCGGCCAACGACGCGGCCACCAAGATCCAGATAGGTGAGACGATCACCAAGGGCCTTGGCGCCGGCGCCAACCCCGAGGTCGGCCGTCAGGCGGCGCTGGAGAGCAGGGACGAGATCGCTCACGCCCTGGAGGGCGCGGACATGGTCTTCGTCACCGCCGGCATGGGCGGCGGCACCGGGACCGGCGCGACGCCGGTGATCGCCGACATCGCCCGCTCGCTCGGAGCCCTCACCGTGGCGGTGGTGACCAAGCCCTTCCACTTCGAGGGGAACAAGCGGCGAAAGCAGGCCGAGGCCGGGCTGATCGAGCTCAAGGCCGCGGTGGACACGCTGATCACCATCCCCAACCAGCGGTTGCTCGGGCTGGGCGGTCAGTCGATGCCGCTGCTCGAGACGTTCAAGATGGCCGACGAGGTGCTGCTCAACGCCGTGCAGGGCATCAGCGACCTCATCCAGTACCACGGCTACATCAACGTCGACTTCGCCGACGTGAAGACCATCATGAGCGACCGGGGGCATGCGCTGATGGGCACCGGCCGCGCCTCGGGGGAGAAGCGCTCGGTCACCGCGATGCAGCAGGCGATCAGCTCGCCGCTCCTGGAGGACGTCCAGATCGACGGGGCCACCGGGCTCCTGATCAACATCACCGGCGGCCGGGACATGACGCTCCAGGAGGTCAACGAGGCGCTGACCCTGGTGCACGACGCGGCGGACGAGGAGGCGGAGATCATCTTCGGCAGCCTCATCGACGAGAACGTCGCCGACGAGGTGAAGATCACCATCATCGCCACCGGCTTCTCGCACCGCGGCGCCGAGGTCCGCCGTCAGCCGCCGGCGGTGACGCACGTCCCGACCCGTCAGACCGCCGCCGCTCCCGCGGAGACGGTGGTGCTCGGGCCAGTCCGCGCCCCCCGCGCCACGACTCCCGAGCCGAAGCCACTCGCGCCGACCCGTCCGCACAAGGAGCCGTCACTCCCGCTGGACGAGGATCAGTTCGACATCCCCACCTTCCTGCGCCGCCAGGGACAGGGCGACCTCTAGGCCGGGCCTCGCTCAGGCCGCGCTGGACGAGCGGTACCGGTACATCCGCTGCCGGTGGCTGGAGCCGTCGAGCGCCGCGAACAGGTGCCCGCGGAAGACCATCACCAGGTGCAGCAAGGCCCCCTCGATGACCGGGGTGATGATCTGGTCTCCAAGCCTCCCGAGCATCGCCAGCGGAGCGGGCGGCAGGTAGTACCAGACCGCGAGGATGGCCAGGTTCGGGATGCCCCACTCGATCCAGTTGTCCTGGAGGAACTTGACCGATCGCTGGATCGTCTCGATCCCGCCGCGCGTCCCCCGCTGGTAGATGACCTCCGGTGAGGCGTTCAGGAGGATGAGGGCGGCCCACTTGAGCAGCTCGCCGAAGTCGAAGCTCGAGCGAGGGACGAGGAGCTCGATCAGCAACGAGGCGATCCAGAAGACGAACATCAGATTTGCGACGGACCAGAAGTAGGCGCCGAAGCTCCGGCCGAACTCGTCCAGCTTGACCGTCGACTTGGCGACCACCTCTCCCAGAAAGTACAGGTAGCAGCTCGCGGCTGCGGCCCACACCGCCCAGACGACGAACGAGCCGAGGCGTCCGAGAGCGCCGATCACCAGCGCTGAAACGAACTGATTCGCCTCCAGCACCGCGATGGGCAGCAGGAGCGTCCAGGCGTTCTTCCCGATGCCGGCCAGGGCCTGCCGGAACGCGTCGGCGTAGATGCGGAGGTACACGGTCAGGACGTTCATGGGACGGCCCGGACCATGTCATCCGAGGCGGCACCATGCCACCCTGATGCTTGCCCCGCCGCAGCCCGGCGTGGCAGCGTGCGCCGCCCGACGCCGCCATGTTCCGCTCGCTGCTCATCGCCAACCGGGGAGAGATCGCCCGCCGCATCGGCACCGTTGCCCGTGCCATGGGCCTCCGCACCATCGCCGTCTACTCGGACGCGGACGCTCAGGCGCCCTTCGTCAAGGAGGCCGACCAGGCGGTGCGCCTCGGGCCGCCTCCTCCGAAGGACAGCTACCTGAACGTCGAGGCGCTGATCCGGGCGGCGAAGGAGACCCGCGCCGAGGCCGTGCACCCGGGCTACGGCTTCGTGTCCGAGAACGCCGAGTTCGCTCGCGCCTGCACCGAGGCGGGCATCGTCTTCGTCGGCCCGCCGCCGGAGTCCATGGCGCGGATGAAGGACAAGGCACAGGCCCGGGCGCTCGCCAAGGGCGCGGGCGTTCCGGTGGTTCCGGGCAGCGACGGGGTGGTCGCCGACCTCGGCGGAGCGAGCGCGGCGGCCGAGCGCATCGGCTTCCCGCTGCTGGTCAAGGCGGCCGGCGGTGGCGGCGGGATCGGAATGGCCGTGGCCGGCTCCCAGCCCGAGCTGGAGAAGGCCTTCCGCGCCTGCGCCGACCGGGCCCGCTCGGCCTTCGGCCGCGACGCCGTGTACCTCGAGCGCTACTTCCCGGCCCCGCGGCACATCGAGGTGCAGATCCTCGGGGACACCCAGGGCAACCTGCTCCACGTCCTGGAGCGCGAGTGCAGCATCCAGCGCCGCCACCAGAAGGTGGTCGAGGAGGCGGGGAGCCCGCTGTTCCTCGAGGGCAAGAACCCGGCGCTCCTCCGGGGGATGACCGAGGCAGCGCTCGCCGCGGCCCGCGCCTTCGGGTACGCGAACGCCGGAACGGTGGAGTTCCTGATCTCCGACGGCGAGTTCTACTTCATCGAGATGAACGCCCGGCTCCAGGTGGAGCACCCGGTCACCGAGCTCACCACCGGGGTGGACCTGATCGGCTGGCAGCTGCGGATCGCCTCGGGCGAGCGCCTCACGCTGAAGCAGGAGGAGATCCGGCGCCTCGGCCATGCGCTCGAGTTCCGCATCTACGCCGAGGACCCGGTGCGCTTCCTGCCCAGCCCCGGCCCGCTGAACGTGTTCCGTCCGCCCGAGGGCGAGGGCATCCGCGTCGACGCAGGCTACGCCGAGGGTGGGGTGGTGACGCCGTACTACGACCCGCTCCTCGCCAAGCTCATCGTCTCCGGCAAGACGCGCGAGGAGGCCATCCGCCGCTCCGACGATGCGCTCCAGCGCTTCGACATCCAGGGACTGAAGAATAACGTCCCGCTCCACCTCCGCATCGTGCGAGACCGCGCCTTCCAGGAGGGCGCGCTCGATACCCACTTCCTGGAGCACCACGCCAGGCCCTGACCGAGGAGCCCCCGACGATGGACGTCCCCGCCCACATCACCGGCACCGTGTGGAAGGTCGAGGTCTCGGTCGGCCAGAAGGTGGCCGCCGGCGACGTTCTGGTGATCCTCGAGTCGATGAAGATGGAGATGCCGATCGAGGCCCCCGAGCCCGGCACGGTGAAGGAGATCCGCTGTCAGCCCAGCCAGCCGGTGAACGAGGGCGACGTGCTGGTCGTGCTGACGCCGTGACGCCGGACGGCCGCCTCGAGCGGTCGTGGTTGCCCGGCGGTGTCCGGGTGTTGACGCTGGAGCGGCCGCAGCGGCGCAACGCGCTGACCCCCTTCCTCCTGGACGCCTTCGCCGAGGCGCTCGCGCCCGATCCGTCGGTGCGCGCGCTGATCCTGGAGGCAAGGGGTCCGGCGTTCTGCGCGGGCTACGACCTCGCGCAGCTCGGCGAGGACGCGGCCGCCGCCCGCTCGCCGGACGCGCGCATCCAGGAGGTGCTGGCGATGCTCGAGGCGCATCCGGCCCCGAGCGTGGCGGTGGTGCACGGAGCCGCCTTCGGGGCGGGGTGCGAGCTGGCCTGCGCCTGCGACTTCCGCGTCGGGACGCCGGACACGGTGCTCTGCATGCCCCCGGTGCGGCTCGGGGTGGTCTACGCGCCCGACGGGGTGTGGCGGGTGGCCCGGCTCGCGGGAGTCCAGCGCGCCCGCTGGATGTTTCTCACCGCGGCCGAGATCGGAGCCGCCGAGGCGCTCGCCTGGGGGCTGCTCGACCTGCTCACCGACGACGCGCAGGCACGCGCGCACGCCCTCGCCACGACCCTCGCCTCGGGCGCGCCGCTCGCGATGACCGGGCTTCGCAGGACACTGCGGGCGATCGGCCGGTCGCCGATCGATCCCGCCGAGCGGGCCGAGCTGGAGGCGCTCCGGGCGGAGGCCTTCGCCTCGGAGGACGCGGTCGAGGCGCGGACCGCGATGCGAGAGAAGCGGCCGCCGCGGTGGAAGGGGCGCTGAGGGCGCATCGAACCCGATCGTCAGACCGCCGCGACGCAGTCGATCTCGATGTCGAACTTGAACGGCCAGCGGGGCACGGGAATGTACATGCGCGCCGGCGGATCCTTCGGGAAGTACCGGGCGTAGATCGCGTTGACCGTCGCGAAGGCCTCGGCCGAGGTGCAGTACACCGTGCACCGGAGAACCTTCTCCAGCGACGAGCCGGCAGCCTCGACGCAGCGCTTCAGCTGCTCGAGGACGATCTCCGTCTGGCGCTCCAGGGGCGCGCTCACGATCTCGCCCGTCTCGAGATCGAACGGCGGTAGACCCGAGACGTAGATCGTCTCGCCGTGACGGATCACGACCGAGGTGGGTGTCTTCCTTCGCTCCAGGAACGTGGACAGCGGCTCCACGCGGATGACCTCTCGCTTCATGGCCTGCCTCCTTCCGGACGTCACTGCGCCGGATGGGGGGAGGATGGGCACGAGGCGACCCCGCTCGTTTCGGCGCGGACCGAAGCGTCCGCCCTCAGGCGCCGCCGAACAGCTCCGCCATCCGCAGCCGGAGCGCCGACGCGATCTTGTACAGCGAGCTGATCGACGCGCTCGACTCCGCGCGCTCGATCTGGCTCAGGAGCGACACCGAGAGGCCGGTTCGCCGCGCGAGCTGCTTCAGCGTCAGCTCCTGGGACTTGCGCGCCTCGCGGATGGTCCTCCCGATTGCCCGGTGCAGCTCGGCCTCCGGGTCCTTGGAGAGCCCCTTCTTCGCCAGCGCCCCCTCGACCGCCGCCAGCAGCTCCTCCGGCTCGACCGGCTTCTTCACGTAGTCGGACGCCTGCGCCTTGAGCGAGGCGACGGCGGTCTCCACCGCCGGGTGCGCGGTGGCCACGATGACCGCGATGTCCGAGTCGTAGCCGCGGATCTTCTCCAGCAGCTCGGTTCCGGACATCTGCGGCATCATCATGTCCAGGATGACGAGGTGAAAGTCCTCCGCCCGCAGTCGGTCCATCACCTGGGTCGGATCCGTCAGCGCAACGACCTCGTAACCCGCCTTCGTGAGCAAGAGCTGCAGGTAGTCGCCGGTCTCCTTCTCGTCGTCGACCACCAGGATGCGGATCTGCATCGCCCCTCCTAGCGCTGCGGAATCGCGCTGGAGGCCCTAGCCTTCTTCTCGGCGTCCGAATCCTCAAGGAATTTCTTCACCCTGGGCACGGCCGGGTCGTCGGCCGAAGCCAGCCCGAGGAACCGTCGGTAGTGGGACTCGGCCCGGCCGGTGTCTCCCGCCCGGGCGTAGGAGGTCGCGAGCATCAGGTGGCATCGGGCGTGGTTCCGGTCGAGCGCGAGGCAGCGCTCGAACCGGCCCGCCGCCTCGCCGACGTTCCCGCCGTCGTAGAGCGCCTTCCCCTCCCGGTAGAGGCGCTCCACGTCCGCGGCCGTCGCCGCCCGGGCCGGGGGCTTCCGGGGAGCCTTCAGGGCGGCGGAGATCTCCGCCCGGAGCTCCGTCACCTCCGGCGCCCAGGCGCGGCTGTTCCGGGCCGGCTCCAGCCTCTTCAGCGCCACCGACGCCCGACCCAGCTCGAGCTCTCTCCGCGCGCTCTTGACCGCCCTGCCCGCGGTCGCTTCCGCCCGCCAGGTGCGTCGCAGGGTCTGGACCTCGGTCTGGTACGCACGGTCCCGGACGGAGGCAAGAAGCCGCAGGGCTCGGTCGAAGTCGCGTGCCTCGGCCGTCGCCCGGGCCGCCGCCATCCACTCGGTCGCCGTGCTCGGCCGCGCCGCAGGCACCGTCGGAGGAGTCAGCTCCAGGGGAGGCGGTTCGACCGGCGATGGCGGCGGAGGCTCGGCCACCACCTCGGGGGTCGGCGGAGGCGGCACGGCAGTGCGCGCCCGTGACGTGTCGCCTTCGCGGCCGCGCAGCAGCAGGGCGAAGCCCAGCCCCAGGACCAGCCCGACGACCATGACCCCCAGCGCCCGGCGTGACCGGCGAGCGGGCGGAGGAAGCTCCGCCACGGGCGGCTCGGCAGCGTCCGCGACGGTCACCACCAGCGGATGCGGAGCGGTGTCCGCCAGCACGTCGCTTCGCAGGGCGGCCGGCGCCTCGGGAGCGGCGGTCTGCGGCAGGGCCTCCTCCAGCGGCATCCCGTCCGGCCGGAGCGCGACCTCGTAGCTACCGATGCGGATGAGGTCCCCGTCTCCCAGGGGGACCGGCTCGCTGATGCGCACCCCGTTCAACAGCGTGCCGTTGGCGCTTCTCAGGTCCTCGAGCAGGACCGCCCCGTCCCGCTGGACCAGGCGAGCGTGCCGGCGAGAGACGTTCCGGTCGGGGAGGTGGACGAGGTTGTCCTCTCGCCGCCCGATGGTGATCTCGTCGCGGTCGAGGGGAACCTCCCGGCGGCACCCCTCGTCGTCTTCGATCACCAGCTTCATGGGTCCACCAGGCCCCTCCCCGGCCAGGGGCCCATGCTACAAGGCGCGGCCGCATGAACGTGAGGGAAGGTGAGGCGCTCCAGCCCGGCATTGCCGAGGCTCTCTTCGGTGATCGCGTCCTCCGACATCCGTGGGTCCGCCGGCTGCTCGCCATCGACGCCGAGCGCCGGCTGATCGGGATGTCGTTGCTGGTCGGAGCACTGGTGTTCATTCCCTACGTGGGGGCCGTCGGGCTGTGGGACCCCTGGGAGTCCCACTACGGCGAGGTCGCCCGGGAGATGATCACCCGGAACGACTACGTCCATCCCTACTGGGAGAGCAGCTGGTTCTTCTCCAAGCCGCCGCTCACCATGTGGATGGACGTGCTGGGCATGGCCCTGGTCGGAACGAACCGGGCCCCCGGAAAGCTCCCTCTCTACACCGAGTGGGCCATGCGGACGCCCTTCGTCCTCCTCGTGCTCGCCTCGCTGGCGCTGCTCGCCGTCGCCCTGGGCCGGACCGTCAATCGGCGGGTGGGGCTGGCCAGCACGGTGGTGCTCGCCACGATGCCCCTCTTCTTCCTCGTGACCCGCCAGGTGGTCACCGACACGCCATTCGTCGCCTGCCTCATCGCTGCGATGGCCTGCGCCATCATCGGCCTGTTCGACGAGCGCACCACCCACCGAACGGCCTGGTGGATGGCGTTCTACGTCTTCTGCGGCCTCTCGACGCTGGCCAAGGGGCTGCTCGGCGTGGGGCTGCCGGCGGTCATCCTCCTCGGCTACGCGCTGGCCTGCGTCTTCCCCTGGGACGCGGCGGGGCGGAGCGCGCACTGGCAATGGCTCACCCGCTCCGGGTTCCGCGCGGAGGTCCGGGAGGGGAAGCAGCCGATGCCGGCGCTCTTCGCCGAGATGGGCCGGATGCGGCTCCTCACCGGCATCGTCGTGTTCTTCGCCGTCGCCGGCCCCTGGTACGCCGTGATGTCCGCCTTCCCCGAGGTGGACAACGAGGGGAAGACGTTCTTCTATCGGTTCTTCATCCACGACCACCTGAATCGCCTCTTCGAGGGCGTGCACACCACCACCCCCGGCGGCTCGTTCGTCTACTTCATCGAGCAGGGCGGCTACGCCCTCTTTCCGTGGGTGGCGCTGCTGCCCGGGGCGCTGGCGGTGGTCTCTCCGATGCGGCTGCGCGGACTGGACGTGCGGAGCAGGGTGGCCTTCATCGCCCTGGTGTGGACGCTCTTCAGCTTCCTCCTGATGGACGCCTCGGCGACCAAGTTCCACCACTACTTCCTCCCGGTGATGCCGGGGGTGGCGATCCTGGTGGCCCTGTTCCTGGACCAGCTCTGGGACGAGGGGCCCGCGGCATGGGCCATCCCGCTCCTGCTCGGGGCGGTGCTGTTCTTCCTCGTGGCGAAGGACCTGGCAAACACGCCCAAGGACTTCACCGATCTCTTCGTCTACAACTACGACCGGACCTACCCCCACGAGCTTGACACCCGTCCGGTGATCTTTGCCTGGTCGCGCCGGCCGCTCAGGAGCGGGGACCTGGTCGCGGCGGTCCTCCTCGCGGTCGGCGCATGGATGACGGTGGGAGCCGGAGGCGCGGATCGCGCCGACCGTTTTCGCACCCGGATGCCCGGGCTCCTGGTGGGGGCGGTGGGGCTCACCGCGCTCGGGACGACCAGCATCGAGGCGCTGGTCAGCCCGCTGACCCTCCTCGGGTGCCTGGCGCTCGGAGCGGCCGCCCTCGTGCTCTGGGGCGCGCTGAGCGCGCCGTCGCCGCACCGCCGCTCGGCGATCGAGGTCGCGGCGGTGGCAGCCGTCGTCGGCGTGCTCCTGCTCGTCGTTCCGGCCGTCGCCCCCAGGACGAACCTGCTGGCGGGCAATCTCCGGACGCCGGTGAACGTGAAGATGGGGATGATCTGGGCCTTCACCCTCGGCGGGGTGGCGGCGGCGCTGGGAGCGCTGCGCAACTCCCGGACCGGGCTGGTGGGGAGCCTCGGAGCGCTCGCCCTCGGGTTCGCGCTCTGGTTCAGCTGGAGCCACTGGGTGGACCTGAGCCACCACTGGACGCAGCGCGATCTCTTCTGGCGCTACTACGATCGCCGCGCTCCCGGCGAGCCGATCGTGGCGTACATGATGGACTGGAAGGGCGAGACCTTTTACAGCAAGAACACGGTCAAGCAGATCAAGGACAGCCCGGCACGCATGGCCGCGTTCGCGAATCTGCCCGGCCGGAAGTGGGCACTGGTCGAGCACCCGCGCCTCGGGTTGCTGCGCCAGGCCATCGGCCCGGATCACCGCATCGAGCAGGTGGACCGGGACCTCAACGTGAAGTTCGTCCTGGTCACCATCGATTGAGCCGCATCGAGGTCCGCTCCCTCTGCAAGAACTTCGGTCCGCGCACCGCGGTGGAGGGACTCGACTTCGACGTCGCAGCAGGTGAGGTCTTCGGGCTCCTCGGCCCCAACGGCGCGGGGAAGACCACCACCGTGCGGATCCTGACCGGGCTGCTCCGTCCGACCTCCGGGCAGGCGACGGTGTGCGGGGTGCCGCTCGACGGCGACGGGGAGATGCTCCGCTCCCGGGTGGGCCTCCTCACCGAGCAGCCCGGGCTCTACGACCGCCTCACCGCGCGGGAGAACCTGCGCTTCTTCCTCAAGCTCCACCACCGCGACACGCCCGATTCGTGGGAGGCCGCTCGGAGGTGGATGCAGCGCTTCGGTCTCGGGGGGCGTGAGGACGACAAGTGCGGCAACTTCAGCAAGGGGATGCGGCAGAAGCTGGCGCTCATCCGGGCGCTGCTGCACGACCCCCAGGCGCTGTTCCTCGACGAGCCCACCAGCGGGCTGGATCCGGAATCTGCCCGGGCCGTGCGCGAGGCGGTCGGTGAGCTGGCCGCGGAGGGGCGCACCGTCGTGCTCTGCTCGCACAACATGGCCGAGGTGGAGCGCCTCTGCGCCCGGGTGGCGGTGGTCAAGGGGCGCCTGCTCGCGGTGGGCACCGTTCCCGAGCTGCGCCGGCAGACCGGGCTGGTGGAGATCCACGTCGAGGGGAGCGCGGGCGCCGCGGGTGAGGCGCTGGGGCCCGTGGTCCCGCCCTGCGTCTGGGTCGCCGAAGGCCACGTGCTCCGGGTCACGCTCGCCGGAGGGGTGAGCATCCCCGACGTGGTGGCGCTGCTCGCCGGAAGCCGGGTCCGGATCCACGCGGTGCTTCCGGCGCAGCGCGCGCTCGAGGACGTGTACCTCGAGCTCACTCGCGGCAGCGAGACGGAGGCCACGTGAGCTTTCGCCTGCACCGCGCGCTCGCCGTGACCTGGAAGGAGGCCCTCGACCTCCGGAAGAACCCCGGGCTCCTGGCGAGCATGCTCGCGCTGCCCGCGGTGCTCGTGCTCGTGCCCACCGGAGTGGTCTGGGCCTGGCTCCGGCACCCCGACATCGTGACCTTCCGCTCGATGGCGCTGTACTACGACCCGACGCTGCCGCTGAACGCCGACCCGGTGCGGTTCATGATCGACAAGCTGGTGGCGGACTGGTTCGGCATCTTCCTGCTCATGCCGGTCTTCGTCCCCATCCTCATCTCGTCGCAGAGCGTGGCCGGGGAGAAGGAGCGCCGCACGCTGGAGCCGCTCCTGGCCGCGCCAGTGAGCGCGTCGGAGCTGCTGCTGGGCAAGAGCCTCGCCTCCGTCGTCCCTGCGGTGGCCATCACCTGGCTGTCCTTCGCGGTGTTCGTGGTGGCGGTGGACGCCGTCGCCTGGCCGCTGGTGCAGGGTCCGGTCCTGCCGAACGGGATGTGGCTCTTCGGCGTCGGGGTGGTCGCGCCGCTGTTCGCCTTCCTCGGGAACGGGCTCGCGGTGCTCGTCTCGGCGCGCGTGGGCGAGGCCCGGCTCGCGCAGCAGCTCTCGGCGCTCGTCGTGCTCCCGCTGATGGGGCTCGTCGGAGGTCAGCTCGCCGGGTGGATCCGCGCCGGGACCGGCTACTACGCGCTGCAGGGGGCGGTCGTGCTGGTGCTCGACATCCTCCTGGTCCGGGCGAGCGTCCGGCTGTTCGACCGCGAGCGGCTCGTCAGCAGGTGGACCTGACCCGGGCTCGCAACGTCCCGTCCTCCTGTGCGATCCTCGTGGCACGGAAGGCGCAAGGAGCAATCCCGCCGCCCACGCCCCGTGATCAGCGACGAAGGTCCCCTCCGGGAGGTTCGCCTTGGGTCTGTTCGATGCATTGAAGGGTGAGGCGCAGCGCAACTTCATCGCCCGCGCCGACGCCGCGAAGAACGACATCATCTATGCCTATCCGGAGCGGAACGTCCGGATGATGACCCAGCTCACCGTCGGCGCGGACGAGGTCGCCATCTTCGTCAAGGACGGCCAGGTGCAGGGGAGGCTCGGGCCGGGGCGCCACACGCTGGAGACCCAGAACATCCCGTTCATCGGACGACTGGTGGAGGCGGCCACCGGCGGGAACCTCTTCGTCGCGGAGATCTACTTCGTCGGCATGCGCGAGTTCCCGGGGGTGAAGTTCGGCGGGCCCATCGGCGACGTCCGCGACCCCGAGACCGGCCTCGGCATCGGCACGATGGTGTACGGGGACTTCTCGGTGAAGGTGACGGAGCCGGAGAAGCTCATCCTCGGCCTGGTGGGTCTGCGGCGGACCAGCAACGAGGAGTTCCTCGCCTGGTTCAAGAGCCAGGTGCTCAAGGTCGTCCGCGACCGGATCGCCGAGCTGCTGGTGAAGAAGAAGTGGCCGTTGCTCGACGTGACGTCCGGCGCGTACACCGAGGAGATCGAGCAGGACGTCATCGCCGGCTTCAAGCCGCACGTGGACGGCTACGGGCTCACCATCGTCCGGATGGGCAACTTCACCGTCTCCATCAAGGACGAGGACGAGGCGACCCTGAAGCGTCTGACCAAGGACACCGCCTACAGCAAGCTCGCCGGGGGCTTTCAGCAGTACGCGCAGGGCCAGGCGATGCTCGGGGCGGCGGAGGGCATGGCGAAGGGCGGGGAGGGTGGCGGCGGCGCGGCGCTGCAGGGCGCGGGGCTCGGTGTCGGGTTCGGGATGGCGCAGGCCTTCCAGCAGGGTCAGCAGCAGCGGCCGCCCGCGGCTCCGGCGCCGGTGGCGGCGGGCGGAACGGCCTGCCCGAACTGCGGCACGCCGGGCACCGGAAAGTTCTGCGGCAACTGCGGTCAGCCCCTCGCGCCGGTGGCGAGGAAGTGCACCGAGTGCGGCTCGGACCTCGGCCCGGGCGCGAAGTTCTGCGGGAACTGCGGGAAGCCCGTCGGCGGCTGAGCTCCCGGCGTGCGACGGCGGGGGGGGCCCGATCGCGTCTCTCGCCGAGCTGACTGCGGCGTTGGGGGCGTGCTCCCCGACGGCGTCCCCCATGCAGGCCGCGGCGCCGAGCCGCCCCGGCTCGGGACGGTCTGCCCCTGAGGGTCGGTCACCGTGTCCCGGCTGCGTCGGTCGTTCCGGCGTCCGGGGTCGTGCCGGCCAGGGACGGCATCGCGGCTGGCGAAGCGGCCGCGGCACCGGCGCCCCCCGGCGGCGCGGCGCTCGACGCTCCGGGCGATGGGCTCGCGGGAGCGCTCGGCGCCGGGGACTGGCCTTCCGGCCCGGTTCCCGACAGCCGCGGGACGATCCCCGCCACGAACGCGTCCGGCGAGACGCCCTTGTCGCCGAGGGCCCGGGCCAGCCCATCGGCATCGAGCGCGTTCCCCGGCGCCAGCAGCGGCTTCAGGAGCTCTCCTGCGCCTGGAGCCTCCCACCACCGCGGGCCGAGCTTTCGCACCAGCGCCGACCGGATCTGCGCCGCGAGCAGCCACCCGCGCAGGTAGTCCGCCGCCCCGAGCGTCGACTCCTGGTCGAGCGTGAGCCGGGCCTCGTCCTGCGCGGTGCCCGGCAGCCCGTAGGCTCGGTCCATCGTCGACCGGTACGCGGCGTGGAGGTCGGCGCCCGGACGCGAGGCCGCGACGTTGAACAGCACCTTGCCCGCAGCGCGGCGCACGAGGAAGAGCTCCTGCACGCTCACCCCCTGGATCCACGCGCGGCTGGCATCGGCCGAGAGCCCCGAACGCTCGAGCCAGGCCGGCTCGGTGGTGAGTGACTCGAGCAGCGCGGCGAAGGCCTCGGCGTTGGTGCGGTTCCCGAGCTTCCCCAGCTCGAAGCGGCGCTCCTCGGTGAAGGCGTCGTGCACCGCGTGGCCAAACTCGTGCAGCGCGCTCCGCTGGTCTCGGGCCCCACCCACGGGCTTCAGCGAGATGCGCACGTCAGTCGGCACCACCACCCCCAGCACCAGCCCGCGGGGGTTCTTCTTCGGCGAGTCTCCGGCGTCGAGCGTCACCGTCTTCAGCGCCGCGGGGTCCAGCTGCAGGGGGCCGAGGGTGCTGCGGATTCGCGAGATCACCTCGGCCCGCTTGAAGCCCTCGGTGGGCGGCAGCCGCACGAGCCGCGGCAGGTCCTGCCGTCCGATCCGATCCAGGGGCAGCTGGAGCTCCCGCTGCGCCAGCCGGGTCACCACGCCGGTCCAGGCCTCCTGCGTCCGGGTCAGCACCGCGTCGGCGAGCGCCCCGAGCTGCTCCGGCGTGGCCTCCCTCAGCTCCGTCGTCCAGGCGATCGGGTCGAGGTTCAGGGTGGGGAGGAGCTCGGCCGCCCGCGCGCCACGGCGCTCGACGAGCGCGGAGACCTTCTGCACCGCCGGGGTCGCCGCCTCGTAGATCTGCTTCCGCCGCAGCGCGCTCTTCTCCGAGGCCAGGATGGACTCGAGGTTCCGGTAGGGCCGGTCGGTCCCGGCCACCTGGAAGGTCAGCGACTGCTCCAGGCTGGCGATGGCGTCGGACGCGTCGGCGAGCTGCTGCGCCATCCACTCCCCGGCGAGGTAGGCGTGCAGGTGGTCCAGCGCGCGCCGCTCGCGCTCGTCGGTCGTCAGCGCCCTCAGCCGCGACACCCGGGCCACCGACTCCGGCGTGAGCCAGCTCTCCGTCCCGACGTAGGTCCTGGCCAGGTCCGCGGGAATGCCCTCGGTCCAGTGCTTCCACACCAGCTCGTCCTGGGAACGGAGCAGGGCCTCGGCCTTCGTGGCGAGGTCGGCCACCGCGGGCCCGAGCGCCTCTCGCTCCGGGTTTCGCGAAGGAAGCGTCGCCTCCGGGGTCGGAGCGACCGGCTGGCTGGCACAGGCGGCGAGGAGAAGCGCGAGGAGGAGGTACGAGACCCGTGGACGCATGAAGGAGCGAACTGTACCGTCGAGCGCCGGGATGCCCAATCCTTCGCAGTGGACCGCGGCACGTGCCCGCCAGGTTCTGCACCGCACGATCCGCGCGCGCCTGGAGGCCCTGGGCTACGAGGAGGTCGAGACCCCGCTCCTGGTCCCCGCGCCGGGGATGGAGCCGCACATCCGGGCCTTCGGGGTGCCGTTCCTGCCCGAGACCGACCTCGGGCGGGCGCGGACCCTCTATCTGCACACCAGCCCCGAGTACGCGATGAAGCGGCTCCTCGCCGACGGGTCGGGGCCCATCTTCCAGATCTGCAAGGTCTTCCGGAACGGAGAGGTGAGCCCGACGCACAACCCCGAGTTCACGATGCTCGAGCTCTACCGCCCGGCCGCCGACTACCGGGTGATCATGGACGACCTCGAGTCCGTCCTCGCCGCGGCGGCCGGGGCGCTCGGTCGCGCCGACCCCTTCGGCCTCGGCCCCTACGAGCGGGTCACGGTGCGCGAGGCGCTTCGCCGCGAGACGGGCATCGACCTCCGCGAGACGCCCGATGCGCGTTCGCTCGCGGAGGCCGCCCGCCGCGTGGAGGTCCGGAGCGAGCCCGGCGACGGCTTCGACGACGTCTTCTTCCGGCTCTTCCTTGAGCGTGTCGAGCCGCGGCTGGGCCGTGACCGGCCGACCTTCCTGATCGACTATCCGGCATCGATGGCCGCCCTCGCCCGGCTCAGCCCGCGGGACCCATCGGTCGCCGAGCGCTTCGAGCTGTACGCACGGGGGCTCGAGCTGGCCAACGGCTTCTCCGAGCTCACCGACGCGGCGGAGCAGCGCCACCGGCTCGAGGAGGAACGGGCCTTCCGGGTGGCCCGGGGCCTCCCGGCCTATCCGCTCGACGAGGCGTTCCTCGAGGCGGTGGGGCGGATGCCGCCCTCGGGTGGCGTCGCCATCGGCCTGGACCGCGTGCTGATGCTCCTCCTCGGCGCCGGGCGCATCGAGGACGTGCTCCTCTTCCCCGCGCACGGGTTCGTGTGATCGGCGATCTCCTCCATACCGTGGCGGCCTACGCGGCGGTCGCGAGCAGCGCCGTGGTCGGACCGATCGTCATCGCGCTCTCGCTCTCGCGGGGGCGGCCCGAGCGCCCCGACCCGCTGATCCGGGCGTGGTGCAATGCGGTCCTCGGCGCGGCGGCGGTTCGCGAGGACGTGGCGGGGCTCGAGAACCTCCCGCCCGGGACGTGCGTGCTGGTCTGCAACCACCAGTCGAACTTCGACGCCCCGTTCGTCTTCGCGCGCCTCCCGAAGCACGTCCGCTTCGTGGCCAAGCAGGAGCTCTACCGGATCCCGATCTTCGGCGCTGCGATCAAGGCGATGGGCAACATCCGCGTCGAGCGAACCGGCAGCGACGGCGATCGCAAGCGCATCGAGGCAGCCATCGAGCAGGTCCGCACCCGGACCAGCATCCTCTTCTTCGCCGAAGGAACCCGCAGCACCGACGGCAAGCTCCGGTCGTTCAAGAAGGGCGCGGCCGTCCTGGCCATCGATGCGCAGGTGCCGCTCGTTCCCGTGGCCGTGGCCGGCGCCCACGAGATCACCCCCAAGGGTGGTCTCTGGGTTCACTCCGGCCGGCCGCTGGTCCTCCGCGTCGGAAAGCCGATTCCCACCACCGGTCTGGGCCGGGGGGACCGTGACACGCTGACCCGGCAGGCGCACGATGCGGTCGCCGCCCTCCTCGAGGACGGGAACCAGCGGGTGCAGGAGATGCTGGCCACATGAGCGGCGACAGGGACAGGAACACGCTGGAGATGCTCCTGGCGATGCGCTTCGCCGCCCACCCCTGGCACGGGGTGCCCATCGGCGATCGGGCGCCGGAGGAGGTGACGGTCTACGTCGAGATCGTCCCCACCGACGCCATCAAGTACGAGCTGGACAAGGGCTCCGGCCATCTCCGCATCGACCGGCCGCAGCTGTACTCGAGCTTCTCGCCGACCCTCTACGGCTTCATCCCCCAGACGTACTGCGGGCACAGCGTCGGTCAGCGCTGCGCCGAGCGAACGGGGCGAGCGAACGTCGAGGGCGACCACGACCCGATGGACATCTGCGTGCTGAGCGAGCGCGACGTCAGCCACTCCGGCGTGCTGCTCCGGGCTCGGCCCATCGGCGGGCTCCGGATGATCGACGGCAACCAGGCCGACGACAAGCTCATCGCGGTGCTCGCCGGGGACACCGCCTACGGGCACCTCAGCGACGTGAGCGAGCTCCCGCCGGGGATGCTCGACCGGTTCCGCCACTACTTTCTCACTTACAAGCAGATGCCGGGCGAGAAGCGACCGGTGGAGATCCCCGAGGTCTACGATCGTGCCGAGGCCCAGGAGATGGTGCGCCGGAGCCAGGCCGACTACGCGAGCGAGTTCGGGCACCCGTCGGAGCGAGTCAAGATGCTGCTCTCCCTCATCGGCCTCGACGATCGCGCGAGGTGACCCTCACCTCGCACGCGCAGCGCGGCGCGCCCACTGCTCGACCGCCGAGGTGAGCAGAGCCGCCGCTCCGGCGCGGGCCGCCGGATCCGACTCGCTCCAGCTCGGCGGGCTCACCTGGATCGCCTCCTCGAAGGGATGGTCTCCCTCCAGGGCACGGGGGTCGATCTTCCCCGCGAAGGCCACCACCCGCGTGGCGCCGGACCGCCGCGCGCGCCGGCCCAGCTCCAGCGGTCCCTTCCCGCTGAGCGTCTGGGTGTCGAGTCGGCCCTCGCCGGTGAGCACCCAGTCCACGCCGCCGAGCTTCGCGTCGAGGTCCAGGAGCTTCGCGAGGTGCTCGAATCCTCGGCTGATCCGCGCGCCGCAGCCCACCATCAGCCCGTAGGAGAGCCCGCCCGCGGCGCCGGTTCCCGGAAGGTGGGCGGCGTCTGCCCCGAGGTCGCGCCGGACGATCTCGGCGAGGTGCGCCAGCGCGGCGTCGAGCAGCTCCACGTCGTCGGGGGAGGCACCCTTCTGCGGGCCGTAGACGTGGCTTGCCCCCGTGGGCCCGCACAGCGGGTTGAGCACGTCGGTCATCACCGTCATCCCGGTCGCGCGGACCGCGGGGAGCACTCCGTCCGGGACGATCCGCGCGAGGTTTCGCAGCGCCGCACCGCCAGGTGGAAGAGCGCGTCCGGAGCCGTCGAGGAAGCGGTAACCGAGCGCCTGGAGCGCGCCCACCCCGCCGTCGTTGGTCGCGCTGCCGCCCACGCCGATCAGGAGCGTGCGGATGCCGGACTCGAGCGCATCGGCGATGAGCTCACCGGTGCCGAGGGTCGTGGTGGTCAGCGCGTCCCGCTCTGCCGGAGCCAGGAGCGACAACCCGGAGGCACGGGCCATCTCCACCACGCCGCCGCCCGGCCAGCTCGCCCACTGCGCCTGCAGCGGCCGTCCGAGCGCGTCGTGTGACCAGGCGGTGTGCCACTCCCCGCCCAGCGCCTCCACCAGCGCATCGGCAGTGCCCGGCCCACCGTCCGCGAGCGGGAGCACGGTCAGCTCCGCGTCGGGCCAGCCGGCGCGGACCCCGGCCTCGATGGCGCGCGCGGCCTGGCCGGCGGTCAGGCTTCCCTTGAACTCCAGCGGGGCGACGAGGATGCGGATGCTCAAGGAGGCGGCGCGGCGATGGGCAGGCTGGGAGGTGGAGGCGGAGATTGCACGAGGTCGGTCGGGAGCGCGGCGTCCACGCAGCGTGGCACCGGCGAGTGGAGGTCGCAACGCTGCCCCGTCCCGCAGCCGAGCCCGCAGGGATTGTCCTCGCACAGTCCGTTCTCGGGGTCGCAGACCTGGCGCGCGTCGCAGACCGCGTAGCAGCCGCCCTGCGATCGGCTCACCGCCGAGCCGACCATCCCGTAGGCCACCAGCGCCGTGGCGCCGGCCGCCTTGCTGCTGCTGCCACAGCCCGCGAGGAGGACGAGCAGCAACGACGCGAGCCGGGCGTTCATCGCGCGCTCTCCTCGATCCACGCCGTGATGGGCCGGGGCCCGGCCTCGTCGGGCCGGACCGAATGGGCGATGGTCTCGAGTCGCCGCTGGAGCCGGTCCATCTCCTCCACTGGCTCGCGCGCCGGTCCGACGGCGCGGTGACAGAAGTAGGTCCGGCAGCCGAGGGGCCGCGCGGCGTACGCTGTACAGCGCTTTCCCGCGGCGTCGAGGAAGGGGCAGCCCCCGTCCGCGCGCGGCGAGGGCAGCTCGGGGACCGCGCGCCGGAGGGCGTCCCACTCCACGCCCCACAGCCAGGGCTCGCGTCCGCGTGCCGCGAGCTGGCAGCACTCGGCGGTCCCGGGGCAGCGGAAGCCGGACCACGCCGCGTCCGCCTGGCGGTAGAGCGCCTCGAGCGCGCGTGCGGCGGTCCGCTCCACGTGGGCCCGGCGAGCGGCGTCCGGCGACCAGCTCTCCGGCAGATCCTCGCTCACGGGAGCCCACCGTCCGTTGCCGGTCCGCCGCAGACGAGTCCGGACGGGCACTGCGAGGGGAGGACCGAGCCGGCCGGGCAGGACCAGCCCGACGGCCCGCAGATCGCGGGAACACCCACGTCGGTCCGGCACGCGTCCGGACAGCAGTAGACCGGCACCGGCGAGTCGCAGGGAGTCCCGCACCCGAGGGCCGCGCTTCCGAACAGCGACACCATCATCCACCAGCTCCGCACGACACATCCCCCGCGGCCCGGGCGCCCGGCCTCGTGCCTACTCCGCCGCGCTCCTCCCGTCTACCCACTCGGCCCGGGGCGGGCCCGGCAACGGGCCGACGCAGAACCGGTCCTTCGGGCAATCGACCGACGAGACGGAGTCCCGAGGGCAGGCCCATCCGGACTCGTTGCACTCCGGCTCGGCCGGGAGGTCACCCACGCAGGTCCGCTGACAGCAACGAAGCGGAGCCGGCGGCCGGCACGCGTCACCGCAGCCAGCGTTCGCGACGCAGACGAAGAGCGAGAACCCCAGGCCGACGAAGGTGCGACCCATCGCCATGCCGTGAAATCTCGGCGCGGGCCATCGGATCGCCCAGCGGTCCAGCCTCGACCAGCGTCGAGCCGTCGACGGTCTCGACGGCCGTTCTCGCTCAGTCGACGACCCGCAGCACGTAAAATTTGAGGTACCGCGTCTCGCGCAGCGCGGTCAGGACCGGGTGGTCGCGGGACGCGCC
>Ga0207675_100000024_pt1 | contig 114684 bp, 104 predicted proteins | sample KBSSwiS42_FD_184305 | JGI IMG/M metagenome (GOLD analysis project Ga0207675, IMG submission 184305) | Switchgrass rhizosphere microbial communities from Kellogg Biological Station, Michigan, USA - KBS Switchgrass S4-2 (SPAdes) (version 2) | ecosystem: Host-associated > Plants > Roots >...
CAACGGGGTTATCACCGCGTTGGTGGATCACATCAGCCTGGAGTGTCGCTGACGTCCGAGATGGCGTCGTACGCCGGGGCGGGTGTCTATTTCGTCACCCGCCTCCTCACGGAGCTCATCGCCCGGCCGTACTCGTATTCCCCCTGAATGGTGTCGGCCGCTTTCTCGAACGCCGGCCGCAGGTCGTCGTCGATGGTGATCGTGTTCGCGATCGCGACCAGCAGCTCCGAGCACTCGTAATCCGAGTCGATCTTCGCCGCCGACGCGAGCACCGATTTCGCGAGGTCCTTCGTCAGCAGCTCGCGAGTCACCAGCGGCATCAGCGCGCGACGGTGCTCGTAATCCGACCCGATCTTGTCCGTGGCAGCGAAGTACGCGTCTCGCGTGGATGCGTCGAGTCCTCCGTTCTTACCCATGAGAATGAGGAACTCCGCGAGCTCGTAGTCGGACTGGATCCGCGCGGCATCCTGCAGGAGCGTACGATTCACGGCGGGCGTTAGGCCGCCGCCGGCGACGATCGCCGACAACACTCGGCGATGCTCGTAATCGGACTTGATCGCGCCAAGGGCCTTCACATAGGTCGGCCGCGTCTGATCGTTGATGGCATACCGCTTCGAGACATCGATCAGCAGCTCGGCCAACTCGTAGTCCGAGTTGATCGTGCTGGCGGCATCGAGCAGCGCTTGCACGGTTGTCGGTGCGAGTCGATCACGCTGCAGCAGGGCGTTGAGAGCGCGGCGGCGCTCGTAGTCCGAATCGATCTTCTTCGCGGCAGCGACGAATGCCGGGTGCGAGTCATCGCTGAACGCGTCGAGCTTGGACACCGCCACGAGCAGCTCGGCGAGCTCGTAGTCCGATGACATGTCGGCGCCCGCTTGTTCGACCACACGCTTGATCTGCGCGCGATCGAGCTGGCGCATGGAGAGCAGCTTCGTATAGTAGCGACGGCGCGCGTAATCAGTCGAGACGAGCTTTACCTCCTGAAGTACCGCGTCGACGCCTCCGCGCTCGAGCAGTGCGGGAACACGCTGATCGACCGCGAACCCGGTCTGACGATCGAGCGCAACGAGCGCGGCGGCGAGCCACGCCCGCGCGCCAGCGTCGAACTCATGGCGAGCACCGTTTTCCGAGTACGTGCGCTCGAGCGTACCGCCACTGCCCGGCCGCACGACCAGCCGCTTCGTGTCGTCACCGATGTGTTGCTCGAGCGTGAATGACCCGCCGCTCGAGATCGACTCGATGTCGGTGACATCGCGGTTGAACTTCACCTCACCGCGCGCTTCCATCTCGTACGAGCAATCGCCATCCGACCATTGCACGACCCAACGTTTCGACCCGTTGTCGCTGTTGATCCAGTTCGTGTGTGAGCCGTTGTCGTGACCGGCGTTGGGATCGCATGGCGCGCGAGAAGCCGGCGGCGCGAATTCGCCAGCCGGTACGTCGCGTGCAACGGGACCCACCGCGCCGGCTGTTGTCGCGGGGGTCAAGGCCGCCCGAGCGGCGAGCGTGCGCGCCGGCTCGTCCAGCTGGACCGGGCCGACACTGATTCCGTTGTCAATCGTCGTTGCCCGGTTGCCCTGCACTGCTGCCAGCGCCGGCGCCGGCTCGGCTGCGAGACTGTAGACAGGCGACGCGGCAGCGACACCCGTCACGAGCGCGCCAGCAGCGAGCCCCGCCTGCACCCCTGCCCACAGCGAGACGCGTCCGCGTCGGCGACGGTCGTCGAGCACAGCGAGCAGGCGGCCCGCCATCTGCGACGGCCGGGCCATCGCGAGACCGCCAAGCGCGGCTGCACCGACGATTCTCGTCGACCGAGCGACGCGCAGCAGGTAGTCCGCGTAATCCGACGCTTTGGCGCCGGCGCCAAGCACTTCATCGTCACACGCCCGTTCTCGCTCGACACGCAGCTCCCGTGCGGCGAGCCACGCGAACGGATTGAACCAGTGCAACGCGCAAGCGAGCTGGCCGACGAGCTGCGTTAGGCAGTCGTAGCGTCGCACGTGCGCGAGCTCGTGTCGGAGCACGTCGAGTCGCTGTTCGATGGTCGAATCGAAATCATCGGCTGGCAGGAGCACGACGGGACGGAAGACACCCCAGGTCATCGGCATGACAGGCCCATCGAGCTCCAGGAATCGAACGCGTCTTCGCACGTCGAGCTCGCGCAATGCCGATGGGATGAGGAGCGCCCAGCGACCACCGTGCAGCGGCCGTGCGCGACGCGAGACGGTCGCGAGTCGGGCAAACGCCATCACGGTCGGAATCAGTGCGATCACGACGCCAAGCGCCCAGACGGCCGCGAGCCACGGGATTAATGGCGCCGCGCCCGGGCGAGGCGCGTCCGCTGACACGTGAGGCGCCGCGCCCGAGGCCTCGGGCCCTATGGCACCATGCCGGACCTCGAGCATCGTGGTAGCTCGTTCGGCCGTCGCGACGCTCGGTGGCGCCAGCTCGTCTGGGGAGGGCGAGGCATCGGTTCGCCGGGGCGTGTCGGCACGCGGTGCCAACGCCAGCACCGCATTGGTCGACGCACTCGTCAACGCGGCGGGAACGGTCAGCTCAGTGATCACGGCGGGCACTTCGCGCGCCGTGAACGGCCAGAAGCCGACATGCAGGGTCCATCGCGGGACGATTGCACTGATGACGGGCACGGCGAGGGCGCCTCCGAGCGTCAGCGTCCAGATCATATGTCGCGACGCCGCTGTGGCCCCGCGGGCCATCATGGAGCAGACCGTGCCGAGAACGAGGATCACCGCACCCTTGAGCAGTGCGGCAGCCACCACCGGCGCGAACGCGACCAGGTATTCGGCCCGCGCGAAGTCGTTGAGGTTCATCGTCACTTTCCCTCTCGTTTGGCCCGATCTATCAACGTCGCGAGCTGATCGGCCTCAGCCGGCGTGAGGCGTGACTCGGACATGTCGAGCAGGGCTGCCACCGCCTGCGTTGCCGAACCATCGAAAAACGTTTTTACCAGCTGCTTGAGCGCCGACTGGCGGGCGGCGGTTCGTGGGACGACCGGTGAGTAGACATAACGCGGCCCGTCATGTCGATGTGTCAGATGCCCCTTCTCCTCGAGAATGCGCATCATCGCGCGGACCGCCGAATAGCTCGGGGGATCGGACATCCCGTCGAGCACCTCGGCGGCGGTGGCTGACCCGCGGGCATAGACGATCTCCATGATCTGGCGCTCGCGGCGGCTGAGTGGGGGCGGCTTCTTTTCGGACATTGGTGAACGGGGCGGCACGGTGCGATGCTAACAATTTAGCACTGTGCGAAATCTTTAGCATCACGCGCTCCGCCTGTCAAGAGCCCGCACTCCGGCGTGCTCGGGATCCGATCGGTCAGCCCGGTTTCTTCGACTCGGCGAGGAGGACTTTCACGTAAGCGAGGTGTGCGGCAATGATGGCCGCACACGGTACCGCGGCGCTGATCCAGGTAACCGCCGCCTCGGTTGGATCGATCCCGCCGCTCGCCGTGTGGCGGGAGCCGACCGCGATGAGCGCGTACAGCGCGAAGACACCTAACGAGACACCGACGGCCCCGAGGGCCGCGAGCTTTGCGTACTTGCGGACGGACATCGGCGAGTCGGATGCGGTCATGGTCGGATTGGTCCTCAGGCGTGCTCGAATGGGGTCACGCCGGCCGACGTGACGCGATGGGAAATGAGCGGCAGCGGGGGCTCCGCCTCGTCGGCAATGGCGATCGCCCGGCGAAGCGTGGTCAGCCCGGCATCAATGCCAGCACGGTCTCGGGCGAACACCGTTGCAAGCGGCTCGCCGTTCTGCACGACGTCTCCCGGCTTCGCGGTGATCACGAATCCGACGGACGGGTCGACACTGTCCTCGATGCGTGTCCGGCCACCGCCGAGGGCGGTCACGCCGCGGCCGACGGCGCGGGGCTCGACGCGGGCGACGACCCCGGCGCGCGGGGCGAGAAACAACTCGCACGCACCCGCCTGCGGCAGCACGGATGGATCATCCACGACGGCTGCGTTGCCGCCCTGGGCGTCGATGATCTCCTCGAACTTGCGCGCGGCCTTGCCGCTCGACACAGCGACCTCCATGGCGCGCCGCGCCGCGTCGAGCGAGGGCGCCGCGCCGCCGAGCACGAGCATCTCCGCGCCTAACGCGTACACGACGCCGAGGACGTCCGGCGGGCCTTCGCCGCGCAGGGTGTGGATGGCTTCCTCCACTTCGAGCGCGTTGCCGCACGCGCGGCCGAGGGGGCGATCCATCGCGGTGATGAGGGCAACCACAGCGCAGCCACGATCGACGCCAAGGTCGATCATCGTCCGAGCCAGCTCGAGCCCGCGATCGAGCTCGGGAAGAAACGCACCGGATCCACGCTTCACATCGAGCACCAGCCCGCTCAGTCCTTCCGCGAGCTTCTTGCTCATGATGCTGGCCGCAATGAGCGGAATACTCTCGACGGTCGATGTGGCATCGCGCAGCGCGTACATCTTGCGGTCGGCCGGGGCGATCTCGGCGCTCTGACCGAGCATGGCGCATCCGATGCGCTCGATCTGCCGCGTGGCGTCGGCCAGCGACAACGTCGTACGAAAGCCGGGAATCGATTCGAGCTTGTCGAGCGTTCCACCGGTGTGTCCCAGCCCGCGACCGCTCATCATCGGGACGGCAACGCCGAGCGACGCGACGAGCGGTGCGAGCACGAGGGAGACCTTGTCCCCGACCCCACCGGTCGAATGTTTGTCGACGCGGCCGATGCCGAGGTGCTCGAGGCTCAGGTGTGCGCCGGTGCCGAGCATGGCATCGGTGAGCGAGCTCGTTTCGGCGCGATCGAGACCCCGGATGTAGGCGGCCATGAGGAACGCCGCGATCTGATAGTCGGGCACATGGCCAGCGGCGTAGGCGTTCATGAGCGCGCGCCACTCGCCCGGCTCGATCCGTCCGCCGTCGCGCTTTCGCTCGATGAGCCGCTGTGCCAGGGCAGTCACGAAATGGCCTTGCAGCGGCCTGACTGACGTTCAGAAGACAACCAAGAGCATTGACCCGATTGTGGGGTATTTCTAGGTTGCCGCCCGCGGAGCGTTGCGACGCACCGCGCCGATCGAAGCGATCGCGACGCACCGGATGGTGGCGGAACCATGTCTTTCAGCGTGGAGCACGCATGTCGTTTCGCAGTTTGCTGGTTGCATGCCTCGTCGTCGCCGGCGCGGCTCGGGCGCAGTCGCCCGCAGAACATATCGCGCTCGGGGACAGCGCGTACGCCCACTTCAAACCGGACGAGGCGCTGACCCACTACATCGAGGCCATTGGTCCGGACTCGTCCAGCTACGAGGCACTCTGGAAGGCCGCCCGCTCCGAGATCGACCTGGCCGAAGCGGAGAAGGACGAGAGTCGTCGCAATCAGTTTTCCATCGCCGGAGAGGCGCTTGCGCGTCGCGCGATCAAGGTGAACGCGCGCGACCCCGAGGCACACTTTCACCTCGCGCGCGCGCTGGGCCGGCGCGCCCTGAGCGTGGGTGTGCGAGATCGCGTCAAGTTCGGCACCGAGGTCCGCAACGAAGCGATGGAGGCGCTGCAACTCGATCCGAACCATCCGGGCGCGCTCCATGTGATGGGCGTCTGGAACGCAGAGGTCATGCGACTGAACGGAATCCAACGGTTCTTCGCGAAGAACGTTCTCGGCGGACGCGTGTTTGGCGAAGCGAGCTGGGACAAGGCGGTGTCGTACATGGAGCGGTCGGTTGCAGCGGACCCGGACCGCATCGTACACCATCTCGATCTCGGCAAGATTTACGCGGACGTTGGCGACAAGGCAAAGGCCCGCACGCAGCTCGAGCTCGTCGTGCGAGGTCGCCGGACCGATTTCAACGACCCGGCCTATCAGCGAGAGGCGCAGGCGGCGCTGGCGAAATTGGGGAGTTAGGCAATCACGTCACTGGCGCGCCAGCGCGCGCGGCGCATTGCACGGCGGGCGCGCCTCCGGCCGCGCCGCGCGACGGCCGCCAGCTCGTCGGCCAACTGCGTCCACGCGTCGCTCGCGCGGTGGCGCGCGAACCGTGCGCGACGGCGAATGGCCGTTCGCGTTTCGCGGCCGCTTTGCGGTGCCAGCAACAATGCGGCGCTGGCGCCCACGAGGGCGCCAACCAGCAACCCGGCGCCAAGCAGGCCGACGTGCTCCCAGTCCACGGAACGGCGGTACGACGAGCCGCGTGGCCGCTGCACGGGTGGGTCGTCGTCATCATCAGTGGTTGCACGGCGGCCGGCGTCGGCATTTGGTGCCGGGCGTGTGCGCGATTCGGTACGCGTTGCGTTTGGGCGAGGTAAGCTCGGATCGGCGAAAGACATGGGACAAGCTCTCGTTTGGGGCTGGTAAGAATCTTGCTATGTTCGGGCGGCATCGCGAGCACTGTCCATGCAGGTCGGCTCAGCGGGGACAACATTGGTGTTGCATAACCGTTTGGGCCATTCGCCACGGACGTTCTCGTGCGGTCGGGTACGATTCACTTGCCTGACGCGCCAATGATCTAGGCGCACTCTTGAGTGCCGAATCACCACCATGTTCACCAACACACAGAAAGGATCATCCGCGTCAGCCGTGAGGACTCGCATGAACGGGAAGGGGAAGACGGTCTTGCTCGTGGAGGATAACGAGGATAACCGCATCGTTTATTCCACGATCCTACGGCACTTCGGCTACACCGTCACGGAAGCCCTCAATGGTGAGGAAGGGATCAGCAAGGCGCGGGCAGAGAAGCCCGATCTGATCCTGATGGACATCTCGATTCCCATCATCGACGGGTGGGAAGCGACGCAGGTGCTCAAGCACGATCCTGCGACCAACGACATCCCCATCATCGCGTTGACCGCGCACGCGCTCGCATCGGATCGCGAGAAGGCGATGGAAGTCGGCTGCGATGGGTATCTCGCGAAGCCGTGCGAGCCACGAGCGGTAGTCGCCGAGGTACAGCGGTTCCTCGGACGCGACAATGGGTCGTGACTCGGTCGCGCGAATCCTGATCGTCGACGATCACGAAGACAACATTGAGTTGTTACGGGCGCGCCTCGAGGCGCGCGGCTACGTCATCGAGAGCGCGATGGATGGCGAGCAGGCGCTTCGGTGTGTGGATCAATCGCCGCCCGACCTGATCCTGCTCGACGTGATGATGCCGCGCATCGACGGCTTCGAAGTCGTGCGCCGGTTGAAGGCCAACAGGAACCTGCCCTTCATCCCGATCATCCTGCAGACCGCCCTCGATTCCACCGAGCACAAGGTCGAGGGGCTGGACGCCGGCGCCGACGATTACATCACGAAGCCGATCAACTTCGCCGAGCTCGAAGCGCGCGTGAAGTCCATGCTGCGCATCAAGCGGCTGCAGGACGCGCTCGAGGAGCGCGAGCGAGAGCTCTCGGAGGTGAATGCGCGGCTCCTCAAGATAGCGCAAACCGATTCACTGACAGGGCTCGACAACCGGCGCTATCTGGAGGAGCGCCTCGAAGAAGCATTCGGTCATTCGCGACGGCTCAAGGAGCCGCTTGCGGTGGTGCTGTGTGATCTGGATCGCTTCAAGAGTGTGAACGACACCCACGGCCATCAGGCGGGCGATGCGGTTTTGAAACAGCTCGCGCGCATCCTGAAACAGGAGGCGCGGGAGATCGACCGCGTCGGTCGCTATGGGGGAGAAGAGTTTATGCTCTTGCTGCCGGGAACAGTGCTCGACGCGGCCGTTACCTTCGCCGAGCGCGCGCGTAAAGCAGTAGAGGCTCACACGTTCAGTTTCGACGGCGGCACCCTGCAGCGCACGATGAGCTGCGGCGTGGCGGCCTGGCCGCATCCGCGGATCGAAGACTGTGATGCCCTCGTGAAAGCTGCTGACGATGCGCTGTACGTAGCGAAGGAGACGGGAAGGAACCGCGTCATTCGCTTCGATAGTCAAGCGTTCAACGAGCACACCCATTCCACCACCGATGATCAACACGCCGAGGTTGATGTCAGCGATCGAGCGCTATTCCCCGCCGGACCCGGAGATCGCCCGGCTGGAGGAGAGGATCGCGGAGCTGCAACGCGAGCGTGACCAGCTCGTCGCGGTCGTCGATATTCTGCAGGACATCTCGTCCTCACTGCATTTCGTAGACATTCTGCAAGCGATCGCCCGCAAGCTGGGCGAAACGTTCGGGCTCGACCGCTGCTCGATCTATCTCGCGGGCGGCAACGCCGATGTGCGCCTCGTCGCCAGCTACGAGGACCCATCGATCCGGAATCTCGTCGTCGACCTGGATCGCTATCCGGAGCTCAAGCGGGCGTTCGAGTCGGGCGACACCGTGTTCATTCCCGACGCGCCTAACGACCCGATGCTGCAGAACGCGCGCGCGGCGCTCGACCTGCGCAACGTGCGATCGATCGTCGTCGTACCGGTGCGTTCGCGGTCGTCGGTCATTGGCGCCATCTTCCTGCGCACCGAGCGGGAGTCGGAGCCGTTCACCGAGAGCGACGTCCGCTTCTGTCAGGTGATCGCCTCGCTCACGGCGAAGGCGCTTCGCAATGCCCATCGCTTCGAGTCGCTGCTGCGGTCGAGCGATGATCGCGAGGACACGCGTCGGCGCTCGGAGCTCGAGCGCATCGCACTGGTGGCATTCCTGCGCCGCCTGCTCGACCGCTATACGGCCCGCGAAGATCACCTCTGGGCCGAGACGCTCCTCCCACGCGCATCCGACGACGAGCTGGATAGGCTCGTCTCCGTTGCCATGCAAGTCTTGGAGGAGGAAGCGAAGGGGTAAAGCGCGAACAAGACTGGTAATTGGTTACTGGTACGGGTTATTGGTTATTGAACCCTCGGGATGCACATCTCGCTGAGACGCGCATCTCGAGGGTTCTGATTACCTGTAACCAGTTCCAGTAACCAATTACCTGTGGCGTTTCTGTCCTTAAGTTTCCCGCGTGTCTCAGACCAAACCCTCCGAGACCTCGGCCCCAGACGCGCTGAGTGAGCTGGCCGCTCGCGCCGCCGCCCTGCGTCAACGTATCGAGCAGGCGTCCTACGATTACTACGTGCTCGACCGGCCGGTCATCTCCGACAAGGAATACGACCAGCTGTTCCGCGAGCTCCAGGACCTCGAGCGAGAGAATCCGGAGCTGCGCACCGCGGACTCGCCGACTCTGCGGGTCGGCGCTCCGCCGCAGTCGTCGCTGCCCAAGCATACCCACCTGGTCTCCATGCTGTCGCTCGGCAACGCGTTCAACGACGACGAGCTGGGACAGTGGGCCGAACGGCTGACGCGACTGGTTGGTGAGGACGCGGCGAAGAGTGGCTACTCCGCCGAGCTCAAGATCGATGGCGCCGCGGTGAGCCTAACGTATCGCGGCGGCGTTCTCGTCACTGGCGCAACACGCGGCAACGGCATCATCGGTGAGGATATCACTGCCAACATTCGAACTCTGCGCGACGTGCCACTGCGGCTGCGAACCGCCGCGCCACCGGCGATGATCGAGATTCGGGGCGAGGTCTACTACCCGTTCGACCGGTTCGAGCAGATGAACGAAGCGCGAGTCCAGGCAGGCGAGCCGGTGTTCGCGAATCCGCGAAATGCTGCAGCCGGCGCGCTGCGGCAGCTTGATCCCGCAGTGACGGCAACGCGGCCGCTACGGTTCTACGGATACTCGGTCGCGCTTCCCCCTGGTGTGTCCCTTCCCTTCAAGACACAGACGGAGGTGCTCACCACGCTCGCGGAGTGGGGGATCCCTGTCGCGCCCCATCACGTCCGGTGCACATCGCTCGACGACGTCGCCCAGTGGGCCCACGAGGTCGAGACGAAGATCCGCGCCCAGCTCAACTTCGCGATCGACGGCGGCGTGGTGAAGGTCGACTCCCTCGCGCTCCAGGAAGAGCTGGGCGTCGTGGGCGGGCGGGAGCCCCGCTGGGCCATCGCGCGAAAATTCGCGCCCGACATTGCCGAGACGCGGCTCAACGACATCCAGGTGAACGTCGGCCGAACCGGGATGTTGAATCCATTTGCGGTGCTCGAGCCGGTCGAAATCGGCGGAACGACCGTCAAGCTCGCGACGTTGCATAACGAGGGACTCATCCAGAAGAAGGACCTGCGCATCGGCGACATCGTGCAGGTGAAGCGCGCGGGCGAGGTGATTCCGCAGGTGATCGGGCCGGTACCGGAAAAGCGGAGCGGCGAGCTGCAGCGGTGGGAGATGCCCAAGGCCTGCCCCGTGTGTCACACGCCGGTCGAGAAGGATGAAGAGGAAGCCGCTACCTACTGCCCTAACGTGGCGTGCCCTGGCCGCCAGCTCGAAGGTCTCGTCCATTTCGCGTCGCGTGGCGCGATGGACATCCGCGGGCTTTCCTACGCGCGCATCGAACAGATGATCGCGGCGGGATTCATCCACGACGTCGCGGACATCTACGACCTGAGCGCCGAGAAGGTCGAATCGCTCGAGCGGTTCGCCGAAAAAAGTGCCGCGCAGTTGGTGGATGCGATTGCTGCATCGAAACAGCAACCGTTGTCACGTTTGCTGTTCGCGCTTGGCGTTCGACACGTCGGCCAGACGGTCGCCGAGGTGTTAGCCCGTCATTTCGGGTCCATGGACGCTATCCTGACGGCATCAACGGAGGAGATCGCGGATGTCCGCGGGGTGGGCGATATCATCGCCCAGGCGGTTCGGCATTACCTGGATGACCCGTCCGCGCGCGAGCTGGTGAAGAAGCTCGCGGACCGGGGTTTGACGCTCACCGAGCCACGCAGGGCCGCTGCGGACGGTGCCCTGCGAGGGATGACGGTCGTCATCACGGGGACACTGCCGACGCTCAGCCGGACTCAGGCGACCTCTCTTGTGGAGGAAGCGGGGGGCCGCGTCACCAGCGGCGTCAGCAAGGCAACGAGCTTTGTCGTTGCGGGCGCAGACCCGGGCAGCAAACTGGAAAAGGCACGTACGCTCGGGGTGGAGACAATCGACGAGGCGGAGCTGCTGGCCCGAATCGGGCGGTAGCCAATCTCTCGGATCGTTCAGCTCAAGCATCGACGGAACGGAAGACATGCCACAATCGCTCGACCTCGCGAATCATCAAATGCTCGCGCTCTCGCGCTCCTCGCTTGCCGCGCTTCGCGCGGCCCTGATTCGCGACGCGGGGCCCGCGGCCGCCTCCTACCTTCAGGAAGCGGGATACGCCGGCGGCGAGACACTGTTCGATTCGTTCCGCAGCTGGCTCGCGATGCGGTGTGAGGTGCCGGCCGAGGAGCTCGCAGTCGAGGAGTTCGAGCGGTTCGCGACCGACTATTTCCGTGATGCCGGTTGGGGATCGCTGAAAGTCGGAACGCTCAACGACGCTGTCGCGACGCTCGATTCAACGGACTGGGGCGAGTCGGACCCGGCGGGTGGCATGGACCATCCCGCCTGTCACTTCACGACTGGCATGTTCGCCGACTTCTTCGGCAGAATCGCGGACACTCCCCTCGCGGTGCTCGAGGTCGAGTGCCGCTCAATGGGTGCCCCACGCTGTCGCTTCCTCGTTGGCAACGCGGCGGTGATGGAGCACGTGTACGACGAGATGGGCCGCGGCGTGGATTACGAAGAGGCCGTGGGGTCCGTCCTCTAGCCGCTCTTTCCGAGTACGCCCGCGTACATCGGGTTCGGCATCAGCTCGCCGTTCACGAGCACTTCGCGGTCCCACGGCAGAATGATGGTACTGTCCGTGGCGAGCGCGTAAAAGTCGGGCTCGTAGGCGCCCGTACGGAACGACACCGCCGTTTTCACTTCGGCAGCCCCTGCGTTGACGATCGCGGAGACCGCGAGGCGCATAGTGGCGCCTGAGTCACAGGTCTCATCGACAATCAGGACCCGCTGGCCGCGGGCCTCGACGGGCGCCGCGCCCATCACCGCCGGAGTTTGGCGGACTGTTTCACCCCGGTAGCGCCGGCTCACCATGATCGAGTGGAACTCGCGATCGAGGATCGCGGCGACGACAGCGCCGGGTACCACACCGGCGGTTGCTACTCCTACGACAATCTCCGGGTCATACTCGCGCGCGACCTTCAGGGCGAGCGCGCGTGAGAGCTCGCCGAAGAGCGGCCACTCGATCTCGAGCACTCCCTTCGTCGGGTCGACTTCGTAGCGGCGTGGCATTGTGCGATCCGGAGGCGGGGAGCGGAAAGTTACGCGAGAACGGCCAATCGGGAATCGCCAGTTGGGAATCGGGAATCGCTCACACCCGTGGCAATGTTCCGTCAGCGGTCGCGAGCGGGTTTGGCGGGGTCTTACTTACCGGCCAGTTGCGCGTGACGGATGGGTTTCCATTAGCGTTTGCTCGCAGTCCCGCAACATCTTAGCTTTTGCGCTCCGGATTCGGCCGGCGCCCTTCGGCAGGGCGTGCCTCGCGCCGCGTCGCTCTTCAACAAAGCCGATCCCGACCGAATGTCCTGGTGGAGCCGCGTGTTCGGCGGCAAGTCCCCGCGTGATGTCAAGCCTCAGCGCCTCGACTATTTGAACGAAGCGCTCATGCTCGAACGACAGGGCGATTACGACGCTGCCCTGACGTCGTATCGGCTTGCGCTCCGCGACAAGCCGGACGACCACCGCGTCCTCCAGAACATGGCGATCGCGTTCTCGAAGACCGGCAGACACGACGAAGCAGTTCGGTGCTATCGAAAGGCCCTCGATCTCGAGCCCAAGTTGTCAGGGGCGCACTACGGGCTCGCGTTTCTTCTCCTGAAGAAGGGAGACGCCGACGGCGCGATTCAGCATCTCGAGGCGTTTCTGAAACAGCCCCCGTCCGGCGCGGAATCGGAGCGCTGGGTCCGGCACGCCCAGCAGACCCTGGATGATTTGCGCAACGGCACCGAGCCTCGGGCCGCCCGCGAACTGACCGAGCCATAGCCGTGGGGCATGTGCTCGCTGTCGTCAGTCAAAAGGGTGGAGTTGGAAAGACGACGACCTCCGTCAATCTTGCGGCCGCATTCGCTCGACGCGGGCTGAAGACGCTGGTCGTGGACGTGGACCCGCAGGGTGCCGTGCGCTATGGCGTGGGGCTCAAGCGCGGCCATCCGCCGCATGGGTTCTCGGACTACCTGAATGGCGCGCGCGGGCTTCGTGAGGTCATCCTTCCAACGGCGCTGCCATGGCTTCGCGTCATGCTCGCCGGCACCGTGAGCGACGCAGCCGACCACGGGACGTACCACGCGCTCGTCGCCGAAACCGATCTGTTAAAGGAGCTTCTCACCGCGGCGCGCGAGCGTTGCGACGTGGTCATCGTGGACACGCCGCCTGGCCTCGGACCCATCGTGCACAAGGTCCTCGAGGCCAGTCAGCATGTGATCGTGCCGTTGCAGTGCGAGCCGCTCGCACTACAAACAACGCCGCAGATTCTTCGGGGTATTCAGGATATCGTACGGATGAATGACGAGCTGACGCTCGATGGCATCCTGTTGACCATGTACGAGCGAGAGAACCCGGCGTGCGAGCGAGTGGCGCAGTATGTGAGATCGCATCTGCCAGCGAACATGGTATTCGATGTGGTCATTCCGCGCACCATCGCCTCGACCGAAGCATTCGCCGCGGGGCAGCCGGTCGTGCTTCGCGAGCCGGCGGACGCGGCATCTCAGGCGTACGTGAACCTGGCGACGGTGCTCGCCCACCGATTCGAGTGAAGCGCCTACTGACCGTACTCGCCGTGGCGTTCGGTGCTGCCTGCACCCAAGTCACGACCGACCCTAACGCGATAGTCGCGGTGCGGTTCGAAGGCTCCGCGTATCCGTCGATCGTTGCCGACGACTCGCTGCGCGACTCGCTCGGTGCCTTGCAGCCGCTGCGCGCGATAGGGCTCAACTACAAGGGCGAACCGATCGAGGGCGCGGGGTTCGTCTTCTCGAGCCCCGACACCGTGTTGCGCGTGTACGAGACCGGCGACGTGTTCGCCACGCGCAGAAAGACCGATGCGACTCCGGCGCGCGTATTTGCGACTGCGGGGAAGCTTCAGAGCGTGCCGGACTCGCTCTTCATCGTGCAGCGTGCCGACTCGATGAAGGCCGTCAAGCAGGTCGATACCGCACTGTTTTCCCCCGGGATTGGCGCCGCCACAGCGGAAAGCTCACCGACGTTTCAAGTGTTCGGCGACACAGTCGCAGGACAGCCAAAGGCTCCAGTACGCAAGTGGCTCCTGTCGCTGCAGCTGCGATACAAGGGCACCACGATTGCCACTACCGATACCAGCTTCGCATTCACCTTTGAAAGGTCCGGCGGGACGACGAATGCCGTACGCGTGCAGATGATCGTCGATACCACGGACGACAGCGGCATCGCGGGCCATCGCGTCTTCGTGCGGAATCTGGACCAGGCTGAAGACAGCATCTACCTCATCGCGACCGTTCGACAGCGTAAGGCGAACACGGAACCCCTCCGGGACTCGACGCTTGTCATCATTCGTCCGGCACCTCCAACCGCAGCGCTCGGACGAAAATGACCCACGCAGGAGCGACCGCAGGTTCGACGTCGTCGTCTTCTCGCCCGCAGCCGGAGACGCCGCTGTACGCTCGCGGTGGGCCGCGCCCGCAGCCCGGGACGTTGAACCAGCTCCTGTTCGAGGCCGTCGAGAAATACAACAAGCCTGACGCAATGCAGGTCCGCGTCGGCGAGCAGTACACGTCGATCTCACACGCCACGCTGCTGGAGCGCGTTCGCCGGGTGAGCTACGGCCTTCGCGAGATCGGCATCCAACGCGGCGACCGCGTCGCGCTCCTGTCCGAGAACCGGCCGGAATGGGCAATCGCGGACTTCGCGTGCCTGACGAGTGGCGTCACGGACGTTCCGCTGTACCCGAGTCTTCCCGCGGAACAGCTCGCGTACCCGCTGCGGGATTCCGGCGCGGTGGCCATCTTCGTCTCGTCAGAAGCGCAGGCCGCGAAGATCGCGGCCATACGGGGCGAAGTGCCTACGCTCAAGACCGTCATCGTGTTCGACCGTTCAGCGGCGAACAGCGCGGACATGACGCTCGAATCACTGGAGGGCCGCGGCGCGACGGGCGATTCTCCGGCGCGTACCGCGGAGTTCCGCGCCGAGGCGCTGCGGGTGAAGCCTAACGACCTGGCGACGATCATCTACACATCCGGCACGACGGGAGAGCCGAAGGGCGTGATGTTGTCGCACGACAACATCTACTCGAACGTCGCCGCGACGCGGCACGCGATCGTCATGCGCGGCGACGACGTGTCGCTCAGCTTCCTGCCACTGTCGCACATCCTGCAGCGGATGGGCGACTACTGGTTTCTCGCGACCGGCACGAGCATCGCGTACGTCGACTCGTTCGACCTGGTGCCGCTGGCGATGGGGCAGGTTCGTCCGACCATCGCGATCTCCGTCCCTCGTCTGTACGAGAAGATGTATGCGCGCGTGCTGGAGAACGCGCTTGCCGGCGGCGCCGTGAAGAAGCGCATCTTCTTCTGGGCGCGCGGCGTCGCCGATCGCTGGGCGGATCAGAAGCTCGCGGGGCGTGAGCCACGCGGACTGTTGGCGCTGCAATACCGCCTCGCGCAGAAGCTCGTGTTTTCGAAGCTCAAGGCGCGGACCGGCGGGCGCCTGCGGTACTTCGTGTCGGGCGGTGCCCCGCTCGCTCCGGAGATCAACAAGTTCTTCTACGCCGCGGGCCTCGTCATTCTCGAGGGATACGGGCTTACCGAAACGTCTCCCGTGATCGGCGTGAACACCCCGGACAACTTCCGGATCGGGACGATCGGCAAGCCCATCGATGGCGTCGAGGTGAAGATCGCGGAGGACGGCGAGATCCTCACGCGCGGCCCGCACGTCATGCAGGGCTATTACAACAAGCCCGACGCGACCCGTGACGCGATCGACGACGATGGCTGGTTCAAGACCGGCGACATCGGCGTCATCGAGGATGATTTCATCCGCATCACCGACCGCAAGAAAGACATCATCGTCACCGCCGGCGGCAAGAACATCGCGCCCCAGCCGATCGAGAACGTCGTCAAGACGAACAAATACGTGAGCCAGGCGGTGATGATCGGGGACAAGCGGAAATTCCCGGTGATGCTCGTCGTACCGAACTGGGACAATCTCGAAAAGTGGGCAAAGGTCAAGAACATTCTGTGGACCGATCGCGCGCAGCTGCTCGCGATGCCCACGGTTCACGCAAAGATGGAGAAGGAGGTGCAGTCGAGGTTCGAGGGGCTCGCGCACTTCGAGACGCCGAAGAAGATCGCGCTGCTCGAGCACGACTTCTCGGTGGACTCCGGTGAGCTCACGCCCACGCTCAAGGTCAAGCGGCGGGTGATCGATCGGAACTACAAGACCGTCATTGACGGTCTCTACACCGACTGACGCCGACCGACACGCGCCTCACGATGTTCATCGAGCTGGTGGACTCCCTGCGGTGTCTCGAGCCACATGACGAGACATGGCTCGTCGCAGCGGCCAGCCGCATGGCGGGCCGGCACCTCGTCGAGGGCGTGCTGGGGTGTCCGGTGTGCCGCCGCGAGTACGCGGTCCGGGATGGCACGGCGTGGTTTTCGGCACGGCAGCCTGACGCCGCGAATCGGAGCCTAACGACGATCGCGGCGGACTCCGACCCCGCGCACATGACCCGCACAGCGGCGCTGCTCGACCTCAGCCAACCGGGCGGCATCGTCGTGCTGGGTGGGTCGTGGACGGCGTACGCCGATGCGGTCGCCGAGCTCGGAGTGGCGCACGTCGTCGTGCTCGACACGAAGGCGAGTGAGTCGAGTGTTCAGGAAGTCTCGTCCATCGTGGTTGACGACCGGCTGCCCTTCGGATTCGCCGCGCTGCGCGGCGTCGCAATCGACGGCAGCGGGGCATCGGCCGCTTTGCTGGCCTCCGCCGCATCGTCGCTGCGGAGTCGCGGCCGTCTCGTTGCGCCGTCGGACGCGGCGGTGCCCGACGGCGCGGAGCTGCTCGCTCGCGACGACCGGGTCTGGGTTGCGGAGCGGACCGTCGTCGCGTCGCCTCCCATTGCCCTGCGTTCCGTACGACGTTAGGCGCTAGCTGCGAGACAGCCGCAGCTCGTCGATGTTCACGTCGGCCGGCTGGGTGAGGACGTACACGACTGCGTCGGCGACGGCTTCCGGTCGCAGCATCTGTGCGCGCGGCGTAAACCCCTCGCGGTTATCGGGGTCGATCGCGTCCCAGAGCGGCGTGTCGACCTGCGCCGGCGACACGAGCGTGGCTCGAACGCCAGAGCCGCGTGTCTCGGCTCGCAGCACCTCGTGCAGCGCTCGCGCGCCGTACTTGCTCGGTGCGTAGCTCGCGTTGCCGGGGAAGATCGCCCGGTCTGCGATCGAGCCCATCGTCACGATGTGGCCGGCGTGACGGCCTTTCATCGATGGCAAGAACGCGTGGATGAGTCGAAACGGAGCGACCAGGTTGATGTCGAGCGCGGCGGCGAAGGCTCCCGGGTCGAGCGCGTCCACGGGGGCCAGCGCGAACGCCCCCGCGTTGTTGACGAGCACATCGGGCGCACCACCGAACGCGTCGGTAATCGTGCCAACGGCGCGGCCGACGGCCGCGCCATTCGCGAGATCGCACGTGACCGGGAGCGCGCGCGGCCCCAGCGACTCCGCTTCAGCTCGAAGCGTGGCGGCCGTGCGCGCGATCATGGCGACGCGGGCGCCGGTATCGTGCAGCCGGCGAGCGATCGCCAGCCCGATGCCCCGCGATGCCCCGGTGACCACCGCCGTGGTGCCCGTTAGGCGGCCCGCCCCCGCGCGAGCGTCAGGCACCTTCGTATTCGACGTAGTTGTTCTCGGTCTCCCACAACCGCAAGCGACGCAGCCGGCCGGGCGCCACGTGGCGTTCGAGCACACGCCAGCAGGCCACGACGATGTTCTCGGCGGTCGGGTTCACGCCGCGCATGAACTCGACGTCGACGTTCAGATTGCGATGGTCGACGCGGTCGATCACTTCATGCTGAACGATGGACTTGAGACGACCGAGGTCGATCACGTAACCCGTGCGCTCATCGATGGGTCCTTCGACCGCAACCTCGAGGACGTAGTTGTGACCGTGCCAGTTCGGATTGTTGCACTTGCCGAAGAGGGCTTTGTTTTCCTCGTCGGACAGTGCGGGATTGTGCAGGCGGTGCGCCGCATTGAAGCGGAGCCGTCGCGTCACGGTAACGATCGGCATCGTGGTGATCGAAGGCGAAGGCGTGCCGCGGCACGGAGCTCGCGGTCGCTTGAGTCAACGCATGCGGGTCGGTAAGTTGCCCGCCGGAACGCGAGAAAGCCCCGCGGTTGACCGCGGGGCTTTCAAAGGTGGAACGAAGAGGGTTTTTTGAAGCCCAGTCGAATACATAAGGTCCTCACCGTGCCTCCCGCCGTCCCCGCACTGGGGCATGGCGTCAACACCGCTGTCGAACCCGCTCGGTGGACTTGTTGGCTCAAAAACGTAGTCTCTTCGCCCCGAAGCAAATTGCTTAACGCGATTCCTTGGGCGTATTGGCTCACGCAACCTACTGGCTGATCGGAACGCGGTCAACTCATGGATATCGGGATTCTCGCGGGCATCGGAATGCTCATCGTTTGGGGCATCGCAACGTTCGCATTCGAGGCGCCAGGCTGGATTCATCTGCTGCTCAGCGTCGGCGTGTTCCTCATCATCTACCGCATCGTCGTGCGTGGAACGCCCGGCGTGGATACGACGACCAAGAAGCAATGAACGCCACATCCGGCGATACGTTTCAGCAATGCAGCCGGGTGACTCGGTGTCGGTAACCGACGACACCGGTTTTCTCGCGGGGACGGCGTTCCGCGCGCACTGTATGGAGATCGTTCGGTTGCTCGACGCGGCGCAGACACGCCGCGGCTTCGACACGACTGATGCCCAGGCCGCCGTGGAACAGTGCGCACGCGACGCGCGCGCCGCCGGCGTACTCCCAGAGAAACTCATCGTCGAGCTCAAGCGGCTCATGCGCGACGTGGCGCTGCCGGAGATGCGCGCGTGGTATCGATCAGTGCTGACCGACCGCGTGATCGTGTGGGCAATCGAGGCGTTCTATGGGATCGGCGCAGATGACAGCCGAGCACCGGCGGATAGCGACCGGCGTTAGGCATGCGGGCCGGGTCAGGATTTTGGACGCTTCGCCTTCCCTTCGTGCTCGAGCACGGCCGTGCGGCGCTCGACCTCGCGCAAACGATAGCAGTCCCACACGAACTGCGCTCGGATCCAGAATTCCGCCTCGACGCCGAGCGCCGCTTCAAGCTGAAGCGCGGTTTCGGCCGTAATGCCCTCCTCTCCGCTGAGAATACCGCGCACTTTCGCAATGGGCACGCCCATGCGCTGTGCGAGAGCGGCCTGCGTGAGCCGGCCCGTCTTGATGAACTCCTCACGCAGAATCTGCCCTGGACGCTCGGGTGGCTGCGACGTGGGAACGCGGACGGAAAGAATCAAAATGACGGGATGGAAGGTTGGCCTGGCGGGAGAGGATTGTGGCGCGGCCTAAGTCAGAGCGGAAGGCCTTGCGCGCAGCGCTCCGCCTCACCGGCCTCGGGCTTGTCTCCGCGATCGCATCATGCCCTCTCGCGTTCACGAGCACGATCCTGATGAATCCGCTGCTCGGTCGGCTGGAGGCCAAGTACGGTGTGGAGCTCACCGGCCATTCGGGACCGGCCGACTGGATCTTCGCCCTCATGTTTGGCGTAACCACCGTCATCCTGTTCACGGTGCTTGTGCTCGCGACGCGTACGCGCTCCACCGACAGCGCCAAACGGGTATCACCCGAATCGGCCCAGGCAGGCGACGTGACGCCGTGAGGGTTGCGGCGATGTTTGCCTCACACCATCATGGCCAGCGTAGGGCTATGGAACCCGGAGTCACGATGCGTACGATCGGCATCAGCCTGATCGCCACGCTCCTCGCCACGGAGGCCGTGTCGGCGCAGGTGCGCGCCGATCCAGGAGTCGAGATCGGCAACCGCATTGCCGTGCGGGTCAACGTGACACTCGCGGACGAGGAGACCCCGTACTCGCCGGCGCGAGATGTCGCGCTGGCGTTCGCGCGCGCGGGGGCCGATACGGTCGTCGCCCGCACGGACGAGGCGGGGGTCATCACCGTGCTTCTTCCGAAGGGTGACTACATCGTCAGCACGCGGCAGCCCTATCAGTGGAAGGGCAGCTGGTTCACGTGGAGCGTGCCGATCAGTGTACGCACCGACATGCCGACCGTCGAGCTCAATCGCGCGAACGCGCGTGTGGACCGGCATGGCGCACGTGGCGACAAGAACACTGCCGGAGGCCAGGTACAGAACACCGCCGCAGCCAGTGCACCGGCGCCGCAGTCGACCGACGTTCGCAGCGAGAACGACGCGCTTCCCTGGCTCTCGATCGAGGCCGGAGGGGAAGGCGGCCTAACGCGGATCGATTCGGAGAACGGGTCCGACGCCGGGTTCGGCGGGTCGGCGTCGTTCGTCGGCGGGCTGGGCCCGGTTGCGCTGGCCCTCGGCTATCGGTACACGAGCGTTCGGTACGGGAAGGATGTCGACAACGGCACCATGCGCAGCGGGACTCTCGAGTTGCGCTACCATTTTCGCCCGGGGGCCTCGCCGGTGCGGCCGTACATCGGTGCCGTCGCAAGCCTCGGCCAGTGGGACGACCCGACGTCGCTGACGGACGAGCACTCGGATATCCACATGTTCGGCGGTACGGCTGGCGTGCAGTTCGGACTGGCGACCAGTGTGCGTCTGCACCTGGCGGCCACGGTTGCTGGCACGCGCATCAAGGATCCAGCTGACGAGTCGAGCAGCGGACTGTTCGCGACGATGAACCTTGGACTGACATTCGACATCTTCTCGCCGGCGAGGTAGCAGCCGGGCGCTGGCGGCGGCGCTCGTTAGGCATCGCGCGAGGGTGGGTGGAAAAACGCAACGAGGGCTCACTACGGCGGTGAGCCCTCGCTGTCGTTCGTACACATCGTCCGTTCGCCTTCACGGCAGGGCGACGACCCCCAAACCGAACGGTCGCAGCAATGCGAATGCCAGTGGTCGGTCCAATTGGGCGAGGCCGAAAAAAGAAAAGGCCCCGGGTCGTGTCATCGGGCGGTGTTCTCTACGGCGGGGTGGCGATCACCCGCCGGCCTTGGCCCGTCGGTTGAGGTGCGTGTGCCGATCGTTGTACGGGTTTCCCCGCGGCCAATCCTGATCGCACACGGCCTGATCCCGCCGTAGAGGTGTCCGCAATCTGGACAATATGTCGGGCGCGGCGCAATGAGACTGTGATGTAGGTCGCAAATCCCCGCAGCGGCAGCAGCTGGCCGAGCGCCTGAGAAACGGTTCAGGCGTGCTAACTCGCTGCTGAGGCCCAATGCGCCGTGGTCAACCGCTGCTAGTTCTTCAGCTGAACCCAGCGAATCAATCCGTACCAGACCGCCCCGGCAATGATTGGCACGAGCATCCACCCGGACAGCTTCCGCCGGGTCATCGCGAATCCGACGAAGATGCCCGCCAGTGCCAAGCCGAGGAGGGCGCGATTGTCCCCCTGGAGCGCCTCGCGCGAGAACTGCGAAATCCAGCCAGCGAAATCACCCATGAGTCGTGTTTTTGTGCGCCGTGATGAGTAGTCAGAGGACTCGGAAGGCTACCGCCGGGCAACGCGCGTTCAGATCTCCCAGTTTGACAGCACCACGCCGCGTTCCGCTTTCGGCTCGGGATAACCGGCCAACGTCATCCGCAGATCCGTCCACCGAACGCGCGCGCCCATCGCCACGAGCCTCGCGTACGCATCGACGTACTCCCCCTGCACCCGGAACGCCACCCGCCGCGTCCCAGCGCGGCGTGCGTAGTCCATGAGAGCCCTGCACGTCCGCTCGAACCACGCTGGATCGCTCACGACCAACTTGAGGACGCGTAACTCCTCGCGCGTTCGTCCCTCCACGAGCGGCGCCGTGTGACAGAGCGCGAATGCGACGAGACGTCCCGCCTCGCGCACGAGCAGCGTATCGCCCAACGACAGGGAATCCGTGAGCGCGATCTCGCGCGTGTAATCGTAGCCCACCACGAGGCCGTGCGTCAGCGTTAGGCACTCGGCCAGCACATCGTCCTTCTCACGCGACGCGAGCCGGCCATAGAGGAGCGGTGGGGCGTCTCCGCTCGCCGCATCGAGGGTCAGCGTGACCGTGAGACGCGCCGGCAGAAATCCCAGGCCGGAATAGAAGCCGATGTTGTCCATCGTCCGCGGCATCGTCTCGAGCCCGATCACCCGCGTCGCGTGGTCCGCGAGCCAGCCGATTCCGGCGCGAACGATCTCCTTCCCGAGCCCTCCGCTCTGCCACTCCGGACGAACAGCGAGCGGACCCATCCAGCCTTCGATGCCCGATCGATGCGCGATGTTGAAGGCCACGATCTCTTCGCGCTCGCCGCGCCACACCATGGCGCCGGAGCCCGCATCCTCGATCGCATACCGCCAGATCGCCGGGTTCAGAAATGGCACGCGGACGCCGACCATCCCGTCACGCCGATAGCGTTCGGTGAACGCGTCGCTGAATACCTGATTGAGCCCGGGGATGTCGCTCAACCGAACCGGGTGCGGTCCGTCAGCGTGACGGGCGGTCTTCCAATCGCGAGCGGTCGCCATTACCCCGTCGCCTCGAACTCTTCGTACGCGTCGTCGTCCTGCTCGGTCGAATCGGAACTTGGCAGCTCGAGCACGGCCTGATCGGTCTGTGTCACCACCGACGCGCCGGTCTCCTCATCGTAGCGCACGTTGATGATCTGATCGAGGCCCTCGCGCACCGACTCGATGTGCGTAATGAGGATGACCTGCTCGAACCGATCCTGCAAACGCCGCAACAGCTCCACGACGTTGTTGCGGCGTGATTCATCGAGCGAGCCGAAGACCTCGTCGAGGACGAGGAGCGAGAACTGCTGGCCGGCCCGCTCGGCGATCATCTGGGAGATCGCAAGCCGCAGCACGAGGTTCGCGAGGTCCTCCTCTCCACCCGAAATCACCGGCTTCGGAATGCCGTCCTCGAGCACGAGGACGTTGTAGTTGTCGTCGAGCTCGAGCTCCGAGTATCGCGCGTCCGTAAGATCGTGGAGGAACGCACTCGCAAGCTCAGACAGCTCGGGGCGAAGCTGGAAGTTGAGGTCCGTTCGGAGATCGGAATACGCGCGATCGAGCTCGTCGTGCAGACGACGGTCGACCTGCAGCCCATCGAGGGTCGTCTGAGTGCGCTCGAGCTCCCGTCGCGACCGCTCCGCGCTCTCGAGCGACAGCCGCGCCGCGTTGGCGTCTCCCTGAGCCGATGCCGCCGCGACATCAGCGGCGCGGGCTTCGGCGGCGGCTGTCTCGAACGCGGCGCGAAGCGTGACGAATTCGGACTCGGAGAACGGGATCATCCGGGTCCGCTCGCGAAGCGAGGCCAGACGATCGCGCAACGCGCCCAGCGACTCCGTCACGCGCCGACGGTCCTGATCGAGCTGCGGCTCGCGATCGATCTGCGCGCTCAGGCGCGTAGCGCGATCGTTGAGCGGCATGAGGCGCTCGACCTCCCGACGCAGCGCGGCGTGCTTGGCACCGTCGTATCCGGGAGGAATGGCGGCGAGATCGCGACGGACAGCTTCGTGCCGCTGCTCTTTCGCGCCGATGTCTTTCGTGAGCTGTGTCAGCTCCTGAACGGCAGCCTGCACCTTTGCCAGGCGCCGTTCCAGCGTGCCGACTTCCGCGGTCAGCGCACGACGGGCTTCATCAAGCGCCTTGACCTCGTCAGGCATCTCCTCCAGCTGATCGAGCCGTGTGTTGTAGAACCTGCCGTCGACGGCGATGGTCTCGAGCTGATCGTCGAAATGCTCAAGCACGCCGCGGAAGTGCTGATCGAGCGGTCGAGTGCAGACCGGGCAGGTTCCGTCCTCACCAAGGTCGACGATGCGGTCGCGCTGCGCCTTGAGCTCGGCGTATTGTCGCCGCAGCGCATCGCGCTTGGTCTCGGCTTCCTGGCGGTCGCGTACCCACTCGGTTCGTCGGGCTTCGAGACGACCGAGACTCTCCTCGAGCTCCTTGCGCTTGGCCTCCACGGCGATGGTGGCTTCCTCTTCCATTACCGGCGAGTTGAAGATGCGCGCCCGGCGTTCCCGGAGCCGCGTCAGCTCGTCGACCAGCAATCGCTCGGTTTCCACCAGCGTCTGTCGCCGCCCCTCTTCTCGCGCGAGTCGCTCGTACCGCTGGAACTCCTCCGCGACTTCACTGAGCGGTTGCAGTTCCGTCGCGAGCGCCTCCAGCTCGGAGCGTGCGGCGGCGACGGCCGAGAGCTCGCGCGATACACGATCGGCCTCGCGCGCGAGGGCAGCTTCCTCCGTCTCGGCAACGCGAAGCTCGCCGAGGAGCTCCTGGAGGCGATCCCGCTCCTTTTGCGCGCGCTCCCAACGCGGTGTGAGATCAGCCAACGTCGCTTCGCGGTCCTTGCGGGCACGATCCGCGGCTGCGGCGGCCTGGCGCGCCACGGCGAGACGGTGCTCGGAGTCCGCGAGCAATCGCGCAACGGCCTCGGCGTCGGGCATCCCGGCGCGCAAGCCCGCTGCCTCGGCCGCGATGATGCGGCGACGATCACGCACGAGCGTCTGCGCCGTCCTGAGCTTCTCGTAGCCGAGCACCCGGGAGAGAAATTGCGCACGCTCGGACGGCCCCATGGCCGCCATCACGTTGAGCTCTTTCTGCCCGGTAAAGTACGTGTTGAAGAACTCCGACCGCGACATACCGAGCCGCCGCTGCAGCAGCTCGTTGACGCCCGTGATGGAGTTGGCGATTGGCTGGCCGGCGCCATCGAGGTACAGCTCGGCGTCGGTGAGGCGCCTAACGATGCGATACCGGTGTCCGGCGAGCTCGAAATCCAGCTCGACGCGCACCGGTGATCGCGGCGCCGCGCGCGAGAACCGGATCGAGTCGCGCGTCCCGCGCGTGGCCGAGTTGCCGTAGAGCGCCCACGCGATGCCTTCGAGGATCGTCGTCTTGCCGGACCCATTGGTCCCGATGATCCCGGTCAACCCGGTCTGGAACGTGAGGACCGAGTCCGCGTGCTGGCGGAAGTTCTGCAGCTGAAGCCGGTGCAGCTTCACTCGAGCGTCCCGACGGAGTTGGCCGGGACCGTCGCCTCGAGCGCTTCGGCCTCCCGAAGGTAATCGAGCCCCAGCGACACGAGCCGTTCCCGGTCGATGTCACTCGTCATCACACGGCGCTGGAGATGTTCTCGCACCGTGTCGGCGAGAGACGGCCGCCGCCCGGGACCACCACTGGCGACGGCGCGGATGATCTCGGGACGGCGCGTGTCGAGATGGTAATGCAGCGCTCGCCGCTTGAGCTCTCGCAGGGCCTTGTGGTCGAGCTCTCGCGCAATGTGACGCGGGACATCGCGAACGACCTGTCGAATCACCTTGTCGTCGATCCCACCACTAACGCGTTCCACCCCGGCCTGAATCGCGGCGTCCACGTCGGCCGACGACATACCGCGCGCCGAGATCGATGGCAGGTCGATGATGGGCCGCGTAGCCGGCAGGAAGTGGAACTTCCGCTTGTTCGTCGCGAGGTCATACTCGATCATGCCCTTCCCTGGCAGCTTCACCGCGCGCTCCTCGCCCAGCTCGCCCCACACGTTCGGGCTCGTATACTCCATCGAGCCGGCGTAATACATGTTGGGCGCGAGTTGCCGGTACACGTGGTAGTGCCCGAGCGCGACGTAGCTCCATCGAGCCGGTCCGATCTCATCCGGGCTCACTTCGACGACCGTCCGTTCCGGCGCCGCGGCGGTGGCCGCGAGCATTCCGGTGATCTCACAATGGATCAGGAGAATGTTGTGCTTGAACGCCGAGTCGGGCTCGAGCACCGGATGGTCGCCACGCAGCGCGTCGGGAACGGCGAGAATCGACAGGTCGCGATCCGGAAACGTTAGGCGTTCCGCCTCGCCCTGCACCACGTGGATTCCCAATGGCGCGAACAGTCGGAGGATGCAGCCCGTCTCGGACGCCCTCGGAGAATCATGGTTGCCAGCGATCATCACCACGATCGACTCGGGCAGCGCCTGCTTCAACCGGCTGAATTGCGAAAACGCATGAACGATCGCGGAGTTCGTGGGCCGAACGGCGTGAAACACGTCGCCCGCGATGAGCACAAGGTCCGGCGTGAGCGCGATGATTTTATCGATCGCCCGCTTGAACGCCGCCGCGATGTCCGCTTCGCGCTGATTGATCCCGGTGGGTGTCTGCCGCTGATACTGACGGAACCCCAGGTGCAGATCGGATATGTGGATCAGCCGCATGGTGCCAAATATAGGCCGCGGAACGCGTTACGACACCATCACGGGATCGCCCGAACCCATTGAGTGACCTTCATCCGGAATCGCATCGCCGCGCTCGTGCTTCCCGACGTCGGTGAGACGGTGGAGCGAACCGTGTAGGTCATCCGCGCGTCGCTTATCCAGCGCAATCGACGATCGATGACGAGGCTCCCGGTCACGGAGCCCGACATCGTGAGGGTCGTCCATCCATCCTTGGCTGACGGCCGCCTGCTCAGCGTCCCGACGAGCGACACGTAGGCCCTGTCTCCATTGCGCGATAGCGAGTCCAGCCTGAGTGTCGCCTCGAGCTTACCGCCACTCGTCGGAGTTGCCGGACCCATCGGCGCCACCATCGTGCGAGACCAACTCTGGCCGACGGTGACAGGGTAGCTGGGCAGCGTCGCCGGCATTTGCGCGAACAGCGCATTGAGCTCGGCGTTCCCGGCGACGTCCCCGCCCGCCAACTCCGTCGCCCCATCAGGGGAAATGCGAAGCCGCACCTGCTTGCCCTGCATCGCCCGGCGCGTGTCGGTGCCGACCGTCTGCGAGTCGGCGCCGGTGCTCGATGCCGCAACCGAGTCGGTGGACGCGAGCACGACACTGGCGTCGCGATCACGACGCTCGACGAAGGTTCGCGAGATGACGAGCAGCGTGGAGACGACGGTGGCGGTGGAATCGCCTGCACCCACTCGGGTCGTGCCCGACATCTCCACCCGCTGATCTAGCCGCATACGCACCGTCTCGCCGACCGGCGGTTCGATCCGAAGCGCGACGGGTTGCTGGGCGCCCGCGACCGACGTGGCGAGCGCCGACCACGCGGCCAGCATCACTACCCGAGCGTGCATGGCGAGACGGTCGCGGCTCAGAACCCGTAGGGATCATCCGCCGGCGTGGTGCGCAACGGCGGCGTCGAAGCTCGCGCTGGCTGGCGGGGCGGCACGATGCGACGAAACTGCGACGCGAAAAACGTCTTCACGTCGTCGGGTCGCGCGTGCAACGTCGCGTTGCGCGCGCGAATGACCTCCTCCTCGGTCGCGATGGCGATGACGTCCTTCACCCAGCCTAACGTGACGCCGGGGTCGAGTTGCCTGAGCGACCGCACGATGGCGTTTTCGAGCGTCACCTCCGCCGCCTGCGGGAAGCGCTCGGCGCCATCGCGACCCAGCATGATGGCCGGGCGTGGAAAGCGGACAAAGATCGGTTGCGTGAAATGCGGGTGTCGAACCATCAGCTGTCCCTTCTCCAACGTCGCCAGCTTCGTCTTCGTCGCCGGACTCAACACGAGGTACCCGGGCGTCGCCAACTCGTCGGCGTCCATGCGGCCGTAGAGCGCCGTCCCGGAGTTGCCCACGACGCGGCGGTGCACCTGCGAGCGAAACTGCTGCGCGCTGAAGAGCACAAGGCCGAGATATCGGCCGCGCTCCGCGATGTCGAGAAGCATCTTGCGCACATACGTGTCCTGCCCGTCGTTGGGCGCGTACTTGTTCAGCTCATCGACGAACACGATCACGTGCTTCACGCCGAGGTCGCGACGCTCGAGATGCTCGCGAAGCTTCGAGACGACGCGGGCGAAGATCAGGTCCTGCGCGTCTTCTTCCAGGTTCGCGACGTCCACCACGTACACCGCACGGTCCTCGAAGTTGCCGAACGGCACGTCGCTCACCGTGCCGTCGTCGGTGACGAGGCCGGCGCAGCGCGTGGAGATATTCGACAGCCGGTTCCGCACCTTTCGAATCGTCGCGACGTGATGCGTGCGCCAGCTCTGGTCGTCGGCCGCTTCCATCGCGCGGAGCACATCCCGGAACCATTTGTCCAGATCCGCGAACGACTGCACGCGGTAGCGCGTTTGGCCCAGTCGCTCGTCGGAGAAATCCTTGTCGATGACGCGCTCCTTGATGAAATCAATCAGCGCATCGGCCTTCGCGTCGACGTCATCCTTGTTGAGCAGTACTTCCGCGAACTGCAGCACCTCGCGGAGCCCCCACGTGAGCGGGGTGACGTTGTGCAGCAGCGCCTCGTTCGAACGCAACGTGTTCAGCGAAAACCCCTTCGCGTTGTACGGCGCGAAGTACCGGACATTCTCGAACGGACGTGCCGGAACTCCCATCTTGTCGTAGAGCTCACGGTCGCGGTCGTCGAGCGTCCCGGCCTGATCGAGGAAACACAGGTCGGGCCCTTTCACGTTGAAGCACACGGCGGCCACGGACCCCTTGGTCGCCGGGAAGTGCGCGAAAATCGACGAGAGCATCCACTCGACAGCGGACGTCTTGGTTGCGAGTCCGGAGACGCCGGTGATGTTCAGATGGGCTGCCTCGGGGCCAACGAGGAAATCCGCGTCGAGGTAGATCGCCGAGTCGGTTCCGCCGGCGCGATACACACCGATCGGAATTCCAGTGCGATTCCCGTCGCGCAGATAGCCGTCCATACGCAGAGCGACGGCGACATCCTGTTCGGTCGCGAGAAAAACCTGGCCCATGGGCACAGGCTGCAGCGGCTCGTCAGGGATCTGGCGAAGCACCGCGGCCGTGTAGAGGCGGATCTCCGCGCGATCCGTCGGCGCGTATCCGGCGCTCTCGGGCGTGCCGTCGTGGCCGATGACGTCGTGCAGCGGCGACATCAGATCCGTATAGCTGAACCCCTCCACGACGATCCCGTAGATATGGGGGATCGTCCCATCGACCGGACGACCATCCACTCGCACGATCGTCCCGATCCCTACGGGGGATGCGAGCGCCGTCCAGAAATGAAATTCGTGCGGGGTGTTCGGGCGGCGCTCGGTGGCCACCACGCGCCCAAGGGGTGCGGCTGATTCCGGAGGGGGTGTCACGACGGCGGACGCGGGGGCTGGGGTAAGTCGACGGGCGCCCAGGGGCCAAAGAGCTCCGACAAAACTATCGCCCGCACCGCTGTTACGCCCGCAGGCTCCGTAGGAACTCTTCGCAATCCCGGATGCCGTAGACCATCTTGTCCCAGCGGGAATCGGGCAGCGACAGGGGCATGAGCTCGGCCAGAATCCAGCGCGAGATCAGGTTCGCGTGATCGGCGATCGCCTGCGGCGACTCAGCGATGTCGGGCAGCGCCGTCTCCACGCGCAGCAGCCCCCACATCGGATCCTGACCGACGCCGTCTCGAATCCGCAGGTACCAGCTCGCGACGGATGTGCGGTGATACGCCTCGACGCGAATGACGCTGGAGCGATGGTTCACTGGCAGCGACTGCACGACGCGCATGGCCGCGCCGGCAACGTACAGGGTGCGGTGGCTCTTGATGACCCCGATCGCATTGGGCGCCGCCGCCACTCGGTCACTCGTGGCGATGCTGCCATCGACGAATAACCGGTCCTGCTGTGTCGCGCACCATTCCTCGGCGAGCTGACGCTCGGCCGCCTCGCGATCCCGTTTCACGGCATCGAGCGCGCGCTGCGCGAGCACGAACGGGTGGGGGTCTTCGGCGGTCCATCCCGCGTCGGCCCGGCGGTCGCTCGTGTCGACGACATCGAAGCCTGCGTCAACCGCACGCATCCAGAGCGTCGGCGGCACCAGATCCCGCGGTGCATAGAGCCGCGACCGGCACAGCGGCCGCTTCCAGGTGACCATCCGTCGCAGCACACGCTGACGCACGACGGCAGCCACACGACCGAACACGATTGGCACGCCGTCCGCGTAGTGAATGACCTTACTCTCCTGCGCGCCGTCGAGAAACGCGTCGAAGCCAACGGTCGGCGAGTCGACGATCCGGTGCGCCCGCACCGTTGTGCTCTCGATCACATCCGACTGAATGACACGAGGTGGCTCGGGCGGGGTGACGGTCGTCTCAAGCGAGGGACCGAGATCGCGAAGTGCCGCGGGGTCATGCTGGAAGAGCCGTTGCGCATCGCGAAATCGTGCGTCGGCCATGGTCGCGATGGTTGTCACGCGTCGCGTCCGAGGACCGATGCAGCAGCACGACGGCTTGGGTGCTCGCGCGCGCGACGCGCGCTGGATGCCCGAGTCGCACCTTTGCCGTTCGCGGAAGTTCCGCTCATGAAGCGATTTGCGCTCATCGCGACCATCCTAGTGGCCGCTGCTGGGTGTGACAAGACAAAAGCTTTGCTCGGGCTCGGGAAGGCACAGGAACCCGACGGTCCGCCGCCGGAGGCGCGCCTCGATCTCACGAAGCGGCCGAACGTGGTCTTCCAGCTTTTCGGGGAACGCGATGACGCGCGCATGATTCCCCTCGGCGCTGTCGTCGACGGCGTGCTCAAGCCCATCGAGCTGACTTCCAGTGGGTGGCACGAGTTCGATGCAATGTACACGCGGTCCAACAAGAGCTATCCGCTCTATCAGGACGGCGCGGAGATCGGTCAGGTGCACGTCCGTCGCGGCATGTGGGAGCGTGCCGACGAGCCCCTCTACTCCCTTCCCAGTTGTCCGCTCGTGACTCCGTTGTCCGCAGTGTCGCTGGAAACGACAGCGCGGATGAGCTTCACCATCGAGGCCCTGGCGGCGACGCCCGGCATTGTCGTTAGGCCGAAGACCCCCGTGAAGGTCACGAAGGACCTCGACGCGCGCGCGCGCGGACTGGCGCTCGACGCGGCACATGCCCAAGGCATCGACACAACCGCGCTTCGTCCCTCGGCGTTCCACTTCACCGCCATCAACACCGGTGCGACGAAATCGCCGACGCTCGTCGCATCGTTCCTCGACCCCGAGCCGAGCGAACGCAACGGTGCGACTGCACATGTTCTGATTTTGGCCGACGACGCCGGCAACGGCTACCGAACCACGTTCCGCCACACGGCGTCGGGCATGGTGGGTACCGCCGAGTTTCGCCGTTATATCGATCACCTCGACATCAACGGCGACGGTATCGACGAGATCGTGCTCGAAGGGTGGCAGTTCGCCGGCGAGACGTTCATTTCCGTCCTCGGTTATGCGAACGGCGAGTGGAGCGAGGTGTTTCGCGGTCGCTCGAGCTGGTGTCTGTCGAAAACGAAACACGCCGCCGAATAACGAACCTGGTGGAGTGTCAACCAGGTCCGATCGGACGCTTGCCTAACGGCTGTTCACTACGGTGACCAGGAAGCCGTCATACGCCGGCATGAGGATCGAGGTGACGCGGCGATCACCGGCGATCCTCAGGTTGAAGGCCCGTACCGCTCTCAGATCCTCATCATCCGTGCGCGACGCCTGCTCCGCGACCCGGCCGCCGAGCAGGACATTGTGGGCGAGGATCAATCCGCCGAGGCGAACGAGGCGCATCGCCCAGTCGAAGTACGTCGCGATCGGGCCACGGTCCGCGTCGAGATAGATCAGGTCGAATTCCTCGCCATCGAGTGACGGCAGGATGTCGAGCGCACGACCCTGTCGAACGTCGACCACCGCCGCGAGTCCAGCGCGCGCGACGTACCGTCGCGCGAATTCGGCATGCCGTTCCTCGCGTTCCAACGTCACGACGACCCCGGCTGGCGGCAGCGCCCGTGCCATCCAGATCGCCGAGTATCCGCCTAACGTGCCGACCTCCAGGACGCGCCGCGCGCCGATCGAGCGCAGCAGCACCTGGAGAAAACGCCCGGCGTCGGCCGAGATCGCCGTCGGAGGCAGGCCGGTGCGGTCGGCTTCCTCGCGCAGCGCGCCCAGCAGCTCGTCCTCGGGCGCGAACAGCGACACGATGTACTCGGAGAGGTGGTCCAAACGCGACGCAAGCCCGGCTGAAGGAAACCTGCCGACCAACCCGTTAGGCAGGCGGAACGACCCGGCTGGCCCTACTCGACGCCGATATCCCAGGCCTGTTCGAGGTCCTTCTTGGAGTAGGCCCGGAAGGCCGTGAGCGTCTGCGTCCGCTCGATCGCCGAGACCTCCGGAAAGCGCTCCGTCACGACCTGTGCGATCTGCTCATACTCCGCGACCTTCACGATCGCGACGAGATCCCATTCGCCGGATACGGAATACACCTCTTGCACGCCGTCGATGCCGGCGAGCTTCATGGCCGCTTCCGGAATCCGCTTCGGGTCGGCCTTGATCAGGACGATGGTGGTGATCACTGGCCTTCCGGAAATGGAGGAACGCCGAGGAGCCACACGCCCGCGATCCGGTCCTTCCCGTCCACATCGATGAGAATGTCGCGCGCGATGCGCACGGTTCTCGTCTGCCGCGATGGGCCGAGGCGAAAATGAATCGTGCGCTCGGAGTCATCCGCTTCGGCAGCCATCGCCGTGTTCATCTCGATCGACGCAATGCCGTTGTCGGACCCGCCAACCATGACGCGGCCATCGGTCGTTTCGCTTGGCGGAGCGAGGGCGGAACGCTTTCGAACCTCAGGCCACACGGCAACCTCGACGCCGTGGACGGACCCGCCGTTCAGATCGAGGATCAGCCACGACCCGTCGGCGCCTTCGATCTCGACGGAGCCCGACGCGCCATCACCGGCAGCGCGCGTGCGCAGATTCGCCGTGAGGATGTCGGTGTCGGTATCCCACCGATACTCCACGTCGCTTGGGCTTCCAACCAATGGCTCGACCCGGACTGCAATGCTCACGGTGTGTCTCCACTACGGGAGCGTCCAATCTGCACGTCGGCTGCGCGCGGCGCACACCGATCCATTGCAGTACGACGCCGGTAAACGCAAGCACCCCGGCTTCGGTGGCGCAAAAGATAGTGACGCCCGCGATCCGCTGACCAGAGCGCGACCCGGCGGACTATACTTCGGGCTCGCCAAACAACTTTCGCGCCGCCTGCGGCGCCTTCAGACGCAAGGAGCCCGAGTGGTAGAACGAGAAGCGAGTGTGGGGCGGTCCGCCCCGCACGCAGTCCACGTGCTTCCGCACGCCGAGTTCGCGATGGCACGCGTCCTCGAGCCAGCGCTCGATCGCGTCACCCCTGACGCGGACGCGACGCAGCTGCTCGTTCTTACGGCGGACACCGACACCGCGGTCGCCATGGCGGCCATCAGCCGGTCGCTCAGCGATCGCTCGGTCGCGCCATTGGTGGCAATCACAGCGGCGGGCCGAGGCGCGCGACTCTTGGGGTCGCGCGTGGTGCCCGCGGTTGCCGGTACCCCGAGCACGCTCGTAGCGCTTCTTCGGAGCTCAGCCGTGAAGCTCGAAGGCGTGCGCACCGTGATCATCGCCTGGGCCGACGAGCTGCTCGAGGCCCGCGAGGGCGAGGCCCTCGAGGTCGTTCTCGCGGAAATCCCGAAAGACGCGAGCCGCATCGTCGTGGCCGACCGCCTTACGCCCGACGTGGATGCCTTGATAGAGCACCACCTTCGTCGCGCGAGCCGCCTGGGGCTCGGCCCTGAGGAGAGCGGCACGGCGTCGCTGGCGATTCGCTATGTGAGTACCACGCCGACAAGTCGACATGCCGCGTTTCGGCGCCTGCTCGACGATCTGGATCCACCATCCGTGATCGTGCTCGCGAGTGACTCGAATGCCGTCGAGGAAGCTCGAGCCGCCGTGGCATCGCTTGGCTTCGAGGGGGACGCGAGCGTGCGCGTCGAAGGCGCGCCAATCGAGGAGCAGGCAGCGTTGGTGGTCTTCTACGACCTGCCGGTCAGCGCAGGCGTGGTAGCGAAGGTCGAGGCCACCGCGCCCGCGCAGGTAGTTGCGCTGGTCGCGCCGCGTCAGGTACCCGCGCTGCGCAGGCTCACCACAGGCGCGGTCGAGCCACTGGACGTTTCGCGAGCCGCGGTGAAAGCCCGCGCTCGGGACGAGCGAGTCCGCGCCGCGATTCGCGCCGAGCTGCAGGGCGGGTTCCCCGTGCGCGAGGTGTTGGCGTTGGAACCTCTCTTGTCCGAGTTCGACGGGTTGGAGATCGCGGCCGCAGCGCTCCGCGTCCTCGAACGCCAGCGGAGCGAAGAGAATGCTCGACGCGCCGAAGCGGAACGGCCGGTTCCTCGAGCCGCCGAGCGTCCCGCGGACCGTGGCGACGAGCGGCGGGACGCACGCCCGAAGCGCACCGAGGCGGGTCGCGGCGCCGGTGAGTTCACACGCGTCTTCATGAGCATCGGCGACCGCGACGGGGTGAGGCCCGGGGATCTGGTCGGGGCGATCACGGGCGAGTCGGGCATCACAAGTGACCGGATTGGGAAACTCGACATCCGCGATGGTCACTCGGTGGCGGAGATCGCCTCGGCGGATGCTGAGACAGTGATCGAGAAAATGAACGGCCTGACGGTCAAGGGACGTCGGATAACCGCACGCGTGGATGACCGCCCTGCGCCGCGGCCGCGCGAAGGAAGCCGCGAGGGCCGGCGCGAATCCGGAGGGCCGCGGCGATCCGGTCCCGGTGACGCACGACGTGGGGGTTTCCGGGACGCTGGCCGCGGCTCTCGCGAGGGAGCTCGCTTCGGCGGCGACCGATCTCGCGATCGCGGCGATCGCGGACCACGAGGATTCGGCCGTGACCGGGACGGCGGTGAGCGACGCCCGCGCCGCGATGATGACAAGCCGCGCGGGCGCGGTGGATTCCGCGACCGTTCCGATGAAGGGCGTGTTCCCAGAGCCGCGCGCGAGCGGGAGGAGTGGAGCGAGCGGGGCGAACGAGTCCGGAACGCGCGACGCCCGAGGCGGGAAGATTCGTGACCGGTTTCCAGCTCACTGGAGGTTGGATAGAGGTCATCGCGGGCGTGATGTTCAGTGGTAAGAGCGAAGAGCTCATTCGTCGCGTCCGTCGAGCAATGATTGCGCGCAAGCGAGTGCAGGTGTTCAAGTCCCACCTCGATGGTCGCTATTCGGGCATTTACGCGATCTCGAGTCATGACGGGCGGAGCGTGGAGGCGGTGCCGGTGGACTCGTCCGCGCAGATCGCCCAGTGCCTGGATCCGATGGCACGCGTGATCGCGATCGACGAAGCGCAGTTCCTGGACGACTCGATCGTGGACCTCACGACGTCGCTCGCGGCGCGCGGCCGCCGGGTGATCCTCGCGGGCACTGACACCGACTTTCGCGGGGAGCCGTTCGGCCCGATGCCTCAGCTCATGGCGATAGCGGAGGTGGTCGACAAGCTCCACGCCATCTGCGTGCTTTGCGGTTCTCCGGCGAGCCGAAACCAGCGGCTCGTGGAAGGGCGTCCGGCACGCTACGACTCACCGGTGATTCAGGTGGGCGGAACGGATTCCTATGAAGCCCGCTGCCGCGCGTGTCACCAGGTGCCTCGACGGGACGAGGATCAGGGGCGCCTTTTGTAGGGAATCGGGAATAGCGGGAACTGGGAACGGGGAACCGGGAACCGCGCCTCCGCGCGGAGCCTCGGTTCCCGGTTCCCCGTTCCCAGTTCCCAGTTCCCAGTATTCCCGATTCCCGACGTCGGGTGACGCGCCCCGTTCGCCAACCGTCTTTTCTGGCAAGGCTTACAGTCACCAGAAATCCCGCATATGGGAATCGTCGCGGCGCTTCTCAAGAGTCCAGAACAACTTCACCGTCTGCGCGCCGCGATCCGAGGGCGGTATCTGGTGACCCCGTGCGACGGGTGGGACGCCGTGCGCCGGCTCTGCGATACCGAGCCTGTCTCGCTGGCGGTGCTCGACCTGTACGCCAATGGCTCGATGGATCTCGACCCGGTGCGGCAGCTGCGGCGCCTCTACCCGCGACTCGTGACCATCGCCTATGTCGCCGTGCGCACTGACCGAGTTCGCGATGTCTTCGATGCCGGTCGCGCCGGGTTGGACGGGCTGATCATCGCGGACAGGGACGACGCGCCAGCGGACCTGTGGGCCATGCTGGAGCAGGCAGAGTCGCGTTCCGTGGCAAACAATCTGCGCACCGCCCTGGCGGGATTCGATCCTACGGTTCGCGATGCGGTGCTGGTCGCAGTGACGCGGGCGCACGAAAACCTCACCGGGGACGACCTCGCTCAACTGCTGTCGACGCCGCGGCGCTCGCTCACCAAGCGACTTACCCACGCAGGGTTCCCCGCGCCCCCTCGCCTGCTCACCTGGGGTCGGTTGATCGTCGCCGCGCAGATGCTGGATGACCTCAACCGAAGCGCCGATGCCGTGTCCGCGGCGCTCAAGTTTCCCTCAGGCAGCGCGTTCCGAAACACCTGTCAGCGCTACGTACACGCGACTCCAACGGAGCTTCGTCAGCGCGGCGGCGCCGAGTACGTCGTGAGCCTCCTCCTGGCTGAGGCCCAGCAGCGGCCCCGGCGCACCGCGGCCTAGCGCTTACTCCCGGGCATGTGCGAGGCGGAGGAACTCGTCTCGCGTTTTTGCATCGTCCCGGAAGGACCCGACCAGGGCGCTGGTGATCGTCTTCGAGTTCTGCTTCTCGACGCCGCGCATCATCATGCAGAGGTGCATCGCCTCGATGACGACGCCGACACCGCGTGGCTTCAGGACCTCGCAGACCGCCTGAGCGATTTGATCGGTAAGCCGTTCCTGGACCTGAAGTCGACGTGCGAACACTTCAACCAGCCGCGGCAGCTTCGAGAGTCCAACGATACGGCCCGACGGGATGTACGCGATATGGGCTTTCCCAAAGAATGGCAGCAGGTGGTGCTCACACAGCGAGTAGAGCTCGATGTCGCGCACCATGATCATGTGGTCGTGTTCTTCGGCGAACACACCCTCTCCGACTGCCGTCCACGCATCCTCGCGGTAGCCCCGGGTTAGCCAGGCCAGCGAACGGGCGACGCGTTTCGGGGTACGAACAAGTCCCTCGCGATCCGGGTCCTCACCGATCAGTTGCAGCTGCCTTCTGACTGTTTCCTCGAATTCCGCCTCCTCGGCATCCGAGAGGAGCTGAACGGTTCCAGTTGGAAGCGGCGGCCGCGACGAAAGGTCAACTGGCGCATTCGGGGCAATCGGGTGCTTGATGGCATCCGACGAGTGTGACGCGATGCGACCGCGCTTTACGGCGGTGCGGGCACCTCCGTTGCTCCGCTCGCCGTTCCGACGATTCGACTTCGCCACGTCAGTCCTCCTCGAAGGGTGTCATTGGTGGTTGACCATCTTACCGAATCAATGTCGTCCAAGAGGCTCGATTGCCAACATAGTGACCTCGGAAAGCGACCCGTACGTTGACTTTCCATCCGGGCGGTTCCTACCTTGCAGCCCTGCAACGCCCTAGCCACGACGTTCGCATTTCAAGCACATGCTTCTCATCGGTCTAACGGGAAATATTGCTAGCGGGAAGTCGACGGTGGCGCGACTCCTGTCCGAGCGCGGTGCGACTATCATCGATGCGGACGTGCTGGCGCGTCGCGTGGTGGAGCCGGGCATGCCGGCGTTCGATGAGATCGTTCGCCGTTGGGGCCAGGAGGTCGTGGCCCCCGACGGCAGCCTCGATCGTGACGCGCTGCGGCGGCTGGTGTTCTCCGACCATGAGCAGCTCGAAGAGTTGAACACGATCGTTCACCCGGAAGTCGCTGCGTATCGCGACCGGCTCGTGAACGAGGCGCGCCAGCGCGGCGACCGTCTCGTGGTCCAGGACATCCCGCTGTTGTTCGAGCGCGGGCTCGTGGACCAGTTCGATCGCATCATCCTCGTCGACGCACCTCGGCCGGTGCGACTCGAACGTTTGATGCGGGAGCGTCGGCTCAGCGAGACCGACGCGATGGACATGATCACCGCACAGATGCCCGCGGAGCTCAAGCGGGCGCGAGCCGACTACATCATCGAGAACATCGGAACGGTTCGCGAGCTCGAAGAGCGGGTCAGCGACGTGTGGCAGTCACTGGAGCGCGAGGCCGCCTCGCACGCAGCGACGTCCGCGGTTTCTTGACGGTCCAATAGGGTACGTCTAGACTTCGCGCTCCCAGCGTCCATCCATCCCACAACTCGCCGAGAGATTATTCGTGTCGTCGATCCCAGCCGATCTTCGCTATACCGCCGAGCACGAGTACCTCAAATCAACGGGCGATGACGCCGTCGTGCAGGTCGGCATCACCGATTACGCCCAGGGTGAGCTCGGAGACGTCGTGTTCGTCGAGCTGCCGAAAGTCGGCGACAAGCTCAAGGCACACGATGTGTTCGGGACGATCGAGGCGGTGAAGGCGGTTTCGGAGCTCTATTCGCCGGTCGCCGGCGAAGTGGTGGAGATCAACTCGCGTCTCGACGGCGAGCCCGCGCTCGTCAACAGCGATCCGTATGGCGACGGGTGGATGATCAAGCTCCGCCTGGCGAACGCCAAGGATCGCGATGGGCTGATGGACGCAAAGGCATACAAGAGTCACGTCGGCGAATAGGCTGCTTATAGCTATTGGCTATTAGCTAGTCGTCAGCTGAAGGCGCAGCGGGGCGTCTCCGACGGAGACGCCCCGCTTTCAATTCCCGATTCCCGATTCCCGATTCCCGACTAGACGTATTCCTCGATCGGCGGACAGGCGCAGACCAGGTTCCGATCGCCGTACGCGCTCTCCACGCGACCGACCGCCGGCCAGAACTTCCGGTGCCGGGTTGAAGGCAGCGGGAACGCCGCGCGCTCTCGCGAGTACGCGTGCGACCAGTCGTCCGCGATCACCGCTTCCATCGTGTGCGGCGAGTTCTTGAGCGGGTTGTCCTTCTTGTCCAGCACGCCCGATTCGACGTCGCGGATCTCCTCGCGAATCGCGATCATCGCGTCGCAGAAACGATCCAGCTCCGCCTTCGATTCGCTCTCGGTTGGCTCGATCATGAGCGTTCCGGCCACCGGGAACGAAACGGTCGGTGCGTGGAAGCCATAGTCCATGAGCCGCTTGGCAATGTCCTCCACTTCCACGCCGCTGGCCTGCTTCACGCCGCGCGGGTCGACGATGCATTCGTGCGCGACGAGTCCGTTCTGTCCTTTGTACAGCACCGGGAAGTACGGCTCGAGCCGCTTCGCGATGTAGTTCGCGTTGAGGATGGCGACCTTCGTCGCGTCCGTCAGCCCGGAGCCGCCCATCATGCGGATATAGACCCACGAGATCGGGAGGATACTCGCGCTCCCCCACGGCGCGGCCGACACCGCGCCTAACGTGTCGCGCCCGTCGAGGTGGACCACCGGGTGACCCGGCAGGAACGGCGCGAGGTGCTTCGCGACGCCGATGGGTCCCATCCCCGGACCGCCGCCACCGTGCGGAATGCAGAATGTCTTGTGCAGGTTGATGTGGCAGACGTCCGCTCCGATGTCGGCGGGCCGAGCGACGCCGACGAGCGCGTTCATGTTCGCGCCGTCCATGTACACCTGGCCGCCGTTGGCATGCACGATCGAGCAGACGTCAATGATGGTCTCCTCGAACACACCGTGCGTGGACGGATAGGTCACCATGAGCGCGGCCAGGTTTGCCTTGTGCTCGCGGGCCTTCGCCTCCAGGTCGGCGACATCGATATTGCCGTTCGGATCCGTCTTCACCACGACGACCTCGAGCCCGGCCATCACCGCGCTGGCCGGGTTCGTTCCGTGGGCCGACTGCGGAATGAGGCACACGTTTCGGTGCCCTTCGCCGCGCGATTCGTGATACCGCCGGATCACGAGCAGCCCGGCCAGCTCGCCCTGCGAGCCCGCGTTAGGCTGCAGCGAGACCGCGTCGAACCCGGTGATGTCGGCGAGATCCGACTCGAGCTGCGTGAACATCTGGCCGTACCCCGGCGCCTGCTCGCGCGGCGCGAACGGATGCAGCTTGCCAATCTCCGTCCACGTGACCGGGATCATCTCGGCCGTCGCATTGAGCTTCATCGTGCACGAGCCCAGCGGGATCATGCCGTGCACGAGCGAGAAATCGCGAGACTCGAGCGTGCGCATGTAGCGCAGCATCTCGGTCTCGGAGTGGTGGCTATGGAAGACCGGGTGTGTCAGGAACGCGCTCGTGCGCGCGAACCGCTCGTCGAAGCGATCGTCCGTCTCCATCGCCAGCTCGTCGACGTTCGCATTCGCTACGCCGAACGCCGCAAGCACCTCGGTGACGTCCGCGGCAGTGACCGTCTCGTCGAACGCAATACACACCGCGTCGCCGTCGGCCCGCAGATTGATGCTCCGGTCACGCGCGGCCCGGACGATGTCCTCGGCGCCCTTCCCTCCCCCGTTAGGCTCGACGCAGATCGTGTCGAAGAACACGTCGTGACGGATCTTGTGTCCGGCTCGCTCGAGCCCCGCCGCCAGAGCCGCCGTCAGCTTGTGGACTCGCTTCGCAATGCGGGTGAGCCCCTCGGGCCCGTGCCACACCGCGTACATCCCCGCGATGACAGCGAGCAGCACCTGCGCCGTACACACATTGCTCGTCGCCTTCTCGCGACGGATGTGCTGCTCGCGCGTCTGCAGCGCCATGCGCAGCGCCGGTTTCCCCGCCGTATCGCGCGACACGCCGATGATGCGACCAGGCATGACGCGCTTGTACTCGTCCTTCGTGGCGAAGAACGCGGCGTGCGGGCCGCCATAGCCAAGCGGAACGCCGAATCGCTGCGAGTTGCCCACAACGACGTCGGCGCCCCACTCGCCCGGCGGCGCCAGAAGCGTCAGCGCGAGGAGGTCAGTCGCCACGACCACCATTGCGTCAGACGCATGCGCGGAATCCGCGAGCTCGCGATAGTCGTGCACGCCGCCGTCGGTCGCGGGATACTGCACGACCACGACAAACGTGTCAGCGCCGGCCTTCAGGCCCTTCTCGTCGGCCACGACAACCCTCCACCCACGCGCCTCGGCACGCGTACGCACCACGTCGATCGTTTGCGGGTGGCAAGCGCTCGAGATGACAACGGTCTCCTTCCCTTCCTTGCCCTTCACCGCGTGCGCCATGGCCACCGCTTCGGCGGCCGCCGTCCCCTCATCGAGCAGCGACGCGTTCGCGATCGCCATCCCGGTCAGATCCATGACCATCGTCTGATAGTTCAGGAGCGCCTCGAGTCGTCCCTGCGCGATCTCGGCCTGGTACGGCGTGTACGCCGTGTACCAGCCGGGGTTCTCCAGGATGTTCCGCTGAATGACTGGCGGTGTCAGCGTGTCGTAGTAGCCGAGCCCGATGAACGACCGGAAAACCTTGTTGGTCGCCACCATGGTGCGGAGCTCGGCCAGCACGTCGTGCTCGGTCCGGGGTCGCCCGGTTTTGAGCGAACCGCGGAACCGAATCTTCCCGGGCACGACAGCTTCGATGAACTCGTCCAGCGACCGATACCCCAGCACGTCCAGCATCGCCTGCTGCTCGGCAGCGCTGGGACCGATGTGGCGACCGGGAAACGGGTCGACTTCCGTGAGCGGCATTGGCTTGCTCGTAGTCGTCATGCAATCCTCGAACGACTCAAATGGGGTGCTGCGCCGTGGAGCGCTTAAACGTACCTCCGCGCGGAAGGGTCCGCGACGTGAGCTCGATGCGGTCGATTCAGTGGCTAAGCTGTTTCATTCTGCGGCGATCGCGCGTACGTTCGGTCGTGTCCCGCTCGGCGTGTGTCGCCTGGTTAGCCGAATCTCATGCATTGGTCGTTGTTGCTGACGCCCCCGCTCACCGGGGCAGAAAACATGGCGCTCGATGAGGCATTGCTCGAGCGCGCCAGTGCGTCGGGCACCGCGGTATTGCGGGTGTACACATGGTCGGAACCAACGATCTCATTCGGACGAAATCAGGCGGCGCGTGGGACGTACGATCCCGATCGGGCCCGCGAGCGCGGCGTCGCCGTCGTCCGCCGGCCGACCGGAGGCCGATCGCTGCTGCATCATCGAGAGATCACATATAGCGTAACGGCACCCGCCCACCTCGCCGGCTCACTTCGCGAATCGTACGGACGCATCAATCGTCTTCTCGTCGGCGGATTGAGGCGGCTTGGCGTGAGCGTGGAGGTCGCGGCGCCGCGAGAACGATCGCTGCCACCATCCGCTGCCCCATGCTTCGAGCGACCCGCCGCCGGCGAGCTCGTTGTCGATGGTCACAAGCTCGTGGGCAGTGCCCAATGGCGGGATGAGGGTGCCATGCTACAGCACGGATCGATTCTGGTGGAGGATGATCAGCCGCTCGTGAGCTCGCTCGCGGACGCCGTTGCGTTACCCCCGCCTGCCGCGACGCTGGCAGCCGCACTTGGCCGCACGCCATCGGTCGATGAAGTGGTGGGCGCCCTGTTCGACACCGTCCGTGAGATCGAGTGCGTCGACGCGGACGAGTTGCGGATGGACTCGGCACTCGAGTCTGCGCAGGCGCGCCTCGTTGCTCGTTACGTGGATGACTGCTGGACCTGGCGGCGCTGAGACGCGTCGCCGGTGAACGTTGTTGGTACGACTCTCGGAGTGTTGACCATGCGCGAATCCATCGGTCCGCGGATCAGTGTCCTCGTTGCCTGTGCCCTCGCCCTTGCCGCGTGCGACAGTGGCGCCACGAAGTCCGACGACGCCAGCGCCGTTGGCGGATCGATCATCATTGCGATGCAGAACGAACCGCGGTCGCTGCTGCCGCCGTTGATCAACCAGATCGACGAGAAGATCGTTGAAGATCAGATCTTCGAGCCGCTCGCGTGGTTAGGCGACGAGGGGCACCTGGACCGTGATTACCGTCCCGGCCTCGCGGACAGCTGGTCGTGGGAGCGGGACTCGACCGCGATCGTGTTCCATCTGAATCCGAAGGCGCGTTGGCAGGATGGCCCGCCGGTGCGCGCGTCCGACGTGCGGTTCACCTTCGGCCTGTACACGGATTCGATCGTCGGCTTCAAGGACCGGAGCTCGCTCGCCCGCATTGACTCCGTGACCGCGCGCGACTCAGTCACCGCGGTGTTCTGGTTCAAGAACCGCTACCCCGAGCAGTTTTACGACGCCGCGACGCGCCTGCTCATCGTTCCCGAGCATCTGCTCGCGCGCGAGCCGCGCGCGACACTGCTGACGTCCGCCCTCGGACGCCAGCCGGTTGGCTCCGGTCGGTTCCGGCTCGGCAAGTGGACGCCGAACGCCTCGATCGAGCTCGTGGCGGACACCGCGAACTATCACGGTCGTCCGAACCTCGATCGTGTCGTCTTCGCGGTCACGACCGACCAGACCGCGCTCCGCACGCGCCTAACGACCGGCGAGATCGATCTGGCCGAGGTCTCCACACCGGCCATGTTCCGCACGCTCAAGGATCAGCCGGACCTGCGCGCGCGCATGAACCCGGCGTACGACTACTCGTTCCTGCTCTTCAACACCCGCAAGCCCAAGCAGCGCCAGCAGCCGAACGCGCTCTTTGCCGACATCGGGTTGCGCCGCGCGATTTCCATGGGGATCGATCGCGCGAAACTCGTTCGCAGCCAGTTCGATTCGCTGGCGGTGGTCTCGACGGGACCAATGACGCGCGCCCAGCCGCTCGCGGACTCCACGATCGTGACCATCGCGTACGATTCCTCCGGTGCAGCCCGATTGCTCGACTCCCTGGGCTGGACGTTGCCCGCGGGCAAGACCGTGCGGGAGCGTCGTGGCCAGCCGCTCAAGTTCTCCGTGCTCGTCCCGACGGTGTCGGCGAACCGCATGACAATGATCGTCGTTATTCAGGAATCGCTGCGGAAGCTGGGCGTGGAGGTCACGGTCGACGCGGTGGACGGTAACACCTTCGTGGGGCGCCTCGGGGCACGGGACTTTGACGTCGTCTTCCATGGCATGCACGTGGAACCGAGTGTGTCGGGCCTCCGCGCCTCCTGGACGGTGGCCAGTGCGCGAGCCGCGAACGGCTTGAACTTCGGGAACTACGAGAATCCGCGGTTCGACGCGCACCTCGACAGCGCGCTCGCCGCGCGCGACCTGGCTTCCGCCCGGCCGCATGCGAAGCAGGCGTTCGAGACGATCGTCGCTGACGCTCCGGCGGTCTGGATCTATGAGACGCGAACCGCCACGCTGATGCACAAGCGCATCCGACCGGTGCATCTCGTGTCGACCGCATGGTGGGCTGGTCTCGCCGACTGGTCGATTCCGGCGGCCGAGCGGCTGCCGCGCGACCGGGTGGGGCTCAGGGTCGCGTCGCGCTAGGTGCGCACTAGACGTTAGGCGTGCGCAGGTTTCTGGCGCGCCGGCTGGCCCACGGGGCGGCGGTCATTTTCATCGCCGCCTCGCTCTCGTTCCTGCTGGTGCATCTCGCGCCGGGGGATCCCTTCTCCGCCACGCTCGACAGCGCGTCCATCAGCCCGTCGGTGAAGGCGGGGTGGCGTGCCGCCTACGGGCTCGATCGCCCGCTGCTCGAGCAATACGTCCGGTTCCTCGGCCAGCTTGCGCGTGGCGACCTCGGACCGTCGCTCCTCCAACCCGGTCCCGCATCAGCCGCGCTTGCGGACGCGGTGCCAAACACGCTCGTTCTCATGGGGACGGCCCTCGTCCTGACCTTCATCATTGGGATCGGCGTAGGATCCTGGCAGGCGGCGCGCGTAGGCTCGCGCGCGGACCGCGTCGTTGGAAACGCCTCGCTCATTGTCGCGTCGCTACCGGAGTTCTGGCTCGCCGCCGTGTTCCTGCTCCTGTTCGTGTATCGATTCCGCGTGTTCCCGGCGGCGGGCGTCGTGGACCTCGTCATGCACGACTCCCTATCGTTCACGGGGCGCGTGATCGACCGTCTTCGCCACCTCGCCCTGCCCGCTCTGACGCTGGGGCTTCTGGGCAGCGCGTCGATCGCGCGGTACCAGCGCGCCGCCCTTCTCGACGTCCTTCCACAGGATTTCATTCGCACCGCCCGCGCGAAGGGCGTCACCGATCGGTTCGTGCTGTGGCGACATGCGCTGCGTAACGCGCTCGTTCCCACGATCGTGCTGGCCGGGCTCTCGCTCCCCACGTTGCTCGGCGGGGCGGTATTCGTGGAGCAGGTGTTCTCGTGGCCCGGCCTCGGGCGGCTCGCCGCGGCGGCATTCCACGCGCGGGACTACCAGGTCGTGATCGGAGCGACGATCATGGGGGCCGTGCTCGTCGTCGCAGGCGGGATTCTGGCGGACCTGCTGCACGCCGTGGTCGACCCACGGGTACGCGCACAGTGACGACGGGCGTTAGGCAGGACGTGGTGATGGCGAGCAGCACACCGGATGGTGACAGAGCGTTCGATCGGTCCGTTTCCGCATCGCCATGGCGCTCTGCGCTCGGCACGCTCGCGCGAGACCGATCGGCGGTGGCCGGGCTGGTGATCCTGGCGGCCCTCGCTCTCATCGCGCTCGCGGCGCCGTACGTCGCACCATACGACCCCAGAGCGCAGCCGGACATCGTTGCTCTCAAATATCTGTCGCCCACGCTCGCACATCCGTTCGGCACGGACCATCTGAGCCGCGACGTTCTCTCGCGCATCATCTTCGGAAGTCGAGTGTCGCTGAGCGTCGCGTTCCTGTCGGTCGTCGTCGCGGCGACCGTTGGCACGGGCTACGGCGCGGTCGCCGGCTATGTCGGCGGAAAGCTGGATAGCCTCATGATGCGGATCGTGGATGCGCTGCTCTCCATTCCTCGTGTGCTGCTGCTCATCGCAGTCGCCACGCTGTGGAACGGATTCGAGCTTACTGGCCTCGTGCTGCTCCTTGGCCTGACTGGATGGTTCGGCGTGAGTCGCCTCGTCCGCACGCTGGTGCTGGGCGCACGAGAGGACGAGTTCGTGACGGCGGCGCGCGCGCTCGGGGCCACGCACGCGAGAATCTTCATCCACCACATTCTGCCACAGGTGATCTCACCGGTGCTCGTAGCGGCGACGCTGGCGATCGGCAACGTGATCGTCATCGAAGCCGGCCTCACGTTTCTCGGAATGGGTGTTCGGCCGCCGAACGCGAGCTGGGGGAGCATCTTCTACGATGGCATGCGTGATGTCGCAGGCGCATGGTGGATTTCCATATCGGCCGGCGCCGCGCTCGTCACTACCGTCCTCGCAGTGAATCTCGTCGCGGACGGCTTGCGCGAGGCGCTGAACGCGCGCCAGCTTCCCGCCCGATGACGCAACCCGCCCTTCTCACCGTCTCCGATCTCCGCACGTACTTCTACACCAGCGCGGGCGTGGCCCGCGCCGTGGATGGCGTGTCATTCACGATCGGCGCCGGTGAGACGCTCGGTATCGTCGGCGAATCGGGGTGCGGCAAGTCGGTCACCGCGCTTTCGATTCTCCGACTCGTCCAGCAGCCGGGTCGCATCGAGCCCGGAAGCCGCATCATGTTCGAGAACCAGGATCTCCTCCAGCTCGACGATGCCGGCATCCGTCGCGTTCGCGGCAATCGCATCGCGATGATCTTCCAGGAGCCGATGACCGCGCTCAATCCGGTCTTCACCGTTGGAGATCAGATCGCCGAGGTCGCGCGCGTGCACGCCAGCGCATCACGCCGCGCGGCGTGGGATCGCGCGGTGGAGATGCTGACGATGGTCGGCATTCCTGCGCCGGCCGAGCGTGCGAGTCAGTACCCGCATCAGCTGTCGGGCGGAATGCGCCAACGCGTGTTGATCGCGATGGCGCTCATCATGAACCCCGCGCTCGTCATCGCCGATGAACCGACGACCGCGCTCGACGTCACGATTCAAGCGCAGATCCTGGAGCTTCTCGCAGATCTGCAGCAGCGGCTCGGGACGTCGATCGCGATGATCACCCACGACCTTGGCGTCATTGCCGAGGTCGCGTCGCGAGTAGTCGTGATGTATGGCGGCGAGGTGGTGGAGGAGGCACGCGTCGAGACGCTGTTCACGGAACCCCATCATCCGTATACGGAAGGCCTGCTGCACGCGATGCCAAGGGTTGGGCGTCGTCGCGAGCGCCTCGCGGTGATTCCAGGCAGTGTTCCGCCTCCCACTGCCTGGCCGACCGGGTGCCGGTTCCGCGATCGGTGCTCGTACGCCTGGGACCGATGTGCGCGGGAGCATCCGCCGCTCTATCAGATCGGCGTTGGACACGTGTCGCGATGTCACCTGGCCGACGAGCCCGAGCGGCGAGCCGCTGCGCGCGCGACGACACGGTCGTCACCGGCCGGCACCGTTGCCGCGCCGGGCGGAGGCGCATGACGGACGCACTGCGCGCACCTCACGCAGCACCGGACCGCAACGTGGCGGGCGGCGCGTCAGCTGGGGTACCGCTGCTCTCGGTTTCGCAGCTCACGAAGCACTTCCCGATTCGCCGGGGCGTATTTGGGCGTGAGGCCGGCGCGGTGCGGGCGGTGGATGGCGTGTCCCTCCAGGTCGCGCGCGGCGAGACGTTAGGCATCGTGGGCGAATCGGGATGCGGCAAGACGACGCTCGGCCGCTGCATCCTCCGCCTCCTCGAGCCGACGTCGGGACAGATTCACTTCGACGGCATCGACGTTCGGGCGCTGGACTCCGCTTCGATGCGCCGGCTGCGCCGTCGCATGCAGATCATTTTCCAGGACCCGTTTTCGAGCCTCAACCCGCGCATGACCGTCGGCGCCATCGTGCGCGAAGGGCTCACGATCCACAAGCTCGCCGCCGGGGCAGAGGCCGACAAGCGCGTTAGGCAGCTCCTCGAGGAGGTCGGGTTGCGGCCCGAATACGCCTCCCGGTATCCGCACGAGTTCTCCGGAGGCCAGCGTCAGCGCATCGGGATCGCGCGCGCGCTCGCCGTTGAACCGGAGCTCATCGTCTGCGACGAGCCTGTATCCGCGCTGGATGTATCGGTCCAGGCGCAGGTGATCAACCTGTTGCAGGACCTCCAGCGCGACCGCGGGCTCACCTATCTGTTCATCGCGCACGATCTCTCGGTGGTGGAGCACATCGCCACGCGCGTGGCGGTGATGTACCTCGGCAAGATCGTCGAGCTGGCCTCCGCGATCGACGTGTACCGCGAGCCGATCATGCCGTATACGCAGGCATTGTTATCCGCCGTTCCTGTGCCTGATCCCGCGGCGTCACGCGAGCGGATCGTTCTCACCGGCGATGTCCCATCGCCGGCCAATCCGCCATCGGGATGCGTGTTTCACCCGCGATGCCCTCATCCGGGCAAGGACGCAGCCTGCGCCGCGATCGTCCCGCCGCTCGAGGAGAAGGCACCTGGCCACGTTGCGGCGTGTATCAAGCAGCCTCCCACGACCGTCCCGTGGCACGCCCAGCAACAGGCTGGCGCGACGCACCAACCGGAACGACATCTGCCGTTGGCAGCGATCACCCACGGTGTGTCGCCCTGATGCGGCGGCGACGCGTTCGAGCCGGATTCGCCCCCTTTACGTACTGAGGACCAAGTGACGTCCACTCTTCCGCCGAAGAGAGTTCAGGAAGCCGCCGTAACGGTCGATGCGCCTCCGAGTGCCGCGTCGGATCGAAGTGGGCCCTTCGGACAGCCACGTGGGCTTCCCACGCTCTTCTTCACCGAGATGTGGGAGCGGTTTTCGTACTATGGCATTCGACCACTCCTGATCTTGTTCATGACCGCGGCGCTAGCGGAGGGCGGCTTTGGATTCGCACCGCTCAAAGCGTCAGCGATCGTCGGGATCTACGCGTCGTCCGTCTACCTCGCGTCCTTGCCCGGTGGCTGGATCGCGGATCGGCTCCTCGGACTTCGCCGATCGATTTTCCTCGGCGGCGTGCTCATCGCGTGCGGACATCTGTCGATCGGGTTGTCCGGGTTTTTCTCGGGCAAGACCATGTTCTTCCTCGGGCTCGTGTTGATCGTGCTTGGAACGGGTCTTCTCAAACCGAACATTTCGGCGCTTGTCGGCGATCTCTACCCGGAAGGTGGTGCGCGTCGCGACGCAGGCTTCTCGATTTTCTACATGGGCATCAACACCGGGTCGTTCCTTGGCCAATTCGTGACGCCCATTCTCGCTGCGAGCGCCGGCTGGCACTGGGGTTTCGGCGCCGCGGGGTTCGGCATGCTGCTGGGCCTCGTGTACTTCGGGACGTACGCCAAGCGAACGTTAGGCACCCTTGGGCTCGAGACGTCGAAACACTCCGATCCCGACGTGCAAGCCCGGCAGGTGAGCCGGGCGAAGATCGGCATCGCCGTTGGTCTCGGCGCGCTCGCGCTCGTCATCCTGCTGGCAGCCACCGGAGCCATCACGCTCGACCCGCAAGCCATCGGACGCAGCATGACGTTCGTGCTCGTCGGGCTCAGTGTGGCTTACTTCGGCTACATCTTTCTTGCGGGAGGCCTAACGGGCGACGAACGCAAGCGGATGGTTGTCATTCTCGTCCTGTTCGTTTTCTCCGCCATCTTCTGGTCAGCGTTCGAGCAGGCGCCTACATCGCTCAATCTGTTCGCGCGCGATTTCACGGATCGACAGCTCGGCAGCTTCCAGATTCCGGCAGGTTTGTTTCAGTCGATCAACGCGCTGTTCATCATCATCTTCGCGCCGGTATTCGCATGGATCTGGAGCGCGCTCGCGAAGCGCGGTTTGAATCTGTCGAGTCCAACGAAGTTCTCCATTGGTCTTTTCGTGACGGCGGTGGCGTTCTTTCTCATGTTGGTGGCCGCTAACATCGTGGTCGCCAGCAATGGGACGGTGAAGGTCTCGCCGTGGTGGTTGGTGGGGTGTTATCTGCTTCAGACAGCCGGAGAGCTGTCCATCAGTCCGGTCGGCCTATCGTCGATGACGAAGCTCTCGCCGCGCCGCTACGTCGGTCAGATGATGGGCGTGTGGTTCCTGGCCACCTCGTTAGGCAACCTCATTGCCGGCCTCGTCGGTGGCAACGTGAACCCTCAGGACCTCGCGGAGACACCGAAACTGTTTACGTTGACGGCGGCGTCGCTGCTAGTCGCCGGCGTGGTGCTAGCCGCCCTGATCGTCCCGATCCGTAACATGATGGCCCGGCAGACTGACGCTTCAGGCACCGTTTGAGCTGATGGCCGATGGCTGATAGCTGATAGCTGTCGCCCGAAGGGCGGCTACGGCCACTGGAAGATCCGCTGCGGCAACGATCGCTCGCGGCTCCGCTCGACATCGCGCGGCTCGCGCCAGAAGATCCGGGTGTTGTTCTCGCTGCGCAGTCGAAGCTCCCAATTCGCACCGGTCGATCGATCGAGCGGGAACATGAGATCGAGCCGCCAGAGACGCTGTGAGCCGGGCGGCAAAGCGGCGAAGAGGCTCGTGCCGACGGAGTACTTCATTGGCATCGTCTGGCCGAACGGCACATCACCCGCCCACATGCGACCCGCTTCTCCCACGAGCCCTGCCGCGGCGTCCGCGTTGCCCCGAACGTTGCCGAATACCCATCGCTGCTCGAGCCGAAAGAGCAGGCGTTGACCGCCCGGCAGCTCAGCGCCGGAATACCCACGCATCCCTCCGCGTGGCTCGCCGAGGTTGAGCTGAAACGGCGCGCGCTGTCGCCAGCCGCCGCTCCACTCCGTGCTCGCGACCGTGGTGTACGGGGCACTGGCCTTGAAGTACCAGGCAGCGCGGCCACTCGTGAGGATGTCGTCCCAGCGATTGGCGTCGTAGCTCTGGCGGCCGGCGCCTAACAACTGGATCGCGGCGAACGATCGCGCCGTCCCGACCCCGGCGTAGACGTCGGAGGACACGAGAATGTCGTCGTCGTGCGTTCCCAACACCGACAGGCTGCGCCCGAACAGGACGGCGAGTTGGAACCCGGTTCGGACGTCCTGCGCGCCAGTGAGCGCGTCGAAACCGACCACGCGCTTGAACCCGATGTTGCGAACGCCCCACAGAAAGTTGAGGCGTGCGGCGCGGCTGCTCGAATATCGGTCGTCCAGACTCGTGCCGGGCGCCGGCACGATTCCGGTATCGGTGACGACGATGATGTCCGGCGACGGACTGGATACCTCGCGCGAGAGCGATGCCCCGAAGAGGCTCAGTCGCCCGGGCTCTCCGACCCTGATTACGAACCCGATATCGGCGAACGAGCGCGTCTGCGAGACGGACGGATCGAGCCCGTCGGGACGCAAAAACGGGAAGGCATCGAGACTCGATCCGATCGCCGCACGCCACGCGATGCGCTGAACGTCCGTGAAGAATGGATGTCGAAGCTCCCCCGACCAGTCACCGCCGATCGGTCGGCGCTCGACTTCGGCGCCGAACTGAAACGGACGGCCGAAGAGCTGGTAATCGATCGCCGTCGCGCGCCATCCGTCGCGGTAGAACCCACCGTCCTGCCACTCGCCAGCGGCGTAGATGCCCATCCCATTGATGTTCGAGCTCCCGAGGCGCACGCCCGTCACGTACGGCGATTCCTGCGACACGGCACCGCTCACCACGAGTGAGATTTCGTCGGTGGTCACGACCTCCACGCGCACGCCACCGCGGCCGTCGTCATAGGTCTCCACGCTCGCGCCCGCGAGAAATGGCTGGCCGCGCAGGATACGCTCCGAGTCGGCCCGCAACGTGGACGTGCACGGCTTCCCCTGCTCCAGTAGCAGGAATCTTCGCACGAGATCCGGCGACGTGGTCACGTGCGCGCCACTCACGAGCGCCGACAGGAGGTTCGATCGCTCGAACAGACCACCGAACGACGGGCCCTGCGTGCGGATCACGATGTCGGATACGACGCGACCATCACAGGCCACGCGGCGCGGCGGTGTGTCCTGCGCGGTCACCGACGAAGCCGAGCCAAGCGCGCCGAGGACCGCCAGGCGCGCGACACACCGCACGATCGCTACTTCCCCATGCGGCGCTTGAGCGCCGCAAGCTTTTCATCGGCCGTGGACTCCGCGTCGGCACGACGCCGAGCGCGCGCAAGGCCATCGATCTCGTCACGAAGACCAGCCTTGTCGGTCGCCACGTCGTCTTCCGATCCGCCGGCGGACGGGCCCCCCGTGGCTGATCCGGCGGACACTCCCGGGTTCGCACCAGCCGCGGCCAGCTTGAACTCGGCGTTCATCTCACCGACTTCGCGCTCGACCATCGCGAGCTCCGCCTCCTGCGTCTCCAGCTTCCGCTCGAGCAACCCGGCTCGCTCCGCATGCTGTTTCTCGTAGCGCTCGGCGATCGCAACGGTTTGGGCGTCGTTGATGCCTTGGGCAAGCTGCTTGCGCCGCCTAACGGTTTCGAGCTCGGACCGCTCGCGCTGGAGGCGCGCGCGGGTCTCCTCGATGCCCTTTCGGAGGTCGTCGAGGCCCATTCGCGCCTGCACGAGCGTCTCGCGCATTTGTGCCACGATGGAACGCCGGGCATCGCCGCTTGGCGGCGTGCCGCGCAACAAATCGCGAAAGGCCTGGCGAACGTCGTCGAACATGCAGGAAAGAAGGCTCGAGAGCGGGACAGGTGGGATGTCTACGATATAGATTTGGCCGCGACCCTCGCAACCGCGTTTCGACGTCTATGAGCACGGCCGTGTCCGAAGTCCCCGCGTTCTCGCCGCTCGTCGCCATTACGGCGACGGCTCGCGTGGTCGAAGGCGTCGAGCGCGTTCGCCTGAATTTCGCCTATGTGCGAGCGCTGGAGTCGGCGGGTCTCGTTCCGGTTGTGGTGCCGCCGCTTGCCACGGCAGGTGCCGCGGTGCGCGTGCTCGACGCGGTAGCGGGGCTGGTGCTCTCGGGTGGCGAAGACGTGGATCCGGCACGATACGGCGCGACGCCACACCCGGAGCTCGGTCAGATCAACTGCGCACGCGATGAAACGGAGCTCGCGTTGCTGGCGCGCGCACGTGAGCTCGGGATGCCCACACTAGCCATCTGTCGCGGTATCCAGGTGGTGAACGTCGGGCTCGGAGGATCGCTCGTACAGGACCTGCCCTCAGAGCGTCAGGACGTCGCGGCTCACGACGTGGATGACGAACGCGACGCGCGTGTGCACGGCGTACGCCTGGATCCTGCGTCGCGCCTCGCCACCATTCTCGGCGTGCAATCGCTCAGCGTGAACTCGATCCATCACCAGGCGGTCGACCGGCTCGGCGACGCGATGCGCGTCAGCGCGCGCGCGGACGACGGGACGATCGAGGGCGTCGAGAGTGATGACCCGACCTGGTGGATGGTCGGCGTCCAATGGCACCCCGAAGAGCTGACGACTACTCCGGAGCCGTGGGACCGACGGTTGTTCGAGGCCTTTGCCGACGCGTGTCGCGGGCGGGTCAGCTCAGCATCCACTTCCCTTCCATCCGCACCTGCCGCATCAGCTTCTCCGGCGAATGGTGGCGCGGAAAGAGCAGCGCGTCGCTGACGTTGTTGAGGGCCTGGCGGAGCACGGGGAACCGCGCCGCAGCCGCCTCGAAGAGGGTGGTCAGTCCGTGTTGAGCAGCGAGCCGATGGTCGGCGGCAAGGGTGAAGCCGCGCCGGCCCATCGCCTCGTAGTAGTCCAGGTCGGGGCCGCCTTTACGCCAGCGGCGAAGCGTGATGTAGTCCGGGAACACGCCGCTCAACCACAACGCGTAGTTGCCAAGGTGGGCGCGCACGAGGAAGCTGCGCTGCGCGTCGGCGCTCTCGAGGGCGCCAGCTAGCTCGGCGAGGGTGGTGTAGATCTCGTCGTCGGATTCGGCGACGCGACCGGCCCGGGTGCCGAGGCCGAAATGGAGGAGAATCGACGCCACGTAGTCGGCGAGCATCCGGTCGCCCTCGCCCACGTCGCGCAGGGCGTGCCTAACGACTACGTAGGCGAACAACGGGAACGACGCGTGCGCGCCCTGGCCGGCGACGATGAGCCCGGTGTAGAGCCGCGGATCGTCGAGCAGCGCATCGATGCCCTGTTCGCGCAGGGTCACCTCGCCCTCTTCGATGACGTCGCTCGAGCCGCGCGCGATCAGCCTGAGGGCCAGCTGCGCATCGTCGCGCGTTAGGTGCTGTCGCACGTTTGCCAGGATCATCCCGTCCTCCGGTTGCGGGGCTTGTCCGGCGCGCCGGGTCAGCGGGCAGCCGTGTGCACTCCCTTACCCTCTGACGAAGGAATCGTGCGCGTGGTACGATGTTCGTCAATCTGCCCGGCGCGGCACTCGTCGAGGAGGAGTGCTAACACGATGGGATGGCACGACCCTCGCCACGTTAGGCCCACTTGGTTGCGGTTCCAACCACCAGCTCGCGTTGCGGCTGCCGGCCGGGCAGGACATTCTTCGGAGGTGACGACCCCTCCCTCGTTGCGTCTGTTGCACCTCGACTCCGGCCGCGAATGGCGCGGCGGGCAGCGCCAGGTGTATCTCCTCGCACGCGGCCAGCGTGAGATGGGACACGAACCGCTGGTCATCGCTGCGCCGGACGCTCCGCTCATCCGCCGCCTCCGCTCCGCCGGAATCGCGGCCGCGGCGGTCCGAATGCGCGGCGACTGGGACCTCGCCGCCGCGAGCCGCGTCCGCGCGGTGCTTCGGACCTGGAACGCAGACTTGATCCACGCGCATGACGCCCGCGCGCACGCCATCGCGCTCGCCGCCGTGATCGGCCGAAGGACGCTGCCGCTCGTCGTCACCCGTCGCGTGCCATTCATTCCGAGAGGCCGCCTGAAATACGGGCGGCGTGTCGGGCGCTTCATCGCCATCTCCGGCGCGGTCCGCGACGCGCTCGTGACCGGCGGTGTCGACCCGGACCGCATCGACCTCGTTTACTCTGGCGTACCACGCCCGTCGGTAACGAGGCCACGAGACTGGCGGCTCGAATGCCGCTGGCCGAGCAACTCCGTCATCTGCGGTATCGTGGGTGCGATGACCGCGGAAAAAGGGGTCGCGACGCTCGCCGAGATCGGCGAACGCCTGCCCGAGGCAACACGCGACCAGATTCGACTCGTCCTTCTTGGTGGGAAATCCGCCGGTGCACAGTCGGTCGGAGGTCTCACGGCGTTCCGAGCCGGGTTCGTCGACGAGATTCACGGGGCCATGGCGGGGCTCGACATCCTCTTGCATCCGTCGAGCGCGGAGGGACTTGGCACCGCAGTCATCGATGCGATGGCGCTCGGTGTCCCGCCCGTTGCGTTTCGGGTCGGAGGCCTGCCCGAGTTGATCGAGGACCACCGATGCGGGCTCCTGGTGCCTGCGGGTGACATTGCGGCGTTCGCCGCCGCTACAGACCGGCTCGTTCGGGACGCGACGATGAGAAGGGCGCTTGCGGCTGCCGGGCCGGGCCGGGCGGCACAGTTCAGCGTCGAGCGCATGGTTCGGGGCACCCAGGCAGTTTACGACGCAGTGCTGGTGTCGGCCAGCCAACCTGGCAGAAGCCTGTAGACCAACGCCCGCGAGTGTAGGTCTTCGGCTGTAACCTCTCCGTTAGACTCGGGGCCTAGCTTGTCACCGACTTCCCCGACGTCGCAGGGCGTGCCTAACGACGATGTAGGCGAGCAGCGGGACGGGGTGCCTGCGCGCGTTAGGTATCGGCGCGCGTTTGCCAGGACAACCGGTGACGACATCGACCCCGTTGCGCATACTGCACCTCGACTCCGGCCGCGAATGGCGCGGCGGGCAGCGCCAGGTGTATCTCCTCGCACGCGGCCAACGTGAGCTGGGACACGAACCGCTGGTCATCGGCGCGCCGGATGCTCCGCTCATCCGCCGCCTCCGCTCCGACGGAATCGCCGCGGCCGAGGTGGGGATGCGCGGCGACTGGGACATTGCCGCCGCGAGCCGGGTCCGCACAGCACTGCGGACCTGGAACGGTGACCTGATCCACGCGCACGACGCGCATGCGCACGCGATCGCGCTGGCGGCGCTCATCGGGCGGAGAAGCGTCCCGCTCATCGTGACGCGGCGCGTTGTGTTCGTGCCCCACGGACGCCTGAAGTACGGTCACCGCGTCTCCCGGTTCATTGCCGTATCGGGTGCCGTACGCGAGGCCCTCAAGAGGGGTGGTGTCGATGGCAGTCGCATTGAGCTCGTCTATGACGGCGTAAACCAGCCCAGGGTCGTAGGACGGCGCGATTGGCGCGCCGAGTGCGGCTGGCCAAGCGATTCGGTCGTGTGCGGGATCGTCGGCGCGATGAGCCCCGAGAAAGGCCTGGCGATGCTCTCGGCGATCCGCGACCAGCTGCAGGAGCCCTCGCGCAGCCGGATCCGACTGGTACTCCTGGGAGGCAAGCGGGAATGCGCCCAGTCCATCGGCGGCCTCACCGCGTTCAGCGCGGGATTCGTTGACGAAATACACGATGCCATGGCGGGGCTCGACATTCTCTTGCACCCATCGAGCGCGGAGGGGCTCGGCACTGCGGTAATCGATGCCGTCGCGCTCGGCGTTCCGCCGGTGGCCTTTCGCGTCGGAGGGCTGCCCGAGGTGATCGAGGACCAACGGTGCGGGCTACTCGTCCCAGCGGGGGACGTTGCCGGGTTCGCCGCCGCGATCGATCGGCTCGTTCGCGACGAGGATCTGCGACGGCTACTCGGGGCGGCAGGCCCTGAGCGCGCGGCGAAGTTCAGCGTCGAGCGGATGGTTCTCGGCACACAGGGGGCTTACGACACAGTACTGGCAGAAGGCAGCGAACCGCGGAGATGGGCGATGTGAACCGATGACCGCAGGTCATCAGTTCAGAGATCCCCGGGATCTGACCCAATTCGTTCCTCGACTTCCAGGCACCCGAGCGGCTAGTTTTCGCCGATCCTGGGAGCGACCACGTGCTGTACATCTGCATTCCGGCGTACAACGAAGCGCCGACCATCGGCGTCCTGCTCTGGCGTATTCGCAAAGTCCTGCGGGACTTCTCGCGCGAGTACGAGATTGTCGTGTTCGACGACGGCAGCACCGATGCGACGGGCGAAACGCTCCAGCCATATGGCGACGTTCTTCCCCTCAGCGTCCTGGGTGGCGAGCGCCACGTCGGCTATGCTGGGGCATTGGACGCGTTGTGCCGTGCGGTCGTGGCCAAGACGCGATACCCGCGTCGCGACGCAATGCTGGTCATGCAGGCCGATTTCACCGATCAGCCTGAGCACATCCCCGAGCTCGTTCGCCGGTTCGAAGGGGGTGCCGACATCGTCGTTGGCGAGCGGACGACCGTGCCCAACGCCCCGGTTGCGGTTCGGCGCCTCCGCCGCGTGGCCCCCTGGCTGTTACGACCGTTCGTGTCGGTCCCAGGCGTCGCAGATCCGTTCGCGTCGTTCCGCCTGATTCGCATTTCGGTCATCAAGGACTTGATCAAGCAGAACGGGGACTCGCCGCTGGTGTCGGGCGCCGGGTGGGCCGCGAACGTCGACCTGCTGAGCCGGGCGGTTCAGTTTGCGCGCCGCGTCGAAGCAGTTCCCCTCGAGCAGCGATTCGACATTCGGCCTCGACCGAGCCGGATCCGACCGTTCGCAGACGCGCTCAACCTCTATCGCTTCGCCTGGGCGACCCGCGGTCGCCGAATCGCGCCGCCCTCCACGGCAGCGCCATGACGTCGGTCCTGGTCAGCGTCCTCGCGCTTGCGACGGCGCTGGCCAACATGGTTCGGCGTGAGCAACCAACGCCGGCAGTCCCGTTTGGCGTTGGCGAGCGGTTCACTTACGACGTCAAGCTGGGCCCGTTCAAGGCTGGGCGCGGAAGCATGGAGATCACGAGTACCGACACCATCCGCGGCCGCACGGCATATCGCGCCGTCTTCAGGGTTAAGGGCGGTATTCTCGGCTACCATGCCGACAACACGATGGAAACCTGGATCGACACGGCGACGATCACGTCGCTTCGTTTCACACAGGACTTCGAGCAGACCGGCAAGGACCGCAAGAAATTCTACGAGATCTATCCCGAGCGCGCGGTCTACCAGGAACCCAACAAGCCCGAGCAGCCGTCGGTCCCGGATCCATTGGACGATGCGTCGTTCATCTATTTCGTACGCACGGTTCCTCTCGAGATCGGCCGCACGTATTCGTTCGACCGATACTTCAAGCCGGACGCAAACCCGGTGCGGATCAAGGTGCTTCGTCGAGAGACGGTGAAGGTGCCGGCAGGGACGTACCAGGCCATCGTGGTCCAGCCGATGATCAAGTCGAAGGGGATCTTCTCGGAGAACAGCAAGGCGGAGATCTGGTTCTCGGAGGATGCGAACCGCATCATGGTTCAGCTCAAGGCAGACCTGCCGGTGGGTTCGCTCAACCTGTACCTCAAGTCGGCTCAGCCGCCGACTCTCACGATCCCGACCGTACCGCCTCCTCCGTGACCCCTCGCGAAGCGGACCTCGCCGCCGTTCGGACCGTGCCCATCGCGCGGCGACCGAACAAGGTACGCGCCGAAGAGTTCGCGTCGCCGCCGCCGGGCGGGAAGCGGACTTTTGCGGCGTTTCTCGCCTCGCTTCCCGACGTGCTCGTTGCGCGCGACTTCGTGCGCGTCATCGACGCGATCGCTCAGGCGAAACAACGCGACCGAGCGGTGGTCGTCATGCTCGGCGGTCACGTCGTGAAAACGGGGCTCGCGCCGTTGTTGATCGACCTCATGCGGCGTGGGATCATCACGCACCTCGCGATGAACGGGTCCGCCGCCATTCACGACTACGAGATCGCACGCTTCGGCGGCACGTCGGAGGACGTCGCCGCCGGACTCCGTGACGGCACGTTCGGGATGGCGGAAGAGACCGGGCGTGGGCTCAATGACGCGTTCACCGCGGGAATGCGAGAGAAGCTGGGCATGGGTGAATCGATCGCCGTCGCTCTGGAGAGCATAGCGGAGCTCGCCCACCCGGAGCTGTCGGTCATACTCGGGGCCCATCGCCTCGGGTTGCCGGTGACCGTTCACGCCGCGTTAGGCGCGGAGATCATCCATCAGCATCCGGCGGCCAATGGAGCCGCGATCGGCGACACGAGCCATCGCGACTTTCGTCGGCTCGCGGCCTCACTCCCTTTCCTCCACGATGGCGGCGTCGTGTTGAACCTCGGAAGCGCGGTGATCATGCCCGAGGTCTTCCTCAAGGCGCTCACCATCGCTCGGAATCTGGGCGCGGGGAAACCGACCGACTTCACGACGTGCGACCTCGACATGCAGCGCCACTATCGGCCGCGCGTCAACGTGGTCCAGCGCCCGACGCTCGAGGGCGGCAACGGCTATGAAATCACCGGACACCACGAGCTCATGGTCCCGCTCCTGGCGTGGGGCGTCGTCGAGAAGCTGGAATCGGAAAGCTGACGGTTGACGAGAAAAGGCCCGGGCGCACGGAGTGCGCTCGGGCCTTCAAAATCTCTATCGCGTGCTCCGCGGACCTGACTCGATCCGCGGTTGGAGTGACTTAGACGCCGTTACCCGACCACTTCTCGCGCAGACGCCGCGCCGTGTCCGGGCTGAAGATCCGAATCGCGAGGTAGATCACACCGCCCACGATGGCGATCTTTACCGCCAGGAAGAACACGAAGGCAATCAAACCGAGAATGCCCGGGAGAATTCCGAAGAAAAATTTGAGCACGAACAGGCCCGCCAACGCGAAAAGCCCGATCATGAAGATGGTGCGGAGCATTCGAGGGTTCTCCCAAACGAGGACTGTTCACTCTTACGCGCGGCACGCAAACCCGGTTTCAGTGTGTGCGTTGGTGCCGGTCGCGTCTACCACAAAGTATACGCACAGTGTCTCCCAGTCGTCAGAGCGCTAGGTTGTCGCATGTGTCGATCGACTCCTCGACCTCGGCCTCCGACGTTCTCGTCGTTGGGTGTGGGCTCATCGGCCTCGCCTGCGGCGCCGCCGCGGCACAGCGCGGGTTCCGCGTGCGAATTATCGGCGAGCCCCGGGCCGGCGCCGCTTCGCTCGCGGCCGCGGGTCTACTGGCGCCATCGATCGAGCGTGCCGATGGCCACGCGGGCGACTTCGCGACTGCCGCGCGCGACCGATACCCCACCTACCTCGAGTGGCTTCTCGAGCTGACGGGGCTCGCGGTCCCGCTCAACCGGGATGGAATCATTCAGGTCGCGCTGAACGAGGCGGGTGTTCGGGGCCTGCGCCGCGCGAAGCCGGCGGAAGCCGAGTGGCTCGACGCGCGGGAGCTCGCCGAGCTCGAGCCAGCGCTGAGTCACGGACTGGGAGGAGTACTACACCCGCTCGACGGCTCCGTTGACAACGTGCGCTTATTCGAGGCACTCCGGGTCGCCGTGGACGCCCTTACCGAGGTAACGATCGTTCCAGATACCATCTCGGAATTGCGGTTCGCTGACCAAGTCGAGGCGGTGGGACGAAGCGGATCGCGCTACACCGCTCAAACGGTGGTTCTCGCGGCTGGCGCCTGGAGCGCGACGATCACGGGTTTGCCGAAGGTGATCCCGGTGGAACCGGTACGAGGTCAGATGATCGCGTACGCCGGGTCCCCACTTCGGCGAGCGGTGTACGGCCCGAGGGGCTACCTCGTACCACGCGCCAGCGAGCGCACGCTCGTCGGCGCTACAACAGAACGGGCGGGCTTCGAGTCCATTACCACGCCCGAGGGAATCGCGAAGCTCGCAGGGGCAGCGGGGGAGATTCTCCCGCAGTTTGCGACCAGCCAGCCGACTGACGCGTGGGCAGGGCTTCGCCCGATCTCCGCGGATCTCCAGCCGATCCTTGGCCTCGATCCCGACGAGCCCCGCCTTCTCTACGCGACCGGCCACTCGCGAAACGGGATTCTCATGACGCCCCTGACCGGTGACTGCATCGGCGCGCTTCTGACGGGCGACCCGCCTCCGGTCGACATCAGCGCCTTTTCAATCGCGCGATTTGCCATTGGCTCTTGATACCATCATCGCGGCAACCGCCAACTTGCTGTTAGCAGGTTAGCGTACGCTGGTCGGCGTTTCTCGCCGGGGCTAAGTTTCGCACCCAGCATCAATTTGCGGTTTGCTTCGCCTGCTTGTCGCAGGCCGAGTTCCCCTGGTTACGAGATGGCAGACACACTCTACCAGATCATGGGCCGGCACCGGGCCGAGCCGCTGCCAGAGCGGAAGCCTTCATGGCTCAAGGTCAAGGCGCCCGGCGGCCCAAACTACGCACGCCTCCGGCACCTCATGCGCGAGCTCGATCTCCACACGGTGTGCGAAGAGGCGCATTGTCCGAACGTGGGCGAGTGCTGGGAGCACGGCACCGCGACATTCATGATTCTTGGCGACGTGTGTACGCGCAATTGCGGTTATTGCGCGGTAACGCACGGACGTCCTCCCAAATATGACTTGAGTGAACCGGGTCGCGTCGCGGCGGCGATCGCCGAGATGCGGCTCCAGCATGCGGTCATCACGTCCGTCGATCGCGACGATCTGCCCGATTTCGGCGCCTACATCTTCGCCGAGACGATTCGTCAGATCCACGAGCAGGTTCCAGGCTGTTCGGTCGAGGTGCTCGTTCCGGATTTTCAGGGCGACGTCGACAGCATTCGCACGGTGCTGGAGGCTCGTCCGGAGATCTACAATCACAACACCGAGACCGTACCGCGCCTCTACAAGCGCGCGCGTCCCGGCGGACGATACGAGCGCGTGATGCAGATCTTTCGCGACGCCAAGTCGCTTGCGCCCGACATCCCGACGAAAACGGGAATCATCCTCGGACTTGGTGAGACGATCGAGGAGGTCGTGGCGGTAATGCATGACCTTCGCTCGGTCGACGTAGATATTCTGACGCTCGGCCAGTACCTGCGCCCCTCGAACGATCACCTTCCGCTCGATCGGTACTACACGCCGGAGGAATTTCGCGAGCTCGCACGGATCGGTCGCGGAATGGGCTTCCGACACGTCGAGTCCGGCCCGCTGGTCAGATCGAGCTATCACGCGTGGGAACAGGTGTCGGCAGCAGGCTTCGCGCACGGGACAGCGGGAACTGGGAACGGGGAACTGGGAACCGAAGCGGCCTAACGTTTCGGTTCCCGAGCGTGGCGAGCAGCCGCGCAGCCTCGGTTCCTGTTCCCTGTTCCCAGTTCCCGCTAATCGTTTCCACATATGGCTAAAAAGAAACCGGACTCCCCTTCCTCTTCGGACGACATCGAGTTACGTCGCGACCTGCTTCGCTCCATGCTGCTGCAGCGACGGTTCGAGGAGCGGTGCGCCGAAGCCTACGCGTTAGGCAAGATCGGTGGCTTCTGTCACCTGTACATCGGGCAGGAAGCATGCGGCACGGGCGCGATCTCGATCCTGCGCCCCGACGATTACGTGATCACGACCTACCGCGATCACGGCCAGGCGCTCGCCCGTGGCATGGCGCCGAGAGCCATCATGGCGGAGCTGTTCGGCCGCATCGACGGCGTCGTGCGCGGCAAGGGTGGCTCCATGCACCTGTTCGACCGCAACGCGAACTTCCTCGGCGGGCACGGCATTGTTGGCGGTCACGTACCGATCGCGACCGGTGTGGGTTTCGCAATCAAGTATCGCGGCGGTGATCAGGTCTGCGTGTGCTTCATGGGCGAGTCCGTCGTGAACACGGGCGCGTTTCACGAAGCCCTGAACATGGCGGCCCTCTGGAAGCTGCCAGTCGTGTTCATCATCGAGAACAACCGGTATGGGATGGGGACCGCGCTGGAGCGCGCGTCGTCCATCCACGACATCTACAACCGCGCGGCTTCGTACGACATGCCGCGTGGCGTTGTGGACGGCCAGGACGTGATGGTGGTGCGGGCTGCGGTACAGGAGGCGGTCGATCGAGCACGGACCGAATCGACACCGACGCTGCTCGAGGTGCGAACCTACCGGTTCATGGGGCACTCGATGTCCGACGCCGTGAGCGGCACGTACCGCACGAAGGAAGAGCTGGAGGAGTACCTCAAACGCGACCCGATCATCGTCCTGCGAACGCAGCTCCAACAGGCGGGCCAGTTGACAGACGACGAATTCGCGAAGCTCGATGAGGAAGTGAAAGCGGTCGTCCAGGACGCGTGGGACTTCGCCGAGCAGAGCCCGGAGCCGCCGATCGAGGCGCTGTATGAGGACGTCCTGGTCGACACGACGAGCGATGCGCACGCCGAGGCCGCGGTGGCCGCTGACTGAACCAGCCTAACTCGAGTCGAATGTCCGTCATTACATATCGTGACGCCCTGAACCAGGCGCTCCGCGAAGAGATGCACCGAGACGATCGCGTCTTCATCATGGGTGAGGAGGTCGCGGTCTATCAGGGTGCGTACAAGGTCTCGAAGGGGCTGCTGCAGGAATTCGGCGAGATGCGTGTGGTGGACACGCCGATCACCGAGCTTGGGTTCGCCGGCGTTGGCGTTGGCGCCGCGATGGTCGGCCTGCGCCCCATCATCGAGTTCATGACCTGGAATTTCGCGCTGCTGGCCATCGATCAGGTCGTGAACTCAGCCGCGAAGATGCTGTACATGTCGGGTGGCCAGTACAACATGCCGATGGTCTTTCGCGGGCCTAACGGGGCGGCCCTGCAGCTCTCCGCACAGCACTCGCAGGCGTGGGAGTCGTGGCTCGCCCACATTCCCGGACTGAAGGTCGTCGCCCCGGGCACGCCATACGACGCGAAGGGACTGCTCAAGAGCGCGATCCGCGATGACAATCCCGTCATCGTGCTGGAGGGCGAAATGCTCTACAACACGAAAGGCGAGGTGCCCGAGAACGAGGAAGTCATCGTGCCGCTTGGTAAGGCAGAGCTGAAGCGCGAAGGCGAGCACGCCTCGATCATCACGCACGGGAAGATGGTTCTCGCCGCGCTCCAGGCCGCGGACCAGTTAGGCAAGCAGGGAATCAACGTGGACGTGGTGGATCTGCGCACCATTCGGCCGATGGACGTCGACGCGATCACGACGTCGGTTCGGAAGACCAATCGTGCGGTCGTTCTCGAGGAAGGGTGGGAGATCTGCGGCGTTGGTGCGCAGGTGGTCGACTACATCCAGCGCGACTGCTTCGATGACCTCGACGCGCCGGTCGTCCGCGTGCATCAAGCCGACGTGCCGATGCCATACGCCAAGAACCTGGAGCGCGCTGCCAAGCCGGACGCTGCGAAGGCGATCGCCGCGGTGAAGAAAGTCATGTACCTCGAGTAGGCGGAGGGATCCTCGGGTATGGCAACAAAGGTCGTGATGGAGGCGCTCTCGCCGACCATGGAGGAAGGACGCCTCGTCAAATGGCTGAAGAACGAAGGCGACCAGATCAAGAACGGCGAAACGCTCGCCGAAGTGGAGACTGACAAGGCGATCATGGAGCTGGTCGCTCGCGGCGAGGGCGTGCTCCGAAAGCGTCTGCTCAATGAGAACGACGCAGCGCCGGTGGGCCAACTGATCGCCGTCATCGCCCCGCCTGACGAGAACATTGACGCGCTCGTGAGCAGCGCTGGCAGCGCTGCCGCTGCACCGGCTGCACCGGCCGCTCCGGCTGCCGCCAGCGCCGGTGCCACGCAGGAGAAAGTCGCCAGTGGCGCCCCGCCGGCGCCTCCGCCGGCCCGCCCGGCTGCTCCGCCGGCGCCGTCCGCCGCACCCAGCGGCAATGGCGGTGGGCGGATGCGGTCTTCCCCACTCGCGCGCCGCATGGCGTCCGAGAATGGGCTGGACTTGCAGGGCGTCCAGGGGAGTGGCCCGGGCGGACGCATCATAAAGCGCGACATCGAGGCCGCCGTCGCGTCGGGCAGTGCGAAGCAGCAGCCGACAGCCGGGCGGTTCGTACCAGCGGGCGAGGACTATCGCGACGCGCCGCTCACCCAGATCCGAAAGACGATCGCGCGCCGGCTCTCCGAGTCCATCGGGCCGATCCCGACGTTCTACCTCACCGCCGAATTCGACATGGAGCGCGTCGCGGAGATGCGCGCTGCGATGGCGGCCATGGGGGATGAATTCAAGGTCTCGTTCAACGACATCGTGCTCAAGGCAGTGGCAACCGCGCTGGCCCAGCACCCCGAGGTCAACGCCCACTGGCTCGGCGACAAGATCCGCTACTTCAACCGTGTCCACCTGGGGATGGCGGTCGCGATCGAGGACGGGCTGATCACGCCAGTCATCTTCGACGCGGACCAGAAGCGGATGAGCGAGATCTCTCGCGAGTCGCGGGAGCTCGCCAAACGCGCCCGCGAACGGAAGCTCAAGCCTGAAGAGTACACGGGCTCGACGTTCTCGGTCTCGAACCTTGGCATGTTCGGTATCGACCAGTTCACCGCCATCATCAACCCGCCCGAAGTCGGCATCCTGGCGGTCGGGGCGCTGGAAGAGAAACCGGTGGTGGTCGACGGAGCGCTCGCGCACCGGAAGCGCATGCGCGTCACCATGAGCTGCGATCACCGCGTTGTGGACGGTGCGCTTGGCGCGCGGTTCCTGCAAACGCTGCGGCGTCTGATCGAGAACCCCCTGATGCTGGTCTATTGATCAGCACTGCCTGATTCTCATCACCGATGGCCGGAGGGCCGATGTGGTGTATCGATCGGCCCGACCGTCGCGTGACGCTTTTCATGCGCACGCGTAGTTTCTGTACCGTGCCCCTGTTTTTCTCTCGCTGGGCGCAGCGCATCGCGCTGCTCGTTGGAGCCGGCGCCGTGTTCGGGTCGTGCACCGACTCGAACGGCCCGCGCACCGGCACGCTGTCGCTGACGATTGCCGGCCTTCCAGGGAGTGTCGCCGCGCAAGTCACGCTCGTCGGCCCCAACAACTACTCACGCGTGCTCACGGCGACCGAGGTAGTCGCTGGCCTCAGGCCCGGCGCGTACCTGATCTCCGCAGCGCCGATCCGCGACGGTGCGACGCGATATTCGCCGCTCGCCGACACCCAGACCGTGTCGATCCCCAAGTCGAATGTCCCGGTCGAAGCCGCCGTCGACTACGAGGTCTCGAGCGCCGTGCTGATCGTCACGGTCGACGGCGCACCCGCGGGCAAGCCGCCAGCGATACGCGTCAGTGGGCCTAACGGGTTTCTGCAAACCATCGCCGCGTCGACGACGTTCGACGGCATCGATCCCGGACCGTACGTAATCACTGCGCCAGAGATTAGCGCGGATCAGCAGCGGTTCAGTGTCACGCCGAGCTCCGTTCAGGTCCTGCTCGGGCCCGGCTTGAAGCCGAAGACAGTTCAAGTCAGGTACGCGCAGACCACCGGCAATCTCAGATTCGACGTCAGCGGACTGCCGGACGGCGTGGCAGCGGATATCAGAGTCACGGGGCCGGGGACAGGCTTCACCGTCGAAGCGTCGCGCGACACCGTCGGCCTGCCCTCCGGCCCGTATACCGTGAACGCGAACTCGGTCACGGCTAACGGCGCGAGCTACGTCCCGAATTTCGGCTCGCAGACCATCACCCTTTCTCCAGCGACCACTGCCGTCGTGACGGTGAATTATGCGCGAAGCGACGGAACGCTGAACCTAACGATCGATGGGGTCACCATCACGCAGTCCGTCCAGACGTACAGCGGCACTGTTCCACTCGTCGCCGGACGGGATGGGTACATTCGTGTGTTTGCCCGAGCGAACCAGTCAACGAGCGCGACGACGAGCGTTCGGGTGAGGCTCTTCAGCGGCAATACACTGGTGAACACCATGACGCTCACCAACGACAGTCCGGTACCGACCGCGCCGGACCAGGCTGTTTTGGCGACGTCGTGGAACGGAATCGTGCCCGGTCAGCTCGTTCAGCCGGGGCTGCGAATCCTGGCGGATGTCGATCCGGCGAACACGGTGGCCGAAGCCAACGAGACCGACAACACCTTCCCGGCATCAGGGACGGCCGCGGTGCTCGACGTCCGCAACGTCGACCCGCTGCGAATCACGTTCGTGCCGGTGATCCAGCGCTTCAACAAGACGCTCGTCGGCAACGTGACGACGTCCAACACGGATCAATTTCTGGGCGATGCGCGGCGAATGCTGCCGCTTCGCGACATCGACGTGCAGGTTCACGCGCCGTATACCACCAGCGATTCGCTCGAGCTGACGTCGAGCAACGGTAATTCGGAGTGGCTGCATGTCCTGTCGGAAATGGACGCGCTTCGGATCGCCGAATCGGGCGTTAGGCATTACTTCGGCGTCGTGAAGGTGAGCTACAACGCCGGCATCGCCGGGTACGGGTATATCGGTGGCCGAGCTGTCGTGGGGTGGGATTATATGCCCAGTGGACGCACCGTCGCGGCACATGAGCTGACTCACAACTTCGGGCGTTTGCACGCGCCGTGCGGTGGCGCCCTCGATCGGGATCCGACCTTCCCGAACCCCGATGGCTCCATCGGCGTATACGGCTACGACCTCTCGACGAACAGGTTGCGCCTCCCGTCGTCTCCCGATCTCATGGGCTACTGCGCCGACCCATGGATCAGCGACTACAACTACGTGGGGGCCATGGATTGGCGTGCGTCGAACTCAACGGAGGCCGCCGTGGCTGGCGCGTCGTCGTCGCCGCGCCCATCCCTGCTCGTGTGGGGACGTGTGGAACGCGGACGGCTCGTGCTCGAGCCCGCGTTCTCGCTCGTGGCGCGACCGGTGGTGCCCAGCGAAAGCGGGCCATATCGTATCGAAGGCATGGCACGCGATGGGCGTCGGTTGTTCTCGTATGCGTTCTCCGGGGAGAAGCCGGCAGACGCAGACGACCCGACCGCTCGACACTTCGCATTCGCGATCCCCATCGACGAAGCGACGCAGGGAGAGCTGACATCCATTCGACTGAGCGGTCCTGGCGCATCGCCAGCAGTCATGCAGGCATCGCTGGTGCCTGGCGGAATTTCGGCCGCGATCAACGAGGCCGGTGCGACGTCGACGCCGTCCGGCACGGTGCGAGTTCAATGGGGCGCGACGGCAGCCCGAATGGCGCTGATTCGTGATGGTCGGACCGGCGAGGTTCTGTCGTTCGCTCGCGGAGGCAACGCCCAGATTCGCACGGGGGCAGCCGACCTCGAGGTGATCCTTTCCGATGGGGTCCGGAGCACGAGGCGCGAGATTCGGGTCAATCGATAGTCGTCGCGAATCGGGAGTCGGAGCGCAGGTTGGTGGCGTGCATTGACGGGGACCCGCTAGGTTTCGGTCGGCACACGGTTCCTTTGGCCTCGTCCTTTCCGGGATCTCGGCTCAGCCGACGCAGAGTCGTTTCGATTCCCGATCCCCGATTCCCGATTCCCAACAATGGCATCGTACGACGTGATCTTCCTCGGCGGTGGACCCGCCGGATACGTGGGCGCGATTCGGTGCGGACAGCTCGGCCTCTCCACGGCGGTGATCGAGCGCGAAGGCCTCGGCGGCACGTGCGTGCTTTGGGGATGCATTCCCGCGAAATCGCTGCTGGAGAGTGCGGCACTCGCCAACCATCTGCAGAAGGCCGCGGAGCACGGGATCACACTCGGCGAACTGAAGCTCGATTATGGCCCAGCGATGAAGCGCTCGCGCGGTATCAGCGCGCAGAACTCCAAGGGCGTCGAAACGCTGTTCAAGAAGAACAAGGTGACCTGGATCAAGGGCACGGGCCGGCTCGCCGGCGGCAAGACCGTCGTCGTGAAGACCGCCGACGGTAAGGAGGAGAAGCACGATGCCAAGAAGGGGGTCATCATCTCGACCGGATCGCGCGTGAAGGGTCTGCCCCAGATCGGCCTCGACCTCGACAAGCAAAACGTCCTCTCCTCGGACGAAGTCCTGACGCTCGAGAGCGCACCAAAATCGTTGATCGTCGTTGGCGCGGGCGCGGTGGGCTGCGAGTTCGCAGACGTCTTCAACGCTTACGGTACGAAGGTCACGATCGTGGAGGTCATGCCGGCGATCCTGCCGTTGGAGGATGCCGACAGCTCGTCAGCCGTCGCTCGCTCGTTCAAGAAGCGCGGGATCGACATCCTCACCGGCGCCAAGATCTCGAACGTGAAGGTGGCGAAGGGGTCGGTGAAGATGACCGTCGAGGTAGGCGGAGAGAAAAAGGAGCTCGAAGCTGAAAAGGTGCTCGTGGCCGCTGGCCGCGCGCCTAACGTGGAGGACATCGGCCTCAAGGAGGCGGGTGTTCAGCTCACGGAACGTGGCTTCATCAAGGTCAATACCGAGACCTACGAGACGACCGCGAAGGGCATCTACGCGATCGGCGATGTCATCGGCGCTCCGATGCTCGCGCACAAAGGTCAGCGAGAAGGGGTGGTGCTCGCCGAGCTGCTCGCAGGGCAGCACCCGCACCTGGTGAACTACGGAAACATCCCGAATGCCACGTACTGTCACCCCGAGGTCGCGTCGATCGGTATGACCGAGGCGCAGGTGAAGGAGAAGAAGATCGACTACAAGGTCGGCAAGTTCCCCTTCATGGCGAGTGGGCGCGCGCGCACTGCTGGTGAGACCGAGGGGCACGTGAAGGTCATCCGCGATGCCAAGTACGGCGAGATCCTCGGCGCGCACATCGTCGGACTGCACGCGACAGAGTTGATTCACGAGCTGGCGGTCGCGCGCGAGAACGAGTTCACTGTCGAGGAGGTCGACCTGGCGATCCACGCCCACCCGACGTTGTCGGAAGCCGTCGCGGAGGCATGTCTGGACTCGCTCGGCAAGATGCTTCACGCCTAACGGCCCGGCGGTGCAGTGGTGAGCGAGCTTCTCGTCGTCGATCTCGGAACCCTGTCCTACGCATCCGCGCTGGAACTACAGCGGGACGTCGCGCGGCGGCGGATCACGGGTGAGATCGCGGAAGACGTGCTGATGCTGGTGGAGCACCCACCAGTCGTGACGCTCGGTCGGACGGCCAAGGGCAACAACCTCGTTGCGTCGCCGGAGTATCTCGCGTCGCACGGTGTCGAGCTGTTCGACGTCGAGCGAGGTGGCGACATCACCTTTCACGGACCCGGGCAGCTCGTTGGCTACCCGGTGATGGACCTGAAACGTCACCGCAAGGACCTGCACTGGTACCTCCGGCAAGTCGAGGAGGCGCTGATCCAGACGATCGACGCGTTCGGGATCGCCGGTGGACGAGTGGACAAGTACACGGGCGTCTGGGTCGAAGCCGATCGGGACTCGCGACGGAAGATCGCGTCGATTGGCGTCCACGCGCGCGACTGGGTTACGTGGCATGGCTTCGCGCTCAACGTGAACACGGACCTGCGCTATTTCGACCTCATCGTCCCATGCGGTATTTCCGGGGTGACGATGACTTCCGTTGCCCGAGAAGCTCAGCGGGGATCGGTCGACATGCAGGCGGTGGCGCGTGAAGTGACGCAGGCCTTCGGGCGCGTGTTCAGCCTAACGCCACGCCCGGTCGATCCGACGCACCTCGAGGGTGCTGCTTTCGAGCCCGGCGGAACCACCTCGTCGTAGCCACGCGGGACCTGAGGCCGGTCGTCGTACTGGCGACGTCAGCGTGCACGCCACGCTCCCGCGTGCCGGCGAAGCAACCGGGCCGCGTGCTCGACCCGAGCTACTTCCCCCTCCAGCTTCCGTAAAGAAGCGAGCCGGCACACGAGAAGGCGTGGTGCCACCTCGAAGGGGATCGACGTCGTCGCCGGCCTTCACGCGAAACAACAGACGGGCAGGCTGACCGAGTCCGCGCGTTCGTCGTGGCATTGTTGGACGAGCACCGACCGCAAACCGTAACGAATTCCAATGAACCGCTCCGCCGCTGTCGCTCCGCAAGGCGGCTTTTGACAAGAGCGCGCGAACGTTACTCCGCGCGCCGAAAAAACACCGACAATGGCCGCCACGACACGTATATTCTCCGCATGACGGACACGCGGGTCTACGAGGGCCGTTCCGACGCCCAGCGGGCGGCAATGGTCGACGGCCGCGCACGCGGCCTCACATCCGAGCTCAACGCCGAACAGGCGGTCGCTGCAACGTTTGGCGACGGACCACTACTCATCATCGCCGGCGCGGGGACGGGCAAAACCCGGACGCTGATCTACCGCCTCGCCCACCTGATCGAGAAGGGCGTCCGGCCCGAGCGCATCCTTCTCCTCACGTTCACGCGGCGAGCGGCGCAGGAGATGCTCGCGCGAGCGGAACGACTGGTCGGGGGCGCATGCCGCGGCGTGAACGGCGGGACCTTTCACGCCACCGCGCATCGGTTGCTTCGGCGATTCGGTGCCGCCGCCGGGGTGGCGAACGACTTCAGCATCATGGATCAGGGCGATGCGGAGGACCTGATCCAACTCTCCCGCGCGCAACTTGGCTACGCTGAAAGCAAGAAGCGATTCCCACGCAAGGAAACGCTTCAGTACGTCTACTCGCGCCACATCAACACCGGTATCGCGATCGACGACCTGTTGCGTGACGAGTACTCGCAGTTCGTCGACTACCACGACGACTTCCTCAAGATCTTCGCGGACTACACGCGCCGGAAGGGTGAGCGGAATCTCGTCGACTACGACGACCTGTTGCTGTTCTGGGCGACGATGCTCGAGGCGGCGCCGTCCATCGCCGAACGCATCGCGTCGCTGTACGATCACGTGCTCGTTGACGAGTACCAGGACACCAACGTGCTCCAGGCGCGCATCCTCCGCGGCATGTGCCGCCGCCACAGCAACATCACGGTCGTTGGCGACGACGCGCAGAGCATCTACTCGTTTCGTGGCGCGAGCTTCCGGAACATCCTCGATTTCCCTCGTCAATTTCCGGGCACGACGATCATCGCGCTCGAACAGAACTATCGGTCCACACAGCCGATTCTCGACGCGAGCAATACGCTGATCTCGCGGGCGTCGGAGCGCTACACGAAGACGTTATGGACAAAGCGATCCGGCGGCGAGGCGCCGTGGCTCGTGACCGCGCAGGATGAGCAGCAGCAAACCCGCTTCGTGGTGGATCGGATACTCGAGCTGCACGAAGAAGGCGTCCCACTCCGGGAGATCGCCGTACTCTTCCGCGCCGGCTACATGTCGGCGGATCTCGAGATCGAGCTGACGAACCGCAAGATTCCATTCGAGAAGTGGGGCGGTCTCAAGTTCCTCGAGGCGGCGCACGTCAAGGACGTGCTCGCGTTCCTACGCATCCTCGAGAACCCGCGCGACGAAGTCAGCTGGTACCGCATCCTGATGCTGCTGCCCGGGATCGGCGATGTCACGGCCCGCGCGGCGATCGATCTCATGGCGCAGATGGCGTGGGATTCGCGCGCGTTCGGGCAGTATCGAGCGCCCGCACGGGCGCGGGACGCGCACACACAGCTCGTGGCGCTGTTGGATCAGATGCGCGCGACGCCGCTCGTGGATCTCGCGTCGGTGAGCGGTGACATTGCTCGCGTCAGGCAGCTCTACGATGGACTCCTGCGGGAGAAGTACGATCGGGTCGAGCCCCGCCTGGCCGACCTGGATCAGCTGCAGGCCATCGCTGGGGGCTATCCGAGCCGCGAGGCGTTTCTGTCCGCGCTCGCCCTCGAGCCGCCGCAGGCCACGCAGGACCTGGCTGGCGGTTCGGACGAGGAGCGTGACGTGCTCGTGCTGAGCACCGCGCACAGCGCGAAGGGAAAGGAGTGGGATGCGGTGTTCCTCATCTGGGCCGCCGATGGATGGTTCCCGATGGCGCGCGCGATCAACGACGATGAGGAGCTGGAGGAGGAGCGTCGCCTCATGTACGTGGCCTTGACCCGCGCCCGAAACCACCTGGCCGTGACGTGCCCGCTCAACTCCTACTCGACACGACGCAGCGCAGATTACTCGATCGATCAGCTCTCGCGATTCCTCGATCGCGGTGTTCGAGAGAAGATGGAACGGGTCGTTCCGCGGATGGACGGCTCGGTCGATCGCGAGCCGGAGCCAGCTCCGTCGGCGCCGATCGACCTCCGCGCGCTGCTACGCGGCCGGTTCGGCGCCTAACGCCTACGGCACCAGGTCCTCCCGCCCGGCCGGGCCTCGATCGGGAAGGCTTGGAACGGCCGGAACACATTGGCTTCCGAGGTTTCTCATTCTCCGTTCCGGCTCATTGCGGGCGGAGCCGTCATGCTTCGGATGCCACTGATCAGCCGGATAGCTCCCGGACCTGTCTCACGCGGCCGCGCAACGAGCCGGCCTCTTTTGGTGAACGCCCTCGGCCGGGGAAGCCAGGTGACCCAAACTCAGTCTCACCCAGCCACTTCTTGACCGCCGCATACGGATCGTCCGCGTCCTTGGCCAACTCGATGACGCGCTCGATGGTCTTCTTGAGATCGTAGTTCTCTCGGGCCCACACCCGATCGAACAGCTCCAGGTCGGTCAGGTAGATGCGTCGCGCCAGGAGCGCCGCGTTGTTGTCGATCCGGACCCGGGCCATCCGCTCCGGAGCGATCGTGCGGAGCTTCGGGGCCACATCGTTCACGAGATGCGCGCGCCCGCGCGCGTACACCGTGTCGCGCACGGCGAGACGGGTCGCGAGCGCTGAGTCGCCCGGATGGGCCTTGTACGCCGAATCCAGGCTTCGATACAGCGACGCCCAGAAGGCGCCCATGCGCTTATCGTCCTCCCAGTCAGCATCGGCAAACGCGGCAAGAGCGGAGTCGCCTCGCGTCCGGAAGAACCAGGCCGCGCCGCGAGCCCCGACGAAGTTCGCGAACGACTCATTGAAGACCGCCTGGCCCGCCTTGTAGAACGTGTTGTGCGTGACTTCGTGAATCACTGTGTTCGCCAGGTTCACCGAGTCGAGCCGCAGCGTCGTGGACAGCAGCGGATCGTTGAACCAGCCTAACGTGCTGAACGCCGCCGACGGCCGAACGTAGCTGTCGTACCCGCGTCGCTCGAGGTCGCGGGCGAGATCCTTCGCCGCACCGAAGTCGAAGAACCCCTTATAGGGCACTCGGCCCACGATCGGAAACCACCAGGTGTAGGCCTCGAGGCGGTCGCGATATGCGCCGGAGACCACGAGCACGAGCGTGTCCCTCTCGAGGTGCGAGTACGTCGTGAAGCTGTCGCCCGTCCGGAGCTTGATGGAGTCGGCGGCAAAGCCGCGGGCCTCGAGGACGAGTCGAAGCCGCGCGCGGGTGTCCGGATCGGTGCTGGCATCCTCGACGATGCGAACGATGCGCCGCCGCCCAGCGAGAATCTTCGCCTCTTCCCAGCCCGCCCGACTCAGATAACAGCCAGTGGGCGTGAGCAGGAACGTCACCAGCGCGAGTCCGGTGAGGCCCGCGACTATGCGTCCCCACGGACGCCGACGGCGTTGCCCCGGGGTCATGGCAGACGGAAAATACCGATCTGCATCTGGTCCTCCGGCGCGAACGGCGTCACGTCGGCGCCCTGCCCGAATCGAAGGCCGATCGACGCTTCGTTAGGCGCCGTCATGAGCTGGTAGTACGCCATCGAGCCCGGGACCACGATGCCGTTCGCGCGCCCTCCCGCGGCAACGCCGATGGGCACGAAGGGGAACACCGGCGTTTGCCCCGTCTGATCGATGTCGGAGAAGCGCTTGAAGATTTGCCGCAGGTTGCGGCTCGTCAGTCGTAATCGCGCGGGCACGCTCGCGCGCGGTACACCAGGGAGACTGTCGGTGTACACGGCGGTCGCAAAGTCGCCGAACAGGTTGGCGAATGGCTCGCTCGCCTTGTCCTCCACGTTCGCGACACCCGTGCGACTCGTCTGAACGAGCCGCCCATAGATCGACTCGCCCTTTTGATCGCCGAGCCACCGGAGGAAGAGCCACGACCCACCGCGTTCGGCGAGGCTACCGTTGCCGCTGAGCGCGTTCATCGACGTCGACCCGGGCGTCTTCAGGAACGACTGTGCGTTGCGCATGTTCGGCGTCACGTAGCCTTGCGCGGAATCCGGGAACAGCTGATTGGGATCCGTGCGCCCGAGCGGCGGTGGGAACTTCGCCTCGTACGTCTTCCCCGCGAGCTCCTCCGCAATGTGGCTCAGGCCTTCGTTGAGCCACAGCGCCTCGCCGTCTCCCCCGCGAGCGAGCACGTGCTGCCCGAACGAGATCATGTGCTGAAATTCGTGAACGAACGTCGCTGGTACGAGCCGTTCCACGTCCTCCTTCGAGTGCTGGCAGCTGCGCGTGCCGCCGACGTCGGGCACGAGCGCGTAGAAGATCTCGCCTCGGTTCGAATTCGGCTGGGTCGGAAGGAGGTCGAGGCCGTAGTGAAAGCCGGTGATGAAGCCTTGCGTGCTGCAGTCAGCCGCCGACGTGAGGGCGTTCACAACTGGCGTGAGGAGGAAGATGACGCGCCCGTTCGCGTCGATGTCGGACTCGCTGCCGAACGCACGAACGTCGAGATCGTACAGCGTGTTGTCGAACAGGTCACCAAACGTGCGAAGTTCCTCGTCGCTGAACGTGCCAGCCGGCTGGTCCTGGTCGACGTACAGGACGATGTGATCGCCCACGTACCGTACGCGTGCCGTGATTCGCTTGAACGTCGTGCCGTCGAACTTCGCCAGCACCTGGAACGACCGCTGGCTCCCCAGCGATGGCGGGGCGACGAGCGCCTGCGGGCCGACGACCGATGGTTGCGCTCGAAGCGCGCCAGTCCCGCGAGCGTCAGCGATCAGGCGAGCTTCGCGCTCACGAAGCGCGAGGTCGAACCGATCGCCGAGGGCCAGCGCTTCGGGCTTGGGCACGGTCAGGCGAGGTGACGCGGCCGCTTCCGCGCCTAACGTCGCCGCTTCCGCCACCAGCGTGAAATCCAGCTGGCGTGTGCCGCTTGATGACGCGGCCGACTGCGGGACGAGCAGATACGACGCACCACCGCCCGCGAGCTGGAGGCACGATCCAAGGTCCGTCCCGCTGACCGTGATCCCCTCGAGTGGTTGCAGTGCGAGCAGCCCGCCTGAACCGACGAACGTGGTGGCGATGAGATTGGTCGTGACCGAGCCGACGACCACCCGTGCGTTCACCGCGCCCGCCGACACGCACGGCGGCACGACCACCGTGAGCGACGTGTCGGCGTCGCCGCGGACTATCCTCCCCTTCGCCGAACCGAAAAAGGCGGCATTGCCGTCGGCCGCGAGGTTGAAGAACTGACCCCGCATGCGGACCGTGTCGCCGGCGGAGAACGACGTCGGCACAACCGCGTCGAGCCGCGGTGGCGGGGTCGCCGTCGCGCGAAACCGCGCGGTGGCTGTTGGTTCGTCGGGGAGGAAGGCCTCGACGATCGACGTGTCGAGTGCTGTACCGAGCCTGAGCCCGACACTTGCCGTTCCGTCGAAGCCAGCGACGGCAATGGTGTCCATCATCGTCGTGCCGGTTTCGGCGCCGCGAACGACCCGAAACTTCACGATAGCGCCGGGAACCGGGGTCCCTTTCGCGTCCGTCGCTTTGGCCCTCAGTGGCTGCGCGATCACGCTCCCGGCCGGGGCGGATTGGTCGTTTCCGTCTGTGACGGCGAGGGCGACCGCGTGCGGAGGCGAGGCGGTCGGGGGGTCGTCGTGCTTGCCGCACGCGAGGGCTGACACGAGTGAACACGCCGCGACGAACGAGATGGCAGGCGCGGACAAGGAAGTTCTAACAGAATGTCGCACAATCACTTGAAAGGTAGGCCTCGAGCTGTTGACGCTTTGCGGCGGGGTCTGTCGGTCGCTATGTTTCCGATCCGATGTCCTTCGTTCACCTGCATTGTCACTCCGAGTACTCGCTGCTGGACGGAGCGAACCGGATTGATGACCTCATAGAGCGCGCGCTCGAGCTCGAGCAGCCGGCGCTGGCAATCACCGACCACGGTAACCTGCACGCCGCCTGGACGTTCCAGGAAAAGGCGAAAAAGGCAGGGATCAAGCCGATCATCGGGATGGAAGCGTACGTGGCGCCCGGCGATCGACGAGTTCGCGCTCGGCCGGCTCCGGGCGCGAAACCATATTACCACCTGGTACTGCTCGCTCAAAACACCGCGGGCTACAAGAACCTCGTCAAGCTCTCATCGCTCGCCTTTACGGAGGGCTTTTACACCAAGCCCCGCGTCGATCGTGAGCTGCTGGCGAAATATGCTGACGGCATCATCGTGTCGTCGGCGTGCATGGCCGGTGAGATTGCGACGCACCTCATGGAGGGGCGATACGACGAGGCCAAGGCCGTCGCGAGCTGGTACGCCGACGTCTTCAAGGACCGGTATTACCTCGAGGTCCAGGCGCACGATTCCGAGGGCCAGAGCCGGCTCAACGCCGAGGTGTTCCGACTCGCGTCGGATCTGAGCCTGCCGGTCGTCGCGACGAACGACGCGCACTTCCTGTCGGCGGACGATCACGACGCGCACGACGTCCTGTTGTGCATCGGCCTGGGAAAGGATCGAAGCGACAGCGACCGGATGCGGTACGACCGCGGCCTCTATTTCAAGAATCACGAGGAGATCGCCGCGAAGTTTCCCGACCGTCCCGATGTGCTGACCCAGACGCTCGGCATCGCCGACACGGCGGGCATCGAGTTCGGGAAAAAGTACCACGTGCCATCGTTTCCGCTGCCCCCCGACGTCGCGACGGAGAACGAGCTTCTCGTTAGGCTGGCCGAGCGTGGCGCGCGGGAACGGTATGCCGGGGGCGCGGAGAGCGGGCAGCCGCTGCCGCCCCAGGTGAAGGAGCGGCTGGACTACGAGCTTGGCGTGATCACGAAGACCGGCTATGCCGGGTACTTCCTCATCGTCGCCGACTTCATCAAGGCCGCGCGGGACCGCGGCATCCCGGTGGGCCCGGGCCGCGGATCGGCAGCGGGATCACTCGTGGCCTACGCGCTCCAGATTACCGACGTCTGCCCGCTCAAGTACGACCTGCTGTTCGAGCGCTTTCTGAACCCCGAGCGCGTGTCGATGCCGGACATCGACGTCGACTTCTGCTTCGAGCGCCGCGGCGAGGTGATCGAGTACGTGCGCGAGAAGTACGGCAAGGATGCCGTCGGGCAGATCGTCACGTTCGGGACGTTGAAGTCGCGCGCGGCGATCAAGGACGTGGGGCGCACGTTAGGCTTCCTCCCGTCGGAGACCGACGCGCTGGCGAAGCTCATCCCGAACCAGCCGAACTTCTCGCTTACCGTGAAGGAGGCGGTGGACGAGATCGCCGAGGTCAAGAAGCTCTACCGCACTGACGAGCGCTACCGACAGCTCCTCGACTACGCCATCGCGCTCGAGGGTCTCTCGCGGCACACCGGCGTGCATGCGGCGGGCGTGGTGATCGCGCCAGGACCGCTCGACGAATACGTCCCGGTGTGCACGCAGGAAACCAAAGGGAGCGGAAACAGGGAACCGGGAACAGGGAACAGAGATTCCACCGGGGACGAAAGGGTCATCGTCACCCAGTACGACATGAACTGTCTCGAGAAGGCAGGCATGTTGAAGATGGACTTCCTGGGCCTGACGACGCTGACCGTCATCAAGGACGCGCTCGACGCGATCGCGACGCGAACGGGGCAGCGGCCCGATCTCGACGCGTTAGGCGACGACGATCCAGAAGTGTACCGGATGCTGCGCGCCGGCCGTACGACGGGCGTGTTCCAGTTCGAGTCGCCACTCGCCACTGACATGCTGCGCGCCATGCGGTGCGACCGGTTCGACGACCTCGTGGCATCGAACGCGCTGATGCGCCCCGGGCCGCTCGACGCCGGAATGCACCGCGTCTATCAGAAGCGGAAGCGCGGTGAAGAGCCCGTGATCTACGCGCTGCCGGAGCTCGAGCCCATTCTCGAGCCCACCTACGGCGTCATCACCTACCAGGAACAGGTGATGCGTATCGCCCAGGTGCTCGCGGGCATCTCCCTCGCCGAAGCCGATGTGCTGCGAAAGGCCGTCGGCAAGAAGGACGCTGAGCTCATCAAGAAGGAGCTCGGCAAGTTCGTCGAGAAGGCGGTGGGGCGTGGGTACAACAAGAAGATCATCGAGGACCTCGCGGGACAGATCGAGACGTTCGGGCGCTACGGATTCAACAAGTCGCACTCGGTCGCCTACTCGGTCATCTCGTATCACACCGCGTGGCTCAAGGCGCACTATCCGGCGGAGTTCATGGCGGCGCTGCTGTCCTCGTCCATCGGCGACACGGACAGCGTCGTGAAGTTCATCAACGAGGCGCGCGAGCTCGGCATCGAGGTTCTCGCGCCGGACGTGAACGAGTCCGGATACAAGTTCACGGTGCTCGACGAAAAGCGGATCCGCTTCGGACTTGGCGCGATTCGCAACGTCGGCAAGGCCGCAATCGAGTCGATGCTCGCAGCCCGCACCGAGAAGCCGTTCACGTCGCTGTTCGACCTGTGTGAGCGCGTCGATCTGCGGCTGTGCAACAAGCGCGTGTTCGAAGCGCTCATTTACTCGGGCGCGGTCGACAACCTCGGCGGACATCGATCGCAGTACGTTACCGTGCTCGATTCGGCGATTCAGGAAGCGTCGCTCAAACAGCAGGAGATCGAGAGCGGGCAGGGATCGCTTTTTGGGGAATCGGCGGGAGCCCTCTGGGCAGATGGGGATCGAGAATCGGGAACGAACGGCGCAGCGGCGACCCACCGAGCCCAGCTCCCGAACATCGCCCCCATGTCGGAAGCCGAGCGGCTCACGAAGGAGAAAGAGATCCTCGGGTTTTACATCTCGGGGCATCCCCTGGAGCCCTACCGCACCGAATGCGAGTTGTTCGCGACGCATACCGTATCGCAGCTCGGACAATGGGCGGAAGGCGTGATGTCGCTGGGCGTGGTCGTTACCGCCATCAAACGCCAGGTTAGCAAGCGCTCAGGCGCCGAGTTCGCGCGGTTGACAGTCGAGGATTTTTCAGGATCTTCCGAGGTTCTCGTTTTCCCCGAGAACTGGACCGTGCTGTCGGACCGGATCCGGAGTGACATTCCGCTGCTCGTGCGGGGCGGCTACTCGAGACGCGATCAGGGCACGGACAATCCCACGTTCATCATCGAGTCGGTGCAGCGGTTCGAGGAGCTGAGGATTGCGGGCCAGGTGACGATCGCAATCGACTTGTCGGGAATCGGGAATCCGCGGGAGCCCAGCGAAGCTGGGCAGATGGGAATCGACGGAATGAACGGCGGCGTGACGGCCGTTACGCCGGACATCATGCAAGACGTGCGGGCCGTGGCCGAAGCGCATCCTGGCGCGGCGCCGCTCGAAATCCGATGGAACGATGGAAATGGGACGCAGGCACGATTGCGATCGCGCTCGATCAAGCTGTCGGCAACGAATGCCGCGCTGACCGAGCTACGGGCGCTGCTCGGGCAGGAGCGCGTCCGTCTCGTACGCGGGAGCTAAATTGGCTTCGACGCCAGCTATGGAGTTCGAGCGACCCATCTTCGACCTCGAAAAGCAGATCGATGAGTTGAAGAAGCTGGCTGGTGACCAGCAGCTCAGCGTGGATGCTGAGATCGCGCCGCTCGAACGAAAACTCAACGACCTGCGGGCCGAGGTCTACAAGAACCTGTCGCCCCTTCAACGGGTCCAGGTCGCACGGAATTCCAAGCGCCCCTTCACGCTCGATTATATCAGGATGTGCTTCACGGATTTCGTGGAGCTGCACGGCGACCGACTGTTCCGAGAGGACCCGGCGATCGTCGGCGGGTGGGCGCGTCTGGACGGCGAGACCGTCATGGTCGTGGGCCAGCAGCGCGGGCGCGACACGAAGGAGAATCTGAAGCGCAACTTCGGGATGCCGCACCCGGAGGGCTATCGCAAGGCGCTGCGGCTGATGAAGCTCGCCGAAAAATTTCACGTTCCCGTGATCACATTCATCGACACGCCGGGTGCATGGGCGGGACTTGGCGCCGAAGAGCGCGGCCAGAGCGAGGCGATCGCCCACAATCTCTTCGAGATGAGCCGGCTGGAAGTGCCGATCATCGCGACGGTGATCGGCGAGGGAGGATCGGGTGGTGCTCTCGCGTTAGGCGTCGCGGACCGCGTGCTGATGCTGGAGAATTCGGTCTACTCCGTCATCACCATCGAGGGGTGCGCCGCGATCCTGTGGAAGGACGGAAAGAGCCCGGAGATGCGCGAGCGCGCCGCCGGCGCGCTGAAGATCACCGCGCCGGACCTCTACGAGCTGCGGGTGATCGACGAGATCATCCCCGAACCCCTCGGCGGCGCGCACTCGAATCACGAGCAGACGGCGGCGGCGGTGCAGGAAGCGCTGAACAAGCATCTCGAAGAGCTGCGCCGTCTCAAGCCGGACAAGCTGATTCGCCGGCGGCGAGAGAAGTACCTACGAATGGGACAATTTCAGGAGTAGGGACATCGGGACTCGGGACTCGGGACTCGGCCGGGACCCCTCTACTGCCGCACTAGCCCCTTCGCCAGTAGAAGCATCCCGGCCGAGTCCCGATGTCCCCAGTCCCCAGTCCCGTGAATCATTGCCTTGGATCATCTGATTGAGATTGCCTTCAAGGGCAACCGCAAGGAGTTCTTTCTCTGGGAGGGCGAGGCGCCGCCGCCGTTACGGGCCGCGGTGATCGTCGACGCAGACCGCGGAGAAGACCTCGGGCGCATCTACGCCACGGGGGAGCTCGCGCAGAAGCGCGCGGCCGGCGTACCACACGCGCCAGGGCCTGAAGGGGTCCAGAGGCGCGCACGACGGCTTGCCACTGCCGAGGATGTCCAGCGCCACGACGAGCTCCGCACGCAGGACGAGTCGGCACGACGCCGTGCGATGGAGCGCGTGAAGGCCAACAACCTGCTGATGAAGCTCTCCGACGCCGAGTGGCAGTGGGACCGCCGGAAGCTCACCATCTACTTCACGGCCGAGAAGCGCGTCGACTTCCGCAATCTCGTGCGCGACCTGGCGGCGCTGTTCCGCACGCGCATCGAGCTCAAACAAATCGGCGTTCGCGACGAGGCGAAGCGACTGGGCGGCATCGGACGTTGCGGCCGCGAGTACTGCTCGGCCTCGTGGCTTCCCGAGCTGCGCCCCGTGAACCTCGGTGTCGCGAAGGACCAGCGACTTTCGCTGAACCCCGCACAGATTTCCGGTGCGTGCGGGCGGCTCATGTGCTGTCTGCGGTACGAGCACGAGTTCTACGTGCAGAGCCGCAAGCGCTTCCCGAAGGAAGCGAAAGTGCTGGTCACGGCGCGCGGCGAGGAGAAGGTCGTGGCGAACGACATCTTCAACGAGCGCGTGACGCTGCGGAACATCGAGGGCGAAACGCGCGTCGTGTCGCTCGCTGATCTCAAGCGCGAGATGGCCGGCGGGCCAATGACGGTCGAGGAGCCCGTCGTTGAGGAGGAGCCGGACATGATGATGGAGCTCGACGAGGAGGTCATTCGGATGACCGACACCGCCGAGCGTCCGGCGTACCGACCAGGGATGCGCCCGGGAATGCCAGGGTTTCCAAAAGCGCCCGAACGGCCGGTGACGCTGCAGCGTCGGGAATCGGAAAAGCGAGAACCAGGGAACCGGGATCGGGGAACCGCGAACGGGTCGAACGACGTAAGCGTTAGGCAGCCAGCGTCCTCCCCGGGGGCGCCGCCCCCGCAACCACCGGCGGGTTCGGCTGATGACGAGTCGACGATCGCGCCCGCCGCCAACGCCGGTGCAGAGGGACAGCGGCCGCGGCGGCGACGCGGGCGGCGCGGAGGACGACGCGGACGCGGGCGCGGCGACGGATCGGCAGCGCCTAACAGCGGCACGACCGACGCGACGTCCGCCGATCCAGGCGCGGCGGCTGGGGACAGTGGGGACGACGAAGACGGAGACGACGCGTGAGCTCGTTCTACTTGACGACGGCAATCGACTACTCGAATGGCGACCCGCACATCGGGCACGCCTACGAGAAGATCGGGGCGGATGCGATCGCGCGGTATCACCGCCTCCGCGGTGACGAGGTCCATTTCCTCATGGGCATGGACGAGCACGGGCAGACGGTCGCGCAGAAAGCCGCGGAGCGCGGCGTGACGCCGCAGCAGCAGGTGGACGACATTGCACCGCGCTTCCAGGCCATGTGGTCCAGGCTCGCGATCTCGCACGATCAGTTCATCCGCACCACTGCGGATAGTCACAAGACCGGTGTGCGTGCGCTGATCAAGCGCATCTTCGACAACAACCCCGACGACTTCTACGAGAAATCGTATACCGGACAGTACTGCGTCGGTTGTGAGGCGTTCAAACAGGACAGTGAGATCGTGGACGGGCGCTGCGTCCTGCATCCGACGCGTACGCTCGAGTGGGTGGAGGAGCGCAACTGGTTCTTCCGCCTCAGCAAGTACCAGGGCTTTCTCACTCGGCTCCTCACGGAGCGGCCACAATTCCTGCAGCCCGAGAGCCGGCGCAACGAGATGCTGGCGCTCCTCAAGCAGGGGCTCGAGGACGTTTCCGCGAGCCGGTCGCGATTCAGCTGGGGCGTTCCCTTCCCTGCGCCGCTTTCGACGGGCGAGCCGCAAACGACGTACGTGTGGTTCGACGCGCTGCCGAATTACCTCACGGCCACCGGCTTCCCCGAGGCGGGCTGGCGGAAGCGCTGGCCAGCACAGCTGCACATTGTCGGCAAGGACATCACGCGCTTCCACAGCATCATCTGGCCGGCGATGCTTCAGGCGGCGGAGCTGCCGTTGCCGGAGCGCGTGTGGGCGCACGGCTTCGTGTTGTTAGGCGGCGAGCGGTTCAGCAAGTCCGCCGGGGTGCGCCTGGACCTCGACGAGGCGATCGGCCGGTTCGGTGCCGATGCGTTTCGCTACTTCCTCCTGCGCGAAGTGCCCTTCGACGCGGATGGCAGTTTCTCGTGGGAGCGGTTTGAGGAACGCTACAACGCCGACCTCGCCAACGCGTTAGGGAACCTGGCGAGCCGCACGATCTCGATGGTCGAGCGATACTGTGGCGGTGTCGTGCCCGGTGGCGCGGCCGCCGCATCGACGGATCTCGACACGAGCGATGCGCGGGATCTCGCGCAGTATCACGCAGCGATGGACGGGTCTCGCGGCTACCTGCTTCACGAGGCGCTGCGGCATGTGTGGAGCACCGTGAGTCGTGGCAACGAGTACGTCGACCGACAGGCGCCGTGGAAGCTGGCGAAGGATCCCGCGCTGCGCCCCGAGCTCGAGCGAACGCTGGCCGCGCTGATGCGACAGCTCGCCCGCCATGCGATTCATCTCCACCCGTTCCTGCCCGCGAAGACCGCGGAGCTGTGGCGTCAACTCGGCGGCCCCGACATCGTCGCGCATCAGCGCTTCGAGATGGTCGCAGCGCTCGATGTGAGCGGGTGGCGCGTCACAAAGGGAGATGGTCTGTTTCCCAAGGAAATTGTGACCGCGACGACCTAACGGGATCTGACTCCAACGACCGCCGTTTGCGTGGCATGCGTCACCCACGCATCACGACCGCGACGAGTATCGTTACGGCTACAGATGCGAGCCGTCTAAGCAGACGGAACATCGCGTTGAGCCTCAAGGAGTCGAGACGACATGGCGGATCGTTGCTGGACCGTGATGGTCGTACCCCACGGGAGTGATTCGCCGCGAAGCTACTCGATCAGCGAGCGCGCGGTGCGCTGCGGGTTGTACGTCGCTGCGATGTTCGGGTTGATGGCGGCGATCGGGCTCGTCACCGCGATCGGGACGACCGGCCGGTTCATCAGCGGCGCCGTCCGTCCGACCGAAGCGAACGCAATGAGCGCGCACCCGCGCGACCTGTCGGAAGTGGCGAAACGTGTGGCATCACTGCGCGACACGCTCGAGGTCATCCGGAAACGGGAAGCGCAGATCCGTTTACTGGCCGGGTTGCCGGCGACGGATTCGGCCGCACAGATCCTGGCGGCAGCGCAGGACTCGTTGGCCGACAGCGCGGCGCGGGGCATGCCGCAGGCGGACGTCGAGACGCTCATTCAGCGCGCGGACCTGTTGTCCGCTCGCTTCGCGGCGGTGACGGACTCGCTCGAGCGCAACGCGCAGCGGTTCGCCAGTGTCCCATCGATCATGCCCACGCCGGGCTGGCTCACAAGCCAGTTCTCGCGAAGTCGCAACCATCCGCTCCTGCACATTTCGCGGCCCCACGAAGGCATCGACGTGGCGGCGCCGATGGGCGCGCCGATCATCGCACCGGCGTCCGGCGTGGTAGTGCGCGTCGCGTACGAAAACGGGTACGGCAACACGCTCGAGATCGACCACGGCAACGGCATCGTCACTCGTTATGCACACTGCTCGCGCATCGATGTGAAGGGCGGTCAGCGCGTCACGCGCGGCCAGACCATCGCGGCGGTCGGGAGCACCGGGTTGGCGACCGGCCCGCACCTGCACTATGAGATTCACATCAACGGCAAGGTGGTGAATCCGCTGACGTACGTGCTGTCGGACGCGATTCCCGACTGACCTCGGCCAGGCCGCTGGTTTTCCGCCGAGGACGGCGCGCGACTATTTCGGGGTTCCGGTCCCCGAGTTCTGACCGCCGCTCCCGTTGCCGCTGACGCTGAACCCGATGCCAACCGCGGCGACCAGACCGGCCGTGATACCGCCGACCAGATAGCTCTTCCCTTTGTCGAGCGAGCGGCGCTCGAGGCCGGCCACCGTGGTCCGCGGGAACACGACCTGCTCGCCTTTCCAGGTGACTTCGGAGCCAAGCCGGTCGGTCGTCTGTGTCACCGACAGTGTCACGGAGGTGTCGGCGACGGAGGAGATGTGCCCATCGACGACCTCGATCCGGTTGCCAACGAGGGGCGCCATCGTGATGGCACCGGCGTCAGTGAGGCGCAGGCGCACTTCGCTGCCTAACGCCGGCGACGACGAGTCGATGGGCGTGTAGCGATAGCACGCGCCGCTCGTGATGACGCTGGCTGCCATCACGGCCGCGGCACACGTTCGAACTGCGCTGAGAGAGCAGGACCTCACGAACTCCTCCGGGCTGACCAATCCTGATGCAAGATGGCCTCCGGACCAACGCGTCGGGAGCGGATTTGGCTGGTACGACCCAGGGAGGGACGAGCCGCGAGAAGAGCGGAGCGACCCTCGACCGATCGGTCGAAGGTCGCTCCGTGAAAGACGCCGACGCGCCTACCGAATGCGCGCAGTGCTCGTCAGCTCAGCTCCCCGTGCCGAGGCACGTGGTCCCGTCGATCGCTGTCGGCGTCGCCGGGTCGAGGCGCAACCGTTAAGATTTTTGCCGCTCGCCGCTGTCGTTGCGAAACCATTAAGGTTTCGCGGCCGGCTTCGAGAAGTCGACGGTCGGCGCTGTGCGTGCACCCGGGGTCGTGACCTCGAAATAGTCGCGCGCCTTGGCGCCCGTGACCTTCGCGGTCAGTGATTGCGGGAGCGTACGGATGTACGTGTTGTACGTCTGCACCGCGTTGTTGTAGTCGGTGCGAGCGACCGCGATGCGATTCTCCGTTCCCGTCAGCTCGTCCTGAAGCTTGAGGAAATTCTGGTCCGCCTTGAGCTGCGGGTACGCCTCCGCGACGACCATGAGGCGGCCGAGCGCCCCCGTGAGTTGATCGTTCGCGTTGGCCATCTCGCGTGGATCGCCCTTCTGTACAGCACCGAGCAAGCCAGCGCGCGCCTGCGCCACTTGAGTGAAGACATCCTCCTCGTGCTGGGCATAGCCCTTCACCGTCGACACGAGGTTCGGAATCAGGTCGGCTCGCCGCTGCAGTTGAACCTCGATCTGATTCTTCGCGGCGTTCACGGTCTCATCGTACTTCTGGATCGTGTTGTAGCCGCAACCGCTACCGAGGAGAACGAGCGCCAATGGCAAGGTGTATCGGTGCATACTGAAGATCCTCGAGGCGAACGCGTTCAGCGTCCGGTAAACGTCATTCTCACCACGTACTTCCCGGATTTCACCGCACCGGGGGCGAGCTTCCACGCGGTTGCTGCCTTCTGATCCAGGCATCGGTTCACCCCCGAGCCTGCGTTGGACGACCAGGTATCACTCGCAACCTTTGCCCCCGTGATTCCTGCGGATCCGACTGAGACGACCATCGCGACGCCGCCCTTGAGCGTTGGATCGACCTTCTGTCCGAACTCCTGGTAGCAGAAGCGAGAGAAGCTTCGCTCGCGATCCACTGCCTCCATGAGTGCCGGCGGTGCGGACGGAATTGGAGGCGGTGCCTTACGAGCGACCTTGTGCGCCGGCCCCTTGAAGGTATCGGGAGCCGCCGGAGGGAGGGAGGTTTCCACCTTGCTCAGGTCCGTCGGCGTCGTATCGACAGGAATGGCCGCTCGCGCGCTGTCCGGCCGCTTCGCCCGCTTTTCTCCCGGACAGCCCAGGGCCAGCACGGCGATGACGGCAGCGCCAACCACCATCCGAACGCCCACGCCATTCATGTCCGCACGCATAACGCGTCCTCCATCCCCAGAGGGTTGCCACCGCTCTGCATAACGCGAGTCGGAGTCAGGGTGCGGCTTCGTAGCGGTCGAGGTAGGCAACCAGGCGGTGCATTCCATCGACATACCCCGCCAACACCGCCGACACATCCGACGAACCGATCTTGTCGGTGCCGCGCACATGTCGGACCACGCGCACGAAGGGCTCGGCATCGAACCCAGCGCGCGCCGCGACATCTCGGCTCAACCGCTCGTAGTCGGTCGGTGGAACCAGGCTGTTGAGTCGTTGGACGGCGCGGAAGATCACCATGATGGTGCTCAGGCTCGCCGCCAACAGCTCGGTCTGCAACTTCACGTCGCCGCCCGCGGCCAGCACGGCCTGACGAAGCTTGAGCAACTTTCCCATCGCCTCGTGCTCGAGCTGCAGGCGAAGGTTCGTCGGATCAACGGCGATTCCGCTGAACGGTGGCGTACCGAAAAGAACGCGGTGCCGCTCGAGAATGTCAGCGTATTCCATGGGGAAGATGTCAGAGCTTCCCTGCCACTCGCTCAGCGTGAGCGTGAGCGGCGGAGGGTTCCCGTCCTCGCCCCAGGCACGCGCCACGGCGGCGCCGGTCCGCATGTGCTCGATGGTGAGCTCATCCACAATGACGAGCACGTTGTAGTCGGAGCGCTTCGGGATGTGCTCGCCCGCCGCCGCGGACCCGTAGAGCACCACCGAGCGGAGTTGCGCGCCGTAGACCTTCTGAAGTTGAGCGACCAGCTCTTCGAGAGTCATCGGGAATCGGGAATGGGGTATAGGGAATCGAGACACGAAGCGGAATCACCAACTCGAGCCCCCGCCGCCTCCGCTAAAGCCTCCACCGCCACCAAAGCCTCCGAAGCCACCCCCGCCTCCACCACCGAACCCGCCACCGCCACCACCCCAACCCCCTCGGCTATACCCACCGCCCGTCGGAAAAATGATCGGGATCGGGATGCAACCACCGCCCCCACACCCGCCACGTCGGCCGCGACTGAGCGAGCTGAGAATGAAGTAGGCGACGATGAAGAGTATGAAGATCGTGAACGGAGACAGGCCACCGCCGCGACCGCGGCGTGGCGCCGGCTGCAGATCAGGCTGCATCCCTGGCGCCAGTCCGGACGATGAGTCGAGCGTGAAACCAAATTCCTGCGCGAACTGCCCGGCCACTCGGCTGGCCACCAGCTCCATCGCCGGCCCGTACTCGCGCTGCCGAAAGTACGGAACCGCCTCGCGGCAGAATGATGCAGCCTGCGCATCCGTGATGAAGCCCTCGGTGCCCTGCCCCGTGGTGACGAAGCACTCGCCACGTCCACTCGTGCTCGTCTCTTTCGGAACGAGCAGGATGACGACGCCCGCGTTGCGTGTTCGCTGGCCTATCGCCGCGTTCGCACCGACCTTCCACGCGCGGCCGATCGCGAGCGCCACGTCCACCGGCGCCCGCAGACCGATGTCCGCGAGCGTGACAACCGCCATCTCGCCGCCGCTCTTCTGGTGGACGTCGAACGCGATGCGATTGATGTGATCGACCGACGTCGCGGGGAGCACGCCCGCCGCGTCAACGACGATCTCTGCGGCATTGGTCCCGTACCCGCGCGGCGCGGGCGGGATTTGAACGGCCTGCAGCGCGATCAGGAGATGGAGCACGGAAATGTTGGAAGCGGAGCCGTCGGGAAAGCTATACGGCAGGCACGCCAAAACCTAACGCGTGAAGCTGAACGAGAACGAAAACGTCCCGTCGCCCGCCCCGGAAGGCGGGAAGTGCCACGTGCGAATCTTGTCGGTGATGCAGCGTTCCGTCTCGGCCGCGCCCGCGCCGGACCACGTCCGGTTCGTGACGTTCACGGCGGTCACCCCGCCAGTGGGTGTCAGCGCCACCGACGCCGTCACGGAGCCGGCCAGCGATGGGTTCTCTTTCAGCCCGTACTCGTTGTAGCAGAATCGCAGCTGCGCTTCGTGGCCGCGCACGAAGTTACCGAGCTCGCCGACATCGCGTTGAACGCCTCCGGGTTTCGGAGCATCGATCGGCCGCGGAGGTGCGATACGGACCGGCGTCCGTGACACCGTCCCTCCGCCGGCGCCCACGCCAATACCACCGCCCGGGCCGAGCGCGTTGCCGATTCCGCCACGTCCCGGTGTTCGGGACCCTGCACCACCCTCGCCCGCGCCCAGCACGACTTTTCGGCCGGCTTCGGTCGCTCCCGCCGTTCCGCCGGAACCTGACGAGACGTCGACATTCCGCAATACGTTCGAGACGTCGCCCACGAGGCGGCCGGAGGGGCTGCTGTTTCCGAACGCGTTGGCGATCGCAGCGGGGTTTGACGTTCGCTGGCGACCCCCGCTTCGCTCTTTGGGGACGGGTGGAGCGGCAGCCGCTGCCTCTTCCGCGGCGGCCGCGTCCTGCGTTGGCTCCGGCATGTCGAACGTGACCGCGATCGGACGCTCGTCGCGGGGGAGCAGCTGCATGGGCAGTGTTCTCGGCCCGAAGTACACGAAGGCAAGCCACGCGATGCCAAGCGCAACGGAAAAGGCGTACGACGACAGCAGCGCGCGCCCCTCTTCGCCAGCGAACTCGTAGTGGAGCGACCGAGTGAACGGCTCGTCGGCGCCGTGCGCGGGCGCCGGGGTCGGCTCCGGGGGCACGGGACTGTTGGGCGTGACTGCACTGCTCATTTCAACTCGACCTCACGCCCGCGTCCGCAACGTGACTGACCTGCAGCGTCAAATTGCGAAAACCGGCCAAGCGGGCCGTCTGCATAACGCGAGACAGCAGGTCGTAGCGCATCGTGCGGTCGGCCTGGATAGCCAGCGGCGCGTCGATGGATTGACCGTTCGGGATACGCCGCAGCGCACGAATGGAGTCGGCTTTGGCGCGCAGCGCGGCGTACAGCGGCGGGATCAGGAGCGGCTGCGCAGGGTTGTCGGACCGTGCCTGAGCCGCCTCGAGCGTACTCATCACCGGCCGGCCCGCCAGGGTAACCTGCGGCCCGATGCCTAACGTGATCTGCTGCAGGGCGGGCTGGCCGACTCGCGACTCCGGCAGATTGACGCCGCGTACGACCGGCGCGAGCTCGCCCACCGTGGCCGTCACGAGCGTGAAGAACACGACCGACACGAACGTGTCCACGAGCGGGACGAGGTTGAGCTGGACGAGCCGGAACTTGTTGAATTGCGCGGCGCGGCGCGCGAGCCGCGCGGCGCGCGCGCGGTTGCGCGCGCCGACCATGGCCTTGACGGGCGCCATCGACCCCGGTGGCGTGATCTGCGAGCTCATCGCGCGACTCGATTTGGCCGTCGGTCCGCCACGGCAACCTGGGTCGCGCGCGTTCGGTTGCCGAGCGAGATCCCGGAGAACTGTGCGATGCGGAGCCGTTCGAGCACGTGGATCAGGTCATCGTATGCCACGTCGTCGGCAGGAATGACCACGACGTCCGAGTTCTGCGGGTACCGTCGTCGAATCTCCGTCATGAGCGACTGGAGCGTGTCGAGCGACGCGCCCTGCACGCCCGAGATCTCCTTCCGGAAACCTCCTTGACCGGTGTGCTCGATGAGCAGCTTGTCGTGGTCGACGCGCACGGCCAGCAGGAGGTTGAGCGCATTCTGCGGTGCGGAGGTAGCTTGCTGCGCCGTGATCACGACGGGCGGGAGCGTCAGGTCGTAGGACGTCAGCGCGGCGAGCGCCGCGCCCTGGTAAGTCAGCAGCGAGAAGAACACGACCGACGTCAGGATGTCGACCAGCGGCACGAGGTTCAGGTGCCCCGCGTCGGTCAGCGATGCCCGCTCGGCACGCCGTTGCTTCGATCGGAGGTAAACCGATGCCACGACGTCTGCCTAACGGTGACCGAGCCGCACATCCGGCCGGTCGATGAGCGCGTTGATCAGCCGAACGGAGAACTCATCGATATGCTCGATGATCGTCTCCGCCTGGCTCACGAGATACGCATGCGCGACCGACAGCGGCACCGCGGTGAGGAGGCCGAATCCCGTGGCGTTCAGCGCAATCGCGATGCCTGACGCGAGTCGCTCCGACCGCTCGGCGGCAGCGGCCATCGATACCGATTGGAACGCTGCGCGCAATCCAAAGATCGTTCCGAGCAGGCCGAGCAGCGTCGCGACGTTCGCGAGCATCGGGAGATACTGCAGACGCCGCGTGAGGCGCGGGATCACCGCCAGCGCCGCCGCGTCGGCAACGTTCTGGAGGTCGGACTCGTCTCGGCTGCGACTCCGCAGGATGAGGAGCCCCATGTCCGGCAGCGCCGCGCCCGACTGCGCGCAGAGCTTGATCGCGTCCTCGATCTTGCCCGCACGGACCAGCTGGATCACGCGTTCGATGAACGCGCGCCCGTTGATCTTCGACCGAATGACGATCGTGTAGAACCGCTCCAGGAACACGGCGAGGCCAACGACCGCGACGAGCAGGATCGCATTCATGACGGGACCGCCGTTGCGGTACCACTCGAGCACGGTGTTCATCTCAACAGTCTCCGGAGGAGCATGGGTTCGGGAGCGCGCGATCGTCGGTTGCGGGTCGGCGCAAAAAAAAGTGGCGTCGTCGCCTGTAAGACGACGACGTGAATCCGCTTACCGTCTCAGAGGAGCAGGAGGCGTGCCCGACGGAGGACGAGGTGACGACGGAGGACGAGCGGTGGAGTCGGCGGTAGACCGTGAGGTCGTGTCGGACCGAGTTCCCGGCCTCGCCGACACGATGTCGAGCGGCGGCAGGATCGAAGGCCAAAAATCGTGATCGAAGAAACCGGGCACGAGCACACGACGACTATACGCCGGTGTCTCGCGCGGTCGCACCGTAACTACCTGCGGCGTCGGCACCTGACCGCGAATCTCTATCGTCGATCGCGGCGCCTGCGTCCGCGGCTTTCGGGTCGGCTGCTGCGCGTTCGCCACCCGAGATGAGAGCGAAGCTAGCGTTGCGAGCACGGCAGCGACGGTGACGCACCGCACCAAAACTCGACTCGCATAACGGCGGACACGCAGTGTCATCGCTCACCTCCCGGGCCGGTTGGTGGCGTTGCAGGCACATTGCCGGCCAGCGCATCGCGCGTTCGGTTGACCCACTCGTTGTCGATCTTCTGCTGTTGTGCCTTATCAAGCAGCGCCTGCCACGTCGCACGCGCCGCATCGTAGTATTGGGTGGCCTGACGATCCGAGCCTGTGTTCGCCGCAGCCCGTTCAGCCGCCGTCAGGTTTACCGGTAGACGGACGTGCTTCACGAAGTCGCCGTACTCCCACTGCGCGAGCCCGACGTAGTACGTGGCCGCAGCCAGATACAGCGGCGAACCCGTCTGGATCGCTTTCGTGAAATGGTCCGACATGTCCTTGAGCAGCTGCTGCTTCTTTCGCGACGCCTTGGCCACGCCGGCCGCGTTCAGCTGCGCCTTGGACGGAATCACGAGGCGCACCGCTTTGTATTGCGGGAACATCGCAGTGCCCGCTCGGAACTCCTGCTCCGCAAGGCGCGCCGAGCACGCCGAGCGGAGCTCGGGCGGCGGCGCGGCGGTGCATAACGAGCTGAGCTCACGTGCGACCCCGAGTGAGTCACCGCCCGCGCGCATGAGCGACACCCGTGTGGACTGCGCCTGTGGCGTGCGCGGGTCTTTCGGAAAGCGATTCACGAACGTGCCGTACGCGCGCGATGCCGCCACGCTATCGGGCACCTCGAGATACGTCACTGCCGCATTGTACTGCGCGTCAGGTGCCCGTCGGTCGCGAGGGTACGCCGCGGCGAAGGCTTCGTACGCGGACGCGGCCTCGCGCTTCCGCTTGAGCGAGTCGAGCGTGGACGCAATCCGCACCATCGCGTCGGCTCGCCCGTCCCATGTTGGATTCTCGGCGACGACTCTCTGGAGAGCCGTCAGCGCTTCCTCACGCCTGCCGGATTCCGCGAGGAGCTGCGCGCGCAGCGCCTGATACTGTGCGTGATACTGGTATTTCGGATATTGCGTCGTCAGGCGGTCGGCGAGCGCAATGGCCCGGTCGCGCGCTTTCTGCGAGGCAGCGGCATCCCCGCGTCGACGGGCATCGTTGTCCGCTAGCAAGTAGGTCTCGATCGCGTCGCGCAGCGCGTCGGGCGCCTTCTCGGATGCCGGATTCTTGTCCGCGAACGCGACGTAGACCTCTTCGGCGGCACGCTCGAAATTGCCCGATCTGATCAGCGTGTCGGCGTACGACGACGCCGCAGCCGTGCGAACGGTGGCGATGGAGTCCGCCAGCCCGCGTTTGCCGCCCTGACGCGCTGAGCTCTGCGCGAGCTCCCACTGGGCCTGCGCCGCATCGTACTTGCCTGACCGGTAGAGCGCGTCGCCAACGAGCTTCTGCGCGTTAGGCGTCAGCGAATCGTTCGGGTACCGCTGCGCGTACGTGCGGAAGGTCGTTTCCACGACATCCCAGCGTTGTGCTTCCAGTGCGCGGCGGCCCTTCTGCATGAGCGCGGTGCGCGACACGCTGCTCGCCGGAAAGCGCGCGGCGAATCGATCAACCGACGCGAACAGCGAGTCCTGCGCCGCGACGTCACGCGGGTTCTTGGCGAGCGCAGAATCGAACGCCACGATCGCGTTGCGTCCGGCACGCTCGGCAACCGCGCCCGTCGAATCGTTGGGGTACGCGTACGCCGTCCGCGAGTACTCCGCCCCGGCCCGAGCGTAATCGCCGGTGCTGAACAACGCCTCCGCGAAGTACGTGTTCACCGCCTGCGTGCTGTCCGACTTGGGGAATTCACGCAGGTACCGCTCGTAGAGCGACGCCGCGGCGGCGTACTTCTGCCTGTCGCGACCACGCTGCGCCTGCGCCAGGCTGTACTGCGCGGCCTGGCGCAGCGCGATCTCTCGAACGACTGCCGCGCTGTCAATTGCCGCTGCGTTGTTCGCGTTCGCCTGCGCCCATTGCGACCCCGGACCGAACCGGTTCACGAGGTCCAGACGCGCCTGCTGTGCGCGCTCCGGCTCCAGCATGCGGTTCTCATACATGTCGATGATCTCGCGCTGCAGCCCGATCGCGTTGGAGTCGTTCGGCGCTTGCGTAACTACGGCTTCGTACGCTTCAGCCGCTCGCCCAAAGTCGCCCTGCTCCTGCAGGTTGAACGCGACACGACGCATGACGGGCAAGCGATAGTCCGCTCCACCGTGTGCGGCGAAGTAGCGATTGGCCGCTTCCGCGCCACCCACCTGCGTGAACGCGACGGCCATGTACTCGATGGTCTCGCTCCGGAGGCCGAGTCGCGCCTGCTGCTGCGGGGTCAGCTTGTCATAGGCGTCGATGAGGCGGCCAAACACATCCACGGCCTTGGAGTACTCGGCCTGCGAGGTTTGTGTCGCCTGGTTGTAATACGACCATCCGAGCTTGTAGAGCGACAGGAAGTAAATGTCGCCATCCTTCGGCGCTGCTGCGGCCGCCCGTTCATACGCCGTGGCCGCGCGGGCAAAGCTGTTTCGTCGCGCGGCACCTCGCTGAGTCGACGCAATCTCGAAGTACGAATCGCCAAGCCGGAACAGCGCCTCACTCGTGAATGCGGAGCTATCGGCGGCAACCGTCGAGAAGGCCTTCACGGCGTCGGTGTGTCGTTGCTCCTGCGCGTAAAGCGTCCCGAGCGTGTACGCCACTGCGTCGCGACGCTCGAATTTCGGGTAGGTGGTCAACAGCTCCTGGTACCGCGCGATGGCTTCCTTGTAGTCCGGGCGCGCGGTCGTGTCGTTCCCAGCCCGCTGGCTTTCCGCAAACCGCTCGTCGGCACGCCGGACCAGCAATTCTCCGAGCTGCATGAGGGCGCGTGGACGCAGCGGGCTTTTCGGATACTGCTGCAGAAATCGGTCGAGCCGGATGATCGCGGTGTCGCCCGCGGGACCATTGTACGCGGACCGCACGACGTCACCAGCGGACGACGTGGCTGTGGTCGCGCCGCGCCGGGCGCGTGATGTGTCCTGCTGCGCAGCGGCTACCGACGACACCATCGGCACGCCTAACGCCAGGAGCACGCACAGGGTCAGTCGATGCATGCGCCTAACGCCTCCGTTCCGGATTTCGGTTGCGCGACGAACCAGCGCTGCCCGCTCCACCGGCGGCACGTGGCTCGTCAATGGCACGGAAGAAGGTGGCGCTCGCAACGCCGAACTGCGCCGCTTCCGTGTTACGCTGCAGGTCGGCAATCAAGCGTCCGGCACGCGCGGAGAGCTCCGCGTTCACAGCCGCCACGGCATCGCCTTCCGCGGCACTCCGCCGCGATTCCGCGTCGGCGAGCGATTGCCGCGCGCGCTGAACCTCCGGTGTATCGCCGCTGTGAAGCGTGCCGAGCGCGGCGTCGACGTCACGCCGCGAGCCGGCGTAGGACGACTGCATGGCCGCGAGCACTGCCCTGGTGTTCACGTCACGCGTGCGGAGCGCGTTTCGCGCGACGAATACCGGATGGTGAGCGATTGCGCTGTCGAGCCCCTGCGCCGCGATCTCCGCAACCTTCGCATACGCCGCGGCGGTCGCGACCTCTTCGTCCAGCGCCGCACGGTCCTCCGCGCTGCCGCGCGAGGCCAGGGCGGTGCGAAGACTGTCCGCGGTCTTCGCGTTTTCCGCCGCGAGCGACCTCGTGCCCTCGATCTCGCGGCCGAGCATCTCGCGAACGCGCGTCTCGGCGGTGGACAAGAGCTGGTCGAGCCTCGCGATCGAATCAGCGAGGGTCTGATAGTTCACCGCCATCGTGCCGATCTGACCGCTGTCCGCCGCGAGCGAACCACCGAGCTGCGAGAGCAGCGCGATCTCGCGCTGCTGCGCGTCGAGCTGCTGGCTCAGGCGGTAACGGGCGACGCCGACCGCCGCATCAGCGGCGATGAGGTTCTGCGAGCGCACCGCGACATCGCCGAGCTGTTTCGTCGCGGACGCAGGCGTGAACAACACGCGCCTGACGGTCGTCGGAGCTCGCGCGGCGATCGAATCGATACGTGCCGCGTCAGGTGCGGCGAGAACGGCTATGGGACCTCCGCCAGGCAAGGTCGTCGGTGATGTTGCGCCGACCGCGAGCAGGTCACCGGCGGTCGACGAATCGCGCAGCGCGAGCACCTTGGCGTTAGGATCACCGAGGACGAGCGTCTCGACCGAGCGGCTGGTGACGAGCGCGCGCGATAGCTCAGCGATCGCGGCGTTCGTCTGCGCCTGCAGGAGCGCGATACCGGCCGACGATGAATCAGCGACACGTTGAAAGACACGCTCTGCGTCGACCGATCGGCCGAGCTCGAGCTGCGCCTGTGCCGCCATGAGTCGCGCCTCGTCGGACTCGAAGCGATTCGGGTAACGCGTGGCGAAATCATTGAACGCCTGCGCGGCCTGGTCGACACGTTCGAGCTTGTAGAGTGCCCACGCGCGGGTGAGGAGCGCTGGGGCGGCCAGCTGGCTACTGTCGCCGATCGTCCCCGCAATGCGGACCGCATCCTCGTAGCGCCGGCCTTCGTATGCGACCTGCGCCGCCGTGAGATGCACCTGATCGGCGAACGCGCCCGTCAGTCCCGTCGCGACCCCCTCGAGAGACGCAATTGCGTTCGCCGCGTGCGCGGTGTCGGACCGGATCTGCGTCAGCACTTCCATGTACTTCGCGTACGGCGCAAACGACCCGTTCGACGCGCTGGCCCGTGCGAACGCTGTCCGCGCGCCCGCGAGGTCACCGGAACGGTACGCCGCCAGCCCGGCGACCAGGGGGCTCAGCCCGGTGGCGTCGTTCGAGGACTGAGTGCGCGACAACGTTGCGACTCGCGCATAGTCTCCGCCGCGATACGCCTCGACCAGTAGCTGAGGTCGAAGCACCGATGCATAACGAGTCGAGGCGCCGGCCAGTCCGTCCGCCTCGCGCCGGAACGCCGACATCATGCCCAGGCGATAGTAGGTCTGCGACAGCAGGAAATGCAGCGCGGCGCGCTCCAGCTCACCGAGGCCGGTCGAGTCCTGCCGGACTATGGACGAGACGCGCTCGAGGCGGCTCAGCGCCGGATACGGTCGATCCATCGCGAGCTCGAACATCGCGACGCGCACCTCGGCGTCGACGGTTCGCGTCAGCTCACCCGACGTCGGCTTCGTCGATTGCGCGGCCGCACCGCGCGGCACCGACGCCGCGGCGAGCGCCGCAACGGGAAGGAGCCCGATGAGGATTCGCAGCATGCTTCGCATCAGAACTGCCCGCTGCCCCGACCTGCCCACGATGTGGAGGTCACCTGCCCATTCCTCACGACGAACTGGACGTACGTGACCGCTTGCTGCGCGGCCGGCACATTCGCTGTTCCCGTCAGGGTTCGGCCATCCACGGTCACCTGGATTGCGATCGCATGATCGCTCGGGATGACAGGCGAGCGATACACCTCGTCCACCGCCCCACGCGCGAGCGCACCGCTCGCCAGTGGCGAGTACGTGCGCGGATCGCCCGACACGTTGTCGATCGACACGACGGCGGACTGCACCGTTTGCGCCTGCGACGAGTCCGCACGAAGCAGCACGACGAGAATTGCGCCCGACCGTCCGCCGACCGCGCTGCTGAGGCCAGTGAATCGGTCGCGTTGGTTGGTGAGGTTCGTCTGCGACGTGGCCAACAGCGCATCGAGCTGTTGCAGCGCTGTCTGCTCGTTGGTCAGGAGCAGCGCCTGCGCGCGCTCCTGCATCGTCTGGGCGATGAGACTCTCGAGGCGTGCTTCCGCCTGTGCGCGCTGCCCTTTCACATCGGCGAGCGCCTTCTCGGTTTGGTCGAGCTCCTTCGAGAGCTGGTCGCGCTTGGCCTTGTACTTGGGATCTGACTGCGCGAGCCCTGTACGCGGGAGCGAGATCGAAAGTGCGAGGGTTACCGCAGCCGCGGTAGCCAGTACGCGTCTGGTCATGAAACCCGTTCCGCCGTGGGGGAAGCGGTGTATCGGCATCGGCCTACGGTTTTGCCGGCGGCGGTACGCCGCGCTGTTGTTCCAGTCGCTTGAGCCGATCCTCGAGCCGTCGCAGCGTTTCCTTCTCTTGTCGCAACTGCGTTTCCACCGCCGCGCGGCGCTGCTCGAGCTCGAGCAGGTTCTGTGCTTCGTACCGATCGAGTTCCGACTGCAGCGAGGCGACACGCTGCTGACGCTCGCTGATGTCGGCCAGCAGCTGATCGCGCTCGTGCGTGAGCCGCTCTGCGCGTTTCTGCAGGAAATCGCCATGCACCAGGCCCAACACATTGCTCTGCCAGCCGATCGTGAAGGCGATCTTGCGGTAATTGTAATAGCGCTCGGGCGTGAGGGCGGCCGATGACGGCTCGCTCGACCCGGCCCCCAACTCCGTGACGTAGAACCCCGCGCGCAGCCCGCGATACTCGGCAGACGCGCCAAGGTTGAAGTCCCACGCGTTGTTCTCGGCCATGACGTTGACGCGGAAATCCGGCGTCACCGGAAAGTTCGCCATCGCACCGTAGAAGAATCCGCCGGTCGCGTTCTTCGCATACGAGGCGCCTAACCCGCCATCGTCGCTGAACAACCCGTTCCCTCCCCCGAGCGTGAGACTGAGGCCCATGCCGTGGAATTGGTTGAAGACCATACTCTTCGTGGCGACGACGTAGAGCGTTGGCGCGGTATCGAAACCGAGGTGAAGCGAATCGGCCTGATGTCGCGAGTCCGGGTTTGCTCCGTTCGGCGGAAGGATCTCGTAACCCAGCCCGAAGCGGTCGGCGTGGCTGTACTTCCCGAGATTGCGCACGCCGACAGCGAGTGCCGGAAACCACTTCAGGGCACCGCCTCGCAGGTTCAGATCCTCCTCTGTGACTAACACGCCACGGAGGAAGAACCCGTATTCCGGATTGCTGGAGTAGAAGGCGACACCACCCTCGAGACGCCCGAGGGCCGAGCCCGACAGGGTGAACTGCGAGTTCATCCGGTCGCTGTAGGTGACGTTCGTCATGCCCGGCACGGCGCGGAAGCGCTTTGCCGAATAGTTGAGCGCGAAATCGCCGCTGAGCGGCGATGCCCACGCGACCGGGATGTCGATGAGCCCGGAGCCCCAATACAGCGTCTGTGGGAAGTCCTGCTGGGCCGCCGCGCCGGTCAACGGCGCGATGCCTAACGCCAGCCCGGCAAGCACCACCCGAGGCCGCATCGTCAGCGACCCTCCGGCTTCTTGGCGGGCGGTCGACCCTGCTCGATCTCCTTCAATCGATCGTTTGCCCGTTTGACGGCGTCGCGCTCGGCCTGTAATTCCTGCTCGAGCTGCTGGCGCCGCTGCTCCATCCGCGCCAACTCGGTGCTTTGCGCCTCGGCGAGATCCTTTTGGAGCTGCTCGATGCGCCGTTCCCGCGAGGCAATCTCGTAGCGCAGCTGCTGGCTTTCGCGCGTCAGGTCGGCGACCTGCGAGCGAAGCACCATTCCGTGCGCGATGTCCCGCACGTTCCCGAAGTACCCGATCGAGAAGTTGAACTTCGCGTAGTTGTACACGTTGAACCCTTCGGCCTCGTTCCGCCGCCCGCCTTCCTCGAGCTCCGTGCCGTAGAAGCCGACCGTCACGCCTCGCCACTCCGCGACGGCACCGGCGTTCCAATCCCACCCATCATTTTCGGCGAGCACCGTCACGCTGCCATTGGCCCATGGGTGCATAACGAGTCGACTGCCCAGAAACAGCCCCTTGGCGATCGTGCCACGGTTGTTGTACTGGTCGCCGAGGCCACCGTCGTCACGGAAGAGACCATTCCCGTACCCGAGGCTGAACGACATCGACATCTGGCCGTTCCGCGAATAGCCGGACAGCGGCACTTCCTTGGTCGCCACGGCGTACAGGGTCGGCGACGTCTTGAAGTTATCATAACGCGACACGACGATCTCGTCGGACTGCCCGGCGCTGTCGTATCGCACGTCGTGGCCGATGAGGAAGCGATCTTCGTGCTTGAACTTTCCGATGTTGCGCGCGCCAATGGAGAACGCCGGCATGAAGCGCTGGCCGAAGTCGCCATCGCGAATGAGCAGCGCCTGGCCGAAAAAGCCCCACTCCGGGTTCTGGCTGTAGAACGACAAACCAACCGATGCGCGTCCACCCCAGTGCGTGTCGATCGCGAAGTTCGAGTTGAGGCGCGAGGCGAGCTTATTCCCGGCCGGATCGTCGAACGACGGGATGTCCTTTGCCGAAATCGTGAGCCACGAGTCGGCACTCCGCCGTGAGACCCATGCCGCAGGCGTGTTGATGTAGCCGGCGCCGAACTGCATCGTCTGCGTGTACGGCTGCGGCGGCGGCTGCACCACTTGCTGAGCGCGCGCGGAGAACCCGGCGACACTGGTCGCGCACGCGACCATCAACCACGCTCTCGCCCGCGGCGGTTGGCGCATCAGCCCTCCCGACTGGTGAAGCGATTCGGCGCTAGCTCGCGAAACGCGACGGAACGAACGACGGGTCAACCCACGGCACGACTGCACCGCGACCATCTGGCCTGTCGTCGTGGAGGTTGGCATCGCCGGGATCGCAGGCGCGACTCCGGCGAGCGGGGGTGCAAGACGTATGCCCCATAATAGTAGTGATTGAGCGGACAGCGTAGCCTCGCATGTGACCCGTGCGGTATCTTTCCGCCACGCAACTGCGGGCTCACGCGGCTCAGCCGTAATTCTCGCGCGCGACTCCATCACGGTACACCGTCCGATGAATATCGATCTCCGCACCGCCACCATTGCCGTTCTGCTGATCGCCGGCGCCGGATGCAAAGGCGCCGAGGACGCGCGTGCGAAAACGCCACCGGCGGCGAGTTCCGCCCTTGCCACCGCATCCTCGGCGGCCACCGCCGCAGCGGCAGTAGCAGCAACCACCACGCCGACGACTGACCCACTCGTCGCACACGCTGACAGCGCGCGCATTCGCGGCAATCCGGCGGCGAAGGTCTGGATGATTATCGCGAGCGACTTTCAGTGCCCGTACTGCAAGATGTGGCATGACTCCTCGGACCTCACCATCCGCCGCGAGTACATCGACAACGGCAAAGTCCGGCTCGCCTTCGTCAACTTCCCGATCAACTCGCACGCGAACGCGATCCCAGCGGCAGAGCACGCCATGTGCGCCGCCGCGCAAGACAAGTTCTGGCAAATGCACGACGCACTGTTCGCGGCCCAGGAGAAATGGGCGCCACTCTCAGATCCCCGCTCGGCGCTCGAGCAGATCGCCGCATCGGTGGGTGTCGACCTGACCGCGCTTCGATCATGCGTCTCCTCCCACAAAATGCTGCCGCTCATCGAAGCCGACCGCGAGAAGGCGGCGCGCGCTGGAGTGAGGGCAACGCCGTCGTTCTTCATTGCCGACCTGCCACTCGAAGGCGTCCAGCCCATCGAGAACCTGAGAAAGGCCCTCGACGAAGCGCTCGCGCGCGCCGGCTCCAGGTAGTAAACCGCGCCCAGATCATCCGTACGCGCGCCGTGGACGCGGTCCTTCGCCTCGTCTACGACGCAGCGGGCAACCTCGCGCGGTCGCTCGCTGCGCTTGCTCCCGCCAGCGACACGAAACTGCTGCGCGCCCTGCGTGCGCGCCGAGGCATTCGCGCTCGTTATGCAACATGGGCGGGCGCCCACCGCACCCCCGCACGCGCGCTGCTCTGGATGCACGCGCCGTCAGTGGGCGAAGGCTTGCAGGCACGACCCGTTCTGCAGCTCGCTCGTCGCGAGCGGCCGGATTTGCAGCTCGCCTACACGTTTTTTTCGCCGAGCGCCGCCGCCTTCGCGCGTGGACTCGACGTGGACTTCGCGGACTATCTCCCGTTCGATACGGCCAGCGATGGTGAGGTGGCGCTCGACGCGCTCGCGCCGGGGGCCCTGGTCTTCAGCAAGCTCGATGTGTGGCCCAACCTCGCGCGCATCGCGGCCGAACGCGGCGTGCGGCTCGGGCTCGTGAGCGCAACGCTCGCGGAAGGCTCGTCACGCCGGCGGGGCATGGCGGCGCGCCTCTTGTCCGATGCGTACGCTCGCCTCGATGCCGTTGGCGCAATCGATGCGCGCGACGCCGAACGGCTCGTCGATCTCGGAGTTCGGCGCGAACGAATCGACGTCACGGGAGACACGCGCTACGACCAGGTGTGGGCGCGCGTGCGTGGAGTAGACCGGGGGGCGGGGCTCGTCGCGATGCTGACCAGTGACCGGCCCACGCTGGTGGCGGGCTCCACGTGGCCCGCCGACGAACGTCCCCTGCTCGCCGCGTGGGGCAAGGTGCGCAGCGCAGTGCCCGACGCACGTCTCATCATCGCGCCGCACGAGCCGACCGACTCGCACCTGACGCCGATCGAGCGGTGGGCGGCTGAGGCGCGGGTCCGTAACGCGCGACTCGGCAGTGATGCGGCGCCTAACGCGGACGTCGTGATCGTCGACCGGGTTGGCGTGCTCGGCGACCTGTATGCGCTCGCAACCGTCGCGTATGTGGGCGGCGGCTTCCACGCCGCCGGACTGCATTCCGTCCTCGAGCCGGCGGCGTTCGGTGTTCCCGTACTGTTCGGGCCGCGTTATGCGAATAGCCGAGACGCGGAGCTGCTCATCGTCGCCGGCGGCGGCGCGTCGGAGGCGAGCGAGCCCGGCCTCGCGTCGCGACTTCGAACGTGGCTCACGGACGACTCGGCGCGGCAGGAGGCCGGGCGCGCCGCGCGCGACCTCGTGGAGCGAGGGCTCGGCGCCGCCGAACGATCCTGGAAGCTGGTGGAGACGCTTCTCGACGCATAGCGCGCTTTTCACCGCAGAGGTAAGCTCGTTCTTGGCTGCCGCGACGCGTCCGTGTCTGGCGAGTTAGCGAGCCTAGGTACCACCCCCCACGCGAGCGACCGTGTCCGGCGGGCGAACTACCGCATTCTCGCCCGTCGTCCGCGACACCGCATTCTCCGACGGACGGTGCAGGAAGAACCCCTGCACCAGGTGCACACCAAGGCCCTTCACCGTCTCGTACTCCTCGGCGCGCTCGACACCCTCGGCGATCACCTTGGCGCCCTGGTCGTTCGCGAAGCGCACCATCGTCTCGACCAGGTTCTGCTTGATGAAGTTCGTGTCGATGCAGTCGATGAGCGAAATATCGAGCTTGATGAAATCGGGCTCGAGGTTCGCGATGGAGCCCAGCCCGGCGTACCCGCTTCCGGCATCGTCGACCGCAAAACGATAGCCGCGTTCGCGAAGGGCCTTCAGACGCTCGCGAAACTTCGGGTAATCCTTGATCGCCGTGCGCTCGGTGATCTCGATGACGACGCGCTGCGGGTCGGCCACCTCGCGATCGAGCTGGCTGAACTCCGGATCCACGAAGTCGTGCGGGTCCACGTTGAGGAACAGCAGCTCGCCACGCGTTAGGCGCGTCTTCATCGCCTCGATTGCCTTGCTGCGACAGAGACGGCCCAGCTCCCACAAGAGGTCCGCTTCGGCGGCGACCTCGAACATGATCTCGGGGCTGCGCAGCGTGCGGAGCGTTCCGCGTGCGAGTGCCTCGTACCCGTACACCTGTCGCGTGTCCGCGACGAGGATCGGATGGAGGTCGATGTACACCGCCCGTTCCCGCAGGCTGCGGCGCAGGTCCTCCACGCGGCGGCCGCGCTCGCGCTCCTCCACGCTCTTGGCCGCGTTCGCCGCCTCGCGAATCCCGCGGTAGATGAGGCGCTGCAACCGGATCTTCGGGTTGTAGTAGACGTGCGCCCTCCCAACGTAGATCTCGAACAGCGACGCGATCTCCTCACCATGCGCCGCCTCGATCCGGCCGCCCACGTGGTCCTGCAACCGCGACACGAGCTCCGTGATCTCGGCGTCCGTGACCGCCGCGACGTCCGGTGGCGGCACATGGAAGAACACGAAGTCATCATCGTTCGTGAAGCTCACCATCACCCGTGACGATCGCAGCGCGCTCGCATCGAGGAACTCGCGGACCGCCTGCGCCGTCGTCTCCAGCACCGCATCCAGCTTCTCCCACCCGTAGATCTCTTCGATCTTCGAGTAGCGAACGAAGTTGAAGTAGAGCACGATCAGCTCACCACGCTCCTTGATCAGCTGGCGCGACCGCTCGATCATCACCGGCAACGTCGGCAACCCGGTGAGGTGATCGTAGAGCATCTGTTCGTACTCGACGCGCTCGATGCGGTCCGCGAGCGCGGCGGCGGCGGGCGTCGCACGCGCGAGCGCCGATCGCACTCGCGAGGCAATTTCCTCCGGCGATGCCGGCAGCAGGAACCACTCGTCGACGCGAAGCTCGATCGCTCGCCGACGCGCGACGTCGTTCGCGCAGCCTACGATCACCGGGACGACACGCGCACGTGCGCGCTCGACAACATCGCGCAGCGCGTTCGGATTGTCGGTCGTCGTGACGATGACGCGGACGTCGGGAACTTCGTCTACCGACGCCGCGAGCTCACGATCGCGACGGACAACAACCCCCCACGACTCGAGCAGTGCGGCCGCGTCGCGAATGGACGGGTCGTTGCTATCGGTGAGGATGACCGGCTGGCTCACGCCGTCATGGCAATTGCGGAAAACGCATCAGGCGGCACCCTGCAGCGCCGCGGCGTTCCGCTCCACCGTGCGCACCAGTCCCGGAAGATCGATCGGCTTCGTCACGTAGTCATCCGCGCCGGTCTGCAGCGCCTGTCGCTTGTCGTCCCATTGATCGAGCGCCGTAACCATGATTACGCGTACCCCACGGCCGTGAGAAGGGTGCTGCTTCATGAGGCGGCAAACCTCCCACCCGTCGCGGCCCGGCATCATCACGTCCAGTAGCACGATCGACGGGCGACCCGACTCGAAGAGCGCGAGCGCCTCCTCTCCACTGTACGCTACCGACACGGGATACCCCTTCGCCTCGAGGTATTGCCGCACGATGTCAGCGTTGTCGTGGTTGTCGTCGACGACGAGAACGGTGGGGAGCGAAGCCTCAGTCATTGAGTGATCGAGTGTCGGAAAAACACAGAGGGGGCAAGTTGCAAGCCAACCCCCTCCGTGCCCGCACCTACCGTCGAATCAGCTTCGACAACTGCGGCGGCGACCACGCGAGCGAGAGCCCGAACCCGTTGGAGTCACCAAAAGTGTCGGACCCGCCGAACAACACGCTGACACGAAAAGAAAGCTGCTTCGTGACTTCGAAATTCGCCCCGATATCGAAGTCGATGCCGAGGTCGGTTTCGTTGCCGCCACTGCTCCCGCAGTCGCTACACACGTCGATCGACGCACGCGGGTGCACGTACGGGGTGATCGCGAAGCCCTCATCAAGCGGGAAGCGATGGCCAATCGAGACCCCGAGCGGGATTCGCACGAGGTTGCCACCGTCGCCGAATGCGAACCCGATGCCGGCCGTTCCCAGAAAGGCGAGCGGCATCTCCGCATTGCCCTGTGTGAACAGGTACCCGTACTGGCCGGCGAGCACCAGCTTGCCGTTCCCCTTTCCCTCGGGATCGGCGAACCCGACATCGAGCCCGAGTTGGCTGCGAGTCGAGAGGCCCTCTCTCCACTGGAAGATGAGGCTCGTGCCCGCGTCTCCCGCATCGGCCACGCCGAAGTTGAACTCGCGATTCATGACGCGTGGCGGCTGGAACGAGGGGTACGCCCACCCCTGTGCCCCGAGCGCTGCTGGCAAGACGAACGCGACGGCGAGCACCGCTCGACCTGCAACCTTACTCATTACCATTTTTCTCCGAGAGGTCTGGTACGCTGGAGCTATTTCGATTACCGAAACGCGTACGAGGCAGCGGCCCCAAACAGCCCGCTGCCGCCTCCGAAGGCGGAGGAGCTCTTGGCTCCGAACTCGTACCCGGCCGTCAGTCCGATATTACGGGTGAGCACGAGATCGATGGCGACCGAGCCACGCATCGCGTTGTCGCCCTGAGCGCGAGACCCACGCTCGCTCAGCCGCGACCAGACGAAAAATGGCGAGGCATAGGCCGACACGCTACGCGTCGCGCCAAGCCCAAAGCGGTACCCGACGCCGAGGCCGACCGGGATGCGAACCAGCGCCGTCGTGTCGCGACGCCCTCCACCCACGCCCGCGAACGCCGCAACGCCGAACTGGTCCGCCTTCGTGGAGAACAACGGGATCGCAACGCGGGCGCCATATCCAGTCCACGTGCCGCCCGTGTCGGGACGCACTCCGCCTATCGCGCCGCTGATCTGAAATCGGTTCGACGAAGGACCCCATCCGAGCGCCAGCGCATACGCAGTGCTGGCCGATGCCGATCCGTAGTTGACGGCAAGCGTCATCCCGCTCGAGGTAAACCCGTTCTGCAGCACAGGGATCGTCGGCATCTGCGCGCGCGCTCCAAATGCCGGGATGCCACAGGCGATCGCGGCAAAACCAAGGGCTCGGCGGAATGGCTCGGGTCGGGTCACGACTTGCCGGGGTGCAAGCCCCGTGCTTGCACGTGCCGTCGCGTCAGGCACGCGCCCATGCAGCCGCGATGAAAAAAGGACTCACAGACGTGAGTCCTTCCCCATCGCGCGACTCGAACGAGCGATCCGACACGCCCGAGCGATCCCTACGTCTGCGAGGCGCGCTCCGTGACCACGCGAACCACGTTGTCGACAACCTGGAGGAACCCGCCCTCCACGCTGAACCGGCCGGCGCGTCCCTCCGCGCCGAGCTTGAGGGTGCCCTTCCCGAGCAGCGTCATCATCGGCGCGTGCCCGGGCAGAATTCCGACCTCGCCATCGTACGCGGGTGCGACGACCGAGTCGACGCTGCCCTCGAACAGCGTTTTCTCCGGCGAGATGACCGAGACGTTGAGTGGCATGTGACGCTTCTCAGCTCTGCGCGAGGCGCTCGGCGTTCTTCGCGATGTCGTCGGCGCCGCCGCACATGAAGAAGGCCTGCTCCGGATACTGATCGAACTCGCCCTGCGTGAGACGCTCGAACGACGAGACGGTCTCCTCGAGCTTCACGTACTTCCCCTCCATGCCCGTGAACTGCGACGCCACGGCGAATGGCTGGGACATGAACCGCTGGATACGGCGTGCCCGGCCGACGACGCGCTTGTCATCCTCCGACAGCTCGTCCATGCCGAGGATCGCGATGATGTCCTGCAGCTCCTTGTAGCGCTGCAGAATGTGCTGCACCTCGGTCGCAACCTTGTAGTGACGGTCGCCGATGAACTGCGCGTCGAGAATTCGCGACGACGACGCGAGCGGGTCGACGGCCGGATAGATCCCGAGCTCCGTGATCGCGCGCGAGAGCACGACCGTCGCGTCGAGGTGCGCGAACGCCGTCGCCGGCGCCGGGTCCGTGAGGTCGTCGGCCGGCACGTAGATCGCCTGCACCGAGGTGATCGACCCGTTGCGCGTCGACGTAATGCGCTCCTGCAGGTCACCCATCTCGGTGGCAAGCGTCGGCTGGTATCCCACGGCGCTCGGCATACGGCCGAGGAGCGCCGACACCTCCGAGCCCGCCTGCGTGAAGCGGAAGATGTTGTCGATGAACACGAGCACGTCCGCGTTCTCGCGATCACGGAAGTACTCCGCCACCGTCAGGCCGGACAGGCCGACGCGGAGTCGTGCACCGGGTGGCTCGTTCATCTGTCCGTAGATGAGCGCGACCTGCTCGAGAATCCCCGCTTCCTTGAACTCGAGATAGAGGTCGTTCCCTTCGCGCGTGCGCTCTCCCACGCCGCAGAACACGGAGCGACCGCCGTGGCCTTTCGCGACGTTGTTGATGAGCTCCTGAATGACGACGGTCTTGCCGACGCCGGCGCCGCCGAACAGACCGATCTTGCCGCCCTTCACGAACGGGGCGATCAGGTCGACGACCTTGATGCCGGTCTCGAAGATCTCGGTCTTCGGCTCGAGGTCGACGAAGTCCGGACGCTTGCGATGAATCGGCCAGCGCTCGGTGTTAGGCGGAATGGGTGCCCCGTTATCCACCGGCTCGCCGAGTACGTTGAGGATGCGCCCTAACGCGGCCGGGCCGACCGGGACGGAAATGGCCGCGCCCGTGTCGGTGACCGCCATGCCACGGACAACCGAATCGGTGCTGGACATGGCGACCGCACGCGCCTGGTTCCGACCGATGTGCTGCTGCACTTCGGCGACGACCTTGTGCTCACCCTCGTCATCACGGACGGTGAGCTCGAGTGCGTTGTAGAGCTCGGGCAGGCGCTCGGCATCGAACTCGACGTCGAGCACCGGGCCGATGACCTGAACTACGCGGCCGATGTTCCGGGTAGGTGCAGCAGTTGCCATGTCTGATCTCTGTTGGAGAAACTCTCTACTGGGGACTAGTCCCCAGTCCCTATTCAAGTGCAGCCGCTCCGCCGACGATCTCGGAGATTTCCTGCGTGATGTTGGCCTGACGAGCGCGATTGAAGGTACGACGGAGCACGTTCAGGATGTCCGTCGCGTTGTCGGTGGCGTTCTTCATCGCCGTCCGCTGCGCGCCCTGGAAGCCCGCTTCATTCTCCACCAGCGCGCGATACACCGCGTTCCGCACGTACGCCGGCAACAGCTCCGTCAGGATCGCCTCGGCAGACGGGAAGAGCAGGTAGTCACGCGACGGCCCTTTTCTCTCGGGCGGAGTGACCGGCAAAATCTTCTCGGTGTGCGGCGGCGTCGACAGCGCAGACCGAAACCGTGCCGAGACCACATACACGGCGTCGAGCGCTCCGCTGGAGAACCGGTTCATCAAGCCATCCACGAGCTCACCGGCTTCCTTGACCGTCGGGCGATCGGTGATGTCCGTACGCGAGCTCGCGACGTCGCGACCCACGTATCGGAAGTAGCCGAGCCCCTTGCGTCCCACCACATGGAGCTCGACGTCGATGCTTTCGGATGTGAGCCGCGCGAGGAGACCGCGCGCTTCCTTCATGATGTTCGAGTTGAACCCACCGGCGAGACCGCGATTCGACGTCAACACGAGCACCGCGGCACGCTGGATCGTGGCCGGCTGGCGCAGAAGCGGAAAGCGCTCGGCCAGATCCGACGAGTACAGATCCGAGATCGCCTCGGTGAGCACCGTCGCGAACGGACGCGCCGCCGCCACGCGCTCCTGGGCGCGCTTCATCTTCGACGTCGCGACCATTTCCATGGTCCGCGTGATCTTCCGCGTGTTCTCGACGGACTTGATCCGCCCTTTTAGCTCACGACCTTTGGCCATTCGGTTCGCTCGTTAGGTGAGGACTGGGGACCAGGGACTGGGGACTCGGCTGGGACGCTATTAGCGCCGAGCAGAATTCCTCGCCGGTAGAAACCTCCCGGCTGAGTCCCCAGTCCCTGGTCCCGATGTCCCCTTATTTGAAGGTCGTCTTGAACGCGTCGATGCCCTTCTTGAGCTCCGCCTCGGTCTCCTTCGAGAGGACCTTCTCCGTGCGGATCTTGTTGCCGACCTGCGAGAAGCGAGCGGCCATGAACTCGTGGAACTGGCGCTCCCACTCGCGAATCCGCTTCACCGGGACGTCATCGAGGTGACCGTTGGTGACGGCGTAGATGATCATCACCTGCTGCTCGACCGGCATCGGTGAGTATTGCGGCTGCTTGAGCACCTCCACTGTACGCGCGCCGCGCTCGAGCTGACGCTTGGTCGCGGCATCGAGGTCCGACGCGAACGCCGAGAACGCCTCGAGCTCACGAAACTGCGCCAGATCGAGACGGAGTCGGCCAGCCACGGCCCGCATTGCCTTCACCTGCGCCGAGCCGCCTACGCGCGACACGGAGATACCGACGTTGATCGCCGGCCGTGTGCCCGCGAAGAACAGGTCGGACTCGAGGAAGATCTGACCGTCGGTGATCGAGATGACGTTCGTCGGAATGTAGGCCGACACGTCGCCGGCCTGCGTCTCGATGATCGGCAGCGCCGTCAGCGAGCCACCCGGCTTGAAGATCGTCTTGTTGTCGACGATGCCGGTGTCCTCGCGCAGCTTCGCCGCGCGTTCGAGGAGACGCGAGTGCAGGTAGAAGACGTCGCCGGGGTAGGCTTCGCGGCCAGGCGGACGACGAAGCACCAGCGACAGCTGCCGGTACGCGGCGGCCTGCTTGGTGAGGTCATCGTACACGCACAGCGTCGGCTTTCCCTCGTGGTACATGAAGTACTCGGCCATCGCGCAGCCGGAGTAGGGCGCGATGTACTGCATGGGCGCCGGGTCCGATGCCGACGCGACAACGACGATCGTGAACTCCATCGCGCCAGTCTGCTTGAGGCGCTCGACCACCGACGCCACCGTGGAGGCCTTCTGGCCGATGGCGACGTAAACGCAGATGACGCCCTGGCCCTTCTGGTTGATGATCGTGTCGATCGCGACGGCCGTCTTGCCGATCCCGCGGTCACCGATGATGAGCTCGCGCTGACCGCGGCCGATCGGGATCATCGAGTCGATTGGCTTGATGCCGGTCTGGAGGGGCTCCTTCACGGGCTGGCGCACGATGATCCCCGGCGCCGGCGACTCGACCTTTCGCCTCATGTTCGCGACGATCGGCCCGAGTCCGTCGATCGGATTACCGAGGGCGTCGACGACGCGGCCGACGAGCGCTGGTCCGACAGGGACGTCGAGCACGCGGGTCGTTCGCCGCGCCTGGTCGCCTTCCTTCAGCTGGAGGTAGTCACCGAGGATGATGGCACCGATGTTGTCTTCCTCGAGGTTGAGCGCGAGGGCGACGACCTTGTTGCCGGTGTCCGAGGACTGGATCTCGAGCATTTCGCCCGACATGGCTTTCTGCAGCCCGTAAATGCGCGCGATTCCGTCCTTGACCTCGAGGACTGTGCCGACTTCCTCGACGTCGAGCTCGTGAAGATCTGCCGCCTCGATCTCACGGAGCAGGATGTCCTTGATCTCGCCGGGACGGAGCGTGGTTTCGGATGCCATGGGAATGAAGGAAGGGGGTCGGGCGGTATGGCCGGTGAGGCTTGTGAATTTTATCACAAGCTCCCATTACGGGCAAGCGCGGCCGACTTGTGAAGCCAGTTTCGACGGCGCTGCGTGCGAATGTGTTGAACGGCACAGGATGGATGGGGGATCCGGGTAGCGCCAATCCTATTTTGGGCCTATGCCTGGCGCCGCGCGGGAAACGAAGGTGTGGCAGGAGGCCATTGGCCTCGCCGGCGATGTCATCCGTGTCGTACGACGGGCGACGCGCCGAGAGACGAAGGCGTTCACTGACGCGCTCATGCTTTCGGCGGCCGCGGTCGCGAGCGCGGTTGCCGAAGCGCCAACGCGAGCCAGCGCGTCGGACGAGCGCGACTGCTATGTGCGCGCGCGTCGCGCGCTGGTCGCCGTCGAAACGCAGCTGGCCATCGCGCGGGTGAGCGGGATCATCCCGTCATCGGTCCACGCGCAGCTCGCCGCACGCGTCGCGTCCCTCACGCAACGCGTCACGAACCAGATGAACCATATCGATCGCGACGTCGACACGTCGCCGGCCGCATCTCTGTCGTTGCTGGCCGATGTAACCTAACGAGTCGAGTCCCGAGTCCCGATTCCCGACTAGCTGCGGCTGCGGAAGCGTCCCTGCGAGAACCGTTCGACGAGGTCGATTGCCCGGAGGCGCGACAAGGACGCGGGTCGGGTCCCGACAACGCGCTGCGCCGTGCTCGAGAGATGCGACGAAGATGCGAAGCCGAGGATGCGGGCGACGTCGGCGATGTCGTAGCCGGGATTCTTCGCCAGCTCTGCGGCCGCGATGAGGCGAACGAGATCGATGACGCGCTTGAGATTCGGCGCGCCCGACGCCGCGAACGTCCTGCTCAGGTGCTCGCGCGTGACACCAATCGCTTCAGCGAGCGCGTTCGTACGCAGCGTGCGGCCGGCGTGGGCGACCACGTACCGCCACGCCGCGTGCTGCATCGGCATTGTGATGCCGAGCGCCGGCGGTGGCTCATGCAGCGCGTCGAAGAAGCGGGTGGAAAAGGTCGCAGGGAGAATGAGATCGCGAAGCGCTTCATCGTCGACGCCGTCGACGACGATATCCGTGAACTCGAGCGCCGCGCATCGGGCGACCGCCGGGCCATCGGTGCCACGCATCGGCGTGATCGCGAAAAACGGGAAGCTCGGGAATTCGCGCGCGAGCTCAGCGGCGCGCCATGCCTCATCGGCAGCGGCGCCGACATCGACGAGTGCCGCGTCCACGAGCGTCGAGTGAAAGGCCGCCCCGAACTCCGTTGCCGTTCTGCCCATGATGAGGCGTGCGCGGCGGCGCGGGAACGCCGCACGCGCTGCAGTCCTGACCCGCTCGCGCGTCGCGAAGACGACAATGCATGGTGGCGCCGTGGCCACGGGAACGCGCAACGCCATGGGCGGTCAGGCCGTGGGAGCGGCGGCGACGACAAGGTCGTGAGCGCGCCTGAGGACGTCTCGGGCATTCGCGTAGGAGACCAGCTGGGCAGCGTCCTCGTACAGCTCCCAGCGACACGCCGTGATTCCCTCCGATCGCTGCGGTAAGGTGTCAGCCAGGTCCGTGAACATCAGATAGAAGTGGCAGACCTTGTGAATGAGGCGGCCGCGAAAGCGAAAATACCAATCAATGGTATCGAGACTGGAGCGGACGATGAGGTCGTCGAGGCCGGTCTCTTCGCTGACTTCGCGGATCGCGGCGGCCTCGAGGCGCTCGCCGTCCTCGACGTGGCCTTTGGGGAACCCCCAGTTGTTGTAGCTGTCCCGGATGATCAGAAAGAGCGGTCGAGGCGCCCCGGCGTCCGTTTCGCCCATGCGCACGACGACGCCGCCGGCGGAGGTCTCCAGGGTAGCGTTCGCCCGGGCCACGTTAGGCGGCCTGCGGGTCGAGCTCGGCGCGCCCTTCGATGAACTGGCGCACGACCGGGTCGGTGGTGTGCTGGATCTCGTCGACCGTGCCGACCGTGCGCACCCGGCCGTCGTAGAGCATCGCGATCCGCGTCCCGACGCGGTAGGCGCTGCGCATGTCGTGCGTGATGACGATGCTCGTGACGCCGAGACGATCGCGCATGCGGATCATGAGCTCGTCGATGACGGCGCTGGTGACGGGGTCGAGGCCGGTGGTCGGCTCGTCGTACAGCAGGTACTTCGGCCGCAGCGCGATCGCGCGCGCGATCCCGACGCGCTTGCGCATACCGCCCGACAGCTCGGCCGGAAAGCGCGGGGCGACGTTAGGCAGGTCGACCAGCTCGAGCGCTTCGTTCACGCGCTCGGCGATCTGTGCCTCGTCCAGCGTGCCCTGCTTGCGGAGGCCCATCGCAACGTTGTCGCCGATCGAGAGCGAGTCGAAGAGGGCCGCGAACTGGAAGACGTACCCGATGCGCGCGCGGAGCTCGTACAGCTCGCGGCGCTTCAGCGTGGGCACTTCGAGCCCATCGACGAACACGGTGCCGCGGTCGGGCTCGAGCAGCCCGACGATGTGTTTGATCGCCACTGACTTCCCCGTCCCGGAGTAGCCGATGATGACCATGGTCTCACCCTCGACGACGTCGAGGGTGAAGCCGTCGAGCACGCGCTTAGGTCCGAAGCTTTTGTAGACGTCGACGAGTTGAATCATTCAAGCCTGAGCTAGCAGCCATCAGCCATCAGCCATCAGCCCGGACGACGAGCCGACAAGCCAGGGTCACATATCTTACGATGTGCAGGGTCGGTGCGCACGGGCGCGGCGCACGAGCCCACATAGATGACGAACGGGGAGGCCAATTGGCCTCCCCGTTCTGTGTGAAGGTGCGCCCGGAGGGACTCGAACCCCCAACCTTCTGATCCGAAGTCAGATGCTCTATCCGATTGCGCTACGGGCGCGTCGGCGCGCGAAACGCCGAAGTAGTATGGCTGGTGACCAATCGGTCGTCGATGGGCGTTAGCCGATATTGGCTAACGACAAATAGCTAATAGCTCTTATGCCGCGAAGCTCCCTAACGCGCGGCCGACGTCACCCTCGCGCAGGCGCTTGAGGGCGCGGTCACGGAGCTGGCGCACGCGCTCGCGCGTCACGCCCAGCATCGAGCCGATCTCCTCGAGCGTGTGCTCCCGTCCGCCCTCGAGGCCGAAGTAGAGGCGCAGCACCCGCGCGTCGCGCGGCGGAAGCGTCCCGAGCGCGAGCTCGATCTCGTCGGTGAGGAAGCGATTCATCGCCTCTTCCTCGGTGTCCGGCATCTCGTCGGCGACGAACCGCTCGATGAGCGACCGATCGCCCTCCGGATCCATCGGCGCGTCGAGCCTAACGTCACCCGTATTCAGTGCCGCCAGCGACTGAACGACGTCGACCGAGAGCCCGGTGAGCTGCGAGAGCTCCTCGGGGGTAGGCTCACGACGCAGCTTCTGTCGCAGGATCTCGGACGCCTTGATGATGCGCGACAGGTCCGCGGTGCGGTTCAATGGCACGCGAACGGTTCGACCCTGGCGCGCGAGCGACGAGAGAATCGCCTGGCGAATCCACCACACCGCGTACGAGATGAACTTGACGCCCTGATCGGGATCGAATTTTCGCGCCGCGGTGAGCAGCCCGACGTTCCCTTCCCCGATCAGATCGATGAGCGGCAGGCCGCGGTTCTGATACTTCTTCGCGACCGAAATCACGAAGCGGAGATTCCGCTTCACGAGCTCCTGGAGCGCATCCTGGTCGCCCGCGCGAATCTTCCGCGCAAGGTCGAGCTCCTCGGTGCCTTTGAGGAGCGGATATGTGCTGACTTCGTAGAGGTATTGATCGAGGATATCCCGCTCGGGCTCGCTCGGAGCAATGCCCGCGGGCACGACGCGACGGCGGCGGCGCTTGACTTCGGTCATGTGTTTCGGTTCCTCGAGCGATCAGCGAATAGGCGCGTATGTCGGATCGGCGCGCGAAGAGTCAGCGTGCACGCGTCGCTCTTCACGGAGACACGCGCCTCGCGATCCAGCCAAGCGTGGCGCGTGTTGGTCGCACGATTTCATGAGTGGAAAAGTTGCTGCAAAATACTGGCCCGTAGCGGTTTCGCCAGGGCAGTTTTCTTGACTTTCCCTGTACCCCTGGGTACAATTTTCGGTTCCTGACGCCCGGGGGCGTAGCTCAGTTGGGAGAGCGCTTGAATGGCATTCAAGAGGTCAGGGGTTCGATTCCCCTCGCCTCCA